>JAANMW010004170.1_pt1 | contig 10116 bp, 9 predicted proteins | sample 7279671 | NCBI WGS metagenome assembly JAANMW01 (sample SAMN14094541, study PRJNA606508) | bioreactor metagenome | isolation source: A lab-scale SPAN reactor treating ammonium-rich wastewater day 247 | place: Ireland: Galway | collected 2017-09-19
GGGATCTCCCGACTCGCCGGGACGACCCGCCCCGACGAGCCGGGACCGAGCTTCCGCTGCTCCATCCGGCCGTTTCGCCCCGCGCCGCCGTCAGGCATCGGCAGGGCCAACCAGCCACGCGGGCCAAACGAAACGGCTCCGGGAGTCGTGGCTCCACGAAGCCTTGGTTCCTCTGGGCGTCAGGCCGGGGATCAGCCGGCCCGCCGCGCTGCTGGTTGTTCTGGGGCTAATCTACAGGGGGATTCTGGCATGGCAAGTACATTTCAGCCGCCGGAAGCAGATTGTTACACCGGTAGACATCCACCCTATCGAGACATGGCCAGCCACTACTGTAACTGGAAGTGACAGTCTACCTCAAACGAGCAGCCTTTGGAGCCTGGTCGAAAGGAGTCCGTCTGGCGTCGTTTGATGTTGCTGACCTCGTGGTGAGCCAGGAGGGCCTTTCTCTTGCTGAAGGCGCTCGTGGCAACCAGCCCGTTAACGAGTTGCTCAGCCGTGACACCTTTGCCCCCGATGCGGATCACGACGTTGGCTCTGGGGCTAAGAACGCACCCAAGCACTCGCCACAAGTCAGCGATCAGCCCCCAATAGGACGCCAAGTCTTCATGCCGATCGTCGCGGGATACCTGCCGGTAAGTCGGATGCGGCGGCCCTCCGAGGAGCCAAAGGCGAAGCCACTGATCCTCTTCGAAGCTGGTTACATCCAAATAGGGCGGAGAAGTGATAGCGCACCTGATGGGTGCGTGGGAGTACCGCAGCAGTCTCGGCAATTCTCGCATGTCAGCGTTGAAGACATTGGCGCAGGACTCCGGCGGGCTGGTCTTGTATCTGAAGTCGGTCTGTTTTCTCAGAAGGTCAAAGGCATCTCGATCCGGGGCCACGTTTCCGTGCTTCTTCCAGAAGCGAATCGAGTAATCAGGCTTTGTGCTAATCGTCCTCGGCATCTGATTGCTCAGGTACGACGGCGACTTGTTACTCTCCCCGTGCAACGCTCCGAGTGTCATGGCCGCAATCATGCAGTCCGGCGCCGACCCCCTCCAATTGAGTGTGTGCCGCAAGTAGAGCACTTGGCGCAGGGTTTCCGGCGCATACGCCCTACGGAAAAAGCAGGGGAGGCCCCGCCGCTGAGGCTCCCATTGATCGCCTCGGTACGCGTTTTCCAGAATGGTGATGCGCCTACGCACCGCCGACGCCGCTGGGGCGTTCGTCTTAGCCCGCGTCACGCAGAAGGCAACCGGATTGATATCGCAGCCGATGGCGGATCGGCCCATCAGCAACGCCTGAAAGGGCGCTGTCCCGCGACCGCAGAAGGGGTCAAGCACCGTATCCGTCTTTCGGCAGACCCGATCTATCCACTCCTCCACGAACGTCTCCGGGAACATGGCGAAATATGGGCACAGGGCGTGAAACCTGTGCCTCTTCTCGGTCGGTTTCGTTTCACTCATGATGACCACTGTCCTACTGCGCATTCGCCAGTTGCACTTGTGCTCGCAGCGCCCGATCCAGAACGAATCCTGACCAAGCTGTAAGCCTACCAGTCAGTTCAGACGGAAGTTCCCGGACAAGATGGGCTATTCTGCATCGCTCAAACAGGACGCCACCGTGGACACACGTTTGGAACCAGTCCTTCTCAGCGATTCTGTGAGGCACGAAGAAGAACCGGACTGGAAGCGTTGCCGGTGTCTCTCGCATCCAGAATCTGCACCATTCTGGAGGCTGCAACTCAGTGAGCTTTTCCGCCCAATTCGCCCCAGTAGCACACTGCCCGAAGGCGATCAACTTGCCGCGACGGCTATCCGGAAACTCACGCCAGGCCACCACGTCCAGCTTCGCATCCTTCTGGTCATTGGAAGTGGGGCGTTCTCGATGCCCCAACCCCTCGCCAAGCGTACGGCACAGATCATCGAGGGCGGAGCCGAAATCCTTCGGCAGTAGCCGCCTCGGGAAGCCGAAGACCTTCGAGCGGGCAAGGCCCATCTGTCCCCCCAGGTAAGTCTGTGCCGCTTGCGCAGCGAGCTCCTCAAACAGCTTCGCGCCGTCCCCCGGAGTGGGACCAGCATCATGGCCGAACGCGCTCAGCAGCAGCAGGAACACGTACACGCTGCGCTCGGTTTGTTCTCGCACGGCTAAGTAGTTATCGCTGGCCTCGAACGGATATGTCTCTTCGCCGCCGCAGGCAGCCACGCGGTCGGAAACCTCTAGGAAGGCCCCGTCTGCTGCTGCCTCGTACTGGCTCTTTCGTTCGGTTCTCTCAGGCTCATCGGCCACATCTTCCCCGGCTTCGCCATTCTCGGGCTCCGCATCTTCAGGCGAGGGCGCGGCATCGTAGGTGCCAGACACCCCCAGCTCCCGCATTAGATCGCTCAGGGAAGCGTTTCGATCACTATCCCTGAGCGCGCAGAGCTCCAGCCAATCCGCAAGCTGTTCCCTTGCGTCGCTGAGGCAGGGCGACCGAATCCCGCTCTCGACAGTCGCCTCAGCTACGGCGCTTTTTCTGCGTCGTTTGGCCATCTGTCTCGCGCCAAGCTTCCATTTCGTCCGTGATTGACGTTGCCAGCTTTTGAACCGCTCTTGCCGTCTGAAGCATCTCATTGTCGCCGGCGTAGCCCGTGGGCATGTAACCTCGCGCCTCTTTCAGCGCTTGCTCGGCGGCAACCAGTGCTTCCCTCAATAGTCGTTCATCGCCACGGCTCAACTTCAGACACACATCCAACGGCATGTCGAGACGAAGAGCGGCCACGCCCTTACTGCTCTGAAGTACCTCGTCCAGGTATCTCAAGTCCGGGTTCTGACTCTGGACGACCGGGCGCTTCTTCTGCTTCTTGCTTCCGTAAAGCCAAGCGCAAAGCTCGCCGAGTTGCTGCACATGCGCCTTTGGCACGGGATTGCGCGAGAAGCCCTTGTCCGTCGATAACCCGAGGAACCGCTGAATGCCGGCGTAGCCCAATCCCGTCCAGAGATGCGAGAAGGCGAATCGCTTGGCCCATCCGTCGTCTCTCGCGAAGACGCCCTCCTTCTCTGCCTGGTCAAGGACCATCAGGCCGCGATACAACCGCTTGACGGTGTCATGGCGATCACCGATCTTGCTGGCGATCTCAGGCAGGGGAATCTTGAACTCATTGTGTACCCTGGCAACGTACTGGGCCTTCGCGATGGAGTCCCAGTCTTGCGGCCCGTTGACATGTTTGAACCCGATAAAATCCCAAATCTGCTCTCTCGGGCATTCGTAAATGGGCAACTCGTCGAGCCCTTTTGCCTTCTGCTCCGCCGTAGTCAGCACGGGCACGCCAGTGGCCCCAATCTTCTTGCACAAATCAGCAGAACAAAGCAGTTTGACGGCTGCCAGGCGGCGATTTCCTTCGATGACGACTAGCTTGCCTGCCTCCCTTGCGGCAAACAAGACTTCGTGCTGCCAATAGCCATTCGCGGCAATAGAATCGACCACCTCGTTGACGGCCCGCTCCTTCCACAGGACAGCCAGAATCTTGTCCTGATCGTCAACGCCCAGCCGCAGGCCGGCGAGCCTGGGATTCGTCGCGTCGAGGCGAAGATCACTCGGGCTCACCTTCTTCAGGGCAAGGGTGTATGCTGCTGCTCCAGTCGGTCGCCGTCTCTTCATGTCGGCCTCCTGCATCGAGGCGCTGGCAACGTAAGCGGCCAGTGCGCCAAGGATCGCCCGATTCTGAATGCTACTTGACCGCAAAGGAAACGTCAAAGGTCATGTTCTTGTCCGGTACACTCACGACCCTGGCGCTCAACCGGCCACCTCCCAGGTGGTCATTCGCCTACCACAATGCCGACACTGCCTCCGGCGTGCGATTCGGCCGCCCCAGACCGCGCGGGTATACACCACGATGAAGTGCTTGCAGCCGCAATGGCGGCACTCCAGGCCGCGATGATCCTGGGCCGGGGGCCACTTCTGGCGGGTCGTTGACGGGGCAGCCATGTTCGCCTCCTTGCGAAATCAGCCTGCGTATAGCGTTTTCGGGTTCTGGCTGGGGGCGGGGCCTGGCCGGGGAGGCGGGCGCCGCACATTCTGGCGGCGACGGCGCAGCCGGCCAGGCAGTCCAGGTCCCGGCGCGCCGGGATTGTCGGGCTTGTTGGGCTTGAGCGACCACTCGCGCACGACGCGGCCCATGCCGGTCACTTCGACCCAGGTCTCCGAGTTGGCGACGTGTTGGGCGAACAGCTCGTGCTCGGCCGACTGGCCGAACAGCGTGATCGAGCCCGGGTCGCCGGCGGCCAGGCCCAGGGCGAACTGTCACATGGCTCTGCTCCTTGCAGAAGAGGTGACGTGCCTTCGCCCCCCCGTCCCCCGGATAAGATACCGCCCGGCCCGGAAAGTCAGGAGGCGCGGGGGGACGGGCGGACTTGGAGGGCCACGCTCCGTCGTGGCCGTCGCCCAAGGGGCACGCCGCGCCCGGGGTTGTTGCGGCGGACCCGACGGAGCGGGTCCCTCCAGGCCCGAGGGACGCGCCGCGCCCGGAGTTGCCGCGTCGGACCCGACGGAGCGGGTCCCTCCAGGCCCGAGGGACGCGCCGCGCCCGGGGTTGCCGCGTCGGACCCGACGGAGCGGGTCCCTTCCAAGGGCGGAGGAGGACCACGAGGCGGGCGGCGGCGGTCACGGGCCGATCGGCCCGATCCAGCCTTCGCGGGCGTACCAGCGGGCCGTCCGGCGGATGCCGTCGTCCAGGGCGATCCGCGGGCGATAGCCCAGGTCGCGGGCGGCGAGGTCCCAGGCGCAGGTCCAGCGCGGCTGGAGCAGGTCGCGGACCTTTCGGCGAGAGACGATCTGCGGTCGGCCGGTCAGGGCCCACTTGAGCTGGCCCAGCTCGCCGACCAGGACCGCCAGGGCGCGGGGCAGGTTCAGCACCCGCAGCGGGCGGCCCAGGGCCGAGGACAGGGCGGCGGCCAACTCCGCCGTCGTGTGCGTGCCGCCGGCGATGAAGTAGGTCCGGCCGATGCCTGCCGGGCTGGCGGCGGCCAGCCAGATGCCCTCGGCCAGGTCGTCGACGTGGACCAGGGAGAAGAGCTTGGCGCGTCCGGGGCGCTCGCCGATGGACGGGACGAGCCCCAACCGCTGGGCGGTGCGGAACATCGCCAGCAGGTTGGTGTCGCCGGGGCCGTAGACGCCGGGCGGGCGGACGATGGTGACGGGCAGGCGGTCGCGGGCATCCAGCACGATCCGCTCGCCGGCCAGCTTGCTGCGCCCGTAGTGGTCGTGCGGTCGGGGCGGGCAGGTCTCGTCCAGGGGCGCCGCGGTGGGGTTGGGTCCGACGGCGGCCAGGCTGCTGACGTAGACGAACCGCGAGGGCGTTCGGCCGGGTCCGGCCAGCGCCGCGGCCTCAACCAGCCGCCCGGTCAGCTCGGCGTTGGCCCGCATGTACTCGCCCGCCGAGCGGCCGCGGGTCAAACCGGCGACGTGGAAGATGATGTCGTGCCCGGCCAGGCATTTGGCCAGGCCGTCGACGCAATCCATCGGATCGGCGCGAATCTGGACCGGCAGCGTGCCCAGCCGCGCCGCGTCGGCGGTCGGCCGAACCAGGCAGGCGACTTGCAGCCCTTCCCGCAGCAGCCGCCGGACCAGGTGTCCGCCGACGAAGCCATTGGCGCCGGTGACGAGGACTTTCATGGTTCGGGCCATGGTCGCCGGATGCGGGAGCGGTGTCAATCGGTTCGGCGGTGCGGGGCCGGTTTGCCGCTTTCGCCGGGGGGGCGGAGGGTTTAGAATGCACTGGCCGCACGGCAGAGGGCGGGCGGCCCAGGAAAGGCGCCAATTCGGAGGGACCATGAACGATTGCACGCAGACCGTCGTCGCGGGCCGGAATCGGCGCCGTCCGGCTGTTTTTCGCGCGTGGCCGCGCTGGGCGGCGCTTTTTGCGGGGCTGCTGGGCTGGACGCTGGCCGGGTGCGAAGCGATGCGCTATCGCGATCAGATCCGCGCCAATCTGTTCACGCCGAGCGAAGGGGAGCGGGCCCGCCTGGAGGTGCACGACCGCGTGCCGGTTCTGCATCTTTACGGCACGCCGGAGGAAATGGGGCGACAATACGGGCAGCTTCTCGCGTCGGCGCTGGAAGGGCTGTCCGGTTACGCCCGGTGCATGCTTTCGGCCGGGCAGTTGGAGCGTTTCCTCGAATACGGCCGGCAACACGAGCAGCACCTGCCGGCGGCGATCCGCGAGCAGCTCCGGGCGATGGCCCGGACCGGCGGCATCGACTACGACGCCCTGGTGGCGCTGAACGTGACCCCGCGGCTGCGATGCAGCACGCTGGCCGTCTGGGGGCCGTCGACCCCGGACGGGCGGATGCTGATGGGGCGAAACGGCGATTACTCGAGCATGGGCCTGGACGATTGCGGAAACCTGGTGGTGGTGTATCACCCGGCGAGCGGGCAGGCGACGGCGCTGATCAGCTTCCTGGGCATGGCCGGGGGGTTCGCGGGCATGAACGCCGACGGCGTGTCCTTTGGCAACATGCTGGTCTTCAACGCCCCCGGACGGCGCGAGGACGGTCTGCCCGTGCAGCTTGCGATGCGGCAGGCGGCCGAGTCGGCTGAGAACGCCCGGCAGATGGCCGACGGCCTGGCGGACATGGCGCACGTGATTCCAGGCAACGTGATGATCGCCGACGCCGCCGAGGCCCTGGTCGTCGAACTGGGTCCCGGCGGGGTCCACGCCCGGACCGGCGCGGACGGCGTTCTGGCCGCCTCCAACTACTTCCGCGCGCACCCCGACCGTTCCGCCGACCGCCGGTGCTCGCGTTATGACACCCTGGTCCGCGCGGCCCGCGACCACCGGTCCGACATGACCGTCGAGAGGATGAAGTCCGCCCTATACGACGCCCGGATGCTGAACATCAACATCCAGGCCACCGTCTTCGAGCCGGCGGACAGACGGATGCACGTGTCGATCAACCGCAATCCGGCCTCCAAGGGGCCGTACGTAGTCCTGGAAGTCGGCCGGCTGGTCGCCGAGTGACCATGCACACCCACGCCAAGAGGCTGATGCTGCTGCTGGCGGCTGCCGCCGTGATCCTGGCCGGGGTGGTCTACCTGGTCGGGGCCCGGGCGACGTGGCAGGCACTGCGGGAGGCGGGCCCGGCGGCGGTGCTGCTGGTCGGGGCGGTCCAGGCGCTGCTGCTGGCGTTCCAAGCCGCCGCCTGGTCGGCCCTGGAACGCCGGGGCGAACGCCGCGTGCGCTTTCGGACGCTTCTGGCGGCCACCACGGTCGGGCTGGCCGGGAACATCCTGACTCCCTCGACCTATCTGGGCGGGGAGCCGGGGCGCGTGCTCTACGTGGGGCGACGCACCGGGCTGCCCTACACGCGGCTGGCCGGCTCCGTGCTGCTGTGCAAGTATGTCGAGGCGATGAGCTTCGTGCTGCTGCTGGGCGTCAGCACCGCCGTGGCGCTGGTGGGGCTGCGGAAGGAGCTGTTCAGCCCGCAGCATTGGCCCCTGGGCGTGATGATCCCGATGCTGGCGGCGGTGGCGCTTGGGTTGGGCGGGGCGGCCTGGGCGGGGCTGGTGCGACGCTGGACGCCGCTGACGGGTCTCGTGTCGCTGGTCGGGCGCCTGCGGGTCCGGCCCGCCTTCTTCGGGCGGCTCGGCCAGCGGGCGCTGCGGATGGAACTGCACGCCTCACGGATGTTTCGCGGCCGGGCCGGGGCGTCCGTCGAGGCGTTCACGTGGTTCCTGCTGGCCCACATGGTCATGCTGCTTCGTCCGCTCGGGTTCTTCCTGCTGGGCTGGCGGATCGGACTGGGGCCGGCGGAGCTGGGGCTGATCTTCCTGACCAGCCAGTTGCTGCTGGCGTTCCAGCTCGTGCCCAGCGGGGTGGGCACGCTGGACGGGGGGCTGCTGGGGGTGGTGGCGATCGCGGGGCTGAGCATCACCGCTCCGCAGTGCGCCGCCTATCTGCTGTGCCTGCGGTTCTGGGACGCGGTGGTGGTGGCCGCCGGGGCGGTGCTGGCCGGCCGGGTCGGCCTGGGGCTGTTTCGTCCGGTCGCGCGGACGGCTTGAAAGTCCCATCGCCCGGCGCTACGATTCGGCACAACCGAGCGGCGGTCGGGACGCGGGCCCCGGGGCCTGCCGATCCGGGCCGCCCCGACATCGAGGTCACTTCCATGATTCCACGGACTCTCCTCGCGGTGTCTCTGGCGGCGCTGGCGGGCCTGGGGCTGGTCGGGTGCGAGCAGGCCGGTCCGGCCTTCGAGCAGCCCCGCGCCCAGGAAGAGGCCGCGTCGATGAACTCGCCGGTCCGCGGGCTGCCCGCCCCCGACTTCACCCTGCCCGACCAGAACGAAAAGCCGGTCTCGCTGAAGGACCTGCGAGGCCAATGGGTCGTGCTCTACTTCTACCCCAAGGACGACACGCCCGGCTGCACCTGCGAGGCGACCGAATTCACGCGGATCCTCGACGGCCTCAAGGGCATGAACGCCAGGGTCTACGGCGTCAGCGAGGACCGCCCCGAGATCCACCGCATCTTCATCGAGAAGTTCGAGCTCAAGCTGGACCTGCTCAGCGACCCCGACCACTCGATGATGCGCAACTACGGCGCCTGGGTTGACGCCCGCTTCGGCGAGAAGACCTATCAGAGGATCATCCGCTCCACCGTGCTGATCGACCCGCAAGGCGTGGTCCGCTACCACTGGCCCGAAGTCATCCCCAAAGGCCACGCCGAGCGGGTCAGCGAGAAGCTGGCGATGCTCCAGGCCAAGCCGATCGCGCTGAAGTAGCGGGTCGCGGACCCGGCCATGCCTGCCGGCTCAGCCCCGCGGGGGCGCGAGCGGACGGCCCGCGGCGCCGGTCCCGCCCCTGGTCCCACGTGGCATCGAACAGAGCGTTCCGCAAGAGCCGATCCGCAGCGATGGAGTGACAACGCATGTCCGAACCGAGTCGCCGCAGCGCCAGGTCTCCCGCCGGTCCCGTCCGCTTCGCGATCGCGCTGACCGTCCTGGTCCTGCCGGCCGCCCTGGCCGGGGGCTGCGGGCCCGCCGAAAAGGCCCTGGTGCTCAGCGACAAGGCCGAGTTCGACGCCCAGGCCCTCAACGCCGACAAGCCGGCCCTGGTGATGTTCTTCAAGGGCGGGTGCGCCTCCTGCGCCATCCTGGAGCCGGGCTTCGATCGCCTGGCGACTGAATACAAAGATCGCGCCGTCGTCGCCAAGATGATGATCCTGACCCTCGTGTTCGGCATCACCGAGCCGGAACTCTACGAGCGCTACGGCGTGGTGTTCGTCCCCCACGTCGTCCTGCTGGTGAACGGGCAGGAGAAGAAGCACTGGATCGCCGACTACAACCTCGACCACTACCGCCAGGCCCTGGACGAGGTGGTCCCCCCGCCGACCACTCAGCCCGCCAATGCCGCCGCCGGCCAGGTGACGGCCAACCGCAACTGACCCGCGCCGCGGACCGGGCCTACCCGGACCCCAGTTGCTCCAGCACGGCCAGCCGCAGCAGGGGCAGCAGCAGTTCGTGGTGGCCGGTGATCTGGATCCCCCGCCCGGGCTGGACGGGACGTCCGACCACGTTCACGCCCGCACGGTAGTGGCGGATCATGTCCAGGTTGGCCGCCGTCAGCCCCTCCAGCGTGTGGCCCAGGTTGCGAGCGACCGTGACGGCCTTGAGGAACACCTCCGGCAGCACGACCGCCGACCCGGCGTTGATCCAGACCCCGCCCCCCAGCTCGCGGACGAAACTGCACAGGATGCGGAAGTCCACCCCGCTGGCCGCCCCCAGCTCGCCCGGGTCCACGTTGGGGTGCATGTGGATCGTGTCGGTGCCCAGGGCGACGAACACGCACGCCGGCGCGCCCGCCCGGGCGGCGGCTGCGAAGATCGACAGTTCCGCGTTGGGTGCCGCCCGATCGAGCAGGAACTCCCCGACGGACCGGCCCAGACCGCGCCCGCTCGCCCGCGCCCGGGCCAGCACCTCGGCGAAGGCGGCCGGCGTCTCGGCGACCATCCCGAACGACCCGTCGGACAGATTCGCGGCCACGTCCTCGCTGGTCGCACCGAACATCGCCAGCTCCAGGTCGTGGATGGCCCCCGCCCCGTTGGTCGCCACCGCCGTGACGATGCCCGGCCGATCAGATCGACGACGATCGGCGAGCAGCCGACC
>JAANMW010004171.1_pt1 | contig 10115 bp, 7 predicted proteins | sample 7279671 | NCBI WGS metagenome assembly JAANMW01 (sample SAMN14094541, study PRJNA606508) | bioreactor metagenome | isolation source: A lab-scale SPAN reactor treating ammonium-rich wastewater day 247 | place: Ireland: Galway | collected 2017-09-19
TATCGCAATGGGAGCGGTCTGCACCGGCCTGCAGCAGCAAGGGAATGCAGTCGGTCGCCTTGCTCTCCAAGGCCACGTGCAAGGCGTTGCCTCCGTGGTACACGATCCGGTTCGGATTGGCACCGTGCGCCAACAGCAGCGCCACCTTGGCCGGAGACTTTGCATCAATGGCAGACGACAGCGGGTTGCGCTGCGCATCGGCCGGTGGCTCTGCCGGCAGTCCCAAAGCCAGCAGCATTTCCAACATCTCCACGGGCTGATCCAGGACGCTAGAGACGAAATGCCCCAGGCAGCGGTTCGCTGCATCCAGCCAGCGCGCGTCCCGCAGCGGAAAGGCGTCTGGCGGGCTGCGCAGCACCAGGTCACGCAACATGGCCACATTCATGCCTTCCTGTTGCGTGATGGACTCTGCCAGCAGTTCGCAGATAGAGAATTTATCGACGCACATCAGGGCGTGGTCCCCAGACTGCCACAGGCCGCCCAGGGCATGGTGGTTGCCATGCTGCACCGCTCTGACCAGCAACATTTGGCGGTGGGCGTCATCAGGCGGTGCCTGCACCAGCAGCGCATCGAATTGCGCATGGTCGTGGTACGAAATCGCACTCAGTTGCTGCTGCGGCAGGTCGTATTCCAGCGCGTAGCGGGGCCAGACCACCTGCCCGCCATGGGCGAGGAGAACGTCGCGCACGGCCTGGTGCGGGCTATCTTTGGCCAGAGGGGAGTTGCCCTGGCAAGTCAAAGCATTCACCTGTGCGCCCCGCTCCAGCAACCATTGCGCGGCCTGCACTGCCAGCGCTACCGGCTTGCACAGGTAGTAAGAAGAATGCGCCAGCTGGTGCAAGGCGGTGTATCCCCCGTCATCGGCCGCATTCACGTCCACGCCCGCATCCAGCAGCGCCTGCATCAAAGGAATGTCGAACGCCCGGGCCGCGCAGTGCAGCGGAAACACCGGCAAGGTGTAGCTGGGCATGCGGGTGACCAGCGCCACCGGGTCTGGCCGCGCCCCGGCCTTCAACAGGGCGATGACGGCCTCGGTGGGCAGCACGCCGCTGGCTTTGCCGGCCTGAGGCGTCAGCAGGTGCACTATCAGCGGCCGGTGGTACAGCACCGTGTTGGGGTCGAGCCCGTGGTGATGCACCAGATCCAGCACGTCGCCATACCGCTCCTTCGACAGCAACTGGTGCACTTCCTCCAGCGGATCCAACTTGCGCACTGCCGCTTCGAACTGCTTGCGTGTCACCGGCTTGGGGCCGTTGAACCACAGGCCGTCCGGCTTGCCACCGTTGTGCCACTCGCAACTGAACAGCTGTGCGCCCCGCTCCATCAGGTCGGGTGGCCAGTTGTCGGCGGCCACCAGGTTCCACGGCCCGAGGATGGCCAGCTCGGCAGACAACTGCGCCGCGCTTGCGAACTCGAACGATGCGCCCGCATCGTCACCCAGGCCCAGCATGGTGCCCAACACGCGGGATTGCTCCTGCAGCGGCTTGTCGGCGGTTGCCTCTGCTTCGGCAGCCCAGGCGGCCGCCTGGGCGCGCAATGCGAAATACACGGTGTAATGAAGAAGGGTTTCAGACACGGGAGCTCACTCGATTCAAGTTGGACATACGCGCACGATCCCGCTTCAGCTCTTCTTCTTGCCCAGCTTCTTCATGGCGGCCTCGTAGGCCTCCGCCACATCGGGCCGGATTTCGGTAGACACATCGAAGCGGCTGGCTAGCACGGCGGCATCGGCCTTGCCGCCCAGTTGCCCGATGGCTTTGAAGATTTTCTTCATGAAGGCCGCATCGCCACCGAGGATGTGTTTTTCAAAGCGCAGCAGGTCGATGATGGGTTCCACCAGCAACGGCGATTGCACTTTGCCCACCACGTCGAGCAGGCGCTTGTAGTGGGACAAATGGATCTCGGAAAAATCGCCGCGCAGGTTGAAGAAGGCCAGGAACAGATCGGTCAATACGGGCAAGGGCGCATTCACCAGGATGCGGACGATGGTCGCGTGCTCTTGCTTCAGTTTGCCCGCGTAGAAGGGTTCATACGCTGGGTGAAAGGCCAGTTTGGCGTGAAAGCTCTCGGCCAGTGGAGTTACCAAGCGCTCGCAAAACCCACTCAGCACGTTCGCCAGCAGCAAGGACTCGTCCCAATAGTGCGGACGCAGGCCGTGCTTGACCATGGCATCGAACGCGCCGGGGGCCGGGTGTGCCAGCGCCCCGCGCACCATCTCTTCATCGAAGTGCCCATGCACGAAGTGAGAGAACGCATCGCCCAGCATGGCCAGGTCGGTGATGGCGTAGAGCTGCGGCCAGTCTTTCGCCTCCATTACCCGCGCGATGCGCCAGACTTCAATGCGTTCCGGGGGGTGCTTATAGGGCTCCTCGGGTAACTCCAATTGCAAGGCAGTCCGCTCGGCGCTCAGTTCGTTGCTGACATGCAGGCGTTGGTAGCGCCGCCCCGCCAGAGGCGCCAGCGTGGTCAGCGGGTTGTCATTGATCCACATCGTCTCCAGCGCCGCGCAGTCAGCCAACGGAGCAAGGTCGGTGATCCGATTGCCGTCCACATGCAAGCACTTAAGGGTGGGGTAGCTGGCAACGAACGACAAGTCCGTGATGCGGTTGTGCGACAGGTACAGGCTCTCCAGCCTGGGCAAGTCGAGCCCCGCCGGGAAATGGGTGAACTTGTTGTTCCACACGAACAGCGTCTCTACATTCAGCCCGTTGAGCGCCTCGAAGTCCTTGAAGTCGCAGTACGCAATGGTCAGTGACCGCAGGTGGGGCAATGCCTGGAGCGCCTGAAGGTTGGTGAATGTCATGCGCTCCAGCGTCAAATGCCGCAGCCCGGTGATGTGCGCCAGGCGCGACAGATCCACCGGTTGAGCCGTGCGGTTGCTGCGCAGGTCGATCTCCAGAATGTCATCGCAGTCGGCAATCTGGTCCAGATCGGCGTCGGTGAACTTCTCCAGGTGCAGGCCGTCGGCGTGGTTCAGCACGCGGATGGGGCTAAAGATGCGGTCGGTCCATTTCGGTTTGGAGGTCATGGGTCAGGCGGTCAGGGGATGGGTTGGGTGGTGGATCAACGCTCACAGGTGGTCACGCCGGGGTGTTGAAGTAGCGTGCGCACAGCTGCCCGATGGCGTCGCACAGCACGTCGGTAGTGGGCGGTGCGCCAGGTGCCATGGGCAAATCGATGGCCTCGCGCAGCACCCAGTCGTCACCCTCCACCTGCGAGAAGCGGATGCGCATGACCGACCAGTCGAAGACATGGATGCCCATTTCCACCGCGCCACTGCGGCTGAGGTACGACTTGGTGCGGGACAGCCGCAGGCTGCGAAAGTAGTCGTCGTACTCCAGATAAAACATGCCGGGCGGCACGCGCGGGTCCGTGCCCGAACCCAGTTGGGCGATCACTTCCTTAAGACAGGTGCGCAGCCACTCTGGGTACTGACTGGGCTGCCAGTCGGTGGGGCCGTCGATCAGTGCGGGGGCGCGCTCCCAGGTGGCGCGTTGGGCGGTACCGTCAGGGGCGGCCTTGGGCTTGGCGGGTTTTTTGGGTAGCACCGAGGTGGCCAACGCAGCCACGCGGGCCTCGTATTCGGTGCCCCTGAACAGGCGCACATCGGCAGCCACGAGCTTGCCTTGGGCTGCAAGCGCCTCGGCCAGCACGGCGGCCACATCAAGGTTGCCAGCGCTGACGGCCAGGCGCAGCGGTGTGCGCCCGCGCGCATTGGCGGCAGCAGGGTCCAGGCCCCAGTCCAGCAACTGGCGGGTGGTGGCGACGGGGTCACCCGTGCGCTGCCAGGTGGTCGAAAAACCGGCGCGGCTTTGTGCCAGGCCGTCCACATCGCCTGCTGCGTACATCAACGCATTCGATCCGTCGGGGTTGCTGGCCTGCGCATTGGCGCCCCGCGCTACCAGCAACTGGAGCAAAGGCACGCTGCCCATGTGGGCCGCCATGAGCAGCGGCGAGTACATGTTGCGATGGTCCAGCGCCTCGATGTCGGCACCGGCCTGCAGCAGCATGTCCACGGCCTGGTACACCGTGTCGGCATGGCCTGGGGGCGCATCGCCGCGAAACGGCATATCAAAAATCTCGCCCCGCATTTCGCGCAAACCCAGGGCCATGCAGAGTGCGGGGTCCTTGGTCTGGCGCGGGTCGCCGCCCGCTGCCAGCACCAGCGCCAGCTTCTCCAGGGCGCGCTCCTGGAAATAGGTGGCGAACTGCCGGCAGCACACGGCCAGCGGCGTGGAGTTGCGGTTCTTGCGCTTGTTGGGGTCGGCCCCGTGCTCCAGCATCAGGCGCAGCAGCGCGAGTTGCGCATCCATGCGCCGGGCGGCACAGGCTTCGTCCGGACCGTCGGAGTACACCCAGTGGGCCTCACAGACCCATTGCACGGCTGCATCGTGGGACACGCTGATGCGGTCTGGGGGCACACCGGAGCGGACCAGGCGCGCCATTTCGGCAATGAGGGCTTCGAACCCGATGTCGGGGGCTAGTGTGACGGAAGTAGAAGAGGTGGCCATGGAGAAGGAACGTCAGAAAAAAAGTTGCAACAAAGTCACGCCCTGCCCAACACCGCCAGCTCCTGGTGCAGCAACAGCTCCACCTCGGCTGGCTCGAACTGGTCTTGCAGCAACGGGATGGCAAAGCGGTATTCGGCGTCCTGCTTGCGCAGCACATAGGCCAGTTGCAGGCGCGCCAGCGACTGGCGCAGCGCCTGCGCGTCGGCTGTGATGCCGTGGCTGTGCAGCAGTTGGGCCAGGGCCACCAGGCTGGTCTGCCCGGCCTGGGCGGTGTGGTAGACCACGATGCGGTCGAGGCGGCAGGCGGCGTCGTCGTGGCTCAGGCGCCCCCAGCCCGCCAGGGCATCTTGCACGGCCTGCGATGCCAGGGCCTGGGTGAGGTGGCGGGCTTCGATGACGCGTTCGCCCGGCCCCAGCGCTTCCAGGCACTCCTGGCACAGGATGGCGACGAGGTTGGCGCGCTGGCCGCTGGCGTCGATGAGGCGGTCCACCAGGCGCTCGTTGTCAAAGCCCAGGCGCAGCCTGCGCAGCGGCTCGGTGGCCAGCTCGCGGCAAGCGGCGCGCTCCAGGCCGCCAATCGCCAGCACTTCGCCAAAGTTGCGCAGGGGGCTCTGGTAGTCGAGCACAGCCGTGGCATACAAGTCCCAAAAGCCCGCCAGCATGAACCAGCAGCGGCCCTCTTCGCTGAGCGCGCGCAGGGTGGACAACTGCACGTAGCCGTTGTTCGACTCGTCGCGAAAGAACAGGTCGGCCTCGTCGATCAGCAGCACCAGGCGCTTGCCCTGGTACTGTGCCTGCAGGTGGCCCACGATGGCTTCGAGCGGCGTGTCGGCCGGCAGGCCAAACTGCAGCGCCATGCGCGGCGCCAGGCGGTGGTCGCGCAGCGAGACATAGTGGCACACGGTGTGCGGGTGGCCCTGCATGCGGCGCTGCACGGCCTTGAGCAGGCTGCTTTTGCCCAGTTGCCGCCCGCCCACCACCAGGTAGTTGGCAGGCTCGCGGTTGATGACGCGGGCCAGCAGCTGGGCGCGGCCAAAGAAGGCGCCTTCGCGTGTGACGCCGCCCCGCGTCTGGTAGGGCGAGATGCGGGTGATGCGCAGCTGCGCGGCCAGCAGGCGCAGCAGCACCTGCAGCGCTTCGCCGCCGATCAGCCATTCGGTCTGGCTGGCGCTGTCCACCATCACATGCAGGTTGGCGCGGTCGTCGGCGTGGGCACGCAGCAGCGGCCAGGGGGTGTCCACGCTGTGCTCGCCCAGAATCAGCAGCACGTCGCTGCCGGTCTGCGCGGCGCGCAGTTGGCGCAGCACGGTGGCTTCGTCTATGCCCGGGGTGGGCACAAACACCATGCAGCGGTCCAGCGACACGGGCAGGTCGGGCGGAAACTGCCACTCAAACACCTGGCCGGGCAGTGCCCAGTCGCTGCTGGGCTGGCAGCGGGCCGACACGCGCTCGGCCAGCGCGCGCGCCAGGACCGGGGCGTGCTCGGCGCCGGTGGCCTGGGCGCACAGCACGGCGCGGCGCCAGTCCACCATGCGGATGTCGGCAGCCAGCAGGGTGGCCTCCAGCCGCCGCAGCCAGCGCAGCAGCCGGTCGATTTGCGGCAGGCGCGCCAGGGGCGTGCGGCGCAGGCGAGCGGGGCGCAACTGGCCCGCGCCAATCATGGGGTGGCGCACCACCCACACCACGGCACCCACGGCAAAAATCACGCCGCACCACAGGATGAGCGAGCGCAGCCAGCCGAATGGGTCGGCATCAGGCGCGGGCCTGGCGGGCTCGAAGTCGTCGGTAGCGCCTTCCAGGCAGTTGATGGGCAGGTAGCCGGGCGGAATCGGCGGGTTGCCGGGGCGGCAGGTCCAGATGTGGGTGCCGGGCTTGAGCTCTACCACCACCTGCGTGCCGGCCAGCTTGCCCAGCTCGGGGTGGTGGGCAATGTCGGCCTGCAGCACGTTGGGGCGTGGGGAGGTTACGCGCAGTTGCGGGTTGGCAATGGGCGGTGCGTATTTCTGGATGTCCTTGGGCCAGTCGTCCAGCTCGTTGCGCGCCTGGACCATGGCAATGCGCCACTGCACCAGCTCACCCCACACCGGGCCGACATTGACCGACGCCAGAAACGAGCCGCGCGTGACCGGGTTGAGCTGGGGCGTGAAGAGCGCACTGGCCACAAACAGCGTGACCACCGCAATCACCACCGCGCGCACCACGGCCTTGGAGAGGAAGGGGCTTAAGCGCTCAAACATGATTCGAGCACCATCAGGCCCGCATCGCGGATGGTGGCGCAGCGCCAGTGCAGCCGCGCTGCATCGCCCGTGCCGCGCACATGGATGAGGTTGCCCCAGAACAGGCTGCGCAGTTCGTCGTCCTGCAGATAGGGCCGCGCGCGGCCCAGGTCGTCGGCCTGCAACAGTTGCTGCAAACGCGTGCGTGCGGCAGGAGCCTGGGCCAGCGGCAAAAAGGTTTGCCACAGGCGCGGACTGCTGGCCAGGTGCGTGCGCAGTGCGCTCGACGATGCCTGCCCATCGCCCACACCCTGATCCACCAGCCACTGCAGCCCTTCTTCAAACAACGCGGGGTGGCCGCCGCTGAGCGCCTGCAGCGCTGCCACCACCGGCTCGGTCCAGCGGTGCTCGGGCCAGCGGTGGCGGGCCAGTTGCAAAAGGTCGTCCAGCGACGGGTCGGGCCAATGGTTGACCTGCGCGATGTTGAGCAGCGAGAGGTCGCCACTGCGGTATTTGAGGTCGGCCAGCGCCTCGCCGCCGCACAGCAGCAGGTGCAGGCGGCCGCTGTGCATCTCGCTCAGGCTGCGCAAGATGCCGGCCAGGGTTTCGCGCAGCGCGGGCGTGCCCTGCTCGAAGCGGCTGACCAGGCAGAACAGGCGCTCGCCCGCCAGCAGGCGGCGCTCCAGCGCGGATTCAAATTCGTAGTCGGACGCCACCTCGCCCAAGCCGCACTGGCGGCCGATGGCGGCAAAGTAGTCGGCCTGCGCGGTGCTCACGCTGTAGGGCGGCTGGATGTGCAACACCGACGCCTCACCGTACTGCGCCCGGGCGCGTTGCAGCAGCTCTTGCCGAAAGGGCGGCTGCCCCCAGTGCGCGGGCGACAGCAGCAGCGCAATGGGGTAGGGCACGGCCTGCGCCAACTGGGCAAACACCTTGTCCTGAAATGCGGCAAACGGCTGCGCGCCCACCGACTCGGCCTGCAGCGGAAACTCGGGCGCGAACCCGGCGGCGCTGAGCAGGCGGTTGGCCTCGCTTTCTGTGAGGCGCAGGTAGCGCGTGCAGGCCACCACGCGGTCGCGAGAGCGCGGGTTGGGCACCGAAACGCCGTTGCGCCAGTTGTTCACCGCCTCGCGGCTCAGGCCGATTTCGGTGGCCACGCCCGAGGCGCTGGCGCGGATGCGGCGCATGTAGATCGACAGCAGGTCGGCAAAGGAATCGGTGGCCATGGGCGGTGGAGTGGGGGGACGGTGCAAGGTTGCCAGCGCCCCGAGAGCGGTTCAGACAGAAAAAGGGCGGTGGACGGCTGGCACGGATTGTCATCTGTGCCAGAGCCTCTGGCGGCCGAAAGGCTGGCAATGGGCTGCAGAAAGCCTGCGGCCTGCTACACCTGCCCTTGCACCATGGGCCACGCCTTGGCGCAACCCAGCCCGCAGGCCACGAGCACCGGGCTGTACAGCACCACAGCACCCAGCACAGACGCCCACCCGTCAGACGCTTCGGCTTCTGCGGGGGGAGCCTCGTCTTCGCTGGTGTCGCCCGTCAGTTCCTGCGCCAGCATCACCAGCACCATCACCAGTGATGCACCCAGCACGGCCAGGTAGGCGTACTGCAGTGCCGTGCGCTCCAGCGGATAGAAGTAACCCGCCAGAACCACTGCGGGCAGCAGGTAGAACGCGTGCATCTGCAGCCGGTACCAGGGGATGCCTTCGTACTCTGTCTCCAGCGCGCCCATCACCATCCGGTAGGTCCGCGCGCCCACCACAAAGATCAGCCCGCCCCACCATTCGATTTGCGTCAGCATGGTGCCTGCCTCCGGGTTCAATGGCTGGCCATGACGGTGACCGGGCCGCTGTCCTCGCCATCCGCATCGCTGTCGTCGTTGTCCCCCTTGAGGGTCTTGTATTCGCTGAGCATGTAGTACAGCGGCAGCACCACCGCCAGCACCAGCCCCAGGCCCAGCCAGAGCCAGAAGCCCTTGAACAGCAGCACCGCGAGTACCGTAAAGACGAACGCCTGCAGCAACCCTTTGAGCCCGGCGCGCAGCAGCAGCACCGCAATCAGCCCCTGCACCGGCGAGGTGCCGCTTTTGCCCATGGCCTGGGCCAGGCCGACAAAGGCTTCCGCGGCTTCCTGGGCCTCGCGCTTGCGCTGTGCCTCCTGCTTGCGCAGTTGGGTGACAGAGAGGGGCTTGACGGGGTCCTTGGAGCAGCCGTGGTCTGCGTCCTCATCGCCCTCGCTGGCATCGCCTGCTTCGTCGCGCCCGGCCTGGGGCTCCACCACGGGGAGCCACTGCGGATTTTTCTGGATGAACGCCTGGCGTGACACCCATTGCCCGGCGTCGAAATGCATGCGCTCGGTCTCGCCCACCTGGTCATAGAACACCTCCAGCACGGCCGCCTGCAGGCCGTGGGCAAACAGGGTTTCCAAAGCGTGCAGCGGCAGGTCGTCGTGGGTGCCGGTGTCAAAGCGCAGTGTCAGGTGGTTGGGCCTGGCAAACACCTCCTGGTTAAACCACTGTGCATCCCACAGCGCCTCCAGGTCGGCGCCGCCGAGCTTGTCAGCCCAGCGCTGGGCCTGTTCGGTATGGCCCGTCACCAGGTACTGGTAGACCAGTTGGCCCAGTTTGAGCTTGATGGGGTCTTGAAAGAAGAGGTGCAGGGTATGGGTGTTCTGGGACATGGCGCGGCGGGTGGTTGTTGGCGTGCAAAGGGGGTGTGCGTTGATGGACCCATTGTTCCGTGCAGGGCTGCGGCTGTCCCTCGCGACCTTGTCCATGGCGCACGGCACGGTCTTGACAAAATGTCCACCGCTAGTGTCCTGTCCCGCTGATACGTGAGCAAAGTCGATGCAACTTCTCAAGAATCGAATCTGCGGTGGCCGTCCATTTGAACGGCTGGCTGTTGGCGTTGTGGTGAGCGACGAACTGATCGATGCGCTGCACGAGCTGCTTGACGCTGGTGAACGATCCGCGCCGGATAGCCTTGTCGGTGATCAGTGCGAAGAAGCGCTCGACCTGATTCAGCCAGGAACTGTAGGTCGGAATGAAGTGCATGTGCCAGCGCGGCCGGGTGGCCAGCCAAGCCTTGATCTTCGGGTGACTGTGCGTGGCGTAGTTATCCACGATGCAATGGATGTCGAGCTCGGGCGGCACAGCAGTCTCGATCTCGCTCAGAAACGACAGGAACTCCTGATGCCGATGGCGCGGCTTGCTGAGGTTGCCCCTGAAAAGTGGAGTTCTTAACCCTTGTTGAAAATACCGACAAGGAGTTCAGAGATGAGTGACAAGCAGGTGCGTGCGCAGTACACGCGAGAGTTCAAGCAGGAGGCTGTTCGGCAGGTTCGCTCGGGTCAGGCGATTGCGGTGGTGGCCAAGGTACTGGGCATTCCC
>JAANMW010004173.1_pt1 | contig 10112 bp, 5 predicted proteins | sample 7279671 | NCBI WGS metagenome assembly JAANMW01 (sample SAMN14094541, study PRJNA606508) | bioreactor metagenome | isolation source: A lab-scale SPAN reactor treating ammonium-rich wastewater day 247 | place: Ireland: Galway | collected 2017-09-19
GCTTTCAAGTCCGCCCGCAGCCACACCCGTAACCATCGCGAGCAGTGTGAAGCACATACCCCCTCCGGAGACGCAAGTGTCCATTGAAACGCAGAGCCCGGGCACAGCTGTTCTGCCGCGCTGGCTAAAGATGGTCGTTGCCCTGCAGTCGCTGTGCATTGCGGGCCTGCTGGCGGCTGTTATTGCCTTGTTCATAGCCCGATTGCAGGAAGCAAAGGAAGGTGAAGTCGCACGCAAACAGGCCGTCGAGCAAGCGCTGAAGAGCCAGCGACTGGATCTGCAGAGCGAGCTGTTGAATGACCGTGAAACCAACCGAACGGCGCTGTCGGCACGCCCAACCCACTCCGAACTAGAGAAGAAGCTGAGTGGTTTAGAAGAGTCGCTTGAAGATCATGCCAATGCGAACAAGAACGAAGTGGCAAAGCTCGCGAAATCACTAAAGGAAGCAGACGAGCGAATTGACGATCTGAAAGCTAAAGTGGATCAAGGTGGCTTTGCAGGCGACCAGGCTGAGCGTCTGAAGAAGATCTCGGATGAAATCACAAGACTGGAGGCGCAGACCGGCAGCGCGCGGTCAGCGCTAGAGGCACTGCGCGACGCATCCAAGAAGCTGCATGATGTGCTCAATCCCGAGCGAAAGTAGTAGTTGGTTCAGGCGACGCTGGCGGGGTAACATGGAACCCGACTACTAGTCGCAACTTGTTGGCTCCACCTCCGACGGCGTTTTCGCAGCCTTTCTTAGTGCATCTTCTTTGGCCATCTCCGCGACGGCGCGCTCGGTAAGGATATGCTCGATTTCCTTGGAGCGCCCTTCCAGCGCGCCTATCTCCTGTGCTACCGCGACGACGGCGTTCTTTCCGAACTTCGCGGCCAGGCGAGCAATCCGCGCGTTGTCCGCTGCGAATTCATCGGGCATGTTGACAACCTTGTCCGTGTAGGCGCGCTCGGCCTCCTCCAAGCGCGAAATCTCCGTGACGACCGATTCAAGTTGCATTGCAACCTCGCACTGTTCGTTGATTGCATCTATGTGTGCCCGATGATCAGGATGGGCTCTTGCCTCGCAGACGTTCATGCCCGCGAATTGCAACTCGTAGTCCTTGCACTTCTTGTCCAACAACCTGAGCCGGTGTGACAGCGCAGGGATGCGGCGAGTCAGCTCTAGGAGCCGTCGCCCGTCCTTGGTTTTGGAGAAGCGGTCGGAAACCTCGCGCCTATGCGCCTGTCGGTCCTTCTCCACGTCATCGTTCTTGCGGATCGCCAGAGCTCCGAGGGCTTGCGCTTCTTCCGAGCGCAGCGCGCCAGCAGGGTATTCCGAATCCTCGAATCCTTTTGCGGTCAGCAGAGAAGTGGCGGCGCGGATTCTCTGGGCAAGGGGCGCCGCTGCGTTATCGCGGACGTCGGCGAGGAAGCGAATGCTGTTCAACACCTCCGCCTGCACGCTGATGACAACTTGGCGAAGTACCTCCGCCCTAAGCTCTTTCAACCGGCCCGTGAAGATCGGGTCAAAATAAAGCCAGTTGCTGAGCGTGCCGCGATTGACGCCGGCGGCTTTGGCTGCGTCGGAGATCGTCCTGCCTTGTAGCAAGGCAGCCAAGGCAGCGGCCTGTTTGGAGGTGAGACCGTCGATGTCCTTCAGCGAGTTCAGACTCGATTGCTTGCGGTGGGTGGGCATAGGTAAATGATGGGGCAGAAGTCAACATCGACAAGAGCGCCCGCCCCCGGCAGAATCCGGCAGAACCCAGCACTGGACACCTGTCGAGGCAGGAATGGACGCGCGGATTCGAAGCAAGTTTGTTTGGCAGTTGCTCGCCCAACACCCCAAGTCACCGGAGGAGCTCAATAGTTGGGCCCAGTCGATTACTAAAGAGGCACTGGCCCGCTTCAAACAGCTTCAGGTGCCAACCACAATTCTTGGGCGCTTTCTCGATGAAATCCAGGTTGATAGCAAAGGGCCTGTTAGTCGAGAGCCGCGCAGCCGCGTGAACTTCTTTGCGGAAGCCCAAAGCGGGCACTGGCGGCGGCTGGTGCGCTACTTCTGCAAGACCGAAAGTTGGGGGCTCCGGGCGCGCAACTGGCCATTGAAGGGAATCGACGATGGCGCGGATCAAACTGCGCCTGCCATCGTGTTGTTGTGGGATGCCAAGATCCGCGCCCAGAGGCGTTCAACTGAAGAGAAGCTAGACCTCGTGCTATGCCGAGGTGCCGCCAGATTCGTGAGTAAGCACTGCTTTTCGAATGCTGCACCGGCCGAGCTTTTGGATCTTCGCGAAATGCGATCCTTGGTGCCTCGCACCAATGCCAAGCACGGCCAGAAGCGAGTCTGGATTGGCCCCGCAAAGAAGGGGGAGGAAGGCAGGCTGTGGAAGGGCGCCTCGCCTGCTGAGGATCGCCCTTCCATTCGCGCAGAAGCCGCGGAAGACCTGTGCACGTTCTTTCTTTGCAACGACGTCGCCCACACATTCGACAAACGCTACTGGGTCTTCGCCGGCCCCAAACAACTGGCGGTCATAGTCAGCAGCCGCCAGCCGGTGCATTGGTCAAAGCCCCAGTGGTCGCGCACCTGATGCGGCGTTTGGCGTTATGTGCGGGCAGAATTGTTGAACGCGCACCAATCGATGCTACGTTCAATCGTGTTAGGGTGACTGGAAGGGTGACTGGAAGGTTCTTCCCAAATGAACACCGCCAGCCTCGGCATAAGTGCCAATGCTGGCGGGGTTTACTGGAGCGGGCGATGGGGCTCGAACCCACGACCACCTGCTTGGGAAGCGAGATTCCACGGTTTTCGTAACGTTCTTTCCGGATGCCCACTTAGGCTACGGATAGGCTCTACATAGCGATTTATAGGCAGTTCACGCCTCCACTTGCTTGCCTTGGCTTCAAGCCGTTTCGCTTGGATTTCGTGTACAATATCGTGTACAGTCCTCCTCCTGCTTCCGGCGGAGAGACACTGATGGCGCGCAACCAAGAGTCGGCCCGCGTGGTGAACTGGCGAGGCAAGTGGTACTTATTCTTCCGGGACCTGACCCAGGACCCGACCGTAACTCGCCGTCTTTCCTGCGACAGCTTGGGCGCGACAACCCCTGAGGCGCGGGCGGAACTCATCAAGCGTTATCGCACCCAAGAAAAGCTCGACGTGGCCGAAGTAGTGAAGCGTGGCGGTCGCTTGGCTTACGATTCATCGTTGGTTGAAGGCCTAGACGAATTCCTCGCGGACTGCGAGCGCCGCGCCAAGGCGCGGACAGAAAACCCGGAAGCGCGCACCGGAATCAGCGCCAAGACTTTGGAACTGCTGACTAAGTCCATTACCTCGTTCAAGGATTGGCTGTTGGCAGAAGGCAAGGGAAGCCTGACCACTAGCGGGCTGGACGTTCGCCACCTGCGCGCGTTCTTTGAATCCATCGCGACGAAAAAGACGAAACTTGGCAACAAGGTTGTTCGCCGGCGCGCGGCTACGGTCAATCAGTACATTCGGAATGTCCGTGCCGCGCTGCGGTGGCTAAGGAACCTACGCCCGCCACGGTTCCCGGATTTCGAGTCGCTAACCGATGCGTTCAAACCGCTGCGCGGGAAAGAGGACCAGCCCCGCGCGTTCAAGCCTTCGGAGTTGCAGGCGTTCTTGCGCGCGTGCTTGAAGCGCGAAGACCCAAAACGGGTAGCCAACGTGATTCGCCTCAAGGATGGGAAGCGCGAGACGTTCGAACAGACCGCGCCGTCGTACTCAGCGACGCCAACAAGCCGCATCTTCATCCTCTTGGCACTGACCGGCGCGCGGCTGGGTGAAGTCCTGGCGCTCAAGTGGTCGGACGTGGATTTGGAACGCGGTCGCCTGACCATCCACGCGGAAAAGACGGGCCGTACCCGCATCCTGCCCCTTATCAACGCCCCGGAAGGTGACATAGCACCTGGGCTGGCCGCGATGCTGCGTCAGTGGAAGCTAGAGGCAGGTGAGCGCGAATACGTCCTGCCCCACGATGGTTTGGACGCTCCAGCGTTTCCAAAGTGGGGCTGGAAGTTGGCTTTGAAGGACGCCGAAGTAAAGGAACTCGGTCCGCAATCGCTCCGGCAAAACTTCACAAGCTACGCGGCATCAATCGGAATTCCAGCCGCCGTGGCCGCGCTATGGCAAGGTCACGCTGCGGACGTAGCGGAAAAGCACTATCGGGCGCAAGTACTCGATAGAAATCCCGGCTCTTCACTTGAAGATGCAATGGGCTTGGCCCAGGCCGTCACCAAGCCACGTTTTTCAACAAGGGCAAGAACAGGCAGCGCCGCGATGTAAGCTGCCGTGAATGGATACTCGGCAACAGGTCCAGAAGCTCCTCGCATGGCACGGCACGATCCCTGAAGGCCGACGACCTGGATACAACGGCGCTTTCGATCTGCGCCCAAGCGACGTTGAGCGCTATGTCCTCGATCTGCGGAAAATCTGGTCGGAGTGCGGCGAAAGCGCGCTGCTTAGTTGCGCACCGTTCCGCGAGTCGCTGGTGCGGCAAGGGAAAACAGCAATTTCCGATGTGCTCGGGTGGCTGGACTCTGTCGAGGCTGAAGCGAACGCGTCTGAGGAATGCCGGGCTTGGTTGGTTAATTGGCGAAAGATGCTAACGGAGATAGCCGATGCGCCGTTAGAGCTGCCGTTCGGCTTGACGCTGGGATCGAGCCCCAGAAGTGCCTTGCTGAACGATTTCCATTGGTGGGATCCGCCACGTGGACCTAGGGGTCCGCTATCCAACGCTCCCTTGTCATTGCGCAGGTCCGACGTTCTTGAACGCTTCCCATCTTCCGTGGACGAACTCCAGAACGAACAAGCAAACAACCCTTGGACCGCCTGCTATGTCCTAAATTGGTTGCTGTCCGACAAAGGCATTTTGCCGACGTCGAAGATTGCACCGAAGTTCTCCGGCCCCAAAGCTATTCCGGATGCGCGCGATTGGCTGGATCAAATGGCTCGCCCTTTCGAGGATTGGAGAATCGCCTGCTACGGGACCGAACCGAGGACAATTGAGGAAACTGAGCTAGGGGACCGCGGTAAGTTCAACAGGGTTCAAAAGGTTGTAACCCCGGCGATCGAAGCCGCGCGTGAGCAGATGTATTGGCCCATAGTGCCGTCAGCGTATATCGTGGAGGGAACGATTCCCTTAGATGTGAAGAAGCACACTCGGACAGCGATGGGAACAATTTCCACCGGCGCCGGGCAATGCGCGGTTTTCAGTTTCCTGCTCTCGCGGTTAGCGCAACTGTCGGACACACCGTCCCGACAGAAGAGTCAAAGCGGAGTCCCAGAGTTCGTGATCGTCGATGGCACACGCCGGGGTACGTTCGCCTTAAGGATTGGCGAGAACCGTGAACCCGTGCCAATGAGCAAAGGTGCAGCGGAATTGCTTTTTCAGCTGGGGGAGCACGGAGCAGCCGATGGCCAGCTCGTTCAACGCGTTAAGGACTTGAAGGCGGCGCTGGGTTCCTATGCCCGCTACTTCAAAGCAGAAGTCGACAAAGCCGAAGGCAAGAATTACCGCAAATGCACCTCAAAGTCCCTTTCCGGTCGCGTGTTTTGGCAGGCTTCGCGGGAACATGAGTTGTAGCTGATTGGGACAATGTTGATTTACGTGGTCACACGGAAGCGGCTTTGCAAGCCGCTTCCGTGTTGCTTTGTATCCAATACAAATCTCGGCGTACAAGATCGCCGAATGCCAGTCCTTACCGTTCAGAGGTGTGGAACGGACCCTTACAAAGCGCGGCAAATACAAGAAACTCTGCGAATGGGCATCGGAACTCGGCATTCCGGCGTCGACCTTCCGTGCTGAGTTTCTCGCCGGATACCTCAAAGGCATCCGCGCCAGGCCAAGCAGCAACGCGCCCATACTGGTTTCTGAAGTCGAAATGGACCGCTGGCTCAACGAAGTCGCGGGCCAGCGCAAAATCGCTCTCTCACCTTCCGAAGCGTCGGCTGTAAATAAATCGGTGGCGCGCCATGCGTAAGCGTCGGCGCAAGCAGCGTGCTCGTCGAACTGACTCGGCCGCAATCTTCGAAGACAAAGCAAAAATCAACGGCAAGCTGGCCGAGATCATGATGGCTACAGGAGATCGCAGCCTGAAAAAGCGCGCGGCCGACATCCTGAAGTGCGGAAGCACAGTGATTGGAGTGTTGTTGAAGGGCGATGGCAGCGGTCGGGTGTGTCGAGAACGCTGCAATTTGCGTCCATGTGCGTCATGCGACGCTGTCAAGTCGGCCCTAGAAACGCGGCGGCTGAGTCGCCGCGTGACTGAGGAACTGAAGAGCAAATCAGTGCTCCTGTTCTGGACCCCGACAATGCGCCATACCATCAAAGACTCTCTGTGGGCCCTCCGAAAGGCCTATAAAACTTGCTGGAAGCGACTCACGAACACAACGCTTTGGAAAGAAGTCGCTGCCTACTTCCGGCGCGCGGAAGTTGAACGAAACCGCAACAACGGTTGGAACGCTCACTTCCATGTCCTGCTCAAGCTCAAGCCTGGTTCTCGGCTCTCAAAGCTGTCTACCAAGAAGCTCCAGGAGAAGTTTGGGCTCGCGTGGCTGAGGCTGACCTCCAAGGTTGGCCGTCCCTCGCCCGTAACTCGGCTAAAGCGTGTGCGCAATAAGCGGCAGGCGGAAGGCGTAGTCATGGAGCTGGTCAAGTACGTGACAAAGCAATACACGAGTGCCAAGCGCAATGAAAGCGAGGGCGTGGGCGCTTGCGACTACACGCCTGCGGAGATGTTTGAATACGTGATGGGGATGAATGGCTGGAACGTCTCTCGCTACGGACGCGAATGGCGCGCTCGGAACCGCGCGGAAAGACTCCTGGCAAAGAAGGAGTTCCAGTTCTACGGGATCGGTGAAATCGGCGCACTTGAGGCCAAGCTCATCTCGGGCACACTCACGCGAGAGGAGGCGGAGGCTGTGCTCGCTGCTCGGCGCGCAATTCAGAACCTTCTGCGTGGCGACGGTCTAGGCTGGTTGGCTGACGAACTGCTTGGTGGCCGCAAGGAGTGGATTGATCGTGCGACCGGCGAGATCGTGGGCGGCTGAAAGCCGCCCACAGACTAGATACAGTATAAACTTTGGCAGAACTGCTTCTGGCGCAACCATGCGCCATGTTGAAGACAACTCAAAAAGAGCGCTTTGGGTTGGCCCGGCGGCGCGGCCACAAGCCGCGCCGCCGAAGGACAACCCAACTGCGCTTGCTCACTTACTCCCTGACTGACCCGTAGTTCGGGCCGAAGGCCCGCGTGCTTGCGATGTAGAAGAAGATGGATGGTTAGAATTGCTATGCAGCGACGGGGCAGGGCTTTCTACAAAACAGAAATCGATTTCTATTTTGCAAGACAATCACAACGTCAAGTCGGTTCGTCCGCCGTCAATTCTTCACACGTCCAATGCCGGAATGATTGCCTAACATCGTGGGTTGCGGCGCTATTGCATGCCAGCGCATAGCACTTCAGCCTGGGTCATCACTGTTTGCGTGGCTTCTTCCTGCTTCTCGGGCGGGTACTTGTACTTGCGCAGGATGCGCTTCACCAACACGCGCAGCTTCGCCTTGACCGTCTCTTTGATGGTCCAGTCAATCGAGGTATTGGCGCGAACGGTTGCGACCAATTCCTGGGCGATCTGCTTTAGCGTGGGCTCGCCCATTTTCCCGAGCACGTCGTTGGCGACCAACAGAGCGTCGTAAAACGCGACCTCATCGTCGCGCAGCTTCAGCTTCTCGCCGCGCTTGTCGGCGGCCTGCATTTCTTTTGCCAGCGCAATCAACTCTTCCATGACCTGGGCCGCTTCAATCGCCCGGTTTTGGTAACGGAGGATTGCCTTCTCCAACAAGTCCGAGAACTTCTTGGCCTGCACGACGTTCTTCTGGCGGCGCTCCTTCACTTCGCCTGCCAGCAACCGGCGCAACAACTCGACAGCCAAGTTACGCTGCGGCAAGCCGCGTACTTCGTTCAAGAACTCGTCCGACAGAATCGAAATGTCCGGCTTCTTCAGGCCCGCCGCCGAAAAGATGTCCAGCACTTCGGCCGAACCAACGGCGCGGCTAACGAGCTGGCGCAAGGCCTGCTCGATCTCCTCGGGCGTCCGCTCGCCTTCGACCGTGGTCTTGGCAAGCCCGGCCCTGACCGCAAGAAAGAAACCAACGTCCGATGAAATCCGCGCGGTTTCTTCGTGCGGGACTGCCAGCGCGAAGGCCTGCGTCAACTCACGCGCAAGGCGCATGAAGTTCTTCTTGCCGTCCTTCTGCTGCAAGACGTGTTCCTGGGCCGCTGGCAGCAGCTTCAGGCGCTGCTGCGGCTGGCCGGTCGTCCACACGCTGAAGTCGAAACCTTTGAACACGGCCACACACTCGCCGTGTTTATTCAGCAACGCCTCGACCGCTTCGTCCTGGTTGATCGTCGCGCGGCCACGGCCGCCGCTTTCGGTGTATGTCGCCAATGCCTGCTTCAGTTCATGGGCTACGCCCAGGTAATCCACGACCAACCCGCCGGTCTTGGCCTTGAACACGCGGTTGACGCGGGCAATCGCCTGCATCAACCCGTGGCCGCGCATCGGCTTGTCCAGATACATCGTGTGCAGACAGGGCGCGTCGTAACCCGTCAGCCACATGTCGCGCACAATCACAATCTCAAAGGGGTCGTCGGGGTCCTTGAAGCGCTTCGCCAGTTCGTCGCGGCGTTGCTTGCTGCGCACGTGCGGCTGCCAGTCCTCGGGGTCGCTGGCCGCGCCGGTCATCACGACCTTGATGCGACCTTTGGTGTCGTCGGCGTCGTGCCAGTCCGGCCGCAAGGCTGTAATGAGCTTGTACATGTCCACGCAAATGCGCCTGCTCATGCAAACGACCATGGCCTTGCCGGGCAGGCCGTCCGCAAGTCGCTTTTCCCAGTGCTCGAGAAGGTCCTTGGCAAGCAGATTCAGCCGCTTGTCTGCGCCGACAAGCGCCTCAAGCTGCGCCCATCGGGTCTTCAGCTTCTCGCGTTCTTCGACTTCTTCGTACTCGGTGACTTCTTCAAACTCGGCGTCTAGCTTGGGCCGCTCGTTCTCCTCAAGCTGCAATTTGGCAAGCCGCCCTTCGTACAGAATCTTGACCGTAGCGCCGTCGTCAACGGCCTGCTGGATGTCGTAAATCGGCGTGATGTACTTGCCGAACACGGCCTGGGTCACGCGGTCGGTCAAGTCAACGGGCGTTCCCGTGAAACCGATAAACGACGCATTGGGCAGCGCGTCGCGCATGTGCTTTGCGTAGCCGTCGATGAAATCGTATTGGCTGCGGTGGGCCTCGTCGGCAATGACGACAATATTCTGCCGGTCCGATAGCAGCGGGTGCTTGTCGCCCTGGGTTTCGGGAAAGAACTTCTGGATGGTGGTAAACACCACGCCGCCCGAAACGCGCTTCAGCTTTTCGCGCAAGTCGGCGCGGCTGACGGCCTGCACCGGCTCCTGACGCAACAACTCTTTGCAGCGGGCGAACACGCCGAATAGCTGGCCGTCCAAGTCGTTGCGGTCCGTCAGGACGACGATCGTCGGGTTCTGCATCGCGGGTTCGGTGATCACGCGGCCCGCGTAGCAGGCCATGGTGATGCTCTTGCCGCTGCCCTGGGTGTGCCATACCACGCCGATACGCCGGTCGCCGCCCGCGCCGGAAGCCCGCAAGGTCTGCTTCAATGCGTGCTGCACCACGTGGAACTGGTGATAACCCGCCAGCTTCTTGGCCACCTTGCCGGGGCCTTCGTCCTCGAACACAACGAAATAGCGCAAGAGGTCCAGAAACCGGCGCTTGTCGAACACGCCGTGAATCATCACCTCAAGCTCGGCCAGTTTGCGCGTACCTAGGTCTTCACCGGCGATGGTGCGCCACGGCATGAAGCGTTCGGCGTCGGCCGTCAGGCTGCCGATGCGTGCTTCCAGCCCATCGGAAGCAATCAGCACCTCGTTGAACGTGAACAGCGAAGTCAACTCGCGCTTGTACGTGTGCAACTGGCGGATGGCCTGGGCGACAGTCGTGTTCTCGTTCGCCGCGTTCTTCAGTTCCAGCACAGCCACGGGCAAGCCGTTGAGAAACACCACCACGTCAGGCCGCCGGGTGTGGTGCCCTTCGGTGACGGTGTAC
>JAANMW010004175.1_pt1 | contig 10110 bp, 9 predicted proteins | sample 7279671 | NCBI WGS metagenome assembly JAANMW01 (sample SAMN14094541, study PRJNA606508) | bioreactor metagenome | isolation source: A lab-scale SPAN reactor treating ammonium-rich wastewater day 247 | place: Ireland: Galway | collected 2017-09-19
TGCCTCATTACAGCCCATATGAACTTGTTAACCCTGCCAAAATGGCCGCTGTCGCTGGTTTTCTGCCCAGCTATCTCGACTTTTCCGACAGGCTGCTAGCCGCGCAGCATGTGGTCGTAGAGGGTTTCGAAGGCGGCGACGTGATGAGCGAAGGTGAAGCGCTGCAACACGCGCTGGCGGGCGTTTGCGCCCAACCGGGCGCGCAGTTCGGGGTGCGCGGCCAGGCGGGTCAGGGCCGCGGCCAACGCTGCCGGATCCTGCGGCGAGACCAGCAGCCCCGTCTCCTCCGGGGTGATCGTCTCCAGGGGGCCGCCGTGGGCGGTGGCGATGACCGGTCTGGCTGTGGCCATGGCCTCGACCACCACCATGCCAAAGGGTTCGGGCGAGGTGGAGGGCAGGGCGAGGATGTCGAGCGCGGCCATCACTTGCGGCGCGTCCATGCGAAAACCGGGCCAGATCACCCGCTCGCTGACACCCAATTCTGCCGCCAGGCTGGCCAGTTCTTGCCGCCGCCACTCCTCGCCCGGCGTCACATCGCCGACGATGACCGCGGTCAGGCTGGGGGAGTGGGCCGCGGCCTGGGCAAAGGCGCGCAGGAAAAATCCCTGTCCCTTCCAGGCGGAGATGCGCCCCACCACGCCCACCAGGGTGGCATCTGCGGGCACATTCCAGGCCGCGCGCAGGGCCTCGCCCTGGTTGCGCGGGTGAAAGCGTTCGGCGTCGACCGCGTCGTAGATGATCGTCATCCGCTCCGCCAGCCGCGGTTGATCGGCCAGCAGATGGTCGGCCACGGCCTGGCTGATGGCCACGACCTGATCGCTGTAGCGGGCGACCATGAAGGCGATCAGTTTGCGGGCCAGCCAGGGTTGGGTGATGATCTCATGCACATGCCAGAGATGGGGCAGCCCCACCCGTCGCGCGGCCAAGGCCCCGCCCCACACCGCGGTGGTGTTGGAATGCACCAGCGCCACCTTTTCGCTGACGCATAGGTGCTGCACCTGGGCGGGGCCGGTGCGCAAGCGCCGCAAAAAGGCCCAGATCTGCTGCACCGAGAGGTAACGCCGGCGCAGCACCGGCATATCGACGGCGCGGTGCTCGATGCCCTCGCGGCGCAGGGCCTGGCTGAGACGGCCTTGATAGGAGATATCGATGGGGGTGACGACAAAGGGCCGGAAACGCTCGCGATTCAATCGCCGGCTCAGCTCCAGCAGCACGATGTCGGAGCCGTATAACTCGTCGGCGCTGTGGGTGAAGAGGATCGGTTGGGGGGTGAGATAAGGGGAGATCATGATTCCTCCGGCGTAAGAACACGCACACCGGCCAGGATCAGCCCGGCGTGCACCCAACTGGCGGCCAGCCAGATGCCATCAGTCGATTGGTAGGCCAGGCCGATGAGGAGGAGGTAGGCCAGGGTCAGCCCGAACAGAGCCGCGCCATCGGGGAGGAGGGGCAGCCGGCGGCTGCGTTTGAGGGCGGGCAGGATCAGGGTGAACAGGTAGCCGCCGAACAGCAAGAGGCCGATGATCCCGGTTTCTTGCAGCAGGCGCAGGCCGAGATTGGAGATCCAGGCAGGGTTGGCGCGGATCAGGCCGTGCAGATCGGCGAAGGAGCCTGGCCCCCAACCGGTGAGGGGTCGCTGCAGCCAGTCGTTCCAGGCCAGCGCCCAATCATTGAGACGGGCGGCAAAGGTGGGATCGCTGCTGAGGCTGAGGAAGGATTGCAGACGATCGACAAAGGGCCAGGAGGAGGGCAGGAAGGGGGCCAGACCGAGCAGGGTGAAGATGAGGAAGGGGCCGGCGGCCAACAGCAGGGCCAGGCGGTTGGCCGCATGCCAGGCCGCGCCGCGATGGAAAACCCAGATCAGCGCGGCGCCGGCGGCAAAAGTCAGCCAGGCCGCCCGCGACAGGCTGAGGAAGAGGCCGAGCAGCAACACGCCCAGCCCTGCCAGCAGCAGCCCCTGCCGCAGGGTGGGCCGGCGCAGGCTGCCCGCGGTCAGCAGCAGCATCAGCAGCAGGGTGGCCCAGGAGGCGATGTGGCTGCCAAAGAGATTGCCCTCCTCGAAGGTGCCGTAGGGGATCGGCTCGGTGAAGTTCCAGGACACCTGCACGCCCAGGTTGAAGCCGAAGGGATAGAGGACGCGGGCCAGGATGCCAAACGCGGCCTCGGCCACGCCCGCGGCCAGGAAGAGGGTGATCGCCATCCACCATGCCCGGCGGTTGGGGATGAGGTTGGCGACCAGGAAGAGGGTGAGGATGAGCAGGCCGATGCGCAGGGCGTTTTGCACGCCGTTCAGCAGCACGGGGCTGAAGAAAAGGGCGGAGATCAGGTTGACGCCCCACCAGCCCAGCGCCAACCCAACCGGCAGAGGGAAGCGCAGCCGCGCCCGGTGGATCGCCATCTGCGTCAGCCCCAGCCCGGCCACAGCCAGCGCGGCCAGATGTTCGGGCCGCACCGAGACCGGGCCGATATCGTAACGGAAACGGGTGAAAAGCGCGGCCACGATCAACAGGGCCACGCCGCTGAGGGGCCAGCCCGCGGCCAGCCCCGCCAGCCCCACCCCGCCCAGCAGCAAGGCCCCGCCCCACAGCAGGCTGCCCCCGGCCAGCAGCGGGATCAGCCCGGCCAGCACGCCCAGGCCCAGGGCCAGGATCGGCCACATCGAGGGGGGAGGGTGGAAACGAGGCGAGTTCATGCCAGGCCGGGAGGGGTGAGACGGTAACGGAGCACCTGCGCCGGCGCGCCGCCGGCCACGGCAAAGGGGGGCACATCTTTGGTGACGACGCTGCCCGCGGCCACCACCGCGCCCTGCCCCACCCGCACCCCATCCAGCAGAGTCACCCCGGCCCCCAGCCACACATCATCCTCGACGAGGATGCCCTGATGACTGACGCCCTGGGCCTTGATCGGCAGATCGGTGCGGGAGAAGAGATGGTTCTCGGAATGAAAGCGCACATTCTGGCCGATGAGCACGTTGGCGCCGATGCGTACGCCGCCCGCCGCGCCCACGAAGTTGTAATCGCCCAGATTGGAGTTGGCGCCGATGTGAAACCCGCGGCCCAAATGGGTGATGGCGCCGGTGCATTCGATCACGCTGAAGCGCCCGATGGAAACGTTATCGCCCAAGAACACGCCCTCGCGGCTGAGCGCGTCGATCTTGACATCGTCCTCCAGGGTGACGCCGCGGCCCAGGCGCAGCAAACGGGTGTTCAGCAACTGCACCCGCCGGCCCACGAACAGCGATCCAGCGCAGGCGCCGAGGGTGGGCCGCCGCCACAGCCCGCGGCCCCACGCCAGCCCCCGCTCCTTCAGCAACGTGATCAGCGCGGTCGTGGGTAAATCGGGGTCGATGGTATAATCAGGGCTGTTTTTGATCTTGCGGATGATGGTTTGCAGCGTTTCTCTCAACATTTCGGCAACTCCAACTCTGATTGTATCCTGCGGTGGATGATTCGACAATGTGACGGCCCCCGTTTGTGCGCCGCGCTTGTCCGCCCTTTCCTCGACCCATGCGCATCGGCATCGACGTTCGTCTGCTCTACCATCGCCAGGCCGGCATCGGCTGGTACACACTGCGGCTGTTGCAGGCCCTGGCCGAGATCGACCAGGAGAATACGTACGTGCTGCTGCAACACCGCCGCCAGCCCCAGCCGGTGGTGGATGCGCCCAATTTCACCGTCGCCAACCTGCTCACGCCGGTGCATCACCGTTTCGAGCCGTGGCCGCTGAGCCTGGAAACGCTGACCCTGGGGCTGGATCTGATCCACAGCCCCGATTTCATCCCGCCGCTGCACAACCGCATCCCCGCGGTGATCACGGTGCACGATCTCGCTTTCCTGCTCTATCCCAATTTCGTCACTGCCGACTCGGCCCGCTATTATGGCCAGACCGAGCTGGCGGTGCGCCGGGCCAGCCGCATCATCGCCGTCAGCAATGCCACCCGCGTGGATCTGGTGCGGCTGCTGGGCGCGCCCGAATCGAAGATCAACGTCATCTACGAGGCCGCGGACCCGCAGTACCGGCCCATGGCCAGGCCCGAGGCCCGCGCCTGCCTGCTGCGTGCGGGCGTGTCCACGCCAGAGCGTTTTCTGCTGTTCGTCGGCACGATCGAGCCGCGCAAAAACCTGGGCACCCTGCTGCGCGCCTACCGGCAGTTGCGCCAATTGTACGAGGTGCGCTGTCCCCTGGTGCTGGCCGGCGCTTCGGGCTGGCTGTTCGATGATGTCCATGCCCTGGTCGAGAAGCTGGATCTGTGGGAGCACGTGCATTTCACCGGCATGATCCCCAGCACCGAGGCAATGCGCGCCCTCTACAATCTGGCTGATCTGCTGGTGCACCCGGCCTATTACGAAGGATTCGGCCTGCCCCCGCTGGAGGCGATGGCCTGCGGCACACCGGTGCTCTGTTCCAACGCCGGCAGCCTGCCAGAGGTGACAGGGGGCGCTGCCTTGCTGGCCCCGCCGGAAGATGTGGAGGCCTGGACTGTGGCCATGCATCGCCTGCTGCACGACGCCGCCCTGCGCCAGGAACTGCGCCACAAAGGCCTCACCCGCGCCGCCTCCTTCTCCTGGCAGGCCGCGGCCCGCGAAACCCTGGAAACCTATCGTCAGGTGATGGCCGGGGCCTGAGAGGAAGGTCACGCCCATCTCTGTTATAATCCCTGCGGCATGGTTCATCAATTATCAATTATCACCCCCTTCCCTTTGCCGCCCATCGGCCCATGACAACCGACAACCGTCCACGCTCCCCCTCCTTTCTGGATGTGCGCACCGGCGACATTGTGCGCCTGCGCAAGAAACACCCCTGCGGCGGCTTCGAGTGGGAAGTCTACCGCGTCGGCGCTGACATTGGCCTGGTTTGCCAGACCTGCCGCCGCCGGCTGATGCTGCCCCGCGATAAATTCCGTCACGCCCTCAAGGCCTTTGTGCGTCACGCCGGCCCCCCTGCCGTCGAGGCAGACCCTGCTGCTGCGGCAGAGGCTTAATCCCATTCCCCCTCGCTGCCCCTCATGTCCGTTTCCAAACCTGGCGGGTTCAATGCCATCCTCCGGCTGCCGGCTTTTCAGATGCTGTGGCTGGGCCAGTTGCTCGCCCTGACCGCCCAAAATGGCATCCATTTCATCCAGCTGGTGCTGATCGAGCGGCTGACCGGGCGCAGCGTGCACACGGGGGTCATGGTCGCCGTCTTCACTCTGCCCTCGGTGCTGCTTTCACCCTTTGCCGGCGTCGTCATCGACCGGGTGCCCAAGAAGTGGATCATCGTCCTTTCCAACTTCCTGCGCGGCCTGCTGGCCCTCAGCTACATCTTTTTGCTACGCTGGGCCGATGTACAAGCGGGCAACTACACCCTCATCCTCCTGCTCATCGTCTATGCCGTGACCTTTGCCGGCGCTTCGGTCGGCGTCTTCTTCAACCCGGCGGTGCTGGCCAAACTGCCCCTTTTGGTGGGCGAGGAACGGTTGATGATGGCCAATTCCCTCTTCAACATCACCATCGCCGGCTCTCAGATCGTGGGCCTGGTGGTTCTGGCTCCTGCCGCCGTCAAGATTTTGGGCCTTTCCTCCTCTTTTGGCCTCATGGGCGCCTTCTATCTCATCGCCTTCCTCCTGGTTTTGCGCCTGCCGCGCGATCCTGGCCGCCGGGTGCAGGGATTCAGCGCCGCCAGCGGCCGCGAACGCCTGTTGCGCGAGTTCCGCGAGGGCTGGGCCTTTGTCATCCGCAATCGCACCATCTACATGGGCATCCTGCACATCACCCTGGTGGTGACGCTGATCATGATCCTGGCCATGATGTCCACGGCCCTGGTCTCGCGCGTGCTGGGGCTGACCCCGGAAGATGCTGTGCTCTTCTTTGCGCCCGCGGGCCTGGGCATGGGCCTGGCGATCATTGCTCTGTCCCGCTGGGGCAACCGGCTGCGCCATGATTGGCTGCAAACCGGCATGCTTTTCCTGGCCGCGCTCACATTTGGCATCCTCAGCTTGCTCAGCCGCGACTACACCAACGCCCGCATCCCCATTTTCGACCTCTACCCGCAGCGCATCGTCCCCCTCAGCACCGCCGTCGCCATCAATTCCATCTTTCTCGGCTTCAGCCTCTACGCCATCAACACCATTGCCCAGACCACGATCCAGCGCGATTCCCTGCCCAGCCTGCGCGGGCGCGTTTTTACCGTGCAGTTCATGATCGCCAACCTCCTGGGCCTGGCCCCCTTGATCGCCGCTTCTCTGCTGGCCGACTACCTCGGCGTGCCCGTGCTGCTGCGTTGGCTGGGCATCGCCTGCCTCGTCGTCGCCCTCCTCACCCTCCTTTCCGCACTTTTTCCGCAAAAACGCGTAGAACGTACCCCATAATTGGTAGATTGGTAAATTGGTAGATTGGTAGATTGGTAGTGTCTGTTTACCTGTTGTATCATTGTGAGTCTTGTAAGGGCAAAATAATCTCTAATTAGCCAAGTTGGTGATTGTTTCGGGGTTATCGCCCCTCGTAATGACAAAATAAGGCAAATCATTACCCAATTACGTTTTACCCAATTACGTTTTACGCATTACGTTTTACGTTTTACGCATCACGCCCCACCCCCCTCACTCCCAGGAGCCCTCCCATGCCCCCTGACGCGGCTATCGACCCCCAACGCCTGCTCGACCTCTTCCTGACACTCGTCCAGATCGACAGCCCCACCGGCCAGGAGGCGGAGATCGGGCGGCACCTGGCCGGGCGCCTGCGCGGCCTGGGCTGCGCGGTCAGCCAGGATAGCGCCGGCAACCTCATTGCCCGGCTGCCCGGCCAGGGCGAGGCCACCCTCCTGCTCAGCGCGCACATGGATACCGTGGGCAGCGACACCGGCATCCGGCCGCTGCTGCGCGATGGCGTGGTCTATTCCGACGGCCGCACCATCCTCGGCGCGGATGACAAATCGGGCGTGGCCGCCATTCTGGAGGCCCTGACAGTGTTGCAGGCCCATCCCGACTGGGCGCACCCCCCGCTCGAGATCGTGATCACCGTCAGCGAAGAGGTGGGGCTGACCGGAGCCAAACAGGTCGATACCGGCCAATTGACCGCGGCCTGGGGCGTGGTGCTCGACGCCGGCGGCCCCATCGGCACCATGGTCTACACCGCGCCCTCGCAGCGGGTGCTGGATATCACCGTGCTGGGCAAGAAAGCGCACGCCGGGGCAGAGCCGGAAAAGGGGATCAACGCCATTGTCGTGGCCGCAGCCGCGATCGTAGCCATGCCCCTGGGCCGTATCGATGCTGAAACCACGGCCAACATCGGCGTCATCGCCGGCGGCGAAGCCACCAACATCGTGCCCGACCGGGTGACGATGCGCGGGGAGGCGCGCAGCCGCAATCTTGAACGCCTGGACGCCCAACTGACGGCCATGACCACGGCCCTGGAGCAGGCCGCTGCCGCCCACAACGCCCAGGTCGAGATCGCCGTGCGCCATTCCTACGAGACCTACTGCATCACGCCGGATCAGCCCGCGTACCGGGCCGCGCAACAGGCGATCACGCAGTTGGGGTTCCCCTTCCGGCCCAAGCCCAGCGGCGGCGGCACCGATGGCAACATCTACACCGCCGCCGGCATCCCCTGCGTGGTGCTTTCCACCGGCATGGCCGATGTCCACACCACCGCCGAGCACATCGCGGTGCAGGATCTCGTCGATTCTGCCCGCGTGCTGATCACCCTCATTTGCCAGCAGGTTGCTGGCGTCCCACTCTATCAAGGAGGTCATGATGATTGAATGGATCCGTTCCCTCAATGAGGCCAGCGTCCCCTTCCTGGTGTGGCTACAGAGCTTTGCCAGCGATGGCCTCACTTCCTTCTTTTCATTGATGAGTTGGCTCGGCGTCGAGTACTTTTACATCCTCTTCTTCCCCTTCCTCTACTGGTGCGTCTCCAAACGCTGGGGCATTTTGACCGCGCTCAGCCTGATCTTTTCCCTGTACGTGGGCGAGATGATCAAGTGGGCGTTCAAACTGGATCGCCCCCCTTCTCCGCCGGTGGTGCGGCTGTGGGAGGAGACCTCGCCCGGCTTTGTCAGCACCCACGCCGCGCCCGCAGCCGGGGTGTGGGGGATGATGATGGTGGCGGTGCGGCGCTGGCAATGGGCCTTGCCCCTCTTCCTACTCGGCCTCAGCGTCAGCCTTTCTCGCCTCTATCTGGGCGTACACTATCCTGCCGATGTGATCGGCGGCTGGATCGTCGGCCTGATCGGGCTGTACCTGGTGCTGAAACTGGCCGAACCCTGGGGCGAACGTCTGGCCCGGTGGCCGGCCAGCCGCCAACTCCTCGCCGCCCTGCTGCTGATAGTGGCGCTGCTGGCCATCTTCCCCAGCAACTGGGAGGGGCGCCGCCCCGCCGAGTCGGGCGTGCTCACCACCGCCGTCTTCTTCGGCCTGCTGCTGGGGCTGATCTGGGATCACCACCGGCTGCATTTCAGCGTCCGCGGCCCCTGGACGCAGCGCCTGCTGCGCTATGTCGTCGGTCACGTCCTCGTCTTGGCCGCCTTCCTCGGCCTCGACATCCTCTTCGAGCCTTTCTCCCAGGGCAATTATCTGACCGCGCAGGCCTTCCGCTTCGTGCGCTACGCCGCGGTGGGCTTCGTGGTGCCCGGCCTTGGCCCCTGGCTCTTCCAACGCCTGCGCCTGGCTTGATCCGCGATGAACGCGCAACCGATCTTACTCATCCATGGCTTCAACAGCGGGCCGGAGATCTGGTACGACTCTGGTTTCGCGCCGGCGCTGATCGCGCAGGGCGGGCTGGATGAACACCTGGTGCGGCCTTTCCTCTACGGCCAGGCCCCCGATGGCGCCTATGACAACCGCGGCGATGTCGCCATCCTGGCCCAGCGCCTGGCCGCGGCGGTGGGAACAGTGGCCGCGGATGCACTGGCCGCGGGCGGGCCGGGCCAGGTGACGCTGATCGGCCACAGCCTGGGCGGGCTTATCGCCCGTTACTACCTCTCCTGCGCCGCGCCCGATGCGTTGGGCACGTGCTACGCCGGCGATGTGGCCCGGCTGATCACCCTGGGCACCCCGCACACGGGCGCGCCCCTCTCCGACACCGTGGATCTGCTCGATCAGGCCTCGTGGATTTGGCGTCTGCTCGGCCTGGTCGAGCGCCTCCCCTTTTTGCAGGCGCGCCCGGCCAGCCTGGTGGCGCAGTGGCAGGAGCAACTGCGCTGGGAGCTGGCCCTGGCCCGCGAGGAGGCCTTCGGCGCCGCGCCGGCGCCCCCCGCCATGCCCCTCGGCCCCGAGGGAGAGATGCTTGCCCAGGCGACGCTGCAAGAGAGCGAGGCCCTGCGCCAGATCCAGCCGGATAGCGAGATCATCGCCCGCATCAACGCGCCGGGGGCCATGCCCCTGGCTGTCGCCTACCACCTGATCTACGGCAATGTGGGCCTGACTGTGGAGGCGGCGCTGCGTGGGCGGCGGCTCTTCCATTTCGATCTCAGCCTGGGAGATGGGGCGGTGCCCGCTGCCAGCGCCTCGCGGCTGCCCAACGCGCCCTTCACCAGCTACGAAGTGCCCTTCCGCAAGCACCTGCGCCTGGAGATCGGCCAGGCCCCCGACCCCAACGTGGCCAGCGGCATCGGCGATCTGCTGCCCTACGCGTTGCACACCCGCCTGTACGCCGACGCCGAGGTGCAGGCCGAGGTGTTGCGGTATCTGGCGAGCGCGAGATGAGCCAACTTGCAGCGCCCTGGCGCTTTCTGGCCCGCGGCTTCCTCCTCTTGTGGGACGAGCTGGCGCTGATGCTCGGCCTCAGCCTGCTGCTGGCGCTGAGTTTGCTGCTGATCTTGCCGGCGCCGGCCGTGGCCGCGGGGCTGGCCGTGGTAGCGCGGCGGATGGCGCGGGAAGAGCGGGTGAATTTCGACTTCTTCAAGGAGGGCGTGCGCGCCTACGCCCGGCTGAGCTATCTGGTGCTGGGGGTGTGGCTGGCCGTCCTGGCCCTGCTGGTGATCAATGTGTGGTTCTATGCCCGGCTGGGCGAAGATTTCTTCCGCGCCATCAGTTTTCTGTGGCTGTACCTTGGCCTGCTGTGGCTGGCGCTGCTGCCGCATCTGCTGCCCACGCTGCTGGAATTGCAGGCGCCGACGGTGTGGCTGGTCTTT
>JAANMW010004176.1_pt1 | contig 10104 bp, 7 predicted proteins | sample 7279671 | NCBI WGS metagenome assembly JAANMW01 (sample SAMN14094541, study PRJNA606508) | bioreactor metagenome | isolation source: A lab-scale SPAN reactor treating ammonium-rich wastewater day 247 | place: Ireland: Galway | collected 2017-09-19
AACTGAAAAATTAAAACGGGCAGATTTTGTTATCAAAAATAATTCAATCCCTGCGGCATTAAAAAGAAAAATTACTGCATTCAGTAAAATATTAGAGGAACTATAGGAACATTGGATATAAATAACCTGAAAGACCGTGAACAGAACGATTTTTTCCATACTTATAAACGGCTTGAAATAGCCGTTGAAAAAGGGGAGGGTTGTTATTTATATACTGCCGGCGGCAGTAAAATACTTGATATGTTCGGCGGTCTGGCGGTTAATGTACTTGGTTACGGTCACAAAAAAATGAACGATGCCATTAAAGAGCAGGTTGATAAATATATCCATATTTCAAATTTTTTTTACCAGGAAAAACAAATTGAGCTTGCTGAAAAAATAAAAACACTTTCAGGTGCCAATAAAGTATTTTTCTGCAATTCAGGCACCGAAGCTGCCGAAGCAGCTATTAAGCTTGTACGTAAATATTTTTCCGGCAGCAATAAAACAGAACTTGTTTCATTCACCGGCTCTTTTCATGGCAGAACTATGGGGGCTTTATCACTTACTGCCCGCAAAAAATACCGTGAACAGTTCCGGCCTCTGCTGCCGGGTATTAAACACCTTGAATTCAATTCAGCTGATGACCTTGAAAGAGGTATTAATGAAAATACCGCTGCAGTTTTTATTGAATGCCTGCAGGGTGAAGGCGGTATCAACCCGGCATCAAAAGAGTTTATTTTAAAGCTAAATGAATTGAAACAAAAATTCGGGTTCCTTATTTCTGCCGATGAGATACAGTCAGGGGTTGGCAGAACGGGAACTTTCAGCGCTTATACTCAATTCGGGCTTGATGCTGATATCATCATAATGGCAAAAGGTATCGGCGGCGGACTGCCCCTTGGAGCAATAGCCGGATTTGAAAGAGTTGAAAATGTTTTCACATACGGCGAGCACGGTTCAACATTTGGAGGCAACCCTGTAGCCGCAGCAAGCGGTATTGTGGTTATGGAAGAGCTTGAAACAGGATTAATGAGCGCAAATTCTGTAAAAGGAAAATTACTTTTTGATAAGCTTGCTGCAATGAAATTAAAATATCCTGATAAAATTAAAAATATCAGGGGAATGGGTTTAATGATTGGCATCGAATTAACTTTCCCTGGCGAAAAAATTACCATAGAAATGATGAAACGCGGCGTGCTTGTAAACTGCACCAATGAAAATGTTATCAGACTGCTTCCGCCGTATATAATTACGAATAATGAAATTGAACTTTTTATAAGAGTTTTTGATGAAGTGATTTTATCTGTTTAAATTATGCAGTTTATTAAAACTAAAAAGCCGCCGTTAATAACGGCGGCTTTTTTTATGCGGATAATTTTTTATGCATAACCCCATTTAGCTTTATTTGCTGCAATTTGTTCAGGAGTCGGATTTTTACTGATAGGGGTTACTTCTGTTGTGAAATCTTCAGGCGGATGTACCTCGAATACTTTTGCATTCAGTTCTATATCAGCATTGAATATTGCCGGTACCTGTGAATCTTCGAATATTGCCTGCCACGGACAAGCCGGCTCGCAGGCTGCGCAATCTATACATTCAGCTGGATGTATATACAGCATATTCTTCGGGAAGTTTTCGTCTTCAACCTGTATTTCATAAATACAATCAACAGGGCAGACTTCTGCACATTCTGTATCTTTGCAGTCAAGACATAATTTGGTTATTACCCATGGCATAGTTTTATCTCCTTGATTAGTAAGTAACTTTCTTACTCAAATATAAAAAATACAAAATGATTTTAAAAAGAAAAATTTCGGTATATTGATATATTTCATCACTATTTTATGACATTAGTCATTAAATTAGCTTAATAAATATAACATTTATCATAATCTCAAATATTTTTAAGGTAAATTATTTCGTTTCCTTAATATCCATTCAAATGAAAACAGCAGCACTGCCAGAATCAGGTAATATTTATTTCCCCACAGGTCAAATCTTAAATACCTCTTTTCATCATTGTTAACCGCAGCTATGCTGCTTAGCTCGTTTATCACACTGCCAAGTATTGAAGTACTGTCGGGATGAATGATCCTTCCTCCCGTTTTAGATGCCAATGAGTTAAGCATGTTATAATTGGTCCTGGTATCCAGATATTCAGTATTTACTGTATCACTGGTGAACCTGTTCTTGGCTGATGCCCAGTATGAACTGTTGTAATCAGCGCTGCACTCTATATAGTAATCACCGGCTGTTAGCGGCGGAAGCTCTGCAATGAATTTGTTTTCTGCTGGTACGAATTTTAACTCTCCTGCGTTGATTCCTTCTTTATTTAAAACTTTTCCTGTTACTGATGCATTACCGGTGAGTATATAGTTCTCATCATATACTTCAGCAAATATCTTAACATGTTCTGTATGGTCAAAGATATCTTTAGCCGGGTAAATTTTTAGTTTGGCTTTTTTTTCCTTTTCCAGGGTCATATTTACAAGCTCCAGCAGCATCGCTTCAATAGATTTTTCTGCATTACCCGATGAGTTAAGCTTCCATTTCCACAACCCGTATCCTAGAAAAGCTGCTGAGCGGCTTTGGGAGCTTACCCTGTGCATTATGACCGGCTCTCCTGTTGCTCTATCCGTTGCCAGCGTTACGCTTCCCGGCTTAGGGATAATCCCTGATACATTCCTGAATATCTCTGTATTGGAACCAAGTCCGGTGATTTTGCTTAACGGATTTTCTGAAACGCTTACAGGCGCTATTCTCATAAGCTTTTCGCCGGAATTAATACCGGTAACTGTGAACGGAACAAGGTCCTCAAACGAAGCAAGCTTCAGGTAGTCTGTGTTTTTACCTGCAAAAAATATTACGGGAATATTATACTGCTTGGCAGCAGATGACACTTCTTCCAGCAAACGCGCCGAAACCGGTGCAGAAGGGAAGTTAAGCAGGAATAATGCTGAAAGCTCTGCAAACATATCGCGCTCCAGTGCGCCTTCATAAAAGGCATCAGGTGATTTTAATGTGCGGTATGTAATGTTATAATTCCCTATGCGCTTCAAAACAGAACCGGTGAATTCATTATCATATCCCGGTCCGCCTGAAACTACCATCAGGTTTACTTTATTATCAAAGTAATTAATATAAAACGTGCTGTGATTATTTTTTGAGGTAAGTTCATCCTGTAATCCATCTGCAGATACTGTATATTTAAATTTGCCGGGCTCATTTTCTGTGATATCAAATTCAGCTTCGTAGTAATTAATCTGTTCATTATAGCTTAACTGAAGGGATTTAGCCTCAATACCTTCCTTCATAAGTTTTAAGGTAAGCTTGCCATCAGGAAATTTATAAATATCCAGGTACACTTTTATCTTTACTGCAGTACCGGTAAATGCATTTACCGGTGAAATTACTCTTCTCACTATAATATCCTTCTGCACGGCTGAGTCGCCAACGGGAACAATAATAAACGGGGCGCGGAATTTTTCAGCCTCATAAACAGGGTTTGAACCGCTGTTATATATTCCGTCAGTAATTAATGTAATTGTGCTGTAAGAGCCGTCAGGGAATCTTTCCTTCAGCTGCCTTAGCGAGGCAGAAATATCTGTATTAAATCCGTTGAATTGAACTGAATCCGTGCTGCCGGGCAGTTCATTCAGACCGCCTGCAAGCCCGTAAATGCTGCCTTCATCATTTAAATATCCGGATGTGTTAAGCAGGGATTTTATGTTATCTGATTTGCCGCTGAAATTATTGCTTCGTGAAATATCAACCAGAATAATATCGCGTCCTTTATCAGGTCCGCCCAGCAGCGTTAGCACTGGTTCAAGAAATAAAGCAAGCAATACTGTAATAGCGGCTGTTTTCAGCGAAATGAGCAATATCTTTTTTTGCCTGCTTAAGGCGGCATTGCGGTAAAAATACCATGAAACTGCGGCTGCAATTGCTGTTATGAGGACTAAATAAAAGGGAGAATAACCTGTAGTTAAACCGGGCATCTATCAAAATTTGGTTTATAAGGCAGTCTTTAAAAGACTGCCTTACTTAATATTATTTCAGAGTTTTATTTCAAGGTAAATTGTTTTTTTAAGCTCTTCAAGCCACTCGCCAAGCAGCTTTTGTTCCTTAAACTTCTGCGCATACTGCTCAATTAAAACATAATCGCCTTCAATAGTTGCGCTGTGCTCGGGAATTCTGCTGAGTAATTTATACATATAATACCCATAGTAACGGTCATCACCAACTTTTACCGGGTCAGAAATTTCACCTTCGTTAAGCCCTGAAAGAGCTGCAATTTCAAGCTGGTCCATGTTTATAACGCTCAGCTTGCCTATATAGCCGCTGTCGGCAGCTGATTTCGGTTCCTGTGAATGAAGTAAAGCTGCATCCTGAAAACTTATTTTGCCTGATTTTATATCATTTTTCAGGTCTTTCAGGAAATTTATTTCAGTAAAATCGGCTGCTTCAAGCCTGGGAAATTTAACCAGTATATGCTGCGATGTTATGAAGTCGCCTGATTTATCGTTAAGCTTAATTATATGATAACCGAACTCTGTTTCTACTATACCTGATACATCACCGGGTTTTAAAAGGAAAGCAGCATCCTCAAATTCCTTTACAAATGATCCTTTCTTTGCTTTGCCCAGCGCGCCGCCCTGTATTGCGCTTAGCGAATCATCCGAATTGCGTTTAGCCAGCTCGCTGAAATCCATTCCCATCTTAACACTGTCTAGTATCTTTTGCGCTTTTTCTCTTGCTATGAACTTTGCATCTTCGGTAACTTTAGGAATCCTTACTATCTGCGCAAGCTCGTAAGTTTCAGGTACCTTTGGCAGTGAATCTTTATAATCATTAAAGAATTTAAGTACCTCCGGTTTTGTTACCATTATTCCGTAGCCAAACTTAGCCTGCTTAACGCGGGTAAGCTTCATATTACGTTCAGTCTGCTCTTTTAAAAGTGCTTTTATCTTTGGAATAGTCAGTCCGTATGCTTCTTCTACGTTTTTTTCGCTGCCAAACTGCGAAACCATATCGCGGATCCTGCCTTCGACCTGTTTATTAACTTCATCTGATGAAATAAATATACTGTCCTGGTCTGCTTTGGCTAGCATCAGTTTTTCGGATACCAGGTTTTGAAATACCTGCTGAACCAGGTCATTCGATACTTCCTGGATACCGTTTTGCTGCATAAAGCTGTATAAAGAAAAATTAAGATCAGACTGAAGAACAACATCATTGCCGACTATGGCAATTATTTTATCGCCCTCACCCTGGGAATATATCCCCGCTGTGATCAATAAAATATAGAAGGCTGCTAATATTTTAATTTTATTCAATTATTAATTTTAAAAATTTCCTTTAACTATTATTTCAAATTCCGCTTAAAGTTATATGTTATTGCTAAATCAGTCCTGATAAGCTTCGCTCAGTATTTCTTCATAAATTTTAACAGGGTATTTCTGCCTTAAGGCATCAAGGTAAGCTTTTTCGCTGTCCTTATATTTAACCTGCTGAAGCTCATTTGATATTTCTGCTTTGGCTTCATCCAGTGATTTTTCAACCTGTTTGCCGGTTGAATCTGCCTTGGTATACTTTGTCTTGTTTGACTGGTAATATGAAGCTATATCTGTTTCACTTACTTTAACTTTGCTCCAAAGTTCATCCTGGTCTATCCTGAACACAAGAAGCCCGTTTTCATAATCGGTTATATTAGCTATAAATTCTTCATCTTTTTCCAGGTTGCTTTCGCGTGCTTTTTTATTTAAAACTAGCCCTTCGGCGGATGAATTAATTATAGAGCGTATTGTCTGCTCTGTAAGCCCCATTCGTGAAAAATCCCTGTTTATATTAAGATGGTTCATCATATCTGAAATTTTTACTTTTTCGCCGTCAAATTCAGCAAGAACCATTTCCTTATCCTGTGCGCTGAACATGCTGTCTAGATTGTAGTCTGCTATTCCTTTGGTTGTATCGAATTTCGACCTCAGGAATGAAACTCCTTCATCTAAAATCTTATAACCGAATTTCTGCTTTAATGTTTCAACATATTTTGCATAATCATCTTTATAAGCTTTGGTCTTCTTGTATTCATTTTTAATAGTCTCAAATTCCTTTTCAAGCGTGCCTATTTTCTTTTCTCCGAATTTCTTAACTATATGCCAGCCGTATGGTGTTCTTATCGGTCCGGTAATATCGCCAACGCTCATTGTAAATGCCGCGCTGTCAAGCGGCTGGGCAAGTCTTCTTCTTTCAACATTGCCAAGGTCTCCGTTTGTAGCTTTAGAGCCGACATCTTCACTGAACTGCTGAACCAGCCCTTCAAATGATTCGCCGCCTTTGGCTTTGTTATATACTTCCAATGCTTTCTGGTATGTCCCAACAGAATCAATTATCATTCCAAGGCTGTCCCGTTTATCCTGAATTAGTATATGTGATATTCTTACAGATTCTGTTCGCGGTTTTCTGTCAGTAAGCTTTATTATATGTAGTCCGAACATTGTTCTGACCGGTTTTTTTGAAAAGTCGCCGACCTTCATTTCGTAAACAGCATCTTCAAATTCAGGAACTGTCATACCGGCGGTAAAGTAGTACAGGTCGCCTTTATTTGAGTTTACAGTCCTGTCCATTGAATACTGCAGTGCAAGCTCGCTGAACTCCGCGCCGTCTTTAAGCTTCTGGATTATTGTATCGGCTTTCTGGTAGGCTAAAATTGAATCCTGAGGGGATGAAGTTTCAGCAAGATTTATCAAAATATGTGATGCCCTTACTTCATCTTTGCGTTTATCATAAAGGTCTTCAACTTTCTGGTTTACAATTTCTTTATCAACTAGGTATGTAGGAGCAAAATTCCGTTTGTATTCTTCAACATCCTTCTGGATTTCTGCATTGCTCAGCAATCCGCGTTCGCGGGCATCCTTAACTTTTAATCGGAAATTGATATAAAGGTTAAGGAACTGCTTTTTATCATCGATCGATTTGTTCTTTGCGCTGTCAAGATTTCCGACAGTTTTAAGATATTGTTTTTCGAACTCTCCCAGTGTGATCTTGTCATCGCCAAGCTCTACCAGGGTTTTGCCTGCTTTGTTGCAGTTGGTGACTGTAAAAGCCAATAAAGTAATTGCTAAAAGGAAACCGTACATTTTGAATTTATTCATTTTTGTTCTGTAAATATGTATTTTTTTATTGATTTTTTGCGGATTTTAATCTCAATTTTACTTATTAATATGCTGAGTTTCAATGCATTTTGTATTTGACTGACAGGTTAAATGGTTAAATGGTTAATTAGTTAATTTGTTAGTTATTTGAATGGAGTAATTTTTCGTTCATGCCTGTACCGTTTGATAACTTCTTTACAATCAAACCGATATTGCCTCTGCTGAGACGGACCGCTCCATAGGTCCGAAGGACTCCGTTGGAGAGCCCCTTTGGGGCTGGGTCGTCTCAAGTATTTTTGTCGCCACAAAACATAATAGTTTGCTCAACACTCAATTTGCGAGGAGCGAAGCGACGAAGCAATCTTAAAATTAAAAAGTTTTTGTGAATTTTGAAACTTATAATTCCCATATAAGCGAATATATCAAAAGGTTTTAGACAGCCTCTATAGAGCGAAACTGATAAAATTTTTTTGTTGCCACGACCTTTAGGTCGTGGTTTAAGATTATAAAAAAACGGGCTTTCCCCATATGTATGAAGGACTTCGGGGTAGAGTGCCTTCGGCAAGCCCTGATTGGAATTAATATGCTTCAGCAGGCAATAATTTAAAAAATTTTAATTCCCCTATAGAGAGGGGTGGAAACCCGGAGGGTTGACAGAGTGTGTTTAAAATATGGGGCTAGGGTGTGCATATGTTTACTGCCGGATTCCTTGCTTTAACTTAAATTATTATATATATTTGAGTACGGTTGGTTTATGCAGAAACCTTCCGGTTGCCGGTAAAATGACTTTAGGGCAGTCATTGTGCAGGCAAAAAGTTTTAAATTACATTTCGGAAAATGTTAGATAGAGGGCTGATCCCGTCATAAAAACGGGGTGAGCTCTTTTTGTTTGGGGTAAAATATATATAACAGGAATATCAAATATCATGAAACCAATAAAAAAAACTGTGTTGTTCAGGTGGTTCAACGGGCTGTGGAATGAAGGCAACACAAAAATAATTGATGAGCTTATGCATGTAGATGCAGTTGCTCATGGGATAACTCCCAGTCATCTGCCGCCCGGCGGCGAAGGGATAAAAATATTTTATGCTGATTTTACCGATCAGTTCGATAAAATTCATATAGCTGTTGAACATGTTGTGACGGAAGGTGATTTTGAAGTAGCGCGTGTAAGCGTGGAAGCTCGGCATAAATACAGCCGGAAGATGGTTTCTTTCCCGGGGCTTAGCATGTGCCGAATACATGACGGCAAAATTGCCGAGGCATGGAATAACTTCGATTTCCTCAACATGTACCAGCAGATCGGAATGAAGCTGAAGTGAAGAAGATAAACCCCCCTAAGTCCCCCCTTCGTATGAAGGGGGGATGTAAGACTTGCAAAACTGAAAAATGTTGATCTTGCTAAAAATGCCGGGAATCATAAATCTAAGTCGGGGGTTTGTTTTTAAATTTCCAACATATGTACCAGCAGATTGGAATGAAGTTGAAGTGAAGAAGATAAACCCCGCTAAGTCCCCCCTTTGTTTGAAAGGGTGATGTAAGGCTTGCAAAACTGAAAAATGTTGATCTTACAAAAAATAGCGATAACTAATAAATCATAGACGGGGGTTTGGGTTAAAATTTTAATGCGTATTTACACTAAAAAATCAGAGCAGGAAAAACGACGCAGACTACGAAATGGAATGACAAAAGCTGAAGTTTTACTCTGGCTGGAGTTAAAAAATAAAAAATTAGGAGTAAGGATTTTGAGACAATACAGCATTGGTCCGTTTGTTGTTGATTTTTATTGTCCTCAAATAAAATTAGCTATTGAAGTTGACGGATTAACTCACCTTAGCCCCGGGGAACAGGAATATGATAAATACAGGGAAGAGGAATTAGGGCAGCTGAATATAATTATTATACGTTTCACAAATCCTGAAATTTACGAAGATTTACATAATGTAATTGATAAGTTAAAGTCGAAGATTGAAGAAATAAAAGCAAGAAGATAAACCCCCCTAAGTCCCCCCTTCGTATGAAGGGGGGATGTAAGACTTGCAAAACTGAAAAATGTTGATCTTACAAAAAATGCCGGGAATCATAAATCTAAGTCGGGGGTTTGTTTTTAAATTTCCAACATATGTACCAGCAGATTGGAATGAAGCTGAAGTGAAATATAATTATTTTATTTGCAATGAGTGAAAAAATAGCTTTAATACACGAAGAAGTATTTCAATACTTATTAGATCTTCATGAACTAGACAATAACTTTTTATTTTTGCCAAGAAAATACAATAATAAAAATAGATTTGAATCAGGATATTGGTTTATTGGCGATGATGTATATTTAATGCCTTCGTTTTGGCAGGGAGGAGATGTATTAAGAAAAATTCATCATATTGGCTTTACAATTTTAAATAATGGAAGGTCATATCTACAATTGTCTTCAAAAAAAGAAACTAGGGTACTACCTATATTTAAGGAAATTATAAAAAGTATTCCCGGTATAGTTCCAGATAAAAGCCCATCTGCAATAAATAGATGGTATAAATTTAGTAATTCTAATGATTATATGTACGAATTGAGAAAATTTCTTGATCACGATAAATTAGTTATCGATAAAATTGTTAAAAGAAACAAAATAGAGCAATTGAGAATGATTGAACCTTCTGAGTTTCAAAAATATATCAATAATATTAAACAATTTAGGAGTCAAACACGTGTAATAGATGAAGAAAAGGAAGTTCAAAAAGAATTAAATAAAAAAATATTTGGAGAATTTGACGGAATAAAAACATTTACTGTCAGCGAACTTAGAATTGTAAAAGCAATACATGGTAAAATAATTAGAGAGTTAATAAAATTATTAAAAAATTATAATTTAATTTTAGGAAAAGATAATTTACGAGATCTTTATATAAAGGATGAAAGTAATAATATTAAAGTATTATTTGAATTAAAAACTGATATTTCAACATCATCTTTA
>JAANMW010004178.1_pt1 | contig 10102 bp, 16 predicted proteins | sample 7279671 | NCBI WGS metagenome assembly JAANMW01 (sample SAMN14094541, study PRJNA606508) | bioreactor metagenome | isolation source: A lab-scale SPAN reactor treating ammonium-rich wastewater day 247 | place: Ireland: Galway | collected 2017-09-19
TTCGACACGCTGATCGGCATCTCCTTCGACAATCGCCCCCCCTGCGGATTGCGTTGGCTGCGCCGCATGTGCTTGTACACGAGGTTCACGCCTTCCACGACCAACTTGCCCTTTTTCGGCAGCACTCGGAGCACCTTAGCCCGGGTACCGCGGTCGTCGCCGGCGATAACCTCTACAATGTCGTTCGCGTGAATCAACATGATCTATTCTCAATAGGGCCTTGTCTGGGGCCGCTGTTCTAACTGCTAAACTGTTTTGTTTGGCCAACATTGCCTGGATGCGACCTCAGGCAACGCTACACCACCTCGCTAGCCAAGCTGACAATCTTCAAAAAGTGCCGATCGCGGAGTTCTCGGGCAACCGCGCCGAAAATACGGGTGCCGCGAGGATTCTGGTCTTTGTCGATGATCACCAGGGCATTGCTGTCGAACCGCACGTAGCTGCCGTCTTGCCGACGGGTGGGCTGCTTCACGCGGACAATCACGCCCCGCACAACGGAGCCCTTCTTGATGTCGCTGCCGGCGATGGTGTTCTTCACGCTGCAGACAATCACGTCGCCAAGGCCCGCCGTCCGGCGATGCGTACCGCCGAGCACCTTGATGCACATGACTTCCTTCGCGCCGGTGTTGTCGGCAACGTTCAATCGGGTTTGCATTTGAATCATGGAAGGCGTCTCTTTTCTTTACTGCCGCTCGCCGATTCGGGCGCTTCTTCGTGTTTTTCTGATAAGTCGGTTGATGTTCTTAGAGCACCTGCGTGCCGACCCGCTTCCCTGGTGCCTGGTCCGCCCTGGCGCGGATTCCGTGGCACCGGCCTGCGGCCGCCAAACCGGCTGGCTCGTCACTCGGCGGAGGATGACCCTGATTCTTGGTTGGCCGCGTTGCGGGCTTCTTCCCGCAACTGGGCAAGATCCACTTCTTGGCTTCGGGCGACTACCCGCACCAGTTCCCACCGCTTGGTCCGGCTGCGGGGCTGGCACTCGATGATTTCCACCGTATCGCCAGCATGCGATGTCTCGTTTTCGTCGTGCACGTGGCACACCGTTCGCCGGCGAATGTACTTGCCGTAAACGGGGTGCTGCACAAGGCGTTTGATTTCCACGCGACGGGTCTTCGGGGCCTTGTCGCTCGTTACCACTCCAATGAACACACGCTTGGGCATAGTTACTCCGCTGCCTTCCCGGTTGTCTTGGCCATGGTTCGTTCGGTCTGAACCGTTTTGATCCGTGCAATCAACCGGCGCTGCTTTTGCAAATTGCTGGGGGCATCGAGCCGCTCTGTTTGCGACTTGATTCGCAAACGGAACAGGGCCTTCATGGTCTCTTTGAGCGTTTCGCCCAATTGCTCATCGCTCATTTCACGAAGTTCAGATGCTTTCATCGCTGACTACCTGTATGCTTATCACGCCATCTCGGCGGGCCACTCGGCAACGCGTGTTCACGCGGTGACGTTTCGCCGCACCATTCGCACCCGAACCGGCATCTTGTGCGCCAGGCGGGCAAAACAAATCTTTGCCATGTCCTCGTTCACGCCGCCGATCTCGTACAGCACGGTACCTGGGCGTACGACGGCTGCCCAATATTCGGGTTCGCCTTTGCCCTTACCCATTCGCGTTTCGAGCGGAATGGACGTAATCGGCTTTTGGGGGAATATCCGAATATACAGGCGGCCTTCGCCGCGGAGGTACTGCTGCGCCGCGATACGGCCGGCTTCAATCGTCGCCGCGCTGATCCAGCCACCTTGCGTGGTCTGCAGGCCAAACTGGCCAAAAACCACCCGGTTGCCGCGCGTGGCGTTACCTCTTATACGACCTCTTTGGGCCTTTCGGTGCTTGACCCGTTTGGGCATCAACGCCATCGCTGCTGTCCTCGAAATACATGCCTTGATTGATCCACACTTGAACCCCGATGTGTCCCTGCGCGGTCTTGGCTTCAGTAAAACCGTAATCGATTTTCGCACGCAGGGTCGACAACGGGATCGATCCGGCGCTTTGCTTCTCACAACGGGCCATTTCGGCCCCACCCAACCGGCCGGCGAGTTGGATTTTGATTCCCTTCGCGCCGGCGTCCATGCTGGCCTCCATCGCCCGCTTCATCGTGCGACGAAAGCTGGCCCGACGCGACAACTGATCGGCGATTTCTTCCGCCACCAGTTGCGCCTGGATTTCGGCCTTGGTGATTTCCTCAATCTTGATATTGATGCGGCGACCCACCAGGTTCTGCAATTCTTCTTGCAGCAACTCCACTTCCTGGCCCTTGCGACCGATGATGATACCGGGCCGAGCCGAGAACAGGATCACTTTTACCTCGTCGCGGGTCCGCTCGATCTCGATCTTGTCGATCGCGGGATACTTGAGCCGGCCCTGCGCGTCTTTCTTGCTCTTGATATACCGGCGGATCTTCTGATCCTCGACCAGCAATTCGGCGAACTCTTGTTTGCTGGCGTACCAACGGCTTTTCCAGCCCACCATGATGCCGGTGCGGAAGCCGACGGGATTGACCTTTTGACCCATGGATCCAACTCTCAGGAACGTTTTGTTCGTTGATTCGCTGCTTCTGGTTTTCGCTAAATGACGACTTCGCGACGCCTGACTCTCATCAGTCGGCTTGCCGATTTCGATTTACGTCGACGACGCCTCTTCCGGATGACCCACAGCCACACGGATGTGGCTGGTTCGCTTCTTGATCATAAACGCCATGCCGCGAGCCCGGGGCCGCACGCGTTTGAACATCGGACCGCCATCCACGCGGCAATCGGTCACTACCATGCGGCCAATGCCCGTCGCCCGCTGCTCCTCGGCATTCCCCAAAGCGCTGCGCAACACCTTTTCGAGCATCCGGGCACCGCGATGCGGTTGGAACTCGAGTATCGACAGAGCCTGATCGGCACGCTTCCCCCGAATCAAGTCGGCCAGGTGGCGCACCTTGCGGGGGCTGATTCGGGCAAATCGGTAGGTTGCGTGGTAAGCCATCGAACGAAATTCTCCTCTACGACCGGAGCCGCTACGCCTCAACGTGCCCGCGAGGGCTTCGCCATGGCGGGGCCGCCGGGCCGCGTTACTTCTTGCCGCCCTTGCCACCGTGACCGCGGAAGGTCCGTGTGGGGGCGAATTCACCTAACTTATGCCCGACCATTTCTTCGGTTACGTACACCTTCATGTGGATCTTGCCGTTGTGGACCATAAAGGTATGGCCGACAAACTCGGGAATGATGGTGCAGGCCCTGGCCCAGGTCTTAATGGCTTCTTTGGTGCCGGCATCGTTCTGTCGCTCCACCTTGAGATAGGGCTTCGGATCGACAAACGGCCCCTTCTTTAACGAACGTCCCATGGCTGCTCACTCCCGATTCCGGAAGTCCAATGCTGTCTAAATGCTTTAGTTTGGCTGCCGGGCCAGTCGTGGCGTTTGCCTCGGACTGGGCTCGGCTCCCGTAAATTTCGATATTGTGGATCGTTACTTGTTCAACTTGAGCAAACCGTACCGCCGCGACCGGCGCCGCCGTACGATGGCCGCATTGGACGGCTTGCGACGCTTCCGCGTGCCGCCGCCCTTGGCGCTCTTGCCCTGCGGGCTGACCGGATGACGCCCCCCCTTGGTGCGTCCTTCACCACCACCGTGAGGATGGTCGATGGGGTTCATGGCAGTACCGCGAACGTGTGGCCGCCAACCCAGCCAGCGTTTGCGACCGGCCTTGCCCAACTGGATGTTCATGTGCTCGCTGTTGCCCATCTGCCCAATGGTTGCCCGGCATGCGGACGCCACGCGGCGAATTTCGCCGCTGGGCAGGGTGATCTGCACCCAATCGGCATCTCGAGCAGCCAACGTGGCACTAACGCCGGCCGAACGGCAGAGCACGCCGCCGCGACCGGGAATCAATTCAATGTTGTGAATCGCCGACCCCAGCGGAATGTTTTGCATCGGCAGGCAATTGCCTACCTGCGGGGCGGCCTTGGGGCCCGATTCGACCACGTCGCCGGCCTTCAAGCCCTCGGGGGCCAGAATATACCGCTTCTCGCCATCGACATAAAACAGCAGGGCAATTCGGGCACTGCGATTGGGATCATACTGGATCGACGCCACCTTCGCCGGCACGCCATCCTTGTTGCGGCGGAAATCGATCAGGCGGTACTGGCGTTTGTGCCCGCCACCTCGATGCCGAGCCGTGATTTTTCCCTGGTTGTTGCGCCCCCCAGTCTTCCGCTTGGGGCGCAACAACGACTTTTCGGGCTTAGCGCCTGTGGTCAATTCGGCGAAGTCGCTAACGCTTGCGCCGCGTCGACCTGGCGTTGTTGGGTTGTATCGCCTGATGCCCATGGTTAAGTCTTTCTTGCGTAACCGTCGTGTTCGGGAGTCTTGGACCAGGCGAACGGCCGAATTGTCGTGCCTAGCCAGCTAGTTCGTTGTTCGCTGCCCATCGGAGCCCGTCACCAAAGGTGGCAGGGCGATGAGCCTGCGGTTTAGAAGAAATCGATCCGATCATCGCCGTGCAGGGTAACCACGGCCTTTTTCCAGGTTCGGGTGCTGCCTTGGCGAAACCGCGTCCGGCGGGGCTTGCCGCGGCGGTTTTGCGTATTCACGCTGAGCACGCGAACGTTGAACAGTTCCTCGACCGCCCGCCGGACATCGTCCTTCGACGCCAGCGTGTTGATCTCAAACGCGTAGGCATTGTGGCGGCTGGAACGGTGCATGCCCTTTTCCGTCACCAGCGGACGCAACAGCACCTGATGCGGCTCAAGCATCACGCCAGCAGTGGCAGGGGGTTTTGATATCTGAACCATTGCTTCAATCTTTCTTGCTTCGATCTCTTGGTCTCACCAGCGACCGACCATGCCTGGAGCGAGTCGATGCCGCGACTCAGGCTTCGGCATCGCCTTCCGGATCGGCCTTGGCACTGGCTGCGGCCTTCTCGCGCAGCCACTCCATCGCCGCCTTGGTCATCAACAATCGCCGAGGCTTCAACACATTCAGGGCATTGAGCTCGCCAACCGGCGAAATCGTCACATCCGCGATGTTTCGGGCTGATTTGTACACATTGGCGTCATGGCTGGCGGTCGTCACCAGCAACGAACTGCCCTGCAGGTTCAACGCCTTGAGAATCTGCGACATGTCCTTGGTGCTGGGCGCATCAAACGACAAGTCGTCAATCAGCACGATCGAATCGCTTTGAACTTTGGAGGCCACGGCCATACGGGTCGCCAACTGCAATGCCTTTCTCGGCAGTCGATACGAATAGTCGCGCGGCTTGCGGGCATGAATATGTCCGCCGCCGCGGCGAACACCGCTTCGGCGCGAACCTGCCCGGGCGTTGCCGGTTCCTTTCTGGCGGTACATCTTTTTTGTGGAGCCGGCCACCTCTCCGCGAGTCTTCGTTTTGTGCGAACCCTGCCGGAGGTTGGCCTGGTACATCACCACCGCATCATGCAGTAACTGCTTGCTGATTCGCGGCGCAATGTCCGTGGGCTCAACGTCGTACGTGCCGACTTCGGCGCCGTTGCGATTGTATATTTTTATGCTGGCCATTTTTGTTACCAAACGTTGTCTTTGCCGCTTGCTTCCCGCAAGCTCGCCTCAAATGCTCAACCCAGCTTGTTCGTTTCGCGAATGACCACATAGCCGCCATTGGGACCGGGCACGCCGCCCCGAACCAGGAGCAGTTGATTTTCGGCATCGACGCCGGCAATTCGCAGATTGCGGACCGTGCACTTGGCGTTGCCGTACTGCCCAGACATTTTGCGGCCCTTGAAGGTCCGGCTGGGAAAGGCAGAGCAGCCAGTACTGCCGCCATGGCGGTGAACTTTCTTCACACCATGACTGGCCCGCTGGCCGGCGAAATTATGGCGTTTCATCACGCCGGCATAACCGCGACCCTTGCTGGTGGCGGTGACATCGACAGCCTTGATGCCCTCGAAGACTCCGACGCTCAGCTCCTGGCCGATCTCGAAGCCCTCGACAGGCCCCCTCAGTTCGCGAACAAACCGCTTGGGTTCGCAACCGGCCTTGGCCGGCGGCTCCACCCCAGCCGCCGTGCGACTGCGAGCCCGCTTGCTGTCCATCTTGCTGGCCACATGACCACGTTCACTACGGCTGGCCAATCGACGCGGTTTATCCAAAAACCCCAATTGCAACGCCTCGTAGCCGTCCTGCTCAACGGTTTTGAGCTGGAGCACGTGGCAGGGGCCGGCCTGAATCACCGTTACCGGGATCGCCGTACCGCTTTCGTCATAAATTTGCGTCATCCCGACCTTGCGGCCGAGCAAGCCGATAGCCATAGCACTGTCCTTGGTGGTCAGTCGCCAAACAGGGGAAGACAAGGAAGGTCAAGTCTGTCTATGTCAGCAGCTTTTGCCAATTCTGCCTGCAGGCACTGGAGCAACCTCCAACCCTGCTTTCAGATTCGCCAAGCAACCGATTTATTCAGAACTTCCCAGATTACCCCCGAGGCTTCCAATGCATGCCTTTTCCTTAAATCGCCGATTTTGCGACTGGCGACAACCAGCCGCTTCGCACCCCAATTCTCCGCTCCGCCAGGCTCACGGCATAATGCCGTTTTACCCACAGGTAGCAGATTCTCCCAAACCTCGCCCAAAAAGCCGCCTAGCGGCGCGTGGCCTTGATTTTGATGTCAACGCCAGCCGGCAGACTTAGCTTGTTCAGGGCTTCGATGGTCTTGGCGGTCGATTGCACAATATCAATCAGCCGCTTGTGGGTGCGAATTTCAAACTGCTGACGCGCTTTCTTGTCCACGTGAGGACTGGAAAGCACGGTATAACGCTCAATCCGGGTGGGCAGCGGAATCGGACCGTGAACCTCGGAACCGGTCCGCTGGGCCGTATCCACGATTTCCGCCGCGCTTTGATCCAGCACGGAATGATCGTAGGCCTCCATTCGGATCCGGATCGTTTCATTGGCCACGGGCTATTCTCCGCTCTCGTTCGCTCACGCGTCTTAATCGTTTGCAAAAATGGACGAATCAATGAATCTACGGATGAGCCTGCCGAGTGTCAACGGGGGCGGGCACGGTTTTTCGAGAACCGGCAGCAGGTTTTTCGGGAATGGTCGCGGCAGGTCTCGATAATGAGGCAGCCCCCCGCGCTCGGCAACGAAATTACGCCGCCCAGAGCCATCGCCATTCCCTGAATTTCCAGCCTCAATGCCCGGTTCCCGCCGTTTTACGGCAATTCCCGAATCCGCAATCCCCGGAATTCAATCGGCGAACCTTCCGATTCCAGGCACAAGAAACCTTCGGCGGGCGTGCAATCCGTTCCGCCGGAAACCTCTTCCCCGTTCACCCACAGTCGAACTTCACCGTTGATAGCGCGAATATAGTAGTGGTTCCATTCGCCCACCCCCTTGCTGAGTTCCTTGGAAGGGAAACTGCGGCTGCCGTTGGGCGACAGCGGCGGGAACGGTTTCATTTTCGATTCGCCGACGGCGAACACGTCGCCGTTGGTCGTAAACCAGTCGGCTTTTTTCCCGGTGCGTTCTTCGTAGGCGGTTTTAAAGCCGTGATCGAGGATCTGCACCTCGATGCCGTGCGGCAGCTTGCCCGGCGGCAGGCCTTCCAGCGATTTTTCCGGCACCCAGACAAACACGCCGGAGTTGCCGCCGCTTTTCAGGTGTCGCCACTGGACCACCAGCTCGAAGTTCTTGAATTTCTTCTGCGTGCGCATCACTCCGACAGGCAGACCCGTGCATTGAATCTCGTTGTTCTTGAATGTCCAGGTGTCTTCGTCGCAGTTGACGTTCGCAAAATCCTGTTCGCCCAAGGCACGCCAGCCGGGCCCGGTGCCGTCGATCTGAGCCTTGGGCTGATCGGCCGGGTCTTGGGCTTGAAGTTGCCCCGTGGCGAGCGCCGCTGTTCCAAGCATCCAACCAACAACGAGTGCGAATTTGGGAGAATTCAACATGGGAGGGAACCTCGTGGGGCGGCCAAGCCGCAAATAACCAGCAACATGGAAAACTTCGCGGCAACTGCCGGCGAAGTTCGGAAGGGTCGAACGCAAAACCTCGGTGGCAAGGATCGGCGCGCCGGTTCGATCGCGCCGCTGGCCGGTTTCCTTGCCGCCACCACGATTGGCAGACCGGCAGCCGCCACTCATCGTTGCGGCCAACGCAATTGGTTTGCAGACCGGGCGGGCAGGTTGAGCCCGGCTCCGATTGTAAACGCAAGCCGCCGGAGATGGCTCTGTCTTTGTGTCAAATTTTTGCCGCCCTGGGTGCGAGGATGGTTTCCGCGATTGGCCGCCAGCGCGGGGGCCGTGGCACGGCCAGCAATCGCAGGGCCGAGATTTTGCGCCGCCTTTTTTGAAGCTCTTGCGGCACGGCAGTTGCAACTCTTGGATTTCCGTGTTGAACGGCAGGGTTCGCGATTCGGTGTTGCATGCCCCTTTGCCTCCGGCACTTCGCCTTGCCCTGTCAAGAACCGGAAAACATCGGTTCTTACAGCGGGTGGCGAAAAACCGAGGATCGGGCGTTGCGATGACAGCGGCTCCATCGAACTTTCGTCTCTGGGGAGACAATTTGTCGTAGTTCTCGCCGGTTTCGAGGAACTCAGCGGGGGCGATTTGCGGACAAGCAACCAGGGCTCCCAACGACCAACCCCGCAGAGACCTGCCTAGTTTTTCCTTTTGCCTACGGAGTGAGATCATGAAAAACGTTTCTGGCTGGCTTGGCTGCCTGTGTATGGCCGCGGTATTCACCACGGGCTGCGCCAAAGAGACTGAAGAGGGCGGACCGGGCGCGACGCCGGGCGCCTACAGCAATGGCACGCACCGCGACGCCGACGAAAACACCTTTACCCTGAAAATGCCCGACGGCATCAACGCTACCCAAACCGATACCACCGAGACCAGCATCAGTTTGAATGCAGGCGACGAATTCACCCAGCAGGTATCGGTCCGCTTGACACCCCCGGCGGGCGTGAATATTGAGCCCACCGAGTTCACGTTGAACCGGGAGCAAAACGAACAGAAGTTGTTGATTCGGGCCGACGCCGGCGCGAAAGAAGGCGATCACGAAGTGGGCGTGGTCGGCAAGCCGGCGACGCCCGAGGCCGTCGCCGACCGGATCTACGAGGCGGCGCGCCGCGAGCGACGGCTGCTGCTGCCGGGCGCCACCGCGCAGCTCGCCTGGTGGCTTTCGCGACTGACACCGGCCGGCTATGCGCGCATCATGACGGCCCGGATGCGCCGATGAACACCCTGACCATGAATTCCGGAACGACCATCGCTGCCGAACTGATCGCACTGCTCGAAGGTTGCGCGGCGCACGCACCGTTTCCGCGGGTGCGCGCGCTGCACCTGCCGCGTCCCGAGACGCTGGACACGCGACGCGGCGAGTTCTGCGCGCTCGAGCTCGAAGACGGCACGCTCGGGCTCGCGTTCGTGCTGCTCGGCGACACCTGGGCGCGGCTCGGCGAGCGCGAAGCCCGCGCCGGGCTGGCGGGCGCCAACGCACTGCAGCTCGCGCGCGGCTACGCGCACGACGACGCTGTCGGCCGCACGCTCGGCATGGCCGCAATCAACGCGCTGACCCGCTGCATCTTCGACCGCATCGGCTACGTCGCGCCCGACAGCACCGACTCGATCGGCGAGCTCGACCCGCGCGCCGACGACCACGTCGGCATGGTCGGCCTGTTCGGGCCGCTGCTCGGACGCTGCACCGCGGCCGGCGCGCGCGTCACCGTGATCGAGCTGCGCGAAGATCTCGTCGGCGAGCACGACGGCTATCGCGTCACCCTCGACGCCGCCGAACTGGCCTCGTGCAACAAGGTGCTGTGCACCAGCTCGGTGCTGCTGAACGGCACCGCCGACCACATCCTCGGCCACTGCGCGAATGCCACCCGGCTCGCGATGATCGGCCCGGGCGCCGGCTGCCTGCCCGATCCGCTGTTCCGGCGCGGCGTCACCCTGTTCGGGGGCAGCTGGATCACCGATGCCGCGGCCGTGGTCGATGCGCTGCGCGCCGGCGAATCCTGGAGTGCGCACGCCCGCAAGGTCGCGATCCGGCGCGACGAATACCCGGGCCTCGAGCGCCTGGGAGCCTTGACCGGGCGGCGTGCTCCGGGCTAGCCTTGCACCGGAAGGCATCGGGACGCGGACGGCC
>JAANMW010004180.1_pt1 | contig 10096 bp, 11 predicted proteins | sample 7279671 | NCBI WGS metagenome assembly JAANMW01 (sample SAMN14094541, study PRJNA606508) | bioreactor metagenome | isolation source: A lab-scale SPAN reactor treating ammonium-rich wastewater day 247 | place: Ireland: Galway | collected 2017-09-19
CCGGCTGTAGGCAAAGTGTTGATCGTCCGGCGACCAACCGAAGGTGCGGAGTTGTTCATAAACCACGCCCTCCCGCCAGGTATCCGTCAGCAACACATCCAGCAACTTGCGCTTCCCGTGGGCAATTTCCTGCACGTAGATGCCCCACGCATCATTCGTCCGGTATTGAATGAACACCAGATTGCTGCCGGCATGGTTGGGGAGCGGGCGACCCGCGAAGACCAGGATGGATCCCAGTTCCTCCACCATTTGACGCACCTGGCCGCCGGAACGCTTGGCGGCCAAGTGATGGCACAGGAGCGCCAGCAATGGCGTGACGAGCGCCAGAAGAAGCCCAGGCAATTTTGAACACTTATTCAACGGAGAGCTAGAGCGGTAACAGCTACGGGTGGATAGTCTGTCGGTAATGGCATTGGCCAAAACGCCAACCGCTAACATCGGCCGACTGAATCCGATACGACGCCACCGCGACCTACAGGCCGGCAACACCCGCGGAAACCAGGCACTTACAATTTTACCCTCCGCCACACTGGACCGTTTGTTTAGTCCACATTTCAGTCTCGATGTTACTCCATTGCATATCCACGATGCACCAGCACGTGTCGCTGATCGTTCCACAGTGTCCCAAGACGTAGTTGATCGTTATGTTAACTGGAGGGTCATGCGAGACTCCCTGACAATCGGTCATATAGGCGGGCTTGCACCAAAGCGGGGTGCTTTGAGTCCACTGAGCAGAACAGGGCGCATCGCAGTACCAAGGACACGTTGATTCGTTTCTTGTGCTGGCGGCTGTCTCACAAGGAGCTAACAAGTCCATTGAAGAAAACAGTAGAATAAGGACTACACTTGTCACGAACATGGTTGATTTCATTTGGTTTTCCTTTCGTTAGTTTTTCACGGTTGCACTCGTTTGTTGCTTGCGAACACTGATGAATATCCAAGCGAGTCCCAGCGTGCTGGCAATCGCCAAAACCCAAACGACCTGCTTGCCTCTCTGGCTGCGCACTTGCTTGACGTTTGCCGCCGATAGCGACGCATTGATCTGGACTTGCTGAAGCGCGGTCGCCTTGGGGAACTCCGGCCTGCGGCGAACCTCGTCATCAGAGAGCCATTGCTTGTCAAAGGTGTACGAGATCTGGTGGATGGGCTTGCGCTCTCGCTCGAATCGCTTATCGGTTACATATACGACTCCGTTGATCTTCGGTCTGAAATCCGTCCTCTCCACTTTCAGCAACGCGTTTGTTAAGCCAATTGAATAAGTTCTTAACAGGTCCAGTTCATTTGTGCTGCCGCCATTTGCTTTGGGGGCGAGAATCCTAAACGTGGCAGTCTTTGGGATGCTGTATCCACTCTCCGTATGGAATGAGTCCACGATCAGGGCAGCGTTTGTGAATCCTCCGTCGTACGGCGGCGGCCACGTGCTCTCAATCGGGGGGCCGGTCATGAACCCGGCATCCTCGTCATTCCAACGTCGAACCCGTCCATCACTGAACAAGACTGCAAAGGCGGGCAGACCTGGAGGATCAACCGTCCGCCACTGGCTGATTTGCTCCTCGCCGTAAAGATAAGCGTGTCTCGACGAGAGCGTTGCAAGAGCGGGAAGCCGGCCCGTCGAATTCTCCCCCAGGTAACAACCAGAGGCGAAAGCCAACCACAAGATTCGATTCACCTCTGGTGAATTGTAAGGTACTGGTCCCGGGGTAACCACCCCCTCGCCAGTGTTTGCACCAACCCGCACTCCCTTTTCGATGCGTTTCCTTACCCAAGTCTCCATTGACGTAAGTGAATAGACATGCTCTCCGTCGTAACCGTCTTCTTCGTAATCGCTCTCAAGGTCGGTGCGCTTCGAGCGAATGGTCCATTCGCACTCCTTGACCATGACTGTGAACCAGCCATCTACTTCGGCGGGCCGGGTGCCGAACTTCCGGCCTGATTCAATCTTGAACCGACCTCCGACGGAGTATTCGTGTGCTGCCGCGGCAACCGCCAGCCAACCTGCCCCAAAGGCAATCGCGATACTCGGGAGCATCGGGAGCAATGAGGTCGTTAGCACGCGGTTGCCGGGCTTAATCTTTTTTGTTTTACGGCCATCCATCACGGTCAAGGCGAACACACGGCGAATGGTTTTGGAAGCCAAATCACCTGCCATTTTTCGCCACTTCCGGTGCTGGCGAACCGGTCTGGGGACTGACCGGTAGCCGATGGAACGACGGCGGCTGGCCGAAGTGCTTCTTGAACGCGCGCGCGAAATGGCTCGGGTCCGGGTAACCCGCTTCGTAGCTGGCTGCCGAAACCGTTGCGCCGTTCTGCAAGCGGGTGCGCGCCTGCTCCAGCCGCAGCCGTATCAGCCAATCCCGCGGCCGGACCCCCAACGTTTTCCGGCAGCGCCGTTCCAGCGTCTTCACGGAGACACCGCACATTCCCCCCAACTCGGCCACCGACCACTGCGCTTGCGCTGCCAGTTCCGGTAGGAGTTGGGCTAATTCCAATCCGCCATTCATGGCTCATGCGTTTGGTTGCCGGGCGGGGTAAAAGCGAACCAGACGAATAAAACGTTCGATCGGTCCACCCGCGGAAACCCGCCACGGAGGGCAACAGCACCAACAGCCTTCTCCCACCATACCGCCAAGGAGAGCAATGCCATCATCAAGTTCTGTGGTCGGTGGCGTAGTCTCATGGCAATGCGTTCATGACTGGAATCCTCACACTGAGGTGGACCCTGGCAGTCTCCCCCGGCAAAGCCGGGGGATTTCCCGATGCTTTTAACCCGTTGGCTGGGCACATGCACGAGTCGCTGTTTGTTGGCCGTACAACTGCGGATCGTTTGGTCCTGGACCATTCGGTGGAACTGAAGGGAGAGTGCAATCTGGTGGGTTAAAATCGCAGCCTGTACCGTTCACCGTGACGGCACGGTAGTTGATGGGATTTCCGACCCGGTAACACTCGAAGGCCGGATCGCCACCCCCCTTGCACGTTACAGGCACGGCGGATCCCTGATCGTCCATGTAAAAAATTGTTTTGCAGGTTGGACAGTTAGGGTAAGCATCATTGCTGTCTGCGGTTTCGCCACAACCGAGGGCGTACACAAGGCATGCTCCTGAGGTAAACAAGATCAAGCCGAGGGTGAGTTTGCGGATTTCTGTTTTGATGGTTTTCATAGTTTTCTTGGTATTCGTGGTTGGTGTCGTAGGGATTCTGTAAGCACTTCGGTTACTTGATGCCCTGTCGCTTCGTCTTCAGGCTGATAGCGACAATAAACGCAGCGGTGCTGACGAAGAGAGTAAGCAAGACCGCGCGCCGGACGGTTCGCCGAGGTTCCATTGGCCCGCCAGCCGCCATGCGACTTGCCTTGAGTATTTCCAGAAGTTCAGCCTTGGCCAACCAACGGTTGGTCAAATAGGAGAACCCCTCGGAACTGCCGCTCTCCAAAGGGATTCTTGCATCTGAGAACAGCGTAGGCGCCGGGACTTTTGGTACGAATTCCGTAGTCTGGAGTTTGGCACTTGCTTTTGTCAGCCATCCTCTGTGCGATCGCCAACGCTGGAGACCCGCCATCGCGGAATCGCTGGCAGGTCTGAACTCATCAAGCTCGAAGTCGCTTGGCAGCGTGAACGTTCCAACGTTCGTGTAGTGCGTAACGCGGTATTCAGCTAACACGAATCCTCGGTCGAATGGCGGTTGCCGTTTCCGCCCGTACCGGTGATCAACCCCATCGTCAAAGAAAGTCATTAAAGTGGGCAGCCCCGGCCAGAGGTCTTGACGGACGATCTCCGTTGACAGGGGTTTCAAGAACCGCGGCGATACATCCGAACGAAACACCGGAACGAGCTTCCCGTCCTTGGCGGTATCCAACAAACAGCCTGAACAATAAGCGAGCCATAAAACCGGACTTGCGGTGGCCCCTGACCGCAAGGGCATATTGCCCTCCATTATGGAGGCGTCCGCCTTGTTCGCACCGACCGGCTGTCCCGCCAGAGCTTGCTTCTCTGCCCAAGCTTCTCTCGAAATCAGTGAGTAGATTACATCCTCAACACAGGCAACCTCCTGATAACCAACCCGGGCATTTTGATACACTATTCTGATGAACCAGTTGCAGTTCGATACCGCGATCAGAAACGAGTTGGTGATTGAGCTTTGGACGCCCGCGAGGTCTTCAACGCTGATGACTTGGCCCTCGATTTCAAATTCCCCTGCGCGTACCGGCAGCAATAACAAAGCAGCGATGCGAATGGTGGTAATAACCACCAGCAATTTGGTCAGCGCGCAGCCTCGCAAACTGGAAACTAGCCGCAGTGTGGTCATAGGTTCCGCTTCCAATACGGCTTCATGGTGCGAAGCCCTCACCTGACTGGCACCGCGCCCAGCCATTCTGCCAGCGCCAAATCACCAGCCCGTAACTGCCGATGAGCAGGTAGGCGAGCAGGACTTTCATGATGTTTTCCGCCGCCTGCGGTGTTTGCTTCGGGTCCATTCATTCTGCACACTCGCGCAGCTACCGATCAGACCCGCCAAGGTCTAGCCACCGCAAGACGTATCATTATTGTACGCGCGCGTGATCAATGTCTGACCATCGCTTTCCCATTCCCAACCGCTTGAGCTGCAGGAACAAGCTGCAGGAGTCGTCCCGGCATGAGTAAAAACGGTTATAGTGGCAGTGACTTGATATGTAAAACACACCAGGTTATTAACGTTAGGGCCACTACAGTCTTGTGAGGCATCGGAGAAAACCCATTTTTCGCAATGTGGGGTGGGTAATTGTACAAGGCCGCACGACGGATTCGGAAAATCGTTTGGAGTTCCGCAACCTTGAGGCGTATCAGCGATGGATTGCGGTGAGAACATTCCTGTTAATAATACGAGTGCGAGAGATAGTTGCGCCGTCTGCTGGCAACGTTTTCTGCATCTTGACGTGTCTGTCTTCGAGGTAGTGCGTTTCATTTTCGTTCTTTCGTTGTTTGTTGCTGTTGGTTTTCCGTGTAGCAGAGAGAAGTCGTTAAGTGTTCGATCCTCTACCTCGAGTCGCGTATTTCCACAGGACGATCGCGGACAGCGTGGATATGAGCAGAAACCCGAGCAGCACCCAGCGCACATAAGGTTTCGGCCCCACGCTTTTGACTGTTCCCAAACTTCGCCTGTAAAGTCCGCTGCTCTTAACTTCGTCGACGCTAGGTGGGGTGTTTGACTCGATCAGGTAACCAAGGGAAGCTCCCTTTAGTTCGCCCGATGAGAACCGGTAATCCGAAACATACGTTTTGCCAGGAACTCCGACGTCAAAGGATTCATTGGATGATAGCGGCCTAACCCGTGTTACTGAGGCTAGTACTATGCTGGAAATTCTTGGTTCCCCAAGTGCGGAGCGTTCAGGCATAAGACGCGTGAGCTTGAAACTCAGAGGTAGCATGAAGCCACCGACGTTTGTCGCCGCATCAACCTCATAGCGCGCCGCCATTTCCAACGGGCGGCTTACGTCTAATGTGTCAATTGCTTTTTGCGTGCCGTCTGAGCCAAGCTCCTTTCCAGCCCAATTATACACTGCATTGGACACCAAGCACGGTTGCCCTTCAAAACAGATCCACTGGGCGCGCCGAAAGCGGGTTGAGCGCGGGCTGCCATCATCCCAAATCTGTGGCAGCATTCTGTTGTCTCCGTCCTTTTCTTCCTCGGGTGGGGTGAAGGCGAAGCGTAGCAATGCAACATAGGACTGATCCACCTGCGGGTACTTCCCTTTCAGGACAACTGCGACAGCGACATTGGATACATTCGCTGATTGCCCGGAAGCGATTGTGGCCGAGGGTACATTGGAAAAAAGCGTGCGTGCGGGGGGTGGGTTACTGAAGTAAACATCGTCTTTTCTCGATTCCTTGAGCGCAGCACGCAGACTCCCGAATGGTGATTCAGCTCTTTTGTAGGCCGATCCGAAAGCAGTCACCATCAAAATAGAATCATTCGTTGTGTGGGATGCCTCATAGAATCCAATGCCCCCATTGCCTTCAATCACCGGTTCCGTGCGGATGCGCCAGTCTGCACCATGAACCTGCACATCGAACATCAGCACTTTCTTGTGAGTTGGCTGGCCCGAAGTATCGAAACGGGTGTATGTCAAATAACCCAAGACTGCATAACCCTCTGCGCTGACAGCCTTCTCCCACCATACCGCCAGGGAGAGCAATACCAGCACCAAGTTCTGTGGTCGGTGGCGTGGTCTCATGTCAGTGCGCTTTTGACATCCGCAGCCAGCGAGGGGCGGTTTGATCCGGGGTGGAAATGTTTGCCATACCAATGAACGTTAAGAGCCAGCCAAAGATGATCCCAGTCGCGAAATCTCGGCGGCCAGACTGTTCCTTCGTTGCCGCCAGCGCCAAATCACCAGCCCGCAACTGCCGATGAGCAGGTAGGCGAGCAGGACTTTCATGATGTTCTCCGCCGCCTGCGGCGAGAGGTGGAGGGCGTCCGTGAGATTCCCCAGACACCCACACGGCCGCTTCCAATCCATCCACCACAGGCCGACGCGATAAACCAGAAAGTTCGTGGCCAGCCAGGCTATCAAGCCGAGCGCCAGCGTTTGCCGTCGGCTGAAGCAGCACACGAGCGCCACCGCAATCTCGGCCAGACCCACGGCCAACAGCAATTGCCCAAACCTTGATCCCAAGGATCGGATCCACCGCCGCCAGGAACTTGGAAGTTCCGAGCGCGCTCCAGATCTTGGCGGCCCCGGTGACCGCCAGGATGACTCCTGCGGTAAGGATAAACCATGCCGCCAGTGGCTTGCCTTCCCTTAGCGGGTGGACAACAGCGGTCTCGGCATACGTGCGATTCATTGCGCCTCTGACGGGTGATTCGCCAACATGAACGCACAACAACGGCGGCGAGGTAAACAAAAATCTCCTGCCATTTTTCGTCATTCTCGCGCCCAAAAGCGGGCGATCTCAGTTTCCTGCAACTCCCATTCTGGGGTAGCGCATGCGCCTCGCAGCCGGAACCACGCGCGCCACCGCGTGTTGGAACCTCGACGTAGCGGCGTCTCGGCAGAGCGCCGCCATTCCCACCCCAGCCAGTATGCGGCGCTCTACCAAGACGCCGCTACGGTTCATGGCCCCGATGCGCGTCCGTTCTCGGAGGTCGAAGCGCCCATGAACCTTGTAGCAGCGGACGTGAGTCCGCTCCATCTGAGAACGGGGAGAAGTCAGAGCCGACTCACGTCGGCGCACATGAAAAGCGAAGTCAAGACAGACTTTCCCGACAGCGAAAGCCAAACGCTTTTTTGCTTTTGACTTCGCAGGACGACCGTTCGAGGGCCTAGTGGTGGCCGGTGTCAGGATCGCTTTGTTTCCAGCTTCAGACCTTCGGCGGCCAGGTCCGCGGTTTCACTCGACCGTGCGCTTCGGTGAACGCGCTCAGGCACACATGGGGGACTCGGGGCTCATTCGCTCTCCGCCCGGTCCAAGGTCATCGGGGAGTTGTCGGGCCGGGGGACCAGCCAGCTACGGGAACTCGTGTCGCCACGGTCCAAGCCGAACGCGGGGTCTCACCCAGCCTCCCGGAGCCGCGCCGCCGCCGGGCCTGTCACCTCCGGCGATCCCACACCGCGCTAACCGCACGAGGTCTTCGCGGTGGGTTGAGGCTCGTTTCCGAGAAAGCGTTGCGGCTCGAACTCCCGGCCTTCGCGCCAGAGCACCAGCAGGGTCTGCAACACTTTGCGTTGCGTGTTGAGGCGCGCATGGAGGTCGCTGCCGGTGCGGGTCAGGGAGGCTTGGTAAAATTCGTACACGGCACCGGTGCGATGTTTCATGGCCATGAGCCACGCGCGGTAGCTGATGGCTTTGAGCGCGCCGTGGCCGGTGCGGTCGAGTTGTTGGTAGCCCAGGGGCTTGCCGTCGCTGGAGCGGTCGCGGATGCCTAGCCGGCAGTAACGGAAGAGTTGCTGGGCGGTGGCGAAGCGGGCGGGTTCCTGGATGTACGCGACGAAGAGGTGCGCCCCGAGGCGGCCCACGCCGGGCACGGTTTGCAGGCGGGCGATTTCCGGGAAAGGCTGGCCCAGTTGGAGCATGAGGCGGCGGGTCTTGCGTTCCACTTCCAGCGCGGCGTCGAGCATTTCGTAGCGGATCTGGAGTTGGGCCCGCACCCCGGCGTGCGGGAGTTGCGCCAGCCATTTCGCGCGGCCCGCGCCATAGACCGTGCTGCCGAGGGGGATGACGCCCCACTGGCGATAGTGGGCCTTGAGTTGGAGTTTGAGGGCGGTCTGGCGTTCCACCGCGTCGAGATAGGCTTGGACAGCGCACTTGAAGACGGCACGCGCGTCGCTGGTGGGTTGCCAGACTTTTTTGAGCGCGCCTAGGCGATGCAGGTGGGCCAGACCGTAACCGTCTTCCTCGTCGCACTTGTGGTGGTGGCGGCTGATGCGGTGGTTTTCGCGCGGGTCGCAGACGAGGGCATCGGTGACGTGCGGCCGGGCGACTTGGGCCAGCCAGCGACCCAGACCACATTCCTCCAGCGCCAGATGTTTGATGGGGGCGGGAATGCGTTGGAGATGTTTAATGAGCTGGGACTCGGCGGTGGGAAAGCGCCAGTGGGCGCGGCGGTTTCCTTGATCATCCATCCAAGCCAGCAGGCTGAATTTGGCGTGGGCATCCAAGCCCAGCCAGGCTACCCTCTCTTGCATAAGCGGACTCCTGGGGTTGTAGGTTCATACGTGTGCGGGTCACACAACCCGCTTTCGACAACCCGAATGCTACCAGCACTTCAGGTCGTCCGCTTTTCAAATGACCAGCTACAGTTCAGAGGTTCAAAGCGCGAACTCGGATTTGGGGAATTCTGCCCCTCGCCCATCGGCCCCCGGACCCTACAGCTTCGGCACCGGCATCGTGCCGCTGACGTGGGCTGACGTGCGTTCCCGCATCCACAACCAGTCGCGCCGGTCAGCCGCATCTCGGATAAATCCGCGTTGCTTTTCGGCGCGGCTCGCCCAGCGTCGCGTTTCGGAATGGCCGTCCGCAAAGGCAAAGCCACAACCGTAATCGTGATACGTCCCGGGCACGTCATGCCAGATGGGCGTTACCATGCCAAACGCAAACGCGGCATCGTTAAGTTCCTTGGGACTCTCATCCATAAGCACCCACAACATCGAAGGTCCCGGTGCGACCGTGCTCGAGAGCTTGCCGTAGGTGTGCCAGGCCTGGTCCCGGCGATGCGCGTTGCTGTGGTCCAGCCAGGGGCCATTGACCGAGAGGCGCGGCGCCCCGTAATGCGGAGCCCGCCGCAGGGCGGAATCGAATCCCGGACAAATTGTGCCGACCGCTTGATTCATCGAAAAGGTGCGCGCCGACGGCACCTGCCGGCCGGCTTGGGCGGAGTCCGCGCCCTGATACCCGCCCATGCGCTTGTCCCCCGGACAGTGAAACACAGAGACGTTGCCATTCAGATACGAAACCAACAGGCTGCGCTCCGGGTCCTTGAGCACGTCGGGGTTGAACTCGTCCGCGCCGCCAATTCCCGCCTTGCCGCTGCACCAATTGTGGCCCGGAATACTGTTGCCATCGTCCGGATTTGGGGGGAAATAATCCTGGTTGTCGCCGGCGTACATGGTCATGGCCATCATCAACTGCTTGCCCTCGTTCAAGCACACCACTCCTTGAGCGCGCTGCTTGCCCCGCGAGAAGGCTGGAAATAACAGCGCCGTCAGCAGCCCGATGATGGCAATCACCACGAGCAACTCGAGCAGAGTGAAACCGGTTTTCCGCGAAGCTTTGGCCTGCGGCAGCCCTCTGCCGCTTTCCCTCAGCCGTAACCATGCAGCCGGTAGGAAGTAGATGCGACGCCTCGTCGCATTATGGTGGCAGCGACGCCCTCGTCGCCTTTGACTTTTCCCTTCACCATTCGGTGAGGCTGCCGCAAGCGACGGTGCGTCGGCGCTACCTTCTTGCGGGCCAACTGCATTGTCACGGCTCACACGGTCTGCATCCAAAAGCGGCAGAGGGCTGCCGCAGTCCAAAACGCTGCTGTGCGAATGGAAGCTCCGGTGGAGGGTTTCCAGGAATCTCATAAGGTATCGGGTGCTTTGACACTCTCGCTCTCCAACGGTTCAACCCTTTCGCTTCGG
>JAANMW010004181.1_pt1 | contig 10094 bp, 10 predicted proteins | sample 7279671 | NCBI WGS metagenome assembly JAANMW01 (sample SAMN14094541, study PRJNA606508) | bioreactor metagenome | isolation source: A lab-scale SPAN reactor treating ammonium-rich wastewater day 247 | place: Ireland: Galway | collected 2017-09-19
CGGCCCCTCGCTGGTGTTGGCCAGCAGGCAGCACCAGTCGGCCTGCATGCCGTTGGTGATCCACATCTTGGAGCCGTTGATGACGTAATCGCCGCCGTCCTTTTTGGCCGTGGTCTTGAGCGCGGCCACGTCCGAGCCGCCGGTGACCTCGCTCACGCCGATGCAGCCCACCATGTCGCCGGCAATCGCCGGGGCCAGGAATTCCTTGCGCAGTTCGTCGCTGCCAAAGCGCGCCAGCGCCGGGGTGCACATGTCGGTCTGCACGCCAATGGCCATGGGCACGCCGCCCACGTTGCAGTCGCCCAGCGCTTCGGCCATCACCATGGAGTAGCTGAAGTCCAGCCCCATGCCGCCGAACTCGGTGGGGTACTTGATGCCCAGCAGGCCCAGGTCGCCCATCTTTTTGAAGAGCTCGCGCGCGGGGAAGATGCCTGCCTTTTCCCATTCGGCCGTGAAGGGGTTGATCTCGTTGGCGACAAACTTGCGCACGGTGTCGGAAATCTGCTCGTGCTCGGGGGTGAATTGCATGGTGTTTTCTCCAGAAAAAGGGGGGATCGGCGCAGGGTGCTTAGAAGCGCGCCACGCCAAAGGTGTTGGGGTGCAGCACGCGCGCTCTGGCGTCGCGTGCCATCGCCAGGCACAGCGCCAGCACGTTGCGGGTGTCGCGCGGGTCGATGATTCCGTCGTCCCACAGGCGGGCGGTGCCAAACAGCACGTCGGATTCAAGGTCCAGGCGCCGCTTGAGCTGATCGCTCATGGCCTGGATACCGGCCTCGGCCTGCTCGTTCATCGGCACACCGGCGCGCTCGAGCTTGCCGCGGCTGATCATCTCCATGACCATGGCGGCCTGCGCGCCGCCCATCACGGCGGTGCGTGCGCTGGGCCAGGTGAAGATGAAGTCGGGATCGAACCCGCGCCCGCACATGCCGTAGTTGCCCGCGCCAAACGAGCCGCCGACCACGATGGTGAACTTGGGCACGCGCGCATTGGCCACGGCCTGGATCATCTTGCTGCCGTGCTTGATGGCACCGGCGCGCTCGGCCGCCGTGCCCACCATGTAGCCTGTGGTGTTCTGTAAAAACACCAGCGGCGTGCCGCTCTGGTCGCACAGCTGGATGAACTGCGCCGCCTTGACCGAGCCCGTGGGCTGGATGGGCCCGTTGTTGGCGATGATGCCGACATGGTGGCCATCAATGCGTGCATGGCCGCACACCGTGTCGCTGTCGAAGGCCCCCTTGAATTCGAGGAAGTGCGAGCCGTCCACGATGCGGGCGATGATCTCGCGGGCGTCGTAGGGCTCGCGCTCGTCTGCCGGGACGATGCCCAGCAGCTCCTCGGCGGGAAACAAAGGCGCACGCACGCTGGCGCCCTGCGCACTGGCCTCGTCCCAGGGCAGGTGGTCCATCAGGTCGCGGGTCAGTGCAATGGCGTGCGCATCGTTCTCGGCCAGGTATTCACCCAAGCCTGTCACGCTGGCGTGCATCTCGCTGCCACCCAGTTCCTCGTCGGTCGCATCTTCGCCAATGGCTGCTTTGACGAGTGGTGGGCCCGCCAGGTAGATGCTTGAGCGCCCTTTCACCAGCACCACATAGTCGGACAGACCCGGCAGGTAGGCGCCGCCTGCCGTGGATGAGCCATGCACCACCGCGATCTGCGGAATGCCCGCAGCCGACAGGCGCGCCTGGTTGGCAAAACTGCGCCCGCCATCGACAAAAATATCGGCCTGGTACATCAGGTTGGCGCCGCCCGATTCGACCAGCGCAATCAGCGGCAGCTTGTTCTGCAGCGCGATGGCCTGCGCGCGCAGGCCTTTTTTGAGGCCCATGGGCGCCACGGTGCCGCCCTTGACAGCGCTGTCGCTGGCGGAAATGAGCACGCGCTTGCCCGCCACCTGGCCGATGCCGACGATGGAGCCGCCGCCCAGCACGGCCTTCTTGCCGTCGTCGTCGTGCATCCCCAAGCCGGCCAGGGCGCTGAGTTCCAGAAAGCTGCTGCCCCGGTCGAGCAGGCGTGCGACCCGTTCGCGCGGAAGCAACTGGCCTTTTTTCTCGAACTTGCCTTGCTTGGAGGCCGACTCGGCCACCACCTTGCCTTGCAGGCCTTGCACCTGCGCGAGGCGTTCGGCCATGCGCTCGGCATTGCGGCGAAAGCTGTCGCTGTGTGCGTCGATCAGTGTGCGCAGAGCAGTCATGGGTTCAGCACCTCCGGTGTCTGCGCGCGGTGAAAACCCTCAAACGGCGGGCAGCGGTCGTGGTCCATGGTCGGGAAGACCGGGCTGCCCAGCGATGCCGCGCCGTCAATCTGCAGCGTGACGCCGCTGATAAAGGCCGCACCGGGGCTGAGCAGAAAGACGATGGCCGCGCTGATTTCTGCCTCGGTGGCCAGGCGCCGCATGGGCACATGCTGTCGCAGCTTTTTAATCATCGCCCGGACAGGGCCTTCGTAGCTGTCCATGCCCGAGGAGGCCACCCAGCCGGGCGATACGGCATTGACGCGCACACCCGCTTGTGCCCACTCAAACGCAGCGCTCATGGTCAGGTTGCTCATGCCGGCGCGGGCCGCGCCCGAGTGGCCCATGCCCGGCATGCCGTCGCGAAAGTCGGCCGTCATGTTGACGATTGCGCCGCCATGCTCCTGCATGCTTTGCAGAAACACCTCGCGCATCATCAAAAAGCCACCGGTGAGGTTGTTGCTGACGACCGCTTCAAAGCCGCGCTTGCTGATGGCCTGCAGCGGCGCCGGGAACTGCCCGCCCGCGTTGTTGACCAGTCCGTCGATACGGCCCACGCGCGCCACCACGGCGGCTACCGCAGTTTTTACCGCGTCTTCGTCGCGGATGTCGAAGGCCTGGGTTTCGCACTGGCCGCCGTCGTCGCGGATCTCTTGCGCCACGCGGTCGAGCTTCTCCTGCGTACGCCCGCTGATGACAACGCGCGCACCGAGCGAGGCGAGCTCATGCGCCACGCAGCGGCCAATACCGCTGCCGCCGCCGGTCACCCACAAGGTGCGGCCCTGGAAAAGTCCGCCGCGAAAGATGCTGTGGTACTGCGCCGGGGCGGGAGTCTGAAGGGGAAGGGTAGGCTGGTTCATGTCGATTGCAGATCAAAGATGACGTATTAGACTAATGCATGACGTTTACGTCAACCTTGTTTCTTATAGGTATTTTCCCTTTGGTTATGGGGATTCATTGCACTTATGATGCTGACCTTGTTTACCCCATCTTCACAAGGAACACCATGAACATCCAGGAATGCACCGACGCCATCCGCGCCAAAGTGGGCGACGACAGCGGTTTGAACGCCGTGCTCAAGTTCGATTGCGGCGCTGACGGCCAGATCGTCATCGACGGTGCGGCGGCGCCCAATACCGTGGACAACAATGACCGTGATGCCGACTGCACCGTGGCCATCACGCTGGAAAACCTGAACAACCTGCTCACCGGCAAGCTCGATCCGGTGACCGGCTTCATGGGTGGCAAGTTCAAGGTCAGCGGCGACATGAGCCTCGCCATGAAGCTGCAGCGGGTGGTCTGACCATGGTGGCTGGCCGCACCCCCGGCTCTGCCGACCGGCAGGCCGCCGCCACGGAGGCGGCGCGCCAGGTGCTGGCCGATCATTTTTCGGACGACAAGGACTCCGAGCTGTTCGGCGTCACCGAGTTGTGCAATGCCTTTGATGTGACGCCGCGCACCCTGCGCTTTTACGAAGACAAGGGCTTGCTCAGCCCGCGCCGCATCAATGGCACCCGTGTTTACAGTCGGCGCGACCGCGCGCGGCTGGCGCTGATCCTGCGCGCCAAGGTCATTGGCTCGTCGCTCGCCGAGATCAAGCAGTACCTGGACATGTATGGCCAGGCGGGCGAAGGTCGCGAGCAGCAGCTGCGCTATGTGCTTGCCCGCACCGATGGCGCCATTGCCGAGCTGGAGCAAAAGCTCACCCACATTGAAAGCAGCCTGGCCGAGTTGCGCATCATCAACAGCAACGTGCGCCAGAACCTGGGGCTGCCGCCGCTGGAATAACTTGGACTGTTGCTGAAAGCGCCGACGGATCTGTGGATCCGGTCGGCGCTTTTGCTTTGGTGTTGTCGCAATGGCGGTGATACACAATCGGGGGAATCGCAGTCTTTTTCGATGGAGCCCATGACCACCGCACCCGAATGGATCACCCGCAATGTTTCGCGCCTGCGCGGTGCCCGACCCGCAGCCGATGCGGCCCCGGCCTCCGTAGCCGCCAAACCCGCGGCCGAGCGCAGTACCCATGAGCGCCTGCAGGCCACGCTGCGCCGTGGCACCGAGGCACTCGCGCCGCGTGCCCTGCGCCGCCTGCTGGCCGACCTGCAGGAGGTGGTGGCGCCCCGGGTCAGCGAGATGGAAGGGGGGACCCGCGCCCAGGCGGTGGCCGCCTGGTACGCGCAGGCCGAGCCGGGCGAGCGGCGCGACATGTGGCTGCTGATGAGCGAGCAGTTTGCGCCCGACGCCACGCGCTTCAAATCCGCCCGTGTACGTTACGAGGCGGCAGCGGGCACGGAAGAGCAGGGCCAGGCCGAAATCGGCCTGCGCCGCGCGATGGTTTCGCCCCGCACGCGCCTGCTGCAGCGTTTTGCGGTGTTTCCGCAAGGCATGCGGTTTTTGGTGGACTTGCGTGCCGAACTGCTGCGCGCCTTGAAAGGCGACAAGCGCCTGCTGGCGCTCGATGCCGAGCTGGAGCACCTGTTCTCTACCTGGTTTGACGTGGCCTTCCTGGAGTTGCGCCGCCTCTCGTGGGATTCGCCGGCCTCGCTGCTCGAAAAACTCATCCAGTACGAGGCCGTGCACGACATCCGCAGCTGGGCCGATTTGAAGAACCGCCTCGACAGCGACCGCCGCTGCTATGGGTTTTTCCACCCGCGCCTGCCTAACGAGCCTTTGATTTTTGTCGAAGTGGCCCTGGTGGACCATATCTCCGGCAGCATCACGCCGCTGCTCGACGAGACAGCCGCGCACATGGATATCGGCAAATCCACCACGGCGATTTTTTATTCCATCAGCAACACGCAAACCGGCTTGCGCGGCGTGAGCTTTGGTGACTCGCTCATCAAGCATGTCGTGGAGACGCTGCAGCAGGAGTTTCCGCGCCTGCGCACCTTTGCCACGCTGTCGCCGATTCCGGGTTTCCGTGCGTGGCTGGGCAAAAATGCAGGCGCCATGCTCGAGCGCCTGGACGAGCGGCGCCGCGCTGAGCTGGGCCGCGCAGTGGGCTTCGAGCCGCCGCAGGCCTCGCACCTGCTGGAAGCTGTGGACAAGGCGCAGGCGCTGGATGAACGCTCGCCCGTGCGCCAGTTGCTGCTGCAGTGTGCTGCGCACTACCTGGCACGCGAGCTGGTGGATGGCAAGCCCGTAGACCCGGTGGCGCGCTTCCACCTGGGCAATGGTGCACGGGTGGAGCGCCTCAATTGGGCGGGAGACCCGTCAGCCAAGGGCCACAAGCAGTCGTACGGACTGATGGTGAACTATTTGTACGACCTCAAGCGCATCGACAAGCACCGCAGCCTGCTGGCCGAGGGCAAGGTGGCAGCATCGCGCGAGATCGAAAGTCTGAGCGCCTTGCGCTGAACGGGCGCAGGGGGTGGGGGAGTGAAGGAATCCATGGAAACAACCGCAGAAGTGGCGGCGGCGCGGGCCGCTGGAGAGGCCGGCGATGCCGGTGTAGTGCTGGTCACCGTGCGCAACAGCGGGCGGCTCAACGCCATGTCGCGGGCCATGTGGCGCCAGTTGCGCAGTGTTTTTCTGGGCATCCAGCAGGATGCCGGGGCGCGCTGCGTGCTCATCGAAGGGGCGGGCGGCGCTTTCTGCGCAGGCGGAGACATTTCGGAATACCCGGCCTTTCGCTTTGACCCGGCGGCGTTGCGAGACTTTCATGAGAACGATGTCTGGGGCGCTCTGCAGGCCATGCTCGACTGCGACGTGCCCATCGTGGCGCGCATCGATGGCGCCTGCATGGGCGCAGGCGTGGAGATCGCCAGTTGCTGCGACATCCGCATTGCCGGAGCAGGTTCGCGCTTTGGCGCGCCCATTGCGCGCCTGGGTTTTCCGATGGCCCCGCGCGAGGCGCAGCTCGTGGCGGGCGCCGTGGGGGAGCTGACGGCGCGCCAGATGCTGCTGGAAGCCGCCACCTTTACGGCGCCCGAGATGCTGGCGCGTGGATTCCTGAGCCGTGTGGTGCCCGACGAGCGGCTCGGCGCCGAGGCCCTGGGCGCCGCCCTGCGCGTGGCCGCGCTGGCACCGCAGGCCGCCCGCCTGAACAAGCAGACACTTCGGGCATTAAAAATGCCTCCAGCGCTTGATGGTCAAGCGCCAACAGCTATCGAAAATGAAGCACATAGCGCTGCGGATCCATACGCCTACGCGCCCAGTGCCGAACACCGTGAGGGCATCACCGCCTTCCTTGCCAAACGCCCGCCTGTGTTTTGACCCCGCCATGACCACAATGCCCCCCAACGAAAGCCTCTTCGCCGCCCTGCGCGCGGCCTTTCCCCCGGACCTGGACGCCACGGCCATCGAAACCACCGCGCCCGATGGCACGCCGCTGTACTACACTTGGCGCGACATCGACCGCGCCAGCAGCCGCATCGCCAGCCTGCTGGCCTCGCTCGACCTGCCTGAAGGCAGCCGCGTGGCGGTGCAGGTGGAGAAGTCGGTCGAGGCGATGCTGCTGTACCTCGCCACGCTGCGCTCGGGCTACGTCTTTCTGCCGCTGAACACGGCCTACCAGAGCGCCGAAATCGAGTACTTCATCGGCAACGCCGAACCCGCCGTGGTGGTGTGCACGCCGGGCAACTTTGGCTGGGTGTCGAAAATCGCCTTCACGGCGGGCACGCGCCATGTGTTCACGCTGGGCGAGAACCGCGACGGCAGCCTGCTGGAGCGCGCCGCACACCATGCCGACACGCACGAGGCCGCGCGCAAGGGCCCGGACGACCTGGCCGCCATCCTCTACACCAGCGGCACCACGGGCCGCAGCAAGGGCGCCATGCTCACGCACGGCAACCTGCTGTCCAACGCGGTGGTGCTCAACGAATATTGGGGCTGGCGCCGGGACGACGTGCTGATCCACGCGCTGCCCATCTTCCATGTGCACGGCCTGTTCGTCGCCATCCACGCGGCGCTGCTGGGCGGCAGCAAGATGATCTGGCTGGCGAAGTTCGACCCTCGGGCCGTGATCGCCGCGCTGCCGCGCGCCACCGTGTTCATGGGTGTGCCCACGCTGTATGTGCGCATGCTGGGCGAGGGTGCGCTCACGCGCGCGGCGGCCAGCCACATGCGGCTGTTCGTGTCGGGCTCGGCGCCGTTGCTCATCGAGACCTTCCGCGACTGGCAGGAGCGCACCGGCCACACCATCCTGGAGCGCTACGGCATGAGCGAGACCATCATGCTCACCTCCAACCCCTACCAGCAGGATGCGCGCCATGGCAACCAGGACGAGCGGCGCGGCGGCACCGTGGGCTTTCCGCTGCCCGGCGTGGGCCTGCGCGTGGCCGGCGACGATGGCCGGGAATTGCCGGTGGGCGAGACCGGCCACATCCAGGTGCGCGGCGCCAACGTGTTCAAGGGCTACTGGCGCATGCCCGAGAAAACGGCCGAGGAGTTCACGCCCGACGGCTGGTTCAAAACCGGCGACGTGGGCGTGGTGGACGAGCGCGGTTACGTGCGCATCGTCGGCCGCAGCAAGGACCTCATCATCAGCGGCGGCTACAACGTGTACCCGGCCGAGGTGGAAGGGTTCATCAACGAACTGCCCGGCGTGGCCGAGAGCGCGCTGGTGGGCGTGCCGCATCCCGACTTCGGCGAAGTGGGCGTGGCGGTGGTCATTGCCAAGCCGGGCGCACAACTCGACGGGGAGGTGATCATTGCGCAGCTCAAGTCGCAACTGGCCCATTTCAAGATTCCCAAGCGCTGCTTCGTGGCGGCGGAGCTGCCGCGCAACACCATGGGCAAGGTGCAGAAGAACCTGCTGCGTGCGCAGTACCAGGGGCTGTTTGCCTGAAAAAATGCACACGCCCTGTATACATAAAGGGCATGAATGCTATTAAAGTGGTAGCTATTATCGTTTGATGAATAAGCGATAGAGGCCAAAAATTCCCGAAATCAACGTAGCGCTAGCACCCGAATGTGCGAATGCGTCAGCGGACGAAATGCCCCGTCGCTGGCGGCTCTGGAGCGCAATGGAGGCCGCTGCAGACAGCACCAGGCGGTACCCTACACCACTGGGGCCGTTACGGCCAACTGCACGGTTAACGCGAGCTTTGGTGTCGTGCCCCCGGCCAGTTACCCCATCAACATTTCTGCCAGCGCCGGTGGCAGTGTGGTGTGCAGCCCCAACCCCGTGCCGCATGGCGCCAGCACTGCCACGCCCAACACGGGTCGCCGCTTGACGGGTTGGGGCGGCCAATGCAGCGGCAACACCCCGTCGTGCACCCTGGCTGCGGTGACTTCGGCCACCAGCGTCACGGCGCAGTTTGCGCCGCAGGCTGCGTCGGCGCAGGCCATTCCGACCCTGGGTGAATGGGCTATGCTGCTGCTCTCGGGCCTGATGGGTATTGCCGCGCTGGGGGTGCTGCGCAGGCGGTGATGGCCGTTCGATTCGTTTCACTGTCTTTGAGAGCGACTCATAAAACTCTTCTGGCGTTGTTGCCGCGTCTGGTTGTACTGCCTGCGGCGCAGCGCCTCGCCAGAACAGAACCGCTTTGCTGGGTTTTGTGATCCACTCTTGATCCTGCCGGCCAGTGCGGGCACGGGTGATGCTGCGCTTAAACTTGTGGACTCATGTTGCGTTTTTTTAGTATTTTTGGTGTCTCCCTGCTGGTCCTGTTTCGCATCGACATGCTCGAGAGCGTGCAGCGCATGGTGATTGCCCCCTGGTCGGACTGGCTTGCCGTCCTCAGCTTCTTGTGCATGACCCCTTTCGACCCGGATGTGATGCATTCCGGGCGGCTGCTTTACAGCCCATCGACGGGTTTTGCTGTGTCCATCGAAGCGGGGTGCAATGGCATCGAGGCGGCGATCGTGCTGATTGCGGGCGTTTTGGCCTTCCCCGCCACCTGGACTCAAAAGGCCTGGGGCTTTGCCATAGGCTTTGGTGCCATACAGGTGGCCAACCTGCTGCGCATCATCAGCCTGTATTACCTGGGGCGCTGGAACATGCAGTGGTTCGAGTTTGCCCACCTCTATTTGTGGCAGGCTTTGATCATGCTCGATGTGCTGGTGGTCTGGTTGCTATGGATGCGCTGGGTGGGCCGGCAAGCGGCCCGGGCCGAAATTTCCCGCACTGCCCATGCGATCTAATTCTTTGCCGCTGTTTCTGTTGCTGTCGCTGGCCGGGCTGCTGTGCCTGATGCCGGTGTGGTATTTTTTTCTTGCGCCTTGGCTGGCCGTTCCAGTGTTTTACATGGCGGGCGAGGCTTTATCCAACTTGTTCCATTGGGTGGTGATTTACCAGCCCACAGGAACCCAGGCGACGCTGTTGACCAGCCTGCAGTTCATTGCCGAACAAGGGCAGGGCCGATCGGGCAAGCTGGCGCCGGTGGTGGAGTATCGAATCCATGGTTATGGCCTGGTGATGCTGTGGGCCATGCTGCTTGCTTCACGCCCTGCGGCACTGGTGCAAAAACTGTTGCTGGGAACCGGGGCTATGTTGGTTGTTTCGGCTGTGAGCGTGGCGCTGCAATGGCTCAATGAAGTTTTCAATCGCTCCGGCACCCATGTGCTTGCGCAAACCCGGGCGCCCACTTGGCTGGTGGAGGCGGTGGAATTTGGTTTCCACTTCAACCTTTTTATTTTTACCGCTCTCGCACCCGTTCTTTTGTGGGTGCTGATGAACCGCCCGTTTGTGCAGGCTTTGTGGAGTGATGCAATGGTTGTGCCGCCACGGGCAGCACGTTCAGATCAACCTGAGTAGTACGACAAGACGCGGCAACAACGCCCAGAAGAGTTTTGTGAGTCGCTCTAAGAACGTGTTCTGTGTCTTTTGGAGTCGCACAAGTACCTTTTCGGGATGGGATGCAAGGCGCAGTGCGCCGTCCATAGCCCGGCTATGGACAAGCGCTGCAACGCCGCAGAC
>JAANMW010004189.1_pt1 | contig 10074 bp, 8 predicted proteins | sample 7279671 | NCBI WGS metagenome assembly JAANMW01 (sample SAMN14094541, study PRJNA606508) | bioreactor metagenome | isolation source: A lab-scale SPAN reactor treating ammonium-rich wastewater day 247 | place: Ireland: Galway | collected 2017-09-19
GTGATGTTCGTCGCCACGTCCAACTCCATGAACATTCCCTCGGCGTTGCTGGACCGCATGGAAGTGATCCGCCTCTCGGGCTACACCGAGGACGAGAAGGTCAACATCGCCATGAAGTACCTGCTGCCCAAGCAGATGGCGAACAACGGCGTGAAGACCGAGGAACTGCAGATCACCGAGGCCGCCGTGCGCGACATGGTGCGCTACTACACACGCGAAGCCGGTGTGCGCTCGCTGGAACGCGATCTCTCAAAGGTGTGCCGCAAGGTCGTCAAGGGCCTGCTGCTCAAGCACATGGAACCGCACGTGATCGTAACCGCCGACAACCTGCCCGACTTCCTCGGCGTGCGCAAGTACACCTATGGACGTGCGGAGGAGCAGAACCAGATCGGCCAGGTGGTGGGCCTTGCGTGGACCGAGGTGGGTGGCGATTTGCTCACCATCGAGGCCGCGACCATGCCGGGCAAGGGCGTGATCACGCGCACCGGCTCGCTGGGCGACGTGATGAAGGAGTCGGTGGAAACGGCACGCACCGTGGTGCGCAGCCGCGCGCGTGCGCTGGGTATCAAGGACGAAGTGTTCGAGAAGCGCGACGTGCACATTCACGTGCCCGACGGCGCCACGCCCAAGGACGGGCCAAGTGCCGGCGCGGCGATGGCGACGGCGTTCGTATCGGCGCTTACCGGGATCGCGGTACGCGGCGACGTCGCCATGACGGGCGAGATCACGCTGCGCGGTGAAATCACGGCGATTGGCGGCCTGAAGGAAAAACTCCTTGCGGCATTGCGTGGCGGCATCAAGACGGTACTGATCCCGCAGGAGAACATGAAAGACCTGCAGGAAATCCCGGCCAACGTGAAGAGCGGCCTGGAAATCGTCCCGGTCAAGTGGATCGACCAGGTGCTCGACGTCGCGCTGGAGCGCAAGCCCGTGGCGCTGACCGACGAAGAGGTGGCCGCGGCCGCCAGCGTGGCCGCCGCAGCGCCGGCGCAGGTGAGTGCCGACGCGGTAAAACACTGAAAGAAGAACTGGCGCGGGCCCAAAAACTTGCGCTACAATTTCACCAACGCAGCACTTTCATCGTAGAATATAAGGCTGCAAAACGCGGGAATAGCTCAGTTGGTAGAGCGCAACCTTGCCAAGGTTGAGGTCGAGAGTTCGAGACTCTTTTCCCGCTCCAGATTCCGGAAAAAGGGAAGCGTCGGCTTCCCTTTTTTATGGTGTCACAGGGTGTCGGCGCGGTAGCAAAGCGGTTATGCCCCGGATTGCAAATCCGGTTAGACCAGTTCGACTCTGGTCCGCGCCTCCAGACCACAATTTGCTGCTCGGCAAGCGAACCGGGTGGCAAATTTGGGTATAATTGAGGGCTGCCAAGTTTTCGAAACGCCAGCGGTGTTCGGTAGCCAGGCGGGTCATGCGGGAATAGCTCAGTTGGTAGAGCGCAACCTTGCCAAGGTTGAGGTCGAGAGTTCGAGACTCTTTTCCCGCTCCAATTTCAAAAAGGGAAGCTGCAAGGCTTCCCTTTTTTATTGGCCTGCCGGCGCCAGGAACGCCCTGGAGGTCGAGACAACATTTGCGCGGCTGCTGCGGTGGCGTTACCCTGCACGCAGCCTGGCCCGTCCAGCGCCCCGATGGTGAAATTGGTAGACACTGCGGACTTAAAATCCGCCGCTTCTCGAGAGAGGGCGTGCCGGTTCGACCCCGGCTCGGGGCACCATCAGGATCAACAATGTCTAATTTCAACGCACCCCTCGAAATCCACCTGCACGGCGAAGTGCCGATGCGCCCCGAGGTGGCCTATGAGCAGCTCCAGGACGCCCTCAAGCCGCTGTGGAAATACGCCGGTGCCCGCTCGCTCGCCGACGGCGCCGCCAGTGCCTACGAAGAGGAGCCCGGCATCGAGTTCGACGCCAAGCGCCATTTGCTGCAGATGTGCTGGACGGTGCGTGGCGACGACGACTTCCGCCAGTCGCTCGATGAAATGTGCATGAACCTCAATGAACTGGCCGAGCAGGGCGCCGCGCTCGAGGTGACCTTCTACGACGTCGAGTTCGACGAGGACGACGAAGAGGAAGAGGGCGATTCGCGCGACGATTTCACCATCGTGTTCGTCGGCCCGACGCCGGCGGCCATCATGCAGGTGCAGCGCGATTTGCTCGTGCAGGACGTGGTCAGCACCATGGAGCGCCACTTCGACGGCGCCGAACTCGGTGGTGTCGTGGCCGAAATCGACAAGCTGTTCACCCAGCGTTTCGACGCCCTGGTGAACTCGCTGGAGCTCGGCAAGCCCCCGCGCGGCTCCGGCGGATCGGGTGGCAGCCATGGCGGCAGCGGCGGCCGGCGCCCGCGCCATCTGCACTGATGGCACAGGTTTCGCTATTTAATTAATAGCTACAACCTCTTGTGCATCAAGCGCTAGAGCCCTATTTCCCTTGAATTTTCGGCTGGTTGCGGAGCGCGCGTGCGCTGCCGTGGCCACGCCCAGCCAGCGCTCTGCCGCCCGGGCGAGCGCGCTGGCATCGCCGGTGCTGAGCAGGCACAGAGGCGCCGCCAGCGCGGGTGTGGCCGCCGGGCGCTGCAAGCCCTGGGCTTGCAGCAGGCGCTGGGTCTGCCGGGCCACCGGTTCGCCCGTGCTCAGTATCCGCACCTGAGGCCCCACGAGCGCCTGCAGGGCCGGTTCGGCAAACACGTAGTGCGTGCAGCCCAGCACCAGGGTGTCGGCCTCGCCGGGCGCGCTGCCCCACGGGCCCAGGGCCTGGACGTAACGCCGGCACAGCGCCAGCGTGTGGGCGTGGGCGGCGAGCGCCTCCCCGGCCGTGCGGCACGCAACTTCTGCCTCCAAGGCGCTGGCGAGGCCGTCGCAGGCCTGCACGCGCACCTGCGTGCTGCCCGGCAGCTGGGCGACCAGCCGGGCAAAGCGGGCGCTTCCCACGGTTCCCCGTGTGGCCATGACGGCGACGGTCCCGCTGCGCGTGGCGCTGCCGGCGGGCTTGAGTGCCGGTTCCACGCCGATGAGCGGCAGGCTGCGGTAGCGCGCGCGCAGCCCGTCCATCGCCGCTGCCGTGGCGGTGTTGCAGGCCACCACCAGCGCTTTCACGCCGTGCTGTTGCACGAGGTAGCGCGCCACGGTGTGCGTGCGCCGCGCCACGAAGGCGTCGCCGCGTTCGCCGTAAGGGGCGTGGCCGGTGTCGGCCAGATAGACGAAGCGTTCGGCGGGCAGGGCGCGGCACAGCGCCTGCAGCACGCTCAGGCCGCCGATGCCGCTGTCGAAGACGCCGATCGGCGCGTCGGCGGCAACGCCGCCGCCCGGGGGAAGCGAGGCGCCGGCAAGAGAAGGGTCAGGCACTCGCGAGTTCGATGAATTCACCCGCCGCGATGCGCTTTTGCCAGGCGGCCGGGCCGGTGATGTGGGCGCTGGTGCCGCCCGAGTCGACCGCCACGGTGACGGGCATGTCGACCACGTCGAATTCGTAGATGGCTTCCATGCCCAGATCCTCGAAGCCCACCACGCGCGCCGTCTTGATGGCCTTGCTGACCAGGTAGGCCGCGCCGCCCACGGCCATCAGGTACGCGCTCTTGTGCTGGCGGATGGCCTCGATGGCGGCCGGGCCGCGCTCGGCCTTGCCGATCATGGCAATCAGCCCGGTCTGGGCGAGCATCATCTCGGTGAACTTGTCCATGCGCGTGGCCGTGGTCGGGCCGGCCGGGCCGACGGCTTCGCCCTTCACCGGGTCCACCGGGCCGACGTAGTAGATGACGCGGTTGGTGAAATCGACCGGGAGCTTCTCGCCCCTGGCCAGCATGTCCTGGATGCGCTTGTGCGCGGCGTCGCGGCCGGTCAGCATCTTGCCGTTCAGCAGCAGCGTCTCGCCGGGTTTCCAGCTGGCCACTTCCGCAGGGGTCAGCGTGTCGAGCTGAACGCGGCGGCTCTTTTGCGTGTCGGGCGCCCAGTCCACCTTGGGCCACAGGTCGAGGGACGGCGGGTCGAGGTACACCGGGCCGGAGCCGTCCATGACGAAGTGCGCGTGGCGCGTGGCGGCGCAGTTGGGGATCATCGCCACCGGCTTGCTGGCCGCGTGCGTCGGGTACATCTTGATTTTCACGTCGAGCACCGTGGTCAGGCCGCCCAGGCCCTGGGCGCCGATGCCGAGGGCGTTGACCTTGGTGAACAGCTCCAGGCGCAGCTCCTCGGTCTGCGTCAGCGGCTCGCCGCGGGCGGACTTGGCCTGCAGTTCGTACATGTCCAGGTCGTCCATCAGGCTTTCCTTGGCCATGAGCACGGCCTTTTCCGCCGTGCCGCCGATGCCTATGCCCAGCATGCCCGGCGGGCACCAGCCGGCGCCCATGGTGGGCACGGTTTTCAGCACCCAGTCGACCAGGCTGTCGCTCGGGTTGAGCATGATCATCTTGCTCTTGTTCTCCGAGCCGCCACCCTTGGCGGCAACCGTGATGTCGAGCGTGCCACCGGGCACGATCTCGGTGAAGATGACGGCGGGCGTGTTGTCCCGGGTGTTCTTGCGGGCGAACAGCGGGTCGGCCACGACGCTGGCGCGCAGGGTGTTGTCGGGGTGGTTGTAGCCGCGGCGCACGCCTTCGTTGATGGCGTCGTCCAGGCTGCCGGTGAAACCTTCGAAGCGCACGTCCATACCGACCTTCAGGAAGACGTTGACGATGCCGGTGTCCTGGCAGATCGGCCGGTGGCCGGTGGCGCTCATCTTGCTGTTGGTGAGGATCTGCGCCATCGCATCTTTGGCAGCGGGGCTTTGTTCGCGCTCATAGGCGCGCGCCAGGTGGGCGATGTAGTCTGCCGGGTGGTAGTAGCTGATGTACTGCAGCGCTGCGGCGACGGATTCGATCAGGTCTTCTTGGCGGATGCTGGTGGTCATGGCGGGGCGGTTCTCGAAAGGCGCGAAAAGTGAAATTATCGCGCCGTCGCCTTGCGCCGGCCTGTCGCCCCGGCCCTGCCGCGCAGTCCCGCGCATTCCCCAAGGAGTTGATTGATGAAGCCCACCTCGCCCCAGGCCCTGCGCACCGAGCGCGACTCCTTCGGCCCCATCGGCGTGCCGGCCGAACGCCTGTGGGGCGCGCAGACACAGCGCTCGCTGCAGCATTTCGACATTTCGGGCGAGCGCATGGCCCCCGAACTGCTGCGCGCGCTGGCCCAGGTCAAGCGCGCCAGCGCCTACGTGAACCAGTCGCTCGGGCTGCTGGACGCTGCCAAGGCGACGGCCATCGTGGCGGCGGCCGACGAGGTGATCGCCGGCCAGCACGCGGGGGAGTTCCCGCTGGTCGTCTGGCAGACCGGCTCGGGCACGCAGACCAACATGAACATGAACGAGGTGCTGGCCAACCGCGCCAGCCAGCTGCTCGGCGGCCCACGCGGCGAGGGCCGGCTGGTGCACCCGAACGACGACGTGAACAAGAGCCAGTCGAGCAACGACGTGTTCCCCACGGCGATGCACGTGGCCGCGGTGGAGGCGCTGGTGCGCAGGCTCCTGCCGGCCCTGCAGGCGCTGCGCACCACGCTGGGGGCCAAGGCCGAGGCGTTCGCCGGCATCGTCAAGATCGGCCGCACCCATTTGCAGGACGCGACCCCCATCACCCTGGGTCAGGAAATATCGGGTTGGGTGGCGCAGCTGCACCATGCCGAGCAGCATGTGCGCGCGGCGCTGCCGCACCTGGGCGAACTGGCGCTGGGCGGCACGGCCGTGGGCACGGGGCTGAACGCGCCCGAGGGCTACGCCCAGGCGGTGGCGCAGGAGCTGGCCGACCTGACCGGTCTGCCGCTCGTCACGGCGCCGAACAAGTTCGAGGCCCTGGCCACGTGCGACGCGCTGGTCAACGCCCACGGAGCGCTCAAGGGCCTGGCGGCCAGCCTCATGAAGATCGCCAACGACGTGCGCTGGCTCGCCAGCGGGCCGCGCAGCGGACTCGGCGAGATCGCCATCCCCGAGAACGAGCCGGGCTCTTCCATCATGCCCGGCAAGGTCAACCCGACGCAGTGCGAGGCGCTCACCATGCTGTGCTGCCAGGTGCTGGGCAACGACGTGGCCATCAACATCGGCGGTGCCTCGGGCAACTTCGAGCTCAATGTGTTCCGCCCCATGGTGATCCACAATTTCCTGCAAAGCGCGCGCCTGCTGGCCGACGGCATGGCCAGCTTCGACCGCCATTGCGCGCAGGGCATAGAGCCCCGGCGTGAGCGCATCGCCGAGCTGCTGGAGCGCTCGCTGATGCTGGTGACGGCCCTGAACCCGCACATCGGTTACGACAAGGCGGCGCAGATCGCCAAGGCCGCGCACCAGGGCGGCTTGGGCCTGCGCGAGGCCGCGCTGGCCAGCGGTCACGTGACGGCCGAGCAGTTCGACGCCTGGGTACGCCCGCAGGACATGGTGTGAACGCCCCGTGGGCGGGCCGTGCGAGCGGCCCCATTGCGCACAGGGCCAAGGCCGCGTGCGGCGGTGGCTGGCGCTACACTAAAGATTCCTAAGCAATGAATCTTTTATTCGCACCATGAACGCCCACGTCCAAGCCCACGTCCACACCTCGCCCGACGCCATCTACCCCTTCGACGCCCGCGGCGTTGCCAAGCGCTTTCGCCACGCCGCCATCTTCGGCGCGCTCGATTCGCTGCACCCCGGCGAAACCATGCGCTTCGTGAACGATCACGACCCGCTGCCGCTGCTGCAGCAATTGCAGGCGCGCTACGGTGCTGCGATGGAGATCACCTACCAGCAGCGCGAGCCGGGTGCGATCGTGATCGATTTCGTGCGCGTGTAGGCCCGCCCAGCGCGCAAGCTATCGTGAAGATAGCTATAAAACCATACTGGGTAAGCGCTAGAGGCCAATTTCATTCACTTTTTCGGCTCCCGGGGCTGCCCACGGCAAAGCCGGAACCTCCGCCGCCAGGCGCGCGATGTCGTCCGGCGCCAGCGCCGGCGCCTGCACCGTGTGCCGCGCCGGCCACTGGAACAAATGCGTGTTTTGCGAGCGCGCATACAGCGGGTCGTAGTGCAGCGCCATGAGCTCGCCGAACAGCGGCGCCAGCGCGCCGGCGCGGGCCCAGGCCTGCCAGCGCTCGATGACCTCGCGGCCATGCAGCGCGCGCAGTACGTGCAGTTGCTGGGCCAGCCGCTCGGGGTCGTCGCCCAGGTTGGCGTAGTCGCGCAGCAGGAACGCCAGCCGCGCGGCGGGGTTGGCGGCAATCTCCACACACGGGCTGGCGCGCAGCCGCTGCAGCAGCGCAGGCGGCACGCTGATGCGGCCAATGCGGCTGCTCTCGGCCTCCACATACACCGGGAGCGACAGGTCCAGCGCCTCCAGCGCATGCGCCAGGCCGGTCTCGAAGGCGGTCTGCGAAGGCTGCTCCACCCCCGGCCAGGCGCCCAGCACCGAGCCGCGGTGGCGCGCCAGGGCTTCGAGGTCCAGCACCTGCGCGCCGTGCGCGGCCAGCGCTTCGAGCACCCGCGTCTTGGCGCTGCCCGTGGGGCCACAGACCACGCGCAATTGCAACTGCGGTGACAGCCTGGCGATCTGCGCCATCACATGGCGGCGCCAGGACTTGTAGCCACCCGCGAGTTGCTGCGCATCCCAGCCCACCAGGCGCAGCCAGGTCACCATGGAGCTGCTGCGCATGCCGCCGCGCCAGCAATACACCAGCGGCTTCCAATGCGCCGGACGGTCGGCGAAGCGCTCCTGCAGGTGCCGCGCCAGGTTCGCCGCAACAAAAGCACCGCCGACGCGCCGCGCCGCGAACGCGCCTTGCTGCTTGTACAGCGTGCCGACGATGCGGCGCTCCTCGTCGTCCAGCACCGGGCAGTTGATCGCGCCGGGCAGGTGGTCGATGGCGAATTCCGCCGGCGAGCGCGCATCGATCAGGGTGTCGAAGGCGTGGCGTGCCTCAACGGGGACGGGGCCGCGGTGGCTCATGAAGGCTCCTGCCGGAAGCGGTAAAAGGGGCGAAAGGGGTGGCTGGCACAATGGCCAGCACCATGCAAGCTGTGAACACGACACCCGACGAAGCTGTCCGACTGACCCAATTTGCGCATGGGGGAGGCTGCGGCTGCAAGATCGCGCCGGGTTTGCTGCGCGAGATTCTGGCACGCGCGCCGCAGGGCATCGTGCCGCCGCAGCTGCTGGTGGGCACCGAAACCAGCGACGACGCCGCCGTCTACCGCTTGAACGATGCGCAGGCGCTGGTGGCCACCACCGATTTCTTCACCCCCATCGTCGACGACGCGTACGACTTCGGGCGCATCGCCGCCACCAACGCACTCTCCGACATCTACGCCATGGGCGGCCGGCCCATCCTGGCGCTGGCCATCGTCGGCATGCCGATTGCCAAACTGCCGCCCGACGTGATCGGCCGCATTCTGGAGGGCGGCGCGAGCGTCTGCCGCGAGGCCGGCATCCCCATCGCCGGTGGGCACTCCATCGACGTGCTCGAACCCATCTACGGCCTGGTGGCGCTTGGCCTGGTGCACCCCGACCAGGTGCGGCGCAACGCCGACGCCCGCGCCGGTGACCGCCTCGTGCTGGGCAAGCCGCTCGGCGTGGGCGTGCTCTCGGCCGCGCTGAAAAGGGGCGAACTGGACGCCGCCGGCTACGCCGAAATGCTGCGCCACACCACCCAGCTCAACCGCGTGGGCGAGGCACTGGCGCAGCTCGACGGCGTGCGCGCCATGACCGACGTCACCGGCTTCGGCCTGGCCGGGCATTTGCTGGAGGTGTGCCGGGGCTCCGGGTTGTCGGCCGTACTGCGGCTGGCGCAACTGCCCCTGATCGAAGCGGCGCGCGGGCTGGCGCAGGCGGGCATCGCCACCGGCGCCTCGGCCCGCAACTGGGCGGCCTACGGCGGCGAGGTGCTCTGGCCCGAGGGCGCGGCCGACTGGCAGCGCGCCCTGCTCACCGACCCGCAGACCAGCGGCGGCCTGCTCGTGAGTTGCAGCGAAGCGGCCGTGCCCGCCGTGCTGGCCGCGTTTCGCTCGGCGGGCTTTGGCGAGGCGGCGGAGATCGGCCACATGCAGGCCCACGGCGCGGGCGAGGGCAGCCGGCTGGCGTGCGTGTTGTGACCTAACCCCGCGCCGGCGCCGGCGCATCCATCATGCGCGCAACGTAGCGGGCAATCAGGTCGACTTCCAGGTTCACGGGCGAACCCGCCGCCAGGCGCCCGAGCGCCGTGTTCTCCACGGTGTGCGGGATCAGGTTGATGCTGGCCTCGCAGCCCTCGGCGCCGTCCTGGATGCGGTTCACCGTGAGGCTGACGCCGTTGACGGTGATCGAGCCCTTGTACGCCAGGTAGCGCGCCAACCCGGGCGGCGCCAGCACGCGCAGCTCCCAGCTCTCGCCGACGGGCGCGAAGTGCGTCACGCGGCCGACGGCGTCCACGTGGCCGGACACCAGGTGCCCGCCCAGGCGGTCGCTCGCGCGCAAGGCTTTTTCAAGGTTGACGGCGCCCACCTCGGACAGGCCGGCGGTCTTGTCCAGCGACTCGGCCGAAATATCGACCGTGAAGCGGGCCGCGCCGGCATCGAGCCCGGTGACCGTCATGCAGGCGCCGTTCAGCGCGATGCTGTCGCCCAGGCCGACGTCGTCCAGGAACGCGGGCGGGCATTGCAGCGTCAGGCGTTTGCCGTGCGCGCTGGAGTCTCCGAGCGGTTCGATAAGGGCAATGCGGCCGACGTGGGTGATGATTCCGGTAAACATGGCGCGATTGTCGCAGGGCGGCCGGTCAAAACCGGTCGTGCCCGGCCACCCGGGCGAGCACGCGCAAGTCGGGCCCGATGCGCTCGGCAGCCTGCCATTCGAGTGAGATCCCTCCGGCCAGGTCTTCCAGCGCCGGCATGTCCGCCATGCCGCGCCCAGGGCCGAGCAGCTTGGGCGCGAAGTAGAGCAGTAGTTCGTCGACCAGGCCAGCGCCGAGCAGCGCCCCATTGAGCTGGCGCCCGGCTTCCACATGCAATTCGTTCACGCCGCGCGCGGCGAGCGCGCGCAGCATTTTCGGCAAATCGACCTGGCCGGCCGGGCCGGGCAGCTGCAGCACCGTGGCGCCCCGTTCTTCGAGGGCCGCCTTCC
>JAANMW010004190.1_pt1 | contig 10073 bp, 5 predicted proteins | sample 7279671 | NCBI WGS metagenome assembly JAANMW01 (sample SAMN14094541, study PRJNA606508) | bioreactor metagenome | isolation source: A lab-scale SPAN reactor treating ammonium-rich wastewater day 247 | place: Ireland: Galway | collected 2017-09-19
CCGGGCTGAGCGACCTGGACGGGGAATCGATTAAAGACGACGAGATTGTGCTGAATCGCTGGTCGGCCGACCGGATGGGCGCGGATGTGGGGGACTCGGTGCGGTTTACCTACTTTCGGCGGGAATCGGACGGATCGCTGGTTGAAACGGAGCTGAGTCGAGCGCTTCGAGTCAGCCGGATCGTCCAGATGTCCGGACTGGGCGCCGATCCGTCATTGACGCCGTCGTTCGCCGGATTGACCGACAAGACGAGCATTTCCGAATGGAGCCCGCCGGCGGGGATGCGCATCGACATGAAGCTGGCGTCAACGCCGGAGAACGAGGACTATTGGGGGCGCTATCGGGCCGCGCCGCGGATTTTCGTGAACATCCGGACCGCCCGCGAGTTGTGGGGCCAGCCGTGGGGCGACCTGACCTCGATTCGCCTGCCCGCGTCCAGGACCGCCGCGTTCGGCGCCGAACTAAAGGATCGGCTGGGCCGATCCGGGATCCTGGCGTTCCGGCCCGTCCGTGCCGAGCAATTGGCGGCGGCGGCGGGATCCACCGACTTCTCAGGGCTGTTCGTCGGTTTCAGCTTCTTCCTGATCGCCTCGGCGGCGCTGCTGGTGGCGCTGCTATTCCGGCTGGGGGTCGAGCAGAGGGCCCGCCAGGTGGGGCTGATGGGGGCGATCGGGTTCGGTCCGCGGCGGCTGGCGGGGTTGGCTCTGGCCGAGGCGGGCGTGCTCGCGGCGGTCGGCGGGGCGGTTGGTCTGGAGGCGGGGGTCGGCTACACGTGGCTGATGGTATACGGTCTGCGGACGTGGTGGCGAGGGGCGGTGGGGACGAGCGCCCTGGAGCTTCACCTCACGCCCGAGTCGATGGCGATCGGGCTGGCGGCCGGTGTGGTTGTAGCGCTGGCGTCGGCGATGTGGGGCGTGTGGTGGGTGATCCGCACGCCGCCCGCGGCGTTGCTGTCGGGGGCGTGGTCGGGTTCGTCAGTCAGGCGGCGCGGGGCAGGGCGTCCGGCCCGGTGGGCGGCGTGGGGACTGGCGGTCGCAGCGGCGGGGCTGTTCGCGTCGCCCGCGGTCGGGCTGATTAAGATGGAGTCCGCCTTCCTGGGCGGCGGGGCGGCCCTGCTGGGGGCGGGCCTGTGCGGGCTGGCGAGTCGGTGGCGGTCGGCCCACGTGGGCGCGGCCCGCATGACGGGTCCGTCCGGTCTGGCGGTCGTGCGGGTCGGCGTCCGCAACGCGGCCCGCCAGCCGGGGCGCAGCATGCTGACCGTCGCCCTGCTGGCATTCGCCTCGTTCGTGCTGGTGACCGTCGCGGCCATGCGGACCGGGGCCCCGACCGACACGCACGATCCGCGGTCGGGCGCGGGCGGCTTCACGATCATGCTCACGGCCGATCTCCCGCTGACCGGCGATCTGAACACGGCCCAGGGACGGCGGATACTGGCCGTCCGAAACCCGGACGATCCGCTCTGGTCCAAGGTCCGGTTCACCGCCCTTCGCCGTCGGTCCGGGCAGGACGCGAGCTGCCTGAACATGACCCGCCCGGACAGCCCCACGCTGCTGGGCGTGCCGGAAACGATGGTCCGGCGCGGCGGCTTCCACTTCGCCCGCCGGCTCCGGGACGTGGACAATCCCTGGACGCTGCTGGACGGCGGCGGGGCGGACGAGCCCATCCCCGTCATTGCCGATGACGCCACCGCCCGCTACATCCTGCACCTGGACCTGGGCGACACGCTGACAATCCGCGACGAGGCCGGCCGACCGCAGCCGGTGCGCCTGGTGGCCACGCTGGCGCACAGCATAGTTCAGGGCGAACTGCTGATGAGCGAGTCGCGCTTCCGCAGGCTGTTCCCGTCCATCGGCGGGTGGGGGCTGGTGCTGGCCGAGGCGGCGCCGGGACTGGCCGAAACCCCCTCCGGACGGGTCGCGCCGCTCTCGCCCGCCGAGGTGGGCGCGCTTCGGCGGATGCTGTCAGCCGAGATGACCGGCTTCGCGGTGGACGTGGAGTCCACGGCGGACCGCCTGGCCGCCTACGCCGCCGTGCAGAACACCTATCTGTCTACGTTTCAGTCGCTGGGGGCGCTGGGCCTGCTGCTGGGGACGGCCGGTCTGGCGGTGGTGCTGCTGCGGAACCTGATCGAGCGGCGATCGGAACTGGCGCTGCTGTCGGCGGTGGGGTTTTCGCCGGTCAAACGGCTGGTGATGCTGCTGGCGGAGAACGCCTGGCTGCTGCTGCTCGGCCTGGCCGCCGGGGCGGGCGCGGCGCTGCTGGGCGTGCTGCCGGCGGTGCTGTCGTCGGCCCGCTCCATCAACCTGGCCTCGCTGCTGATGGCGCTGCTGGCCGTCGCCGCGGCGGGCCTGTCGGTGCTCACCGTCGCCGCGCTGGCCGCCGGGCGCAGATTCACTCCCGCCGACCTTCGCCGCGAATAGGGCCTATCCAACCGCCTGCCGCGATCGGCGACGCCTGAAAACTCGCCCTAGCAGCAGGAGCCCGCCGGTGGCCGCCAGCGCCGCCGTCGCCGGCTCGGGGACGACGTGGAAGACGTCGGCCTGAAGCCCCATGATCGACGTGTTGTCCATGACGATCCTGGCCAGGTTGACGTCGCCCAGGTCGATGATGCCTGCCAGGTCGCCCGGGTCCAGGCCCGGGTCGACGGCGTAGAAGAAGCGGTCGCCGTCGCGGAGGCGGGTGAACTGGTCGGCCAGGGCCGTCGCCAGCAGCTCCCCGACCGCGGCCCCGGGCAGGTGGTCCTCGGAGATTGCCCCGGTCCACGGATCCAGGTTGTTGATGTCGCCTTCGCACGCGGCGATCAGGCGGGACTGGACGGCCGGGTCGGATGAGATCTGGTCGAACTCGCTGACCGGGTCCAGCCCGTAGGCGACCCGCATCCCGTTGTAGTCGGTCAGCCCGTGGTCCCGCCCTCGCTGGAGGTTCATGGCCGGCAGGTCCAGCCCGCCCGCGCCCGGCGGCCCGAACAGAAAACTCCGCACGTCCTCGACGACCAGGCTGTCGATGTTCTGCATCTTCTGGCTGGCCAACCCGCGGAGGATGCGGTCGATGTTGTCCGGGTCGTCGATCAGCAGTTCCGGATGGAAGAAGACGTCCCGCAGGCCGAACGGCGGCATGACCGTCCCGTCGGCGTCGATCCGCTGGAGGTTGGGCGACAGCATGGTATGCCCGACGCGATACAGCCCGGTCGCGAACTCGTTGAAGATCGCCCCTTGGAGGTCTTTGTTGTAGTCGAAGTCAGCCGGCGACGGCGCCATCGGTCCCAGCAGCGCCGGAAGAAACCCTGTGTAAGTGATGATCTGCATCTCGGCCCCGACGATCTTCCGCGCCAGTTGGTAGATGCGGTCATCGTCGGCGGCGGGGTCCCAGCCCTTGACGTCGACGATCCGCTGGGCCAGGCGGTTGTGCTCGCGGACGAACAGCGTGTGCATGGTGGTCAGGGAGATTTGCTCGTTGGCGCGGACGTCGCCGGCGACGAACAGGCCCGGACTGGGATCGGGGAAGTTGGGCAGCCCGGACGTGTTGAACGGCAGCAGGTTGCCGGGGCTGGTCGCCAGCAGACCGCCGACGTGCGCCCGCAGCCCGGCGGCCCGCGCATCGTCGGACCCGTAGACCTGCGAGCCGTCGATGTAGGCGGTCAGCACGTTGGCCTGCTGGCGCGGCACGCCCGGCACGCCGGTGCCCGGCACGACCTCCGACCGGGTGAAATGGAGGCTGACCAGTCCGCTGAAGGCCGGGTCAAAGGCCGGGTCGCCGGTTGGGACTGGAATGTCCATAGGCTCATCGGTCTGGAGCACCAGGGTCAGGTCGTGGTCGATGAACTGCCCCCACTGCCAGACAAAATCGCTCAGGCCCAGGGTGTTGGGGACCAAGCCGGACTGGGCGAAGACCAGGTTGCTGATCTCGCGGGCGCCGTTGCGGTCGGGCGGCATCATCGGCTCGCCCATGCCGTCCATGTAAACCGGGTCGGTCTTTCGCATCAGCGGCGTGCCCGCCGCCCCCCAGTCGGGATGGTCCACGTTGTTGCCTGTGCCGTTGATCGAGCGGTCTTCCGCACGAGCCGGCCGGTCGGCCAGCCCGGCGATCACCAGTGCCGCGCTGAGAAGCGCGAAACCCCTCATGGTGCCCACGGAGTCGTCTCCTTGGTTGTGTGGATGTCACGTCCCGGCGAGTAACACTAGGCTGGATCCGGGCGTAAGGCAACTTGCACCCCCGCCGCCCCGGCGCGCCGCACTTGTGCTTGCGGTGAGCCGGGTCCGCCGGGCGAATCGAGCGAAAGGTTCAGCGGTTGTTGACCAGCCAGACTGCGAAATCGTCGATGAGCTGGTAGTTGCGGGAGGTCTTGTCGACGGCGGCCAGTTCGGACAGGCCCAGCCGGAATTTCTTGCCGTCGGACTTCCGACGCACGTGGGCGGTGATGTCCTCGCCGGGAAACAGCATCCACTCCGACGGGCCGTCATTGCTGATGTCCAGCAACTGGAAGCGATCGGTGTAAGACGGCTGCGACTGCTTCAGCAGCTCGTACTCGTCCTCGTCCCACCCGCCAAACACATAAGGCTCCTCCCAGTCGAAGTCTTCAGCCCCCTTCACGTCGCAGGGCAATTGGAGATTGGCCTTGAGGTGCCGCAAGAACGCTTCGACGATCTCCTCGTTGGTCTCAGCGCCGGCCGGCACAACCGCTTTGATCCGCTGGTTCAGCTCCCGCCAGTTCCGTTCCCGCTCCGGTCGGGTCCTTTCGTACGTCTCGTCATCCATGTCGTCCTCGTCGAGCTCGTCCTCCTCTTCGTTCGCGTCCGCTGCGTCCTCCTCGTCCGACGGATCGTCCCGCAAGGAATCGGCCTGCGGGCCGGCCTGACCAGCCGCGGGCGGCTCGCCCGGCAGGAAGGGGATCAGCCCCTTGCGAAACGCGGCTTCCTGCGCCTCCCGCGGCAGATGGCGAACGTCGGCAATGACCCCGCCCTCCAACTGGACCATCCAGACCAGCGGGTTGTCAGCCAGGCGACTGGTCACGGTCCAGGCCGGATGGGCCGGCATCAGGTCCAGTCCCTCGCGGATCGCCTTGGACTTGGCGGACATGGTGCCCTGGGACACCCCGAACTGCCCGGCCAGCTCGGCAGTCGTCATGTGCGGCGTCTGGCTTGGGTCGCCCAGGAAGTTGACCCACCCGATCGCGGAGGCGATTCCGGCGGCCCACCCATCCGGCTTGCCCCGGTCCAGGGGCAGGCCCGCCCGACAGGCCCGCTCGGCCAGCAGGCGGCACAGGTCCTTGTATTCCGCGTTCAGGCAGCGGTCGCACACCGCATCGAGCAGGTCGATGATTTCCTGATACCTGGCCTGGAGCTTGGCGGGCAGGTCGTCTGAAGGCTTCTTCATTGCATGACTCCTCTTCCGTCGCAGGACCCGTGTGCCATCCGGCATGAGACGCGCCTGGGGGAGGATACCGTTGGCGCGGGTGAGTGACAACCGGGCAGCGATGCCGCAAGGACGTCAGGTCTGACGGGCGCGGCGCGGGAATCCCACCGCCTGCCCTTGATCGAACCGACCCAGCGGCGGATAATTCCCCGACTCTAACGAGGCGAGTCAACCCAAGGAGGTGTCCCGTGCGGCGGATCGGACTGGCAGCGGCGGCGACGGCGATTCTGGCGACGGCGTTCGTGTTCGCATGGGCGGCCCAGGACGGTGAGCCCGACGGCGATGCCGCCAGTCCGGCCACGGCCAACTGGCCCCAGTGGCTCGGACCCGCTCGCGACGGGATCAGCAAGGAAACCGGGCTTCTGGCGGAGTGGCCGGCCGACGGACCGGCCAAGTTGTGGTCCAAGCCGGTCGGGCGGGGCTACGCCAGCCCGGTGGCCATTGAGGGCAAGGTGCTGGTCTTCAGCACCGTCAATCGCAAAGACACGCTGAACTGCTTGGCCGCCGACGACGGGCAGGAGCTGTGGTCGAAATCCTACGACAACTCCTGGACCGGGCAGTACCCCGGCACGCGGGCGACCCCGACCGTCGACGGCGAACTGGTCTATACCTACGGCGGGGCGGGCGACCTGGTCTGCCGCAAGCTGGCCGACGGGCAGGAGGTATGGAAGCTGGACGTGATGAAGGAGACCGGGGCGTCGAAGAACCTGAAGTGGGGCCTGGCGTCCAGCCCGACGATTGTCGGGGACGTGCTCTACGTGCAGTCCGGCGAGGGCGGGTCGGTCGCCTTGGCCGTGAACAAAAAAACAGGCAAGGTCGTCTGGAAGTCGCAGGGCAAGGGCATGGCGTCGTACGCCGCCGTGGTGCCGATCGCGGTTGGCGACAGCAGGCAACTGGTCGTCTTCGCGGGCAAGGGCGTGGTCGGCGTCGAGGCGGCCAGCGGCCAGACGCTGTGGACCGAGCCCTGGCAGACGAGCTGGGACGTGCACGCCGCCACCCCGATCTTCCGCGACGGGCACCTGTTCATCACCAGCGGATACAACCACGGATGCATGATGCTTAAATTCGACGCCGCCAAGCCGACCAGGCTGTGGGAGAAGAAGGAGCCGCACTGCCGCTTCCCCGCCCCGATACTCGACGGCGACCACCTCTACGTTAACAGCGAGGGCACGCTGATGTGTCTGAGCTGGCCGGACGGCAAGGAACTGTGGAAGAGCGGCGCCCTGGGTCTGGGCATCGGCGGCTCGTTCGTCCGCGCGGGCGATCGGCTGATCGCCCTGAGCGAAAACGGGCGACTGTCGCTGGCGACGGCGACGCCGAATGAGTGCAAGGTGATCAGCAAGATGCAGCTCTTCCGCGGCGGGGAGCACTGGGCGACCCCGCTGATCTATCGGGGCCGGCTCTATGTCAAGGGCGGCAGCGAACTGGTCTGCCTGGACATCAAGGCCAAGTGAATCGGGCGGGGGGACGGACCGCGTGTTTCTTCCCCGACATTCGGACCGGGAGATTCCCATGCGCACGATCATCCCGGCGACAGTGTGCCTGGCGTTGGCGGGGGCGATCGCGGCGGCGGTCGCCCAGGACGGGGCTGACAGCGCCCCGGCCGCGGCGCCGGCGGTGTCGGCTGACTGGCCAAGCTGGGGCGGGCCGCGCGGCGATTTCACGACCGCCGAAAAGGGCCTGCTGGAGACCTGGCCCGAGGGCGGACCGAAGGAGCTGTGGCGCCGCCCGGACGGTCCCGGATACGCCAGCCCCGTCGCCGCGGACGGGCGGGTCTACCTGTTCAGCGCCGTCGACGGCAAGGACACGCTGGCCTGCCTGAACGCCGAGGACGGCACGGAGCTGTGGCGCCAGGCCGGCCAGGGCAGCTTCAGGCGCAGCCACCCCGGCACGCGGGCGTCCCCCCTGATCGAAGGCGACCGCATCTACACCTTCGGCGGTCTGGGCGACCTGATCTGCCGCGAATTGGCCGACGGCAAGGAGGTCTGGACCCTGGACGTGCTGAAGGAGACCGGGACGAAGATGCCGATGTGGGGCTGCGCCAGCAACCCGACGATCGTCGGGGACCTGCTGTACGTGCAGACGGGCACGGGCGCGGGGTCGATGGCGGTGGCCGTGGACAAGAAGAGCGGCCGGATCGCCTGGCAGTCGGAGGAGAAGACGATTGCCGGGTCCTACGCGCGGATCGTGCCGGCCCGGATCGACGGGCGGCAGCAGATGCTGGCGTTCGGCGGCAAGGCGGTGGTGGCGATGGACCCGCAGACGGGCAAGACCCTGTGGAAGGTACCGTGGTCGGCGAAGTTCGACATCAACGCGGTCTCCCCGCTTTATCACGACGGGCACCTGTTCATCACCAGCGGATACGGCGCCGAGGGCGCAGGGGCGATGTACAAGCTCGACGGGGACAAGGCCGAGCAGCTTTGGAAGCGCCCCGACCCGCACGACCGCTTCGTCCCGCCGCTGCTGGAGGGCGAGCACCTCTACGTGGCCAACGAGGGCAGCCTGCTGTGCCTGCGCTGGCCCGACGGCAAAGAGCTGTGGCGCAACGAGGAGCTTCGGCTGGGCCTGGGCGGCGGCTACACCCGCTACGGCGACCGGATGATCATGCTGGCCGACAACGGCACGCTGCTGCTGGTCCGGGCGACGCCCGCGGAGTGCAGGCTGCTGGGCAAGGTGAAGCTGTTCGGCGGCAGCGAGAACTGGTCGACGCCGCTGGTCTATCGCAGCCGGCTCTACGTCAAGGGCACGGACGCGCTGGTGTGCATGGACTTCAAAGGCAGGTGAGGCCTGACGAGGCAGGCATCTGCGGATCGGGCCGCCCCTGGCGCTCTGTCGAGGCAGCCGCCGCGCGGCCTTCGGCGGTTCACCCCACGTCGGCCATGGCGGCGATCTTCATGGCCTCCTCGACGCTCATGTCGAGCGGCTCGACCTGCTCGGGGAGGACGTAGATGGTGAACCCGCCGAGCTGGTAGCTCATGGGCAGATAGACCGAGACGCGTCCGGGCTCGCCCTGGCCGGGCGGACTGGCGCCGCGCGGGTGCTCGTTGGTGAGCAGGCCGAGCATCTGGATCTGCCCGCCGGCCAGACGCACCCGCACCACCGAACCGAGCTGGCGGCCCTCCCCGCCGAAGAACCGCATCAGGTCCCGCGTCGCCTCGTACAGGCTCTTGGCCAGAGGGATCCGCAACATGATCCACTCGCCCAGGTCGACCAGCCTGCGGACCAGGTAGACCCGGGCCAGCAGCCCGACCAGGAAGAAGATCGCCACCCCCAGCACCAGCCCGACCAGGAAGCCCAGCCCCGGCCGGAGCCCCGGCGCCACCTTGCGGACCAGCACGTCGATCGACTGGCCCAGCCACCACAGCACCGCGATGGTGATGATGAATGGGACGGTCAGGGCGACGCCGGCCAGGAACGTCCGGGCCAGCCGGCCTCGCGGGTGGCTCGGCGGTTTCGGTTCGGTCATTGCGGTCTCCTCTCACATCAGCGCCAACGGGTCGACGTCCACGATCCACTCGACGGGCAGGTCGAGCACGCCCTGTCGTCGGGCCTCGGCCAGCCATCGTTGCATCTGCTCGGCCCGCGGGGCCTGGAGCAGCACGTGATAGCGGAACTGGTTGCGAATCCGCCCGATCGGGGCGATCATCGGACCGCGGACCCGCCCGGGCCAGCGGTGCGACTCGTCGGACGACTGGCGGACCTGCGCCAACCGGTCGGCCAACTGCCGGGCGGCCGCCTGCGCCTTCGCCTGCTCGCGGTGGCGCAGGATGAACAGGGCCAGCCGGCCGTACGGCGGAAAGCCCAACTCCTGCCGCGTCGGCAGCTCGCTGTCGGCGAAACCGCGGTAGTCGTGATCGACCGCGAAGCGGATCGCGGGCAGCTCGGCGTGCAGCGTCTGGATCACCACTCGGCCCTGACCGGCGTCCGTCCGGCCCGCCCGACCGGCCACCTGGCTGACCAATTGGAACGTCCGCTCCGACGCCCGGAAGTCGGGCACCGCCAGCGTTGTGTCGGCCGACACCACCCCGACCAGGCTCACCCCCGGGAAATCCAGCCCCTTGGCGATCATCTGCGTGCCCAGCATCAGGTCGAACTGGCCGCGCTCGAACGCGCCCAGGGCCTGCTCGTAGTCGCCTGCCCGGCGCATCGTGTCGCTGTCGACGCGGACGCAGCGCAGGTCGGGGAACTTGCGGGCCAGCTCCTCCTCGATCCGCTGCGTGCCCAGCCCGAAGCGGATCAGCTTGTGCCGGCACACCGGGCACAGGGCCGGGACGGCGTAGCGCCGCCCGCACTGGTGACACAGCCCGCCGTCGGTCGCCTTGTGGTAGGTCAGGTTCACCTGGCAGCGGTCGCAGGTCATCACGTACCGGCACGACTGGCAGAACACGTAGCTGGCGTAGCCCCGGCGGTTCAACAGCAGCACGACCTGCCGCCCGGCGGCCCGGGCCACGCCGATCTGCTGTTCCAGCAGCCGGCTGAGCAGGTGAATGCCGCGGCGTTCGCGGGCCTCGGCCCGCATGTCCACCACGCGGACCTTGGGCATGGGCACGTCGGCGACGCGGCGGGGAAGCTCGATATAGTCGTAACGCTCCAGGTGGCGGGCGTTGAACCAGGTCTCCAGCGCCGGCGTGGCCGACCCGAGCACCACCGGCACGTCCAGC
>JAANMW010004191.1_pt1 | contig 10072 bp, 9 predicted proteins | sample 7279671 | NCBI WGS metagenome assembly JAANMW01 (sample SAMN14094541, study PRJNA606508) | bioreactor metagenome | isolation source: A lab-scale SPAN reactor treating ammonium-rich wastewater day 247 | place: Ireland: Galway | collected 2017-09-19
GACACCGCGACGCGCGCCGAAGGCTGACGCGCCGGCGCCCCCGGCACAGCCTCCGGCACCTGAGCGGACGAAGCCGCGCACGGGCGCTGTGCCGACCGCCGCCGAGTCGTCATCGCGCTCTGGCGGCACGAAGACTCCGCCTCGGGCGACTCCCGCACCTGTGCCCGTAGCGGCGGTTCCAGCGAGGCGGTCCGGCGGGGATGCGGCCGTGCGCCCGGCTGCGTCCGGCGTTCGTGCGGCGCGCGCGGTGGTGCGACCGCTCGTGTCGGTGGCGCCGACACCGATCGCCGTCGAACCGATGGCGACGCCGTCGCGGGCACGGTTGCATCCGGCCGGAGCGCTGCCGCCCGCGACGATCCCGCCCGAAGCGCTCGCCGGGCCGCCCCGGCGCATGCTGTTCCGCGGCGTGAGCCTCGGCACGGGCATCGCGTTCGGCCTGTCCGCCGCGGTCCACCTCGTCCTGCTGTCGATTCACTTCGCGCCTGCGGATCTGAAGCGTCTGTTCGACCGCGGTCCGCCGCTCGAGGTCGCGCTCGTCAACGCGAAGACGAAGGAGCGGCCCGACAAGCCGGAACTCCTCGCGCAGGCGAACCTCGACGGCGGCGGCAACACCGACGCGAACCGGCGCGCGAAGACGCCGCTGCCGGTGCTTCCGAAGGAGCAGCAGCGCGAGGACATCGCGATCGCCACCGAGCGGGTGCAGGCGCTCGAGAAGAAGACGCAGGAACTGCTGACCCAGCTTCGCGCCGCTCCGCTCGTGCCGGTTCAGCCCGCCCCCACGATCAACGCCGACCGCAACGACACGCCGACCGCGAACGAGATGATGCAGCGCACGCTCGACGCGATGCGGCTCGAGGCGCAGATCGCGAAGGACATGGACGCCTACCAGAAGCGCCCGAAGCGGCGCTTCGTCGGGGCGCGCGCCGAGGAGTACCGCTTCGCGCGCTACGTCGAGGACTGGCGGCTCAAGGTCGAGCGCGTCGGCAATCTCAACTATCCCGAGGCCGCGCGCCAGAACAGGCTGTACGGCAGCCTGCTCATCACCGTGTCGATCAGGGCCGACGGCTCGGTGGAGAACATCGAGGTGAACCGCTCGTCGGGCAATCGCGTGCTCGACGCCGCCGCGCTGCACATCGTCCGGATGGCCGCGCCCTACGCTCCGTTCCCGCCCGACATCCACCGCGACACCGACGTCCTGCACATCACGCGCACCTGGACGTTCACGAAGGCCGACGAGCTCATCAGTCAGTAGTCAGTTGGCAGTTGACAGTTGACAGTGGCGGCGGAGTGCCCGGTGGCCGCGCATCGAGCGCGGGTGGGAGGCTGAAGTTGGCGGGCAAGAACGCGGGCGCGAACGCGGAGCCCGCGCACAGGAATCCCTCGGAATCGCGCATCGGCGATAATCCGGTCCGACCCGCCCTCGCGCGCGCTGGGCCGTGCGGCCCACTTCCCTCGGACGCCTGTCAACTGACAACTGACAACTGACAACTGACAACTGACAACTGACAACTGAAATGCCTGCCCGCTACGCCGTCATCGGCAACCCGATCGCGCACTCGAAATCGCCGCCCATCCACGCCGCGTTCGCCGCGTCGACCGGGCAGGACATGACCTACGAGCGGCTGCTCGCGCCGCGGGACGCGTTCCGGGCGACGGTCGAACGCTTCGCCGCCGAGGGCGGAATGGGCCTGAACGTGACCATACCGTTCAAGCTCGAGGCATTCGCCGTCGCCACCGAGACGACCGAGCGCGCGAGGCTCGCGGGCGCCGTCAATACGCTCGCCCGTGTCGGCGACGCGTGGCACGCCGACAACACCGACGGCGTGGGGCTCGTGCGCGACCTCACCGTCAACCTCCGTGCCGATGTCCGCGGGCGCGCGATCGCGATCCTCGGTGCGGGCGGCGCGGTGCGCGGGATCCTGAAGCCGCTCCTCGACGCCGGCGCGGCGTCGGTCGCGATCAGCAACCGCACGATGTCGAAGGCGGTGCAAGTCGCCGCGGAGTTCTCGCGCTACGGCCGTGTCGAAGCCTTCGATCCGCAGGCCATCGGGGCGCGCCGCCACGAGATCGTGATCAACGCGACGAGCCTCGGCATGGGCGGCGCGCAGGTCGACGCGTTCCCGTTCGCCGGGACCCTGTTCGCGCCCGGCGCGTTCGCCTACGACCTCATCTACTCGGACCTGCCGACCCCGTTCATGCGCTGGGCGCGCGAGCACGGCGCGGGTGGCGCTTCCGACGGCATGGGCATGCTGGTCGAGCAGGCCGCCGAGAGCTTCGCGCTGTGGCGCGGCGTGCGGCCCGACACGAAGTCGGTATTCGCGCTGCTCCGGCCAGGCGCGTAGTTCCCGATGGCGCGGTCGACGCCGGCGCGTTGGACGCTCCGCGCGCTCGTCGCGCTCGTCGTCGCGTTCGCGCTGGTCCAGGCGTGGTTCGCCGCGCACATCCTCTGGTACCGCTGGAATCCTCCCGGAGAGACCGCCTTCATGGAGCAGCGGCTCGCCGAGATGCGCGTGAAGCAACCGAAGGCGGTGATCCGCTACCAATGGGTGCCCGCGGAGAAGATCTCCCGGCAGCTCAAGCGGGCGGTCATCGCGGCCGAGGACGCGAAGTTCGTCGAACACTCGGGCTTCGACTGGGAGGCGATCGCGAAGGCGCGCGAGAAGAACGAGCGTCGCGGCAAGGTGGTCTACGGCGGCTCGACGATCACGCAACAGCTCGCGAAGAACCTGTTCCTCTCGCCGGACCGCAGCTACGTGCGGAAAGCGCAGGAGGCGCTCATCACCGTGATGATGGAGGCGCTGCTGCCCAAGCGGCGCATCCTCGAGCTCTACCTCAACGTCATCGAGTGGGGCAACGGCGTGTTCGGCGCCGAGGCGGCCGCGCGGCGCTACTTCGGCGTCTCCGCGGGCCAGCTCTCCGACGAGCAGGCCGCGCGGCTCGCGGCGATGGTCCCCTCCCCGCGCCGCTTCGAGCGCAATCCGGGCTCCGAGTACCTCGACGGCCGCGTCGCGACGATCCTCGCGCGGATGCCCTCGGCGTCCGTGCCCTGACTCGGCGCGCGCCGCGCCCGCGCGTCTCGGCGCCGCGCGACTGTCGGAAGCCGGTTCGGGCGCGTAGAATCGCGGCGCCTCCCGCGCCGCCCGCCCGATTGGATTCGACACCGCCATGCCCGAGATCGCCGACAAGACCCCGGCCCGGCCTGGCGACGCGCGCGGGCGCGTCGAGGACGCGCTCGCCGACGTCACCGCGCTGATCCGCCGGAACCGGCTCGTCGAGGGGCTCGTCCACGAGCAGGCCGCGCAGGCGTCCGACGCGGAACGCGCCGGCCTCGTCGAGAGCCTCGTTACCCGGCAGAACCGCGCCGCGCTCCAGCAGCGGCTCGACCGGCTGCATCCGGCGGACATCGCCTACATCCTCGAGGCGCTGCCGCTCGAGGAGCGCCTCTACGTCTGGGACCTGATCAAGTCCGCCGAGCGCGACGGCGAGATCCTGGTCGAAGTGAGCGACGCGGTCCGCGAGTCGCTGATCTCGTCGATGGACACCGAGGAACTCGTCGCCGCGGCGGAAACGCTCGAGGCCGACGAACTCGCCGCGATCGCCGAGGACCTGCCGCAGGAGGTGATGGATGACGTCTTCCAGAGCCTCCCGGTCGAGGAACGCGAGCAGTTGCGCGCCGCGATGTCGTTCGACGAGGACATGGTCGGCGCGCTGATGGACTTCGAGGACATCCAGGTGCGGGCCGACGTCAAGCTCGAGGTCGTGCTCCGCTACCTGCGCCGCTTCGAGGACCTGCCGTCGCAGACCGACCAGGTGTTCGTCGTCGACCGCGACGAGAAGCTGCTCGGCGTGCTGCCGATCGCGAAGCTGATCGTCAACGATCCGGAACGCATGGTCGGCGACGTGATGGCGCCCGCGGCCGTCAAGCTCGCGCAGCACGAGAAGGCCGACGTGGCCGCGAGCACGTTCGAGCGCTACGACCTCGTGTCGGCGCCGGTCGTGGACACCAACGACCGCCTCGTCGGCCGCGTTACCGTCGACGAGGTGCTGGACTTCGTGCGGCGGCGCGGCGAGGAGGAGGTGCTCGCCCAGGCGGGCCTGCGCGAGGAGGAGGACGTCTTCGCATCGGTCTGGAAATCTTTCCAGAACCGCTGGGCCTGGCTCGCGGTGAACCTGATGACCGCGTTCTTCGCCTCGCGCGTGATCGGCGTGTTCGAGGGCTCGATCGCGAAGCTCGTCGCGCTCGCGGCGCTGATGCCGATCGTGGCGGGCATCGGCGGCAATTCGGGCAACCAGACGATCACGATGATCGTGCGCGCGGTGGCGCTCGGGCAGGTCACGCGCAACCACGCGGACAAGCTGATCCGCAAGGAGCTCTTGGTCGCGCTCGCGAACGGCGTCATCTGGGGCGGCGTGATGGGACTCGTCTCGATGATGCTCTACCACGACGTCAAGCTCGGCCTCGTGATGGTGTTCGCGATGACGCTCAATCTGCTGCTCGCCGCGCTGATGGGCGTGCTGATCCCGATGACCATGCTCAAGATCGGCCGCGACCCGGCGGTCGGCTCCTCGGTCCTGATCACCGCGGTCACCGATTCCGGCGGGTTCTTCATCTTCCTCGGACTCGCGACGCTGTTCCTGCTGTAGCGGCGACGCGGTGCCCGCCGTCGACCCGACGGAGCGGGCGATCCCTCGCGGCCGAGCGCGCCTGCGGGACCGTCGGTCGCGCGCATTCGGCCCCGGGGGAATAGTCGCGGGCGGCCGACTGTTCGACTCCTTGTTCCGGACTGCCCGGAGGGGAGGTCGAACGAGCGGGAGGGCCGCGTCGGGACGCTCGCCCGCCCGGCGAAACCGGCCTAAGCTCCCGGCGCGCTCCCGGGCACGGCGGCCATGCCCGCCGGGCCGCGCCTCGGGCACCAGACGCCACGCCATGGCCGATCCGCCGCTGCCGCATCCGGAAATGCTCGCCGCGATCCCGCGACTGCGGCGCTATGCGCGCGTGCTGACCGGCGACGGCTCGCGCGCGGACGACCTGGTGCAGGAGGCGCTGGCGCGGGCGTGGGAGAAGCGCCGGCTGTGGCAGCCGGGGACCGATCTGCGCGCGTGGCTGTTCACGATCATGCACAACGTGTTCGTCAACCAGAAGGCGAGCGCGCGCCGCGAGGCCGCGCAGGTGTCGCTCGATGCGGACTCGGAACTCGGCCGCAGCGCGTGGCAGGTGCCGGTGCCGGCGACCCAGTTCGCGCGCGTCGAGCTGACGGAATTGCTGCAACGGGTGGGCCGGCTGCCTGCCGAGCAGCGCGAGACGCTGCTCCTCGCCGTGGTCGAGGAGATGAAGTACGAGGAGATCGCCGCAGCGCTCTCCGTGCCGGTGGGCACCGTGATGTCCCGCCTGTCGCGGGCGCGCGAGAAGCTGCGCCGCATGACCGAGGAGCCGCCCTCCGCGCTCAAGCGCGTGAAGTGACGACGCACGGCGACAGTGGAAGAACGATGAGCGCGATCCCGATCACCGACGACGACCTGATGGCCTGGGCCGACGGCCAGCTCGCCGACGAGCGCCGCGAGGCGGTCGCGCAGGCGATCGCGCGTGATCCCTCGGCCGCGGCGCGCGTCGCGGCGATCCGCGAGCAGAACGCCGCGCTGCGCGACGCGTTCGATCCCTGGCTCGACGAGGCGATCCCGCCGCGCCTCGCCGCCGCCGCGCGCGGTCATCCGGCGCGCGCTCTCGCGTGGCGCCTGTGGCCGGCGTACGCGGCCGCGGCGACGCTCGTCCTCGGCCTCGCCGCCGGGTGGTTCGCGCGCGATGCGATGCTCGAGCGGACCGGCGTGCCGACGACCTTCGCGCGGCAGGCCGCGATCACGCACGCGCTCTACAGCGCCGACCCGCGCCGGCCGGTCGAGGTGTGGGCGAACGAGGAAGCGAGCCTCGCGCGCTGGCTCACGCGCCGCATGGGGACCGAGGCGCACATCCCCGACCTGGGGTCGCTCGGGTTCACGCTCGTCGGCGGGCGCCTCGTCGCGGGCAACGAGAAGCCGACCGGGCTCGTCATGTACGAGAACGCGGACAAGCAGCGCGTCACGCTGCAGTGGCGATTGTCGAAGGACTCACGCGGGCCGACCGGCGAAACCGCGTTCCGGTACGCCGCCGAGAACGGCGTCGGCGTCTTCTACTGGATCGACGACGACACCGCCTACGCGCTCTCCGGCCCGCTCGACCGCACCAGGCTGCTCGCGGTCGCGCGCGTGGTCTACGGCCAGCTCGCGACGCCGCCGACGGGAACTGCTCCCGTTCCATCGGCGCCTCCGGCGGGTGGCGCGTCGCCTCCGGTGCCCGCCCCCGCCCCCGCACGCACGACCGGTTGATCGCCGGTGGATCCGGGGGGGCCCGGCTGCGTGCGGCCGGCCTGTCGGATCGCGCGTTGCGCTACGATGGATGCTGCCTCGCGTGCCACCCGGGCGCGCGCCGGGGCAATCGACGGAGCGCGAACGTGAGCACGAAGGAGTTCCACGGCGTATTCCCCTATCTCGTGTCGCCGATCCGCGCCGACGGCTCGGTCGACGATTCGGTGCTCGCGCGGCTGTGCGACGACCTGATCGGTGCGGGCGTGCACGGCCTCGCGCCGCTCGGATCGACCGGCGAGTTCGCCTACCTCTCCGCCGCGCAGCGCAGGCGCGTCGTCGAAGTCACGATCGAGGCGGCGAACGGCCGCGTGCCGGTCGTCGCGGGCGTCGCGTCGACCACCACCGCGGATGCGGTCGCCCAGGCGCGCGACTACGAACGCATGGGCGCGAACGGCATCCTCGCGATCCTCGAGGCGTACTTTCCGATCGCCGACGACGGCGTGTACGCGTACTTCAAGGCGATCGGCGAGGCGGTGGGCCTGCCGGTCGTGCTCTACACCAATCCGAACTTCCAGCGCTCCGACCTCTCGCTGCCGGTGATCGAGAAGCTCGCGCGCGTCCCGACCATCCGCTACATCAAGGATGCGTCGGTGAACACCGGGCGCCTGCTGTCGATCCTGCTGCGCGGCGAGGGGCGCATGCAGGTGTTCGCCGCCTCGTCGCACATCCCGGCCTGCGTGATGCTGATCGGCGGCGTGGGCTGGATGGCGGGCCCGGCTTGCGTCGCGCCGCGGCAAAGCGTCGAACTCTACGAATCGTGCCTGCGCGGCGACTGGAAGGGCGCGATGGAGAAGCAGCGGCCGCTGTGGGCGCTCAATCAGGCGTTCGCGAAGCACAACCTCGCGGCGTGCATCAAAGGCGGACTCGTGCTCCAGGGCTACGCGGTGGGCGACCCGCTGCCGCCGCAGGCGCCGCTCTCGCCGCAGGGCGTCGACGACGTGCGGCAGGCGCTCGTCGCGATCGGCGCGCTGGCCGGGTGAAGCTCGAACGCGTCGACCTCGCTCCGTCGCCCGAGCGCGACGGCTGGGTGCGGCTCACCGGTCGCGTGTCCTGCGCCGCGCCGCAGGCCGGCCGCGACGCCGAGGATTACTGGTACGAGTTCCCGGAAGCGTACGCGGGCGAAATCTCGACCAGCGGCAATCCCTGGCTCGCGTGCCTGCTGCCGATCGCGGTCACGCTGGGAGAATCGCTCGAACTGTGCCGGCCGGTCGACGCCCTGCTGCTCGACCACGCGCGCGAACTGATGGGCGCATGGCGGATGTGGAATCCCGCGCATCGGCCGGTGGCGATCGAGGCCGACGTCATGCGCGAGCCCCCGGGAGCGGGCACGCGCACCGTGTGCCTGTTCTCCGGAGGCGTCGACTCGTTCTACTCGGTGCTCGCATCGCGCGCCGCGCCGATCGATGATCTCCTGACGATCCACGGCGCCTTCGACCTGATGCACGCGAAGCGCCCGTCGTTCGAGCGCGTGCGGGCGAAGCTGCAGGCGGCGGCCGACGCCCTCGGGAAGACGTTGATCCCCTGCGCGACCAATCTGCTGCACACGCGCCTGGGGCGCACCGACCTCATGTACATGTCGCAGGGCGCGATGATGGCCTCGGTGCCGCTCGCGCTCGAGCGGCGGTTCCGGCGCGTGATCGTCGCCGCCAGCGTCGATCTCACGTGGAAGGACGCCTGGGGCACGCATCCGCTCACCGATGCGCTGCTCTCCACCGCCGCGACCAGCGTCGAGAACCACGGCTTCTCGGTCCTGCGCACCGAGAAGCTGCGGTTCGTCGCCGGGCACGACGTCGCGCTCGCCGCGTTGCGCGTGTGCCTGTTCACCGGCGACGAGACCAATTGCATGAACTGCGAGAAGTGCCTGCGCACCGCGATCATGCTCGACCTGATGGGCGTCATCGGCAAGGCGCCGGCGTTCGGAGCGCAGCGCCTCGACGTGCGCAAGGTGGCGCGGATGGCGATCGGCGATCCGAACGTGCGCCACTACTACGAGGAGATGCTCGAGGTCTGCCGCGAGACCGGCCGCGACGACATGGCGCGCGCTATCCGCCGCGCGCTCGCCCGCTCGCGTTTGCACGATCCGTTCCGGCCGTTCGTGCGCTGGCTGCGCCGCCACCCGGCGATCCGGCCGCTCACCTACCGGCTGGAGCGCCTCGTGCAGGAGCCCGGCGTCACCCGCCACCTCGGCACGTGACCGACATCGCAACGTGAAGCTCGTCGACGTCGACATCGGCCGGTCGCCCGAGCGGTCGGGACACGCGCGCCTCTCCGGCGTCGTTCGCTACGACGACGCGCGCGGCGGCCCCGCGGAGGAGGTCTACTGGTTCGAAGTGCCCGACGTGTTCGCCGGCGATCTCACCGAAACCGGCAACCCGTGGCTCGCGATGCTGCTGCCGGTCGCGATCGCGTCGAACGAGCCGCTCGTGCTCGCGCGGCCGGTGGATGCACGGTTGCTGGACGGCGCGGAGGATCTCAAGCGGACCTGGCGCGCCTTCCATCCCGACGATCCGGACGTCGCGATCGACGCGGATGTCCAGGAGGACGCCGCCCGCGCAGCCGGAACGCGATCCGCGTGTTTCTTCTCGGGCGGGGTCGACTCGTTCCACACGGCGCTGCGCCCGCGCGCCTCGCGGCTCCACGATCTCCTGCTCGCGCTCGGTTCGTTCGACACTTCCGGCGGCGATCCCGCGTCGTTCGCGCGCATCGAAGCGCGAATGCGGCACGCGGCCGATCGCCTGGGCAAGACGCTCGTCCCGGTCACGACCAACCAGATGCGCACCCGCCGGATCAACGCCGCGCTCGCGCTCCGATCCGCGCATTCGCTGCTCGCGGCGCTGGCCCTGGCGCTGGAGCATCGGTTCGATCGCGTGCTGTTCTCGTCGTGGACCGACTACGGCTGGCTCGAGCGCGACCTCGACTACTCGCAGGTCGCGCAGCTCCTCTCGACGCGCGGGACTCGATTCGAGAACGAGGGCGCCGCGCTGTCCCGCGTCGACAAGATCGCCGGGATCGCGGACCACGACGTCGTGCGCGAGGTGCTGCGCGTCTGCTACGAAAGCGGGCACGAGAACAACTGCATGCGTTGCGCGAAGTGCCTGCGCACCGCGGTGGCGCTCGAGGCGCTGGGCGGCCTCGATCGCTGGCCGACGTTCGGCGGCGGCAGGTTGACGGCACGGCAGGCCGGGCGAACGACGATCGCCGCCTTGATCGAGCGCCACTACTGGAAGGAACTTCCGCCGTTCTGCCGCGCGCACGGCCGCGAAGACCTCGCCCGCGCCGCCGAGCGCGTGCTCGCGCGCGCCCGCCTGTTCGATCCGTTCCGTCCTGCCGTGCGCTGGCTCCGACGCCGTCCGCTGCTCGCACGCTGGACCCATCGCGCCGAGGCGCTGGTGCAGGATGTCGATCCGCTGAGTCTCGGGCCGCGGGGTGGGGCGCGGTGATCGGCGGCTTTATCGGCCTGGCCTTCGCGAACGGCGCCGTTCTGTTCGGGACCTGCCTGGGGGAGGTCCGAGGCGAGGACGCGGGATCGAAGTCGAGCGTCAGCCGGCGAGGTAGCGCTCGAGATCGTCCTCGTTGAGGAGGCCCTTGTCGCGCGCCTCGCGCGCCCAATAGCCCTGGACGGTCCGAAACTCCTGATCGCGACGGGCAACACGCGCCTGACGAAGCGCGTCCT
>JAANMW010004197.1_pt1 | contig 10069 bp, 7 predicted proteins | sample 7279671 | NCBI WGS metagenome assembly JAANMW01 (sample SAMN14094541, study PRJNA606508) | bioreactor metagenome | isolation source: A lab-scale SPAN reactor treating ammonium-rich wastewater day 247 | place: Ireland: Galway | collected 2017-09-19
GTGCCGACGCTGTGGGGGAAGCACATATTCTCCGACGGCGTGGACACGCGCATCGAAGCGGCGGCGCATGGCGATTCGAGCGGCGTGCGCGGCGCGGCCCGGCTCTGGCCTTCGCCGGCGGCCCGAGGCGGGACACCCGCCCGTTAACCGCAATTTCGCCGCACCGCGTCATTGACATCCGTCAATGCCGCCGAGGCGCCGCCGTTTATAGATAATTTACTACATTCGCTCGAGCGACCGGGGCAGTCGTGGCCATTCACAAGATAGAAGCGGAACCTGAGGCGTATGGCGCCGCCGCCTATCTCATGGTCGTGCATCTCGTGCGCATGATCGCGGGGCGCGATGCGAAATCGCGGCGCGACATCCTGGCCCTGCTCGACATCGCGGCGCGGGACGCCGACCGCCTCGGCAATACGTTCGGCAAGCAGACGGCCTCCCTGATCCGCCACGTGCTGACGATGAAGCCGGTCGCGGATTCCAAGCCCCGGCATTAGGGCCGCGCGCGGCCGCCGCCGCGAAGTTCGCGAAGCGTGAGCTGTCTCACTTTCCCTTCGGCGCCGGAAGCGTAGCTTTCCCCGCAATGGAATGCGTGCCCTGTTCGTGCCCGGCTGCGGGCCCTCGAGTAACGGACGCTATCCTGTGCGCCACGCGCGATTCATGTTCCGGAGTGCGGTTGCGTTGGCCGTTGCGGCGGTCCCGCTCGGCGACAGTCGCGCGCACGAAAGCCTCATCGCGGGGGCTGCGCCGTCGTATCCGGAGGCTTGCCGCGGCGGCGCGACGGCCGTCGCGACCCGACGTAGCCCCGCGTCGCGGGACGGTGCGCTGCTGGCGCAGTCCTGCCCCAGCCCGAGCTGCCCGGCAGGCCGCATTCCCTGCGCCTATCAGATCCGGCCGAACGGCTGCTTGTCGTGGCGTTGCTGCATTCCGCGCTGAAACCGGGGAGATGCCGCCATTTCCCAGATCGTCGACCTTTACGCGATCGTCGTGGCGACCGTTCAGGACATCTCTTTCTGGACCGGGCTCGCGACCGTCTTCGCCTTCTCGCAGGGCCGCTTCAGCGAAAAGCAGGGCGACGAGGAGGAAACGGACCCGCCGCTGCCGAACCGCTATTTCACGAGCCGCTTCCGCTACTACAGCTCGGCTGCGCTCTATAGCGGCGTGTTCGTCGCAATCTATTGCGCGCTGATCGTCGTCGGCTCCATTCCAGCGCTGCAAGACGACATCAAGGATATCTTCGGCTCGCTCGCCGGTTCGGCGGCGCGCAGCGAAGACGAGGTGGGCACGCCGGCCTGGGCGGCGATGCTGATCATGGTGGTCGCCCCCACGATCCCGTGGGTGAAGCGGCACGAAGCGGCCCTGCGGCTCTGGCTGCAGGAGTTCTCGGACATTCCATTCAAGGCGCGGCAGCTCGCCGACGAGGCGATCCGCACGCTGCTGGCATCGATGAACGCGGCCGGCGGCCTCGACGCCGCCGATGAGCCGGCCCTGTTCGAGCTGTTCGCGCGGCTGGAGCAGCTCCAGGCGCGGCTCGGCGCGACGGGGCGCCCGAAACCCGATCAGGGCTACAAGCGGTTCTTCAAGGAGCACGGCGAGCTGCTGGCGAAGACGAAGGGCAAGATCAAGTCGATGCGCGCCGAGTTCGAGACGCTCATCGAGCGTGAGCCGCCGCCGCTGCAGATTGCCGTGCCGGGCGCGCCGGTGCCGGCGCCCGACGAGCTGCCACCGGTCGATCCGCCTCCGGCCGCGGCCGTCGAGGTTCCCCCGGCGTCGCCGAAGCCTGTCTGGAAATCAAGGCCGATCGAAGCCGAAAACGGGCGGGTAGGCGGTGAAATGGCATCCACGATGCTGGATGCGTCTAAAGGGCAGTGGATTTGGCGAGCTGATCGGAAAACCGCAAGAGATCGCGTTTGATCTCGGCCCGTGGTGGCGGCGCAAGCCGCTCGGTGCAAAACACGGAGGAGGCAACGAGGCTTTCAAAGCTCAGGTGAGATCACGATACTCGCTGCGGGAGAAAATCACCGCGGCCAGAATCAGGCCTCCCAGCGCTATTCCGCCCAATGCCCAAGCCGACATCGCAACCGGGAGCGATTCAAACACCGTCGGTTCCGGGAGAATGTTTCCACCCACCTGACCGTAGATCATGGAGCGGCCATAGAAGCTCACGGCAACCCTTTTGATCACGCCGGGCATGTTTCCCAACAGGGCCTCCATGAATAGTGCATAGACCAGGGCCGTGATCGTGGCGTGGCGAAACATCACCGCGAACAAGTGAAACAGCGAAACGTACGCCACGGTCATCAGGAAGATCGCCGGCAGGTACAGGCGAAAAGCGCCCTCGGCGGCAGGACCAGCCAGCCGGCAATAAATGTAGAAGCTGCCGATCACCAGGGCCAGCACCAGGGGCAGCGTTGCCGACCATTTGGCAAACAGGATCAACCAGCGCGGAATGGGACGCACCAGCAAGAACAGCAGCGTGCGGTCTTCGCGGTCGCCGCCGATGCTGCTGGTGGCGAAAGCCAGGGCGCAAATGGGCAACAAAAACAGCGTGAATAGCTGGATCACAAACCAATCGCTGAACTGCCCAAACGCATCCAGGGCGGGCATCACGTCGAGACGTCGCCGCCACCGCACGATGAACAGCGCCGCCCCCACCAGTGGAAACATCACCATGAAGGTGCTCAACGACCAGAACAGCCGGCGGAACGAAAGCCAGACCAAAGTGGTCCACGCCCGAACGAGTTTCATGATCCGCGCGGCTCCAGGTATGCAAAGACGGCGTCGGCGCCGGCGTCGAGGGTTTCCAACCGGGTGACCACCAGTCCGTGACGAACCACCAGTTCATTCAGATTCCGAAAGAACTGAGCCGGGGTTCTCACGCGGGCGGTCACCAGGTCGTCGCGCACGTCGACGGAGCTGACTTCCTCCAACTCGACCAGCAGCGAGGCCAGCCGGCGAGGCTCGGTCCCGGCGACGCCCACCGTGAGGGGTTCGTCGGCGAGCAAGGTGCGAATTTCGGCGAGCGTTCCCGATGCGAGCACCCGACCTCGGGCCATCATCAAGATGGAGTCGGCCAGATCTTCGATTTCGGCGAGCAGATGCGTTGAAACCAGCACGCTGCTTCCCGTTTCTGCCAGGTCGCGCAGCAAGTCGTGAATCTCGCGGCGACCCCCGGGGTCGATGCCCGACAGGGGTTCGTCGAGCAGGTATATTGGCGGCGAGTTGACCATGGCTTGGGCAAGTTTGATGCGTTGTCGCATGCCATGGCTGTAGCCGGCGATGCGGCGATGGGCGCGATCAGTCATGCGCACGCGGGCCAGGGCTTGTTCGGCGCGCTGTTTCGACTCGTTCCGCGAGTAGCCGTACAGCCGCGTCATCACGTACACAAACTCGCGGCCGCTCATTTCCTCGTAAAAGCTGTTGATATCGGGACAATAGCCGATTTCGCGCTTGGCGTGCGCGCTCCAGGCGGCATGATCGCCAATTCGCACCCGACCGAGCGTGGGTCGCAATTGCCCACTGGCCAGCTTCATGAGTGTCGATTTGCCGGCCCCGTTGGCGCCGAACAGCGCGGTGATGCCGGGCCCCAGGCGAAAGCTGACGTCGTTGACGCCAATCACCGGGCCATAGAACTTGGTCACTTGTTCGAAGGTCAGTTCCATGGGTGTTTACGGCTATCGGTCGAAAGTGATTCGTTCGCTTCGATTGCAGACAGCGCGAACGTCTCCATTGCGGCCGCGAGTGATATAGCGTACCAGATGCCAAGGGCTTGAAACGAGGGGGGCCAAACGAGTCTCAAATTCGATGCGGCGCCGCCCTTTTCTGAGCCTGCGTTTCTGCCTTGCCCAGCCGGAGGCAGACCTCAACTGGCCGCCAGCAACCGGTCGAGTGCCGCCAATGCTACCGGCCAACTCCCGCCCCCGGTCGCGTAGGTTTCCCACCAATCGAATAACGGGCCGCAGAACCGATCGGCATCGAAATCGGGGCGCCAGCGCGCCAGAGTGGCGCGGATCGAAGGTTCGTCGCAGGACCCGCCCAACTGCGGAGGCACGCCCTCCTGGTAGGGCGAGGCGTCTGCCGACAGCGCCGCGAGAATGGCTGGTACGAGGGCCAGCGTGGCAACGGTGGCGGGCCCGGTGCGAAGGAGACCGTCGGCATACGCAGGCAGGTCGATCTGCAACTGCGCCAGCAGCCAGGCCAGGCGTGCCGTCAACTCGTGCTCATCGGCGGAGCCTTGCGGATGCGTGGCGACAACCAGGTTATAAGGCAAGTAGGCTTCCCACATCTCGCCCACGGCCTCGCTGCAAACCGCCACCCACGCTTGCTCGGCAATCATGCGGTCTTCGGTCAGGCGGGCGATTCCCTGCAAGAGAGTCTCGCCACCACGCACCCAGGCCGTTTGCAGTTGCGCTGCGGTGTGTTTCAGTTCGTCCGGCAGTGTCGGCCGGGCGCGGAGGGCCGCGGACTCCAGTTCGGTGATCGTTCGCACCAGCGCTACGCGGAACGGGGGATCGTCGGCCCCCGCTCCCAGCTTGCGAATCAACACATCGGCCAGTTCGTAATTGCTGCCAATGGTCGCGGCCAACGGGACCAGGTGACGCTGGGCTAGTGCGATTGGCACCCCCTTCGAATCCAGCAACAGCTTGAGATTGGCGACGGGATCGGCGAGCGCCGCTGCCAGTTCGAGATCGCCCAACGGTTGCCCGTTCAACAGCCGGATTGCCGCCAACATGGTCAACGCCGACTCGCTGGGGATAAATCGCACTTCCATGAGAAAAAACCCTTTGGCAGAAAACTGGGCGGGGCCAGGTCGCCCTTTGCGCCTTTCGTCTAACTCATTTTAGCCCAAGCTCGCAGGCAGCCGCGATGTTTGGGAATCGAGGCTGCCGATCTCGCGAGGCGTGCATTGTTGGGAGCAAGTACAGTGCCGACCGGTTGGCGCCGTTCTTTCCTCGGCGTTTGCTCGGTTGGCGCGGCAAAACAGGTCCAGGCCAGCGATGTCGAAACGCGAGATATGGCGCACGGCCGGTTGATCGACATCCGGGCGGCGTAGTACGATCGCGTAACTACGCGCGGCCCTTTTGCCCTGTGCAACGTGCCGGCCGCCCGGCGGAAGGATCTGGGACGGTCCCGCTCTCCGCCCAGGCGAACGGTACCGGGCGGGCTTGCCGCTGAGCTTCACGGCCGTTGGGGGTGAAGTCGCCGTGCCCCGCGCGTTGGTAGCGGCTCGACCGCATTTTGTACCGCAACATATCTCGCAACAATAATTTATGTCACGCATTGTGCAAAAGTTTGGCGGCACCAGCGTTGCCGACAGTGAGAAGATTCTGGCGGCCGCTCGCAAGGCCATCCGCGCCCATCAGCAGGGCCACCAGGTGGTGGTGGTGGTGAGTGCGATGGGCAAAAACACCGATCGGTTGATCGAATTGGCGCAGGAGGTAAACGAACGCCCACCCGCGCGCGAAATGGACATGCTGCTTTCGACTGGAGAGCAGGTGAGCATCGCCCTGATGGCCATGGCCATCGATGCCCTCGGTTACCGCGCGATCAGTCTCACGGGCGCCCAAATCGGCATCAAGACCGACAATACCTACACCAAGGCTCGCATCCAGTCGATCAATACCGAGCGGCTGCGCAAAGCCCTCGACGACGGCATGATTGTGATTGCTGCCGGTTTCCAGGGCATCGACGAAAATTCCAACATCACCACCTTGGGACGCGGCGGCAGCGACACCTCGGCGGTCTCTCTGGCTGCCGTGTTAAATGCCGATCAATGCGAGATTTACACCGACGTTGATGGCGTTTACTCCACCGACCCTCGGGTCCTTCCCGAAGCCCGCAAAATGAAGCAGGTGAGCTACGACGAAATGTTGGAGTTGGCCAGCCTGGGCGCAGGCGTAATGCACAGCCGTTCGATCGAGTTTGCGAAGAAGTTTCATGTACCGATCCACGTACGGAGCAGCTTTGCCGACGTGCCGGGTACCTTCATCGTGGCCGAGCCCGAGTCGGCCGATCGGCCGGTGAGCGGGGCCGCGCTGGTCAAGAACGAAGTGCGGGTGAGCGTGGAGGGGGTACCCGACACGCCCGGCACCAGCCTGGCAATCTTCGCGCGAATTGCCAAGCGGAACGTCACCGTGGACATGATCGTGCAAAATGTCGGTATGCAGGGCAAAGCCGACATCAGCTTCACCGTTCCGCGCGACGACATGCGGGCCACGTTGGAAGCCGTGGCCGAAGCCTGCGAGGAATTGGGTGCCGAAGGCTACAGCTACGACGAAGAAGTAGCGAAAATTTCCGTCGTCGGCTTGGGCATGGCCCGGCAAACCGGCGTGGCGCAGGCCATGTTTCAGGCACTGGCCGACGCCAACATCAATATTCAAATGATCTCCACCAGTGAGATCAAAATTTCGGTGCTTGTTTCGCGAGAGCAATCGTTGGCCGCGCTCCGCACGGTGCACCAGGCATTCGATCTGCAAAACCCGCCCCCCAGCAAGTCGAAAGCCCCGACGCCGGAAGCCGCCGCCATCGACGTGGACGTGGTGGCCGAACTGCAGGGTTCGCAAAAGGAAATGTCGCTGGATCAAATGGTCTCGCGGCTGCAAGGCATGGAGGATTTGACCATCGACGACATTTCGCTCGACAACTCGCAGGCCCGGGTGACTATCACCGGTGTTCCCGACACCCCGGGCGTTTCGGCCCGGGTGTTTGAAACCATCGCCGCGGCGGGCGTGTTTGTGGACATGATTGTGCAAAGCAAGGGGCGGCAGCGCCGGGCCGACTTGAGTTTTACGGTGCCGCGCGAAGACCTGGATCGCAGCGTGCGCCTGGCCCGCGAAGTATGCGCCGCCCTGGGCGCCGGTCCCGTGACCAGCGCTCCGGCGGTGTCCAAGCTTTCTGTCTCGGGGGTGGGCATGCGCAGCCACACCGGGGTGGCCATTCGCATGTTCGATTCGCTGGCCCATGCCGGGATCAACGTCGAAATGATCAACACCAGCGAAGTACGGGTAAACGTGGTGGTGAACGGCTCCCAAGGCGAAGCCGGCCTGACGGCATTGCAGAAGGCGTTTGCCGATGTAAGCCATTGAACCGAGGTCTGGCGGTTGGCTACGGAAGCCCGCCAGGCGGCATACGTTGACCGCCGGTCGACGGCGTCGGGGGCGATCCAGGCGGCGCCGGGGGTATCTTGGTCTTCCCCGGCTGTTCTCACGATGCTTCGCTGATTTACCACCGGGCGGATGTCCGCATTCCAGTATCGGAAGATCGCACTCCATCGTCGTTCGGCAATTCATTTCAAACTTCGCGCCGATCCATGAACATTCGCCTGGTCATTCGCTACCTGAGCACGGTGTCGCTCTTGATCGCCGTGGCCATGGCATTCAGTTTGCCTTGGGCATTCCCCGCGTTGAGTGGCACGCCCGAGTTCGAAATGGCAGGCGCCACCGGGTTGGCGGTTTCCATTGTTGCATCCCTGGCATGCGCGATGGCGATGCGCTACTTGGGCCGGGGAAGCGAATCGGCCCAACTGTTTCGCCGCGAAGCCATGGCCGTGGTGGGGTTGAGTTGGGTTCTGGCGACCGTGCTCGGCGCGCTGCCTTACGCGCTAAGCGGAACGGCGCGCGGCAACGATGCCCAAGGCCAACCGGTCTCCATGAACTTCGCCGACTGGATTTTCGAATCGCAATCAGGCTTTAGCACCACGGGCGCCACGGTGCTGAAAGACGTGGAAGATCCTCGCCTGGTGCCCCGCTGCATCTTATTCTGGCGCTCGAGCAGCCACTTTTTGGGAGGGCTGGGCATCATCGTGCTGTTTGTGGCCCTGCTAGGGCAAGGCTCGGCCGGAAAAGCGCTCATGCGGACCGAAATGCCCGGCCCCAGCAAAGAAGGCTCTCAGGCCCGCATGCAGCACACCGCCTGGTGGTTTGTCGGCATTTACGTGGGGTTGAATGCTCTGCTCACCCTCCTTTTGATGCTCTGCGGATTGTCGCTGTTAGACGCCACCTGCCACGCGTTTGGCACCCTCGCAACCGGCGGGTTTAGCACCTACAACACCAGCCTGGGGCACTTTGCCCTGTACCCGGAGTTGTATCACGGCGAGTGGGTCGAAATGCTGGTGCTGGTGTTCATGATCATCGCGGGCACCAACTTCACGCTGCTTTATTTTGTGATCGTGGGGCAATCCACGCGGCTGCTGAAAGACACCGAGTGGCGAACCTACATCAGCCTGTTGGTCCTGGCGACCGCCGTGGTGATGGCGGTTGGCATTGTAGGCAACGACTTCGCGCGAACGGGCACGGCGGAGGTCGCCTCGGGTTTGCCCTTGGCGCCCGAGGAACCGGAGTCGATTCCCTGGAGCAAAAAGATCTGGGACGGATTTCGCTACGGATCCTTCCAGGTTGTGTCCATTGTCACCACCACCGGATATGGCACGCACGACTTCAACCGCTGGAGCGAATTGAGCCGAGGATTGATGTTCTTGCTGATGTTTGTCGGCGGTTGCGCAGGCAGCACCGGCGGCGGACTGAAAGTCATTCGCCATGTGTTGTTCGTCAAGATCATGCACCTGGAAATTGAGCAGGCCTACCGCCCGAGCGTGGTGCGCCAATTGCGGCTGGGGGGAGAAGCCCTCGATGACCGTGACCTGCGAAAGAACATCATGGTCTACTTCTGCTTGATCCTGACGATTTTCATTTTTAGCTGGGTATTGTTGATTAGCGTGGAACCCGATACCACCTGGGATTCCGGCAGCGAGAACAGTCGCCTGGATAACAAGCTGATCGACTGCGCGTCGGCGGTGGCCGCCACGCTCAACAACGTGGGACCGGGTTTGGGGACGATCGGCGCCACCGAAAACTACGCGCATTTCTCGCAACCGGCCAAGCTGCTGTTCACGCTGCTGATGATGCTGGGGCGACTGGAGATCTTCCCGATTCTGGTGCTGTTCTGGCCAGGTTTCTGGAGGTCGTATTGAGAACGCGGGCGGGTGCCGATGCCGCGTGTTGCCTGTCGTGCTTGGCAATCGATCGTCATTTCTCGCGGTTGTAGCGATTGCGTAGAGATTGTGCCGCGTGTAGCACGCGCGCGGTGGGGCAAACTTGAATGTTTCTTGCTGTTTTGGTCGGCATTCGACCGGGTTGTCAGATAGAGTTCCTATTGTAACCCTTCTGATGGCGCTCTTCTCTGGCGGCTATTCTGCTGCCAGCCCGGCAGCCATTGCTAAGTTCTGTATTCTCAGACGTTTTGCTCCATCAATTCTGGAAGCGGCAAAATCTCGGCACGTTGCTTGCCAATTCGTGTGAATTGGAACGCAACGGGTGCATCGGGTGCCCGAAACCGAAACCTGGTTCCACCACAACGATTTTGCGAAGGAGAAGTTTTCATGCGCAAGGTAAGAAAATTCGATCTGATGGTGTTGGCTGCCAACGTGGCCGTGATGGGCTGGATATTTTGGGCCTATACCAGTTGAAATTCCGCTCGCGGCGGCCATCGCCCGCATCGGCAGATCGGCGGTCCACCCTTCGAAGCCGGTAGCCGTCGTGCCGCACCACGCTGGGCGGCGTAGAATGAACCAGAGCCCAAGGCGGCGCGCAAAACTGGACAGCGGTTGCAGTTGGCCGCTGCAATTCAATGGCGGGGATCTTTGCGACAATGCCCCCCGCCTTTAGCGCCGCGGTGGCAGAGAAGCAGGCCGGCATGGAGATCGATCTAAAAGCTAGGGTGGAGAGCAGCGTCTACGCATTCCGCGGCTACAACATTACCAATCAGGGCCGCAGCGCCGAGTTACTGAAGCACCCTCGGTTTGGACCCATTCTGGAAGAAACGCTGCGCGAGGCCGCCGCCGTGCTCCGCGAAGCGACCGGACGAACCACCGATTTGGTACGTCGGGTGCGCAAGGCCGAGCCGACCGAACTTTCGAGCCTTGCCGAAGACATTGGCGTGGTACTGGCGGTTTCGATCGCGCACATCCGCTCGCTGCAAACCCTGTTCGATGTGAAGTACGAACAGGCCCGATTTAGCTTCGGCTACGGCCTGGGCGAGGTTTCGGCCCTGGTTTGCTCGGGCGTGTTTTCCTTGC
>JAANMW010004199.1_pt1 | contig 10067 bp, 6 predicted proteins | sample 7279671 | NCBI WGS metagenome assembly JAANMW01 (sample SAMN14094541, study PRJNA606508) | bioreactor metagenome | isolation source: A lab-scale SPAN reactor treating ammonium-rich wastewater day 247 | place: Ireland: Galway | collected 2017-09-19
GCGCCGGGGCGTGCAGCAGGCCGAACAGGTCCTTGGGGTCTTGCATCTCTGGCACCAAATCAATGGGGGTCGCCAGGTGCGGGTATTGTTGCAGCAGCGCGTGCAGTGTGCGCAGGGCCGAGAAATCCTCCAGTGCAAAACCGACTGAATCAAAAACCGTCACCTCCTGCCCCGTGCGCCGGCCTGGCGCCGTGCCGCGCAGCACGCGGGTGAGCTCGGTCACGGCAAAGTCGGCGGGCATTTGCTGGATTTCGCCCTCGATGCGCGACTGGGGTTCGTACTCCACCACCACAAGGGCGTCGCTGCGGCGCAGGATGCCTTCGTGCAGTTCGGTCTTGCCAGGGCAGTCGCCACCCACGGCATTGAGGTGCATGCCCGCCTCGATCATCTCGGGCAGCAGGATGGTGGCGTTGCGCTTGTCGGCGGTGACCGTGGTCACGATGTCGCTGCCGCGCACGGCCTCCTGCACCGATGCGCAGCGCACGATCTGCAGGTCCGGCAGGTCCAGGCGCGTCAGGTTGCGTTCGAGTTTTGCGCTAGCGCTGGGGTCTGTGTCGAACAGGCGCAGTTGGCGGATGCCCTGCAGGTGATAGAAAGCCAGCGCCTGGAACTCGCTTTGCGCGCCATTGCCGATCAGCGCCATGGTGCGGCTGTCCTGCCGGGCCAGGTGGCGCGCGGCCAGCACCGACATGGCGGCGGTGCGCAGTGCGGTGGTCAGCGTGAGTTCGGACACCAGCAGCGGGTAACCGGTGTCCACATCGGCCAGTACACCAAAGGCCGTGACGGTGAGCAAGCCCTCGGCCGTGTTCTTGGGGTGGCCGTTGACATACTTGAAGCAGTACAGGTGCCCGTCGCTGGTGGGCATGAGTTCGATCACTCCGACGGGGGAGTGAATGGCGTGCCGCGCCGATTTGTCGAACTGCTCCCAGCGCCGGTAGTCGCTGTCCATGGCCTCCACCAGTTGCTCCAAAAAATGTGCCAACCCGACGTGCTGCACCAGTTCGCGTACGCTGTTTACGCCCATGAAATTCACCATGATGGTCTCCTTATCTTGTGTATGCAGAGAATTCTCCGCAAGGGCGCGGCCAAAGAAAAGTAAGAAAGTTGTGCAATTACTGCAGGATGCAAGGCACTTTGCCAGTGAAAAATAGCGCTATGCGCAATCAAGGGCGCTGCTGAGGGGCCGAGTGCACTGGCCGCGCCAGGGCGGGGCGATACACTGCCGCCCATGCAAGTCGCCCTGGCCCAACTTACCGCACAGCTGCAACGCGGCCTTGCGCCGCTGTATGTGCTGCATGGCGACGAAGCCCTGTTGCAGCAAGAGGCAGCGGATGCCATTCGCTCCGCCGCACGCGCCCAGGGCTACACCGAACGCAGCAGCTTCACCGTGGCGGGCGCGCATTTCGACTGGAGCGCGGTGCTGGCGGCGGGCGGCAGTCTGAGCCTGTTCGCCGACCGGCAGATCATCGAAATCCGCATCCCCTCGGGCAAGCCCGGCAAGGATGGCAGTGTGGCGCTGCAGCAGATCGCTGAAGGCGCGCGGGGCAACGACAGCACGCTCACCGTGGTGCAACTGCCCAGGCTCGACAAGGCGACCAAAACGGGCGCCTGGTTTGGCGCGCTCGACGCTGCGGGGGTGGCGGTGCAGATCGACCCCATCGAGCGCGGTGCGCTGCCGCAGTGGATTGCCCAGCGCCTGGGCGTGCAGGGCCAGCGCGTGGCGGCGGGAGAAGAGGGCCAGCGCACGCTGCAGTTTTTTGCCGACCGGGTGGAAGGTAACCTGCTGGCGGCGCACCAGGAGATCAGCAAGCTGGGCCTGCTGCATCCGCCGGGCGAGCTCTCGCAGGCGCAGGTGGAGGCGGCCGTGCTCAACGTAGCGCGCTACGACGTGTTCAAGCTCTCCGAGGCGGTGCTGGCGGGCCAGGTGCTGCGCGTGCAGCGCATGCTCGACGGCCTGGAGGCCGAGGGCGAGGCAGCGGTGCTGGTGCACTGGGCGCTGGCCGAGGACATCCGCGCCTTGAAGCGCGTGAAAGATGCCATGAACGCAGGCCGCCCCTTGCCCATGGCCCTGCGGGAAAACCGCATCTGGGGCACCAAGGAGCGCCTGTACGAACGCATCCTGCCGCGCGTGGGCGACGCCGCGTTGGCGCGCCTGCTGCAATCGGCCCACCTGGTGGACGGCATCGTCAAGGGCCTCAAGCAGCCCGACTGGCCGACGCAGCCCTGGCAGGCGTTGCAGCGGCTGGCAATGCAGCTGGGTAAAACCTGTCGCGGTTAGTGGGTAACACGCGCTGGTGTGAGTCGCCCGCGACCCATACAAGCTGCGCGGGCACAGGGCGAACTTATTTGCCGTCGCCCACGACAAACGTCACTTGCATGTTCACGCGATACGAGGTGATGCGGCCGTCTTCTACGGACACTTTCTGCTCCTTGATCCAGGCGCCGCGCACGTTTTTCACGCTGTCGCAGGCGCGGGCGATGCCCTGGTTGATGGCATCTTCAAAACTCTTGGCGCTGGTGGCGCTGACTTCAATGACCTTGGCTACGCTCATGGGAAATCTCCTGTAAGGGGATGGCAAAACAGCTTGCCAGTGAGCTTTCCATGCTAGTTCTGTGCCGCGATTCGTCTGTCAGCGGTGAACGCACCACGGCGTAGGAGGAGGCGCTGGGCGTGCGCCCAGGGTGAATAAGGCACCGGTTCTCGCCCGGCTTGTAGGGAAGGCGTGGGCCAGGCGTTGCGCGGGCGCTAACTGCGGCAGAATCCAGGCATGAACGCCCTCAACGTCTCCGAATACACCCAGACCCTCGGTTTGCAGGCAAAAGTGGCTTCAGCCCTTATGGCTAAAGCGCCAGCAGCTATCAAAAACAAAGCGCTGCGTGCGCTGGCGCGCTTGCTGCGCGAACAAACCCCGGCGCTGCAGCAGGACAACGCGCGTGACCTGGAGCGCGCCCGCGCCGCCGGCCTGGCCGAGCCCCTGGTGGACCGCCTCAAGCTCACACCCCAGGTGCTGGAGACCTGCGCCCAGGGCTGCGAGCAGTTGGCCGCCATGCCCGACATCATTGGCGAGATCATCGGCATGAAACAGCAGCCCAGCGGCATCCGCGTGGGCCAGATGCGCGTGCCGATTGGTGTGTTCGGCATGATTTTCGAGAGCCGTCCCAACGTCACCATCGAGGCGGCCAGCTTGTCGATCAAGAGTGGCAATGCCTGCATCCTGCGTGGCGGCTCCGAGGCGATCGACTCCAACAAGGCGCTGGCCCGGTTGGTGCAGCAGGCGCTGGCCGAGGCGGGTTTGCCGCAGGATGCCGTGCAACTGGTGCAGACCACCGACCGCGCAGTGGTGGGCCAACTCATCACCCTGCCGCAGTATGTGGATGTGATCATTCCGCGCGGTGGCAAGGGTTTGATCGAGCGCATCAGCGCGGACGCCAAAGTGCCCGTCATCAAACACCTGGACGGCAACTGCCACACCTATGTGGACGACCCCTGTGACCTCGACATGGCCGTGCGCGTAGCCGACAACGCCAAGACCCAGAAATACAGCCCCTGCAACGCCAGCGAAAGCCTGCTGGTGGCGCGCGGCGTGGCCGCGGCATTCCTGCCCCGCATCGGCAGCATCTTCGCGGAAAAAGGGGTGGAAATGCGGGTTTGCGCCGAAAGCAGGGCGCTGTTAGCTCCTGTTTCGGGAGCGAAACTGGTCGATGCCACCGAGCAGGACTGGTCTGAGGAATACCTCGCGCCCATCATCTCCATCCGCGTGGTGGCGGGCGTTCAGGAAGCCATTGACCACATCAACCAGTACAGCAGCCACCACACCGAGGCCATCCTCACCTCTGACCACAGGCATGCCCAGCAGTTTTTGCGCGAGGTGGATTCCAGCAGCGTGATCGTCAACGCCAGCACGCGCTTTGCCGATGGTTTTGAATACGGGCTGGGCGCCGAGATCGGCATCAGCACCGACAAATTCCATGCGCGCGGGCCTGTGGGGATCGAAGGCCTGACCTCGCTCAAATACGTTGTGCTGGGCGAAGGCGAAGTGCGTGCCTGAGCGTGCGCCACGCTTACATTGCGCCTGACGCACCATGAAAATCATCATTCTGGGGGCGGGCCGCGTGGGCCAAAGCGTGGCCGAAAGCCTGGTGTCCGAGCGCAACGACATCACCGTCATCGACACCGATGCCGACCGCCTGCGCGAGCTTGAAGCCCACCTGGATCTGCGCGGCGTGGTGGGCAACGGCATTGACCCTGCGGTGCTGGCCGAGGCTGGCGCCAAGGACACCGACATCCTGATTGCCTGCGCAGCGCAGGACGAGACCAATCTGGTGTGCTGCAAGGTGGGGCAACTGTTGTTCAACATCCCCACGCGCATTGCGCGCGTGCGCTCGTCGGGGTTTGATGCCGCCGGACCGCTGGCAGGTCCCGAGGGCTTTGCTGTCAGCATCATCTGTCCCGAGGCTTCGCTCACGCGCTACATCAGCAAGCTCATCGAATACCCCGAGTCCATGCAGGTGCGCGAGTTTGCCGGCGGGCGGGCCTGCCTGGTGGCCACGCGCGCGGTCGCGGGCGCACCCATGGTGGGCAAAACCATTGGCGAGGTGCGCGAAGCGACGCCCGATGTGGCCATGCGCCTGGTGGCCATTTACCGCCGCTTTCCAGAGGAGCCCGACCGTTTTGTGCCGTGCAGCGGCAGCACGCGCATCGAGCCCGGTGACGAAGTGTTTGTGCTCGCCGCACGTGAGAACCTGCCTTTTGTGTTGGCGTCGCTGCACCGCCGCAATGGCCAGCAGGCGCGCACGGTGCGCCGCATCATGGTGGCCGGTGGCGGCGATGTAGGTTTGCGCTTGGCGAAAAAGCTCGGTGCCGAACCGGGGCGCTTTCACGTCAAGCTGATTGAGGACAACCCGCAGCGCTGTATCGACCTGGCCTCCGCGCTGCCCTCGCATGTGCTGGTGTTGCAGGGTGATGCCACGGACGAGAAGCTGCTCGAGAGCGAGAGCATCGAAGAGGTGGACCTGTTTCTCTCGCTCACCGATGACGACGAGGACAACATCATGTCCAGCCTGCTGGCCAAGCGCATGGGTGCCAAGCGCGTGCTGGCGCTGATCAACCGGCGCAGCTATGCCGACCTGATGCATGGCACGCAGATCGACATTGCCCTGTCCCCTGCGCAGGCCATGCTGGGCGAGCTGCTGGCGCATGTGCGCCGGGGCGATGTGCAGGCCGTGCACAGCCTGCGCCGCGGCGTGGCCGAGGCGCTGGAGATCGTGGCGCGTGGCGACCGCAAGAGCTCGCGTGTCATCGGGCGCAAGGTGAGCGACTTGCGCTTGCCCGAGGACGTGCACATCGGGCTGATCGTGCGCGGCTTGCCTGAAGCCGGTGCCGAGGTGTTGCCCGGTGCGCCGAGCGTACCGCCCGAGGTCATCATTCCGCACAGCCATACGGTGATCGAAAGCAACGACCACGTGGTTTTCTTCCTGCCCCACAAGCGCCTTGTGCCGGATGTGGAAAAACTCTTCCGCGTGAGCGCCACGTTCTTCTAACGCTGCAGTCCGCAGCGCTTGTGCCATGACCGACGTTTTTCCCGTTCTGCGCGTGCTGGGCATGCTAATCATGCTGTTTGCCATGGCCATGGGCGTGCCGCTGGCGGTGTCCTGGTACTGGCAGGATGGCGTGTGGCAGGTTTACCCGCTGTCCATGGGCGTGACGTTGCTGGCGGGCCTGGCTCTGGTGGTTTTTCTGCGCCGCTACAAACGCGAGCTGCAGCCGCGCCATGGCGTGATGCTGGTGTCGCTGGTATGGGCGCTGCTGCCGCTTTTTGCCTCCATACCGCTCATGCTGGCGTGCGACGCGGTCGGACGCCCCTTGTCTTTCACCCATGCCTATTTCGAGGCGGTGTCAGGCCTGACGACCACCGGGTCGACTGTTTTGTCGGGCCTGGACAGCTTGCCGGTATCGGTCAATGTGTGGCGCACCTTCCTGCAGTGGATCGGCGGCATGGGCATCCTGATCCTGGCCGTGGCCGTGCTGCCGCTGCTGGGCGTGGGGGGCGCCCAGTTGTTCAAGGCCGAAGCCGCTGGCCCCATCAAGGACACCAAGCTCACGCCGCGCATGACCGGAACGGCCAAGGGGCTGTGGGGGGTTTATTTTTTCTTTTCGCTCGGCTGCGCGCTGGCCTACTGGCTGGGCGGCATGGAGCCGCTCGACGCCGCCATGCACATGTTCACGACGGTGAGCCTTGGCGGGCTGTCATCGCACGATGCGAGTTTTGCGCACTTCCAGTCGCCGCTGCTGGAATGCATCGCGCTGGTGTTCATGCTGCTGGCGAGCTGCAATTTTGCGCTGTATTTCGTCGCCATGCGCAAGGGGCACTGGTACGGTTTTTGGCGGGACCCGGAGATGCGTGCCACGTTTACCGCGCTGCTGGGCGGCGGCCTGTTCGTGGCCGCCCTGTTGTGGGCCAAGGGGGTGTACGGTCCGCTGGAGGCGCTGCGGCATGGCGTTTTTCATGTGGTTTCGGTGGCTACCACCACGGGTTACGCTACGGTGGACTATCTGACCTGGCCGGTGTTTGCACCGGTGTTCATGCTCATGCTCTCGGGCGTGGCCACCAGCGCCGGCTCGACCGGCGGAGGCATCAAGATGGTGCGCATGCTCATTCTGGTCAAGCAGGCGCGTCGCGAACTCACGCGCCTGGTGCACCCGAACGCAGTGCAGCCCGTGCGTCTGGGCGGCGCGGTGGTAGAGCCCCGCATGATTTTTTCGGTCATGGCCTTCATGCTGGTCTATGGTGGCACCATCATCGTTTTGAGCATGGTGCTCATGTTGACCGACCTCGACCCGCTGACGGCCTTCAGCGCTGTGATCGCCAGCGTCAACTGCACCGGCCCGGGCCTGGGCATCGTCGGGCCAACCTCTAACTACACGGTGCTGACCGACTTCCAGACCTGGGTGTGTACGCTGGGCATGCTGCTGGGGCGCCTGGAGATCTTGAGCTTTATGGCGCTGCTGACGCCGGCGTTTTGGCGGCGCTGAGGCTGAGAAATGGGCATCTGTGGCACTCTGAAAAGTCTGGGAGGCGCTGTGCAAGTCCCTACAATCGACTCCAACCGCGTCATTCAAGGCAGCCATGGTCCCGAACCTCATCACGGCCCTCACCGGGCCCATCAACGAGCTTGAACAGCGCATCATCGACTCCATGCCCGCCACAGAGCGCTGGTTCCGGCTGGAGTGGATGGAGCATACGCCGCCGTTCTACACCTCGGTGGACATCCGTAACGCCGGGTTCAAGCTGGCGCCGGTCGATACCAACCTGTTTCCCGGGGGCTGGAACCACCTGACGCCCGAGATGCTGCCTTTGGCAGTGCAGGCGGCCATGGCGGCTATCGAGAAGATCTGCCCCGAGGCACGCAACTTGCTGATCATTCCCGAGAACCACACGCGCAACAGCGTCTATTTGGAAAACCTGGTGCAGTTGCAGCGCATCTTCAATATGGCCGGTTTGAATGTGCGCGTGGGCTCCATCAGCCCCGAGGTCAAGAAGAACACCGTGATCGAGTTGCCCAGTGGCGAGTCCATTACGCTCGAACCCGTGGTGCGCACCCGCGGGCGCCTGGAGCTCAAGAACTTCGACCCCTGCACCATCCTGCTCAATAACGACCTGTCGGCCGGTGCACCGGGCATTTTGGAAGACTTGCACGAGCAATACCTGCTGCCACCGTTGCATGCGGGCTGGTCTGTGCGGCGCAAAAGCAACCACTTTCGCAGCTATGAAGAGGTGTCCAAACGCTTTGGCAAACTGCTGGGTATCGATCCGTGGCTCATCAACCCGATGTTTGCCAAATGTGGAGAGGTCGATTTCGCAGCCGATACCGGGATGGAAGGGTTGCAGGCCCAGGTGGACGCGCTGCTCGGCAAGATCCGGCGCAAGTACAAGGAATACGGCATCCACGAAAAACCGTTTGTGGTGGTCAAGGCTGATAACGGCACCCATGGCATGGGCGTGATGACGGTGCACGATGCCAAGGAGCTGCAAGCGCTCAACCCCAAAGCCAAGAACATGGTGGCGGTGATCAAGGACGGGCAGCCCGTGCATGACGTCATCGTTCAGGAAGGCGTGCTGACCCAGGAGCGCATGCACGACGCCGTGGCCGAGCCCGTGGTTTACATGATGGACCGTTACGTGGTGGGGGGCTTCTACCGTGTGCACGCTGACCGGGGCGTGGACGAGAACCTCAACGCGCCAGGCGCCGATTTTGTGCCGCTGGCGTTTGACCACAGCAATCACCTGCCGCAGCGCGGCGTACGCCCCGGGGCCAGTGCGCCCAACCGCTTCTATATGTATGGTGTGGTGGCGCGCCTGGCCATGCTGGCCGCAAGCTACGAGCTGGAAGCAACCAACCCGGACGCCGAAATTTACGACTGAGCGGGGCGGTCGCGTTCAGTTGTTGCGACGCAACAAATTGTAATTTTGCGGGGTGAATGGCTCCGCACACACCGGAGGGGCGGGGCCTGGGAGCGCAGAATAAGCCCTCTCAGGTTCATGGAACCCTGTCCGCCCGGCAGGCAGGGGAAATCAGTGCAGCACACAAAATCTTCTGCGGCAGCGCTCACTCTGGCTGCCATCGGTGTCGTCTATGGCGATATCGGCACCAGTGTGCTGTATGCACTCAAAGAGGTCTTTGCCTCAGGCCACGTGCCTTTCACGCAGGCCAACATCTACGGCATTCTGTCGATCCTGTTCTGGACGTTGACCGTCATCGTGTCCATCAAGTACGTGGTACTGGTGCTGCGGGCCGACAACAATGGCGAGGGCGGGCTGGTGGCCATGCTGGCGCTGGCGTCGCAGGCGGTGAAGGACAAGCCCCGCCTGCGCAGTGCCCTGCTGGCCATGGGTATTTTTGGCACTTCGCTGTTCTATGGTGATGGCGTCATCACCCCGGCCATCTCGGTTTTGTCGGCGGTGGAAGGGCTGGAGGTGGTTTCCCCGCATTTCACCCAGTTCGTTCTGCCTCTGACACTGCTGGTGCTGTTCTGCCTTTTTGTGGTGCAAAAGCGGGGTACGGGCGGTATTGGCCGTTTTTTCGGGCCGATCACGCTGGTGTGGATGCTGTGCATTTCGGCTCTGGGGGTCTCGCACATCATTGGCCACCCCGAAATCCTGTGGGCGCTGAGCCCTCACCATGCAATAGGTTTCATTTTCTACAACCCGGGAACGAGTTTCATCATCCTTGGGGCCGTGGTGCTGTGTGTGACGGGCGCCGAGGCCTTGTATGCCGACCTGGGCCATTTCGGAAAAAAACCCATCCGCATGGCCTGGTTCGCCGTGGTGATGCCTTCTCTCACGCTCAATTACTTTGGCCAGGGTGCGCTGCTGCTGGCCAACCCCGAAGCGGTGAAGAACCCGTTCTACATGATGGCCCCGGACTGGGCGCTGGTGCCGCTGGTGGTATTGGCCACCATGGCGACGGTGATTGCCTCGCAGGCCCTGATTACCGGTGCCTTCAGTGTGACCAAACAAGTGATCCAGCTGGGTTATCTGCCACGTCTGAACGTGCAGCACACCAGCGTGCGCGATACCGGGCAAATCTACATACCGTTTGTCAACTGGGGCTTGTTTGTCGCCATCGTGCTGGCCGTGGTGATGTTCCGCTCGTCCAGTAATCTGGCAGCCGCCTATGGCATCGCCGTCACGCTGGACATGCTGATCACCACCGTGCTGACCTTCTTCGTGCTGCGCTATCGCTGGAACTATCCGCTGGCGCTGTGTGTGGCCGCCACGGGTTGCTTTTTTATCGTCGATCTCGCGTTTTTCAGCTCCAACCTGCTCAAATTGTTCCAGGGCGGGTGGTTCCCGCTGCTGATTGGCGGCGCGGTCTTCACATTGATGATGACCTGGAAACGGGGCCGTTATCTGTTGAACGACAAATTGCGCTCCGACGCGATCGATCTGGTCAGTTTTCTCGATTCGGTTTTCATCAGCCCGCCGACGCGGGTCGACGGAACCGCTGTGTTCCTGAGCTCCGAGCATGGTGCGGTGCCCAATGCCCTGTTGCACAACCTCAAGCAC
>JAANMW010004200.1_pt1 | contig 10067 bp, 12 predicted proteins | sample 7279671 | NCBI WGS metagenome assembly JAANMW01 (sample SAMN14094541, study PRJNA606508) | bioreactor metagenome | isolation source: A lab-scale SPAN reactor treating ammonium-rich wastewater day 247 | place: Ireland: Galway | collected 2017-09-19
GCCCGACGAATACGAGTCGCCAAGGGCGACATAGGTAAGGGCTTGTGGCACCAGCGCTGGAACCGCCAGACTTTTCGATACCTCCTTCGGCGCGGCATTTGAAGCCCCCACAGTTACGCCGTACGTAAGTACCTGTGCGGTGGTTTGGGGCTGGACCGAGAGTCGCCAAGTAAGTTGCCGTTCTGCACCGACCGGGAGGTCACCTATCGACTGGACTCTAGTACCACCAACCAATGTTGTCCCGTATGGGTAAGAAAGGCTCGCCGTGACCTGCTGTGCCGGGACCGAACCATTATTGAAAACTGTAGCAACGACATCGAAAGGATTTGGTGAGTAGCCGTTGCCGAGAACCGCAAGCACCGATGGGCCGGTAACCCCCAATGCCAGCGGTGGGTGAAGGTCAACCTGCACGTCGGCTAACCCATAATAAAATTCGTAGCGGCGTGTTTCCCCCGGAGCGAGGCTTGCGGGATTCCAATAGGTTGCAAAGGCGCTGTCACTGGTAATGCTCACACTTGGACTGATCGTGTAGTCGAAGTCGGTGCGAGAGATTTCGGGCCATCGAGCAAGGACAAGGCGGTCGGGTAATACCGCATCGGCGCTTCGCAAGGTCACTGACGCGACGTGTCCCGCGTCAGCCACGCTCTGAAAGACTTGGAACGTGTCTGGCACCTCCGCACCGCGGAACTCCGTCTCAGCGTAGAGAATACCAGCTGAAGGTACACGGAAAGGTGCGCCGTCGTAGTAATTTATCTCAGTGTCGATCATAACTCTGAGGCCGATTGAATGATCCACATTACCCACATTCGCAATAGAATACGCGATTCGTGCAGCATCCGAATGTCCAGTGTGGTTATTGAATTCGATCGAAAGTGTTTGCACAACTTCGATCTCACCGATTCGCCACTTACTGCGATTGGTTGTTGAATTAATATCAGCGGGACTATCAATTACATCGCCCGATGATCCAATTCTAAAATCTATTCCATCGATACGTATGGTTGAAAAGGACGTGCCCGGACCGAAGGGCCACCTATACATTAGATCCCAGCTCCCATCGGTGGCATCACCACTGAGCGGATCAGGAAACACACCTATGTTGAATCGACCGTCAGCGCCCACCTGAATGCTCAACCGTTCATTGAAAGGGTCGACCACTGGAGTATCGATCAGCTCGACAGCTTTGTCCGGCATCCACGGGATGGCACTCGCGGATAAGCTCCCCAACAGAAATACAGCAATTACCAGCGGCATAAATTTCTTCATCACTACAATCCTCCTAACATCTCGTTGAAGAAGGGTGATTTCTAAGATCAGGCGGCAGCCGGAACGGTCCAGCGAAACTGAGTTGCTACTGTGGCTCCACCACGGCGCTGCTGGCGCAGGTGCCGTACAGCACATCCAAGCGCATGTACGAAGCCAACCAGTGTCGCCATAAGCCGTTGAAACTCCGACTGCAGACTTCGCGGAGTTCCCATGGCGAAAAGGGTGCGCATGACCACCGACAGATAGCGCGTCGCCACACGCATCGAGTACCACTTTCCCACTTCAATCGTGCCCCGAATCCACACACGCCGCGTTGCACCCGTCTCCCAAACATGCTCAAAACCCTGTTGGTTCCCTGCCGCTCCAACGCCACCCGCTACCTTCACTTCCGATGTTGGCCAGAATCCGGTGAACGGAGAAGCTTGTACCCAGTGCGACCGGGTTCGGACTCACCACGATATTTCGCGGCACGAGATCGGAGTTGCCGACCATAGCCGGTCGTTCCGGTAGGATCGCAGTGGCAAATACGATCAATACAAGAACTACACCGTGAGATACCTGGCCAATTGTTACACTCGATGCCTTCTGTCTTACCGGGAGTCTGCCGGAATAAAGGAAGTGAGAAAATCGCGAGCTCCAGATTTGCCGCAAGATCGACAATTGTGAGGCGGGCCTGCGGATCCTACCCGCACCAAATACCTTCTTTTCATCAACTTCTTCGATTTGGGTATTTCTCCGACAGGCTCCCAGTAGGGGTATCCGTGTAAGTATGCGGAGCAAGAAAAGTGTGATACCGAAATACCCATTGTCAGAAACGACGATCATACCCATCAGCCCCCTGGTATCTATTTGGGTGGATCTGCTTCACCCAGGCACCGGTGTCCCCTACATCACCGGACCACCCAACCCCATCACGCGGCTACGGGATCATTGATTTCCATGGCAAACTCAAGCTTCCTCACGCAAATGCTACACGGCGGCCCGTAACTGCTACACGACGGGAAAACATAAGGGTGAGTTCTCACCTTTGCGCCGTGTCAGCGCTGGCGGCTGGCCAAGACGTATCCGCAGAGTCTGTACCTGTGAAGTCCTTATCTACAGCCAAAGGTAGGAAGGTCCTGCGATCCCACCGTCTGTTCACCCTGGTGAGACGGGCAAGTGGATTGAGGGGTACCAACGGCTCGTCCTGGTCGGAGATTCGCTGATAGACCATCGAACCGCACAGGCTGCTGGAATCGACTTCCTCGGAGTCGCCTGGGGTTTCGGTGCCATGGATCTGCGTGATGCCGGCGTCCCCCTCCTGGAGACAGCCGAAGCTCTATTCGACGCACTCTCCTGAGAAGAACGGACTCCAGCCTATGCCGGAAGAGATCCCACCAAGGCCCCTGGCGTACAGATACCCATTGTTCGCCGTTCCGGTGATCTCATCAGCGCACCCATTCCGAACACCCGAGATCGGAGAGCATGCAAAAAGAACGGTGATCGCGGTGAGCGGCAGCATTATCGAACACTGTCACAACGGCAGTGTCTCACGGGCCGGCGGCCACCTGCAGCGGCGTTGGAACATTCTCGTCTCGCCATCCCTGGCGAAATGGTCGTTCGAGGGAAGCGCTTGATCATTCCCAGTGCAGAAACCCCCGTGCGACTCCAACGCCGGTGGCCCTTCGGACCCGAAGCTCTCTAAACCGTTGGGTGCCTCCCGGAGGTGCTCCGCATCAGTGCTGTGCCCCGTCGGATGGGATTACAGGATCTGCTCGAAAACCGACAGACATGCAGGTATTCTCCCGGCAAAGATGAGGGGGTGACCATGTTTGACCGGGTGACGTTTGATCCGAAGATTATGGGAGGGCGGGCCTGCATTCGTGGGATGCGAGTTCCGGTTTCCGTGATCGTCAATCAGATCGCGCATGGTGCATCCTTCGACGATATCCTTGCCGGCTACCCAGACCTTGAACGAGACGACATCCAACAGGCCATCGAGTACGCGGCGTGGTTGGCACAGGAGCGTGTGGAGAACGCGTAGCCGGTTGTGCGCATCTTGGTGGACATGAACGTCGACATCCGGGTCGCAGAGTGGCTCCGCGGCCAAGGCCACGATGCTGTTCATCTCCGCGACCAGGGATTGCATCGGATGCCCAACGGCTAGATTTTCGTGAAGGCTCTCTCGGAAGACCGTGTCGTGTTGACCTCGGATCTCGATTTCGGCGAGATCGCAGCAGCATTCAAGGACACTGCAGGTAAGGTTGTGCTACTCCGCCTCCAAAACAGCCCGGCTGCAAATGTGACCCGCCGCCTGAGCAGCGTGTTGCCGCGGGTCGAGGTTCGTCCAAAACGAACTGCTCTGCGAGAGGGCGAACGGCAAGGATAAGGGATGCCACCTTCTTGACGAGCTGCGGCGCTGTTAGTCTTTGCCCGTCCATTGCTCCCTCTTCGTTGGCCTTTCCCGCGAACTCCTTCGCTCGCTCGGGAGTGCCGCACAAGCAATTCAGCGCGGGAGATGCGAGGAAAACGCCCTCGCTGCGGGCCTTCGCACGCAAGAGCTCCCGATCTTCAGCGCTGCGCACATCTGAGACAAGCAGCTCCGCAAGGGGACGGATGGCTACGATACGGCGTCCGAGTTCCTCAATGATCTCTGGCGGCACCGTGTCATCACGCTTCATTTGTTGGCCTCCTTCCCATTTCCGCGCGGACTCTCGATCACTTCCCTTTGCGTTTGCAGATGTGCGCCTCGTTCGTGTTCACACCGCTGCCGCAAGGTGCTGCTCCTGCCACTGTAGACTTTCGATCGCCGGATAGAACTTCACCTCACTCGGCGGAATGACGGGCTTGCCGTTGAGCGCGACTAAATCACGCTGCCCGTCGATTCGTTCGTCGAGCCGCTCGCTGTTTGTGCGCCAGACACCGGCGCGCCGCCTGTCGTCCGGGCACGGTGCGATGAGGTGGCGATCCATTGCCCAGTGATGATTCGGGCACAGCGCCATGCCGTTCGTCGGCTTGTCGTTGCGACTGACGGCGAAAGGAATGAGGTGCGCGGCTTCGACGAGCGATAGACCAGGGTTCAACAGGACACGGACACCACAGGCGGCGCAGCGGTAGTCGTAGATCTCCAGAATCGCGTGCCGGAACGCTGCATCGCGGCCGGGTGGTTGCCGATCCCACATCGCTCGTTGCTCGGGCGGTGGCGCACTGACCACAGCTTCAAGCTGCTGCCTTCGTTCCGGAAAATAGCGAGCGATCAGCGCATTGCGCAGCAGGCATCGTGACTCCGGATCGCTCATGAGCATCCAGAGGTGTTCGTCAAACTGGCCGTACGCGACCCGCCGGCGCAGCTCCGCCACGGTAGGCGCACCGGAGGTGGCTCCACTTCGATAGATCGGCGCCTCACCGGGTTTCGGCACGAGTTCCCAGAACTGGTCGCCGCTGAGGTGGAAGTACGGATACTGGATCGCCGGTTGATCGTCCCGCTCCCGCACGACGTCGAAGTACTGCCGGAACGAGCCAGCCAGTTCGTCAGAGAGGGGGACTCTGTTGTCGGCGATGACGCCGCGGTCCAGCAAGTCGAGAATGCTCAGCAGCAAGACGGGCTTGTGCGGTCGCTCGTGTGAGCCCCGCTTGTCGCGCCGGAGACTGTACAGCCGCTCCAGCCATTGTTCCCACGCCTTGTCTGTCACGGTCGCGCTCAACCTGCGAATCCCTGTTGCAACACACAGCCATGGTTTCACAGTCAGTGCGATGACATCAGATTGACCTCCCGACGTGTAGTAGTTCAGAGATTCTGTCCGGGGTTAACAGTTCAGTGATTCTGTCCTCCCCTGCGGCCACATTGCTAGTATTTTTGCATCGGCTGGGAAAACGGAAGGAGCGTGTAGGGCGACTGGAGTTTTCCCAGCCGATGCAGCGCTCGGTGGACGCCTACGACGCCGCTGGAGCGCTCGGATCTCGATAGTCGACGCCGGCTTTCACGACAGCCAGGCCGAGCTATGCGCGCTGCGCCGATTTCGGGTAGGCGCCGAAGCCTGCCGCCCGAACCTGCTGTGGTCAAGTCAGCGCGACGTGTCTTCGAGGAAGGGGACGATGCCGAGTTTCCCCTGGACTCGAGCGACAATATGGGCGTTGGATGCGCGGTGAGGGGGCAATCAGCCGGCAAAATTGGCCGGTCCGAGCCCTCAAAGTGGGCCCACGCCACCAAGCCGCCGTTAAATCGTCAATTTCGTTGAGAGAAAAAGTGCGAGGAGGGGGACTTGAACCCCCACGGATTTTACTCCACTAGGCCCTCAACCTAGCGCGTCTGCCAGTTCCGCCATCCTCGCATGGGTGCAGCCTTCAGTTCGCCGGAGCTTCCTCGGCACCCGCGGGCGCTGCGTCCGCTCCAACCGCCAGAGCTGCTTCGTTGGCCGTCTCTGCGGCTGCCTCGCCCGCTGCGGATCCGGCTGCCGGTGCTGCTGCTTCAGGCTGAGGCGCTGCTTCCGCTGCAGGAGCTGGTGCCTCCGGAGCCGCCGCTTCGGGCTGCGGCGCTGCCGCAGGCGCTTCCCCTGCCGTGTCCGGTGCTGCCGGCGCTTCGAGTGGCGGTGGCTCGGGCATGGCACTGTCGAACACCGTCGACGTCATGCCACGCGCCCCGATGTACGTCAGGCTCAGTGAGGTCAGCATGAACAATGTCGCACAGCCCGCCGTGAGCCGGGTCAGAAAGTTCCCCGCTCCGCTGCTGCCAAACACCGTCGAGCTGCTGCCGCCAAACACCGCTCCCATGTCGGCACCTTTGCCCTGCTGCACGAGCACGACGCCAATCAGGATCAGACACACCAGTACGTGAATCGCTACGATGACACCAAACATGTGCTTTGTGTTTTTCCCTCACACACCACTCGCTGCACTGTTCCGCCCACGAGTGGTGATTCGAGATCTTTTACTCCTGATATTTTGCGATTCGTACGAACGATTCTACCTGCAGACTCGCCCCACCCACCAACGCGCCGTCCAGATCCGGTTGCCGCATCAGCTCATCCACATTTTCCGGCTTGACGCTTCCACCATATAAAATCCGACACCCGTCCGCCGCTTCTTTACCTGCCATTTCTCCGATCAGAGATCGGATCATGGCATGCACTTCCTGCGCTTGTTCGGGTGTCGCGACTTTCCCGGTACCAATCGCCCAGACCGGTTCGTACGCGATAACCAGCGCCGCAATAGCAGGGCCACCAAGCCCCTGCAACGCGCCTCGCACCTGCCGCTCCACCACCGCCATCGTGCTACCGGATTCACGCTCGGGCAGGGTTTCACCCACACATACGATCGGCACGAGCCCGGCCGCCTGAGCTGCACTCGCCTTCTTGTTCACCTGCTCGTCCGTCTCACCAAAGAACTGCCGCCGCTCGGAATGCCCAACGATGACGTGCGTACAGCCGACATCCTTCAACATCGCCGCCGACACCTCTCCCGTGAATGCCCCCCTGGCTTCCCAGTGCATGTCCTGCGCTGCCAGGAGGATCGGTGTTCCCGCAATCACCCGTGACACGGTCTCCAGCGCCGTAAACGGAGGACCCAGCAAAACCTCCCGGTCCGTCAAACCGCTCACGCCCGCCTTCACACCTTCCGCCAGTTCAACCGCCTCGGCACGCGTGCAGTGCATTTTCCAGTTTCCCGCCAATAGTGGTGTTCTCATTCGTAACCCCTTGTCTCACACTCCCGGCTGGCCGCCGTCACACCGGTCGCTCGCTCCCTGGTCGAGAAGATGCCCGTCCGATGATGTCCCATCATCCCTCTTCGAGCGCCTCGATTCCCGGCAAGCTTCGGCCCTCGACGAATTCCAGAGAGGCACCACCCCCCGTGGAGATGTGGGAGATCTTGTCCGCTTTGCCCGACTTCGTGACAGCCGCCACCGAATCCCCACCGCCGACGATAGTTACCGCAGAGCTGCTCACCAGTGCGTCCACCATCGACATCGTGCCGTGACTGAATGCCTCGACTTCGAAGATTCCCATGGGACCGTTCCAGAAGACCGTTTTCGCGCCTGCAACCTCCGCTCCGAACAGTTTCTCCGTCTCCGGCCCGATGTCACAGCCGAGCAGTCCGGCGGGAATCGCTCGCGACACGACCTGCACCGGCGCATCACCCCGGGGTGATGCCGAGACACGATGGTCTACCGGCAAAAGCAGCTTCTTTCCCATCTTCTTCGCCTGCTCGATGAGCTTCGATGCCGTCTCGATCCGGTCTGCCTCCACCAGAGAGTTGCCGACCTCGATCCCCTCTGCCTTCAAGAAGGTGTAGGCCATTGCACCGCCGATCAGCAGGGAGTCGACGATGTTCAGCAAGTTGTCGATCACCGCCACCTTGTCCGACACCTTGGCCCCACCCAGGATCGCCACGAGCGGGCGTTGCGGAGAACGCACGACCTTCCCGAGGTACTCGCATTCCTTGCAAAGGAGAAATCCCGCAGCCTTTTCCGCAACCAGAGGCACCATCCCCGCCGTCGACGCATGCGCCCGATGCGCCGTCCCGAAGGCGTCATTCACATAGACATCGGCAAGCGCCGCGAGTTGCCGGCTGAATTCAGGATCGTTCTTCTCCTCCTGCACATGAAAACGCAGGTTCTCCAGCAGAACCACCTCACCATTCTGTAGGGCATCGACCTGCGCCCGTACCGCATCGCCCACACAGTCGGCAGCCAGAGCCACAGGACGACCGAGGAGTTCGGAGAGTTTCCCGGCTACCGGCTTCAGGCTGAGACCAGGGGAGGGATTGCCCTTCGGGCGGCCGAGGTGCGACGCCAGCACCAACCGCGCTCCGTGGTCCAGTGCATACCGGATCGTCGGTAAGGCCGCGGTGATCCGGGTGGTGTCGGTAATCTCGCCGTCTTTGAGCGGGACATTGAAGTCGACACGGATGAAAGTGCGTTTGCCGGAAAGCTGGAGCTGGTCGATCACACGCATAGAGGTCTCCTCACCGACGTTCCGTCGCGTACGGGCCACGCCCGATTGCGGTCGAAGGAACCATGAGGGCCGGGATGGGTCAAGATCGGGTACCTGCGCCGCGAGATCCACCTGGTCACGAGAATCCGTTCGTTGACTCCCCGGCCTCACTTCTGTAGCGTCCGCCCATCATTATTCTCGGGTGGTGAGGGGTTGGTTGCATGTCTTTCTGGTTTACCCCTGCCGCACTCGCCCAGACCGACGTGCCTCTGCGGCAGGACGACAACATACTTCATATGGTCACGGGCTCAGGACTCGTCGTCCAGGGTGTCCTGTACCTCCTGATTGCGTTCTCCATTCTGAGCTGGGCTGTCATCTTCTTCAAAATGCGACAGATTCGTGTGGCGCGCCGGCAGTCGGCCCGCTTCATCGAGATTTTCTGGGACACGAAGAATCTCACCTCGATCCACACCGCCAGCCAGGAACTCCGGGAAAGTCCGGTCGCCCAGGTTTTCCGCTCCGGCTACCAGGAACTGGTCCGCTTGACGCGCTCGCGCCGCCATACGGGTCCCGGAGAAAGCCAGGAGGACACCGATCTCGGCGGTGTCGACAACGTCGATCGAGCCATGCGCCGCGCCATCCGCCAGGAGGTTACCCGGCTCGAAAAGGCCCTGACTTTCCTGGCCACCACGGCGAGCGCCACTCCGTTCATCGGATTGTTCGGCACCGTCTGGGGGATCATGAACGCATTCCTGGGATTGAGCGCGACACATTCATCGAGCATCCAGGCGGTCGCACCGGGTATCGCGGAAGCGTTGATCGCCACGGCAACGGGGCTTGTTGCAGCCATCCCGGCCGTCATCGGGTTCAATCACTTTGCGCGCCAGATCCGTGTGCTCACTGCGGAGATGGAGAATTTCGCCTCCGAATTTCTCAACATCGCAGAGCGTCATTTCCTCAAGTAGTTCGTCCCCATGGCGTTTGACGATTCCAGCAACAACAGCAGCGGCTCGATTTCACAGATCAATGTGACGCCGCTCGTCGACGTGATGCTCGTATTGCTGGTCATTTTCATGGTGACTGCGCCCATTCTCCAACAAGGGGTGAACATCAATCTGCCCAGGGTAAAGGCCGCATCGCTGAGCGGTGAGGAGCAGCAACTCGTCGTATCCATCAACAAGGAAGGACAGGTCTACCTGAACGATACGACAATCGGGGTCCCCGAACTCGGGCCCAGGCTGCAGGCCATCCTCAAATCACAACCGCAGAAGCAGGTCTTCATACGCGCCGATCAGAATGTCCGCTATGGTGAAGTGATGCGTGTCATTGCGAGCGTCAAGGGCGCCGGAGTCGAACGGCTCGGCATGGTCACCGAACCACCGTCCGACGAGTCGGCGAGATAGCCGGCGCCGTGGACGCCTACAGTGGAACAGCCGCCCTCGCTCAAACCTCATCGTGAATGGGAACGTGGCCTGTGGTGGATGGTGCTCGTATCGAGCGCGATCCACGCCGGGTTGATCGTGTTTCTCTTCATCGCGCCGCATCCGCCACAGTTGCCACCGCCGGCGCCCCCGGTGTCGTACACCGTGGATCTGGTCGACCCGAGCAAACTCGGCGGGACCAATCTCATCGAGGGTGGCGCCGGACGCGTCAAGGCGATCCCGATGGCAGCCAGGGACGAACCGCCACCCAAGAAGGCGCCCGCTCCGCCGGAGCCACCCAAGCCCGCTGAAGCGCCCAAACCGCCAGAGCCACCAAAACCCCCAGAACCGGCCCAGGTCGTAAAGGTCGAACCGCCCAAACTCGATGAGACGGCGGATGACGACGCCTTTGCGGAAAAGACCCGCAAGGCGCAACCGACCCCGACAAGGACCACCGCAGCGCCGGTCGCCG
>JAANMW010004202.1_pt1 | contig 10062 bp, 7 predicted proteins | sample 7279671 | NCBI WGS metagenome assembly JAANMW01 (sample SAMN14094541, study PRJNA606508) | bioreactor metagenome | isolation source: A lab-scale SPAN reactor treating ammonium-rich wastewater day 247 | place: Ireland: Galway | collected 2017-09-19
AGTTCGCCGGACGCAATATGCGCGTTTCTGATCGCAGATATGGGTAGATCTCTCTTTTGGCCCATGTGTGATTGCCGAGGGTCAGCGTATCGATCTCGGCTTTATTCAACAGGTCGTCTGCGATCGCAGGGGTGATTCCCACGCCTCCGGCCGCATTCTCGCCATTCGCTATGACGAAATCGACATCCAGTTCGTTACGCAGGCCGGGGATCAGCGATACCGCTGCCTGGCGACCGGGCCGTCCGACAATATCACCGATAAACAGTACCCGCACCCGTTCGCCTCCTGGTCGATTCGATGGGTCCACACGGCCTGGCCGTGATGGAGGTCCTACTTGGCGTACTCGACGGTGCGAGTCTCTCTGATCACGGTTACCTTGATCTGTCCCGGATATTCCATCTCTTCCTCGATGCGTTTCGCCAGGCCGCGCGCGAGGGCTGTGGTCGCCACATCATCGACTTCGTCCGGTTTGACGATTAGGCGCACCTCACGTCCGGCCTGTACTGCGAAGCTCCGGTCGACGCCGGGAAACGCCTGGGCAATGTCCTCCAGCTGCCGAACCCGTTTGACATAGATCTCCAGCGTCTCGCGTCGAGCGCCCGGTCGGCTGGCTGAGATGGCATCCGCGCACATCACAAGGACAGCCTCGACGCTCTCGTGTCCGGTGTCGTCGTGATGGGCTTCAACAGCGTGAATCACCTCGGGCTGCTCATTATACTGTCGGAGCAGATCGGCGCCGATCGCCGCATGGGCGCCTTCGACCGAATGGTCTACCGCTTTGCCGATATCGTGGAGCAGTCCGGCGCGACGGGCGATCGTCACATCCGCGCCGATCTCACCGGCGAGGGCAGCCGCAATGTGGCTGACCTCGATAGAGTGACGAAGCACGTTTTGACCATAGCTCGTCCGGTACTTCATCTGACCGAGAAGGCGCACGACCCCGGGCGCCAGACCCCTTATCCCTGTCTCGAGGACGGCGCTGTCGCCCGCTTCGACGATGATCTTTTCGACTTGCTGACGCGCGCTGGCGACGGCCTCTTCGATCCGCGCTGGGTGAATCCGACCGTCCAGGATGAGCTCGGTCAAGGCGATACGAGCGATCTCCCTGCGAACAGGATCGAAGGCGGAGATGACGACGGCCTCGGGCGTATCGTCGATGATGACATCGACGCCCGTCAGCGTCTCGAAGGTCCGGATATTGCGTCCTTCGCGACCGATGATTCGGCCCTTCATGTCATCGCCGGGAATCGGCACTACAGATACAGTCGTTTCGGATGTTTGATCCACCGCGCACTTTTGTATTGCCAGCGCGATTACCCGCCTGGCGTTGTTATGAGCTTCCCGTCGCGCTTCCGCCTCTATGGAACGCGCCAGCCGTGCCGCATCGTGCCGAGCCGTTTCCTCGATCTGTTGCATCAAGACGGCCCTGGCTTCGTCCAGCGTCATCTGCGCGACCCGCTGCAGCTCAGCTTCTCTGTGTTTGATGAGCTCGGCGGCCCGTGTTCTTGATCGCTGCAGCTCTATCTCCTGTTGCTGCAGCGCATGCTCCTTTTTCTCAGCGGCTTCACCACGGCGGTCCAGCGTTTCTTCCTTTTGTCCCAGCCTCCGCTCTAACCTTTGAAGCTCGGTGCGCCGTTCGCGGATCTCCTGCTCCACCTCGGCCTTAAGACGATACGCTTCGTCTTTGGCCTCGATGATGGCAGCCCGCTTAAGCGCTTCCGCCCGTTCGTTCGCTTCCCCAATGATCTTCTCGCCGGCCGCGCGGTTTTCGGCGGCCAATCGGTCCAGCTTGCGCTTCTCAGCGCCCAGGTAGCATAACATCGCTGCGGATGCAGCGATGACGATTATGGTTAAAATCGTATCCCACACGCTTACCTCACCTCCAGTTCCTTAGAGCTAAGGTAGAGCGGCGGCTGGTTCAGGCTATCAACAGTCGTCCGACCATACGTCTTTAGCCTCTAGATGATACAATACCTGCTTCACGGCCTCCCATGGATGTCCCCGTCGCAGAAGTCTCTGGCCAAGGCGTCTTCGGACATCCGGATCGGCGGGATCCGCAGCGCCCAGGAGGGTCTTCGCCAGATCAAAGATGGCAGCGTCCTCGTCTTCCGGAGCGTGTCGCTCCAGCGCCTCGGCGATCAACTCCGGCGCGACCCCCTTGCGGCGCAGCTCCGCGCTCAGGCGAATAGGACCCAGCTTACGGCTCCGGCTCCGACTTTCGACCCAGGCATCGGCGAACTTCCGGTCGTCGAGGAGTTCTGCGTCGACCAGCCGCTCGATCACGCCTTCGATCACACGATCGTCCCAACCGGCCCGTCGCAACCGGGTCCGAACGGCCGCGATGGTGCGGGGTGCGGAATCGAGATACCGGAGGGCAATGCCCAGCGCCTTCTGGAAGTCGTCCGGTGGGGATGGATCCATATCTTCGTCTTCGACGGGAGTGCATCGGAACCTTCTTTCGAAAGGAAGGACCTCGGGATGCTGTCGGATAATAGACAACCGACGGCGGGCCGGATGCCCGTCCAGGAGGTGGCTCAATGCGCGTATGGCCCGTCGCCCTGATCGCACTCTGCGCGGCGATAACCGCTCTCGGGCAGACCGAACCGCCAGGAACCGAGGTCGTACTATTCGCGCGCCATCCAGCCCTGTCACCGGACGGCGACCGGATCGCGTTCACCTACCGCGGCGATATCTGGATCGTCTCCTCCGCTGGAGGCACCGCCCGACGTCTGACCACCGACAAGGCTGCGGAGCAGTCGCCAGTCTGGTCGCCGGATGGCAAACAAGTGGCTTTTTCGTCCAATCGCGAGGGCGATTTCGATGTCCATATTGTGGCCGCGGATGGAGGCGAGCCGAGACGTTTGACGCGACACTCGGCGGCGGATTACGCTACCGACTGGAGCCCGGACGGTCGGACGATCTTGATGACCTCCGCCAGGGAGACGACGCGCACCTCTGCCGTCTATGCGCTGGACGTCGCCAGCGGCAGGTCACGACTGATCCGCCAGGACGATATCAGTCTCACCAATCCGAGGTACACACCCGACGGCGGGACCATCGTCTGTATACGGGGAGGCAGCGCCGTCCGAATGAGGTACCGGGGCAGCGGCGCCAGCGACCTGCTAGCGATACCGGCCCAGGGTGGCGCCGGCGCGATGCTAACCCGCACGCCGCACAACGAGCGATCGCCCATGCCGTCGCCCGACGGCCGGACGCTCTACTACGTGAGCGATCGATCCGGATGCCAGAACCTCGTTCGTCGAGCGATCCGTAACGGCACGGAACGCGCTCAGACACGGTTCCGATCCGGCGCGATCTACAATCCCTGTCTATCGCGCGACGGCCGTCGGATCGTGTTCGAACGGGAGTTTCGATTGTGGCTGCTTGAGCTTGAGACGGGCAAGGCCGCGCCCATATCGCTCTTCGCGCCGATCGATTCCGATGGGACACGCGCGCGGCGCGAAACATTCAAAGGGCCAGTGCAGGAGTATGCGCTCTCGCCGGATGGCTCCCGCCTTGCGTTCGTGATCCACGGCGAGGTCTTTCTGCAGACCTTCGGCGCATCGACGGAACCACTGCGCCTGACGGAGACGCCGCAGAGGGAGCAGGATCTCGCATGGGCGCCAGACGGCAAGACGATCATCATGAGCTCGGATCGCTCGGGCGAGCAGGAACTCTATCGCCTTGATATCGAGACTCGCGCCACGACTCGACTCACGGACGCTCCTGCGCGTCCCGTCCAATCGCCGGTCGTATCGCCCAACGGCACGCTGGTGGTCTATGTGCGAGGGGCAACGAGAAGTGAGCTCTGCGTTGTGCCGATCTCCGGTGGCGAGGCGCGGACGCTTGTTCGAGAGCCTTCCCTATCGAATCCGTGCTGGTCGCCAGATGGCAGGATGATCGCCTATACCAGATCGATATCCCATTCGGGCGGAACCGAGGCCGATATCTTCGTGGTGGATATCGCCGATCCGCGACCGATCAACATCACCCGCTATCCCGTGACGAATAATCGGCCTTGCTGGTCGCCCGATGGATCCCGCGTCTACTTCCTATCGAATCGGAACCGGGTCAACCAGATCTGGAGCGTCGCCTTACGCAAAGAAGCGCCATCCGAGGCCGACAATCCGACGCCTGGATCCGGCGAGCCTGCGTCGGAGAGGAACCCGTCCCCGCGACCTCACGCGGCTGAAGCCATCGGATCCGAGAACCAGAAGTATATCCATCTCCGGGCGCAGCGCCTCACCGGCGGTGACAGCGCCATCCTGCAATACGCCGTGAACCCCGCGGACGGGAGTATCGTGTGTACCGCAGCCCAACTCGACCAGACCGATCTCTGGCGGGTGCCTGCGAAAGGCGGCAAGCCGGTGCGGTTGACCCAATCGGGCGAGGTCGCAGCCGATATCCAGTTCACGCCAAAGGGAGAGGCGATCTATTACGCGGTCAATCGTCAGGTTCGTACGATCAGGCTGGGGACGGCGCCTGTCACTCCCGAGCGGATTACCCTGGCTGCAACCGTCGTAGCGGACGCGCGGGAGGAGATCCTGGAGCTCTTCGATGAGGCCTGGCGGGCCATGCGGGACGGTTTCTATGATCCGAACATGCACGGGTGTGATTGGAATGGCGTTCGAGAGCGGTACCGACCCGTTGCGGCGACGCTGGACCGAAAGGACGACTTCCTGAGCCTCTTCACCATGGCCCTGGGCGAGCTCAACGCTTCCCACTGCGGCATTACCGCCCGGGCTGCACCGGGCGCAAAAGACACGGCTTCGCTGGGTATTGCGCTCGACGACGGCTATTCCGGACCGGGTGTACGAGTCGGGTACGTCATGCCCGAAGGACCCGCAGTACGTCCGGTGCAGAAACTTCGAGTCGGCGATATCATCGAACGGGTGAACGACAAGCCTTTGGTCAGCAACGAGGAGCTCTTCGATGCGTTGCGGGGCGCTGCAGGCCGGCAGATCCCGCTCACCGTCCGGAGCGAGGATGCAACGACCCGGGTCGTGCGTATTCGTCCGATTACAGGGGCCGCCTATCGAACACTGGCCTATGATCAGTGGGTCCAGAGTCGGAAGGACCTCGTCGATAGCCTATCGTCCGGCAGACTCCTCTATGTTCATCTCAACTCCATGAACGCATCCAACCTTGACAAGTTCACCCGGGCGGCCTTCGGCGATATGGAGGGGCGGGATGGGCTGGTCCTCGATTTGCGCTTCAACGGCGGTGGCAGCATCGCCGATGAGATCTTCGCGATCCTCCAGAAGCGGATCTTCGGCTGGAGAACCGTCCGAGAGGACACGAAGCCTTCAACCGCTCCTCTACCCGTCTTCTCAGGAAAGGTTATCGTCCTGGCGAATGAGGCGTCCCTGAGCAACGCGGAAGTGTTCCCCTGGGGGTTCAAGGCGTTGAAGCTCGGCAAGGTAGTCGGGCGTCGCACGTACGGCGGTGTGATCGGCACGGGAAGCAGGACTCTGATCGACGGCGCCACGCTGCGCATGCCCGCCATCGGAGCCTATACGCTCGCAGGTAAGAACATGGAAAACAACGGCTGCCCGCCCGATATAGAGATCATTCCGACACCTGAGGAGATCGTCAATGGAACAGATCGCCAGCTGCAGCGCGCTGTGGCCGAGCTCCTCCGGGAACTTGGACCGGTTCGGGCGCGTCGCACCATCCACCAGCGCCGATAACGGCCGTGGACGATTTCCTTGACATCGCCGAACTGCCGTCGTATAATGCCGATAGGCAACCGATATCCTACCGATGATGGTTTGCGCCGAGATACGGGACCATACGCCCGTGACCGGGACGGTGGTGGAAAGACACACGATGAAACAAGAGATCTCGCCCGTAGTGGCCGTTATTCTGATCGTTGTCATCCTCGCCGCGATTGGCGGCATCTACTTCTGGCGGACCGGCAGCGTTGCCGGGAGCGCGGGCGATGGTCCGCCTCCAATGCCGCCGGGAGCCGCCGAACAGCTCGGTGAGGCGATGAAGAGAGCCGGTCAACAGCAGGGCGCGTCCGCACCAGCGGGACCGGCAAAATCGGGACCCGTGCTCGGGCCAGGCGGCGTTCCGACCCCGCCTACGCCTCGATAGGCGGATCGCGCCAACAGTCGTATCCTCGCGTTGGTGACCATGCTACAACCGTAAGACCAGGACCGTCGATCCTTCCGATCGGCGCAAACAACCAAGGAGGTACCTGACCGCATGAGACGAGGCTTTACGTTGATTGAGCTTCTCGTCGTGATCGCGATCATCGCGATTCTAGCAGCCATCCTGTTCCCTGTCTTTGCCCAGGCTCGTGAGCAGGCCCGGTCGATATCCTGCTTGAGCAATACCAAGCAGATCGGCCTGAGCGTCAAGATGTACGCGCAGGACTACGATGAGGAGTATCCCAACGGCACCTATCCGGGGCCGCGCAACTGGGAAGTGAACATGGATGTCGACCCCTACGGAGCCGGACCGCTCCTGGACTGCTTCGGTATTCTCCAGGGCTGGAACCCCGGCGACGGCGGGCCGAACTATACCGGCTGCGCCTATGGCGGCGAGTTCTATCGCCATCTGATGCATGTCCAGCTCGGGCCCTACCAGAAGAACAAGAACATCTGGTTCTGTCCATCCGACAAATACCGCACTGCAAACCCCACCAACATGGGACGCGGGCTTCAGTCCTATCAGTGGTTCCCGAACTGGATCTACAACGGGTGCTGCGGCGTTGACGTCCGTTATCCCGACGGTACCTTTAAGAACGTCTGGGTGATGAACCCCAACGAGAAGTCCGATTGGATCGCGGAGCGCATCCTCTTTGCCGAGCGGGGCATCTTCGGCTGGGACGGCGCCGATGCGATGACCGGAGCCTGTACGCCGGATAACGGCCGCAGGACCATCTACAACCACGCCCGAGGCTATAACGTGACCTACTTCGACGGCCATTCCAAGCTCGTTTCGTATGGCCGCAAATGGCAGACCATTCCCGCGTCCGGCTGGGGCATCGACTGCCGACCCATGTAGTCCCGCTCGTTCCGTTCTGACAGGAGCGGTTCGATCTCTGTGGAGGGGCGGTTCATCGAACCGCCCCTTCGCCTATCAGGTCAGCAGCGTCGTCCGCATGCACGCGTCCATCGGCCGGGCGACATCAGTATGAGATTGCGCAAGCTGACACGTGACGGCTGAACCTGGATCGCCGCAAGGGCGGCTCGGACGGTCGCCCGACGGCGCTCGGTATACTGCTGGATGTCGGATCCCCTGTTCCCGATGAAGCGATCCGTGATCGTTTGAGGTAAAGCATCTTGATTGTCGACATCCACACGCACATCAGCGACCTTCGCTCACCCGGCTCGATGGATCGCATGCCCCTTTCCGTCGATGCTTTGCTCCAGAGGCTCGACGACGAGGGAATCGATCAAGCCGTTGTCCTCCCCTGGCCTGCATGCCCCGAAGCGGTCACCCTGCCGGCGCTGTTCCTCCCGAATCCGCACATCGTCTCGCAGTTGCGGCTGGCCTCCGCGCATCCGGATCGGTTGATCCTGTTCGGCAATCTCGACCCCCGCTGGGCCGGTAACTCGCCCAATGCGGACTTCACGCCTCTGCTCGAGCGGTTCATCGAAATGGGTTGCCGGGGCATCGGCGAGCTGGCCGCTGGGATCCCAATCGATGATCCCCGAGTGGTGAATGTGTTCCGTCAGTGCGGCGCGATGGGTCTGCCCGTCCTGATCGAAACAGCGGGGCCCGGTCTCGGGCGCTATGGCCTGATCGATGAAGCGCACGCTCCCCGGCTGGAGCGGGTACTCGGGCTGGTTCCCGAGGTGATCATTATCGGACACGGCCCGGGCTTCTGGGCTGAGATCGGCGAAGGGCTCACGGACGAGGCCAAATCGGGATATCCGAGCGAACCAATCGGGGCGGGCGGAGCTCTGTGGCGCCTGATGAGAACGTATCCGAACCTTTATGCCGATATCTCGGCCGGCAGCGGTTGGAACGCCCTGACACGTGATCCGGCGCCTGGCCTGGCGTTCGTCCGGGAGTTCATCCATCGCCTTTGCTTCGGCACGGATACCTGCTTTGCCGACGAACGGGGCAGGATGCCGCAGCTCGGATGGCTCCGGGATCTGAGATCCTCGGGGCAGATCACTCAGGAGGAGTTCGACGCCATCTCAGGCGGCAACACCCTGCGACTCCTTCGATGATCCGGATCATGATCGGAACGGCCCGTTCCGAACGACGATGGCCGCAGCGACCAAAGGCCGCCTTCTGGCTGCTCGGTTTGATCCTGACCTGTTGTGTCGGCCTCCATGGCGCAACCCGCACTGAAAACACGGAGGCGATGGTCCTCCGAGATCGATGGGGGAGGGACCTCCGAACCGCAGGTGTCACGCTGGTCGATTGGGAAGGGCATATCGCAAATCCGGCTGTGGAGCTGCTCCTCGATCTCGGCGAGCGCGTGAACCTGCCGGCCCGGGTGGTCCTGACCGCAAACGGCTGTCGTCTGATGTTCAATCTGTTCAGCGAAGTCGGCCCATCCGGACCAACCAGGGTCCTGCTGTACGAAAGCCACGAACGATCGGCCCGATTTCGCATGGCCATCGTTCCGGATCGCGCAGGGGGCGATGAAGACTATACGCTGACCGCGAGGCTGACCACCGGTGTCGGAGAGGAGCGTACCGCTCAATGGAGGGTGCGGGTTCTCGACCAGGATCGGCCCGAACCGCCCGCAGCGTTCGTCCATGTGGACTACAGCCAGGATGAGACCGGTTTCTTCCGGGACGCTCGAGTCCGGAGGATCTTCGAACAGGCGGTGGGTGATTGGACCTACTTCCTTGCCGATCAGGGCTTCGAGCCCGTCGAAGCGGGGAGCGAGATGGCGTTCATCAACGAACCGACCACGTTCGAGCGAGGCCATACAGTTCAGAACGCATCCGCGTACACCGGCTATCTCCTCTACGCGCAGGGCATCCAGGCGCCTGAACGCCGTTCGGGCGGCAGGGCGTCGGACACGGGCGGCCTACAGCGTCGTGACGGTCGAGCGCTGGGCCTCCGACGCTCGGGGACCGTCCTTTCAGAGATCACGGGCAACTGGAACGGCCTGGGCTGGTCCATGGAACAGGACGACGATCGGTGGTGGGTTTCGTCCTGCAGCGCCGGCGAACCCCATGACTACTACTCCGTCGTCCGCCACGAGATCGGCCATGCCCTCCTGTATCACCGTGTCCATCCGGCCTTTGCCAGGCTCATGCGCAACGGTCGGATCCATGCCGACGCGGTCCGGGCCTATCTGGGCCAGGAGCCGCGGGTCAACGCATCGGAGCATCTCTTCGAGACGGTCGATCCGATCAGCCGCGTCGGGGCCTTTGGCAATGAATACGGCGGGGACATGCCCAGAAAGCGCTGGCTCCTTACGAAAGTCGACCTTCTCATGCTGCAGGCGGTCGGCTATCGGCTCAGGCCGACAACGTCGCTCGCCCCGCTCGAGATAGAGGCGCCGCGGATCTGTCGGGGCAGTGTCGGCGAGCGGTTGTCCTGTCCGATCAAGATCGCCGGCGGGATTCCTCCCTACAGGGTTCGGGTCAGCAGGGGGGCGCTGCCGGAGGGAGTGGAGCTCAACGACCGTACGGGAGAACTAACGGGCATGCCGTCTCGCGAAGGGCGCTATGCGATCGGTCTCGAAGTTGAGGACGGCGATTCCCGCCGCCCTGCCCGACGTGCGGCGCTCCGCCTGATCATCGACAGACCCTGATGAACTGGAAATCCACCACAATCCCATCGTCGTAGCCCGTATCTCGATCCCGTGGGGATACGCGAGTACCCGCCCATAATCATTGAACAGGCCGGTTTCCTATTAACGCGGCCGGGATGAGCTGGGATGGGAGCCCCAGCATTCGGCCGAGCCGCTCCGACAGGGTAATGCGTATCGGCGCAGGCTTATATTAGAGGATCGGGATCGGGCGGCTGGATCGGAGGGTGATCGCGCCGAGCAGCCCGCTTTCGATCGGCTCGTCGTCCTTGCTCCAGAATCTCCAGGTGGTGAAGGTTTTCCGATTCCGCGCGGGGCGTGGTTCGTCG
>JAANMW010004211.1_pt1 | contig 10036 bp, 6 predicted proteins | sample 7279671 | NCBI WGS metagenome assembly JAANMW01 (sample SAMN14094541, study PRJNA606508) | bioreactor metagenome | isolation source: A lab-scale SPAN reactor treating ammonium-rich wastewater day 247 | place: Ireland: Galway | collected 2017-09-19
CGAGGTCCTGGGTCTCCTGCGCGAGATCGACGCGGCCGCGGATGGTGACCTGCGCCGCCGGGCCGCGCATCTCGAGCGTCTCGGTCGACATCACGCCGCCCTTGATCCTGGCGTCGCCGGTGATCCGGTCGAACGAGAATCCCTCGCTGAAGACGTCGCGAAAGTCGAGCGTGATGCGGCGGGGCAGCGCCTGCAGCGACAGCACGCCGAGCAGACGCCCGATGCCCGGGTCGACCTGCAGGAACTGCCCCGCGCCGCTCTCGAGCTTGAGCGATCCGGACAGCGCCGCCGGCTCGAAGTCCGAAGGAGCGCCGGGCCATTCGAGCTGGCCGCTGAGCGTCGTCGGTGCGCCGCGAACGAGACCCGGATAGCCGAACTTCGCGAGCATCGCGTCGGCATCGTCCGCCTGCAGCGAGACGTCCAGCCGCGTGTATTGCTCCGTGCCGATGCCGCGCCACCAGCCGTCGGCCTGGATGCGCCCGGCCACGGAGGACAGCGCGAGCTTCGAGATGCGCCAGTCGGCGCCCTGCGGCGTCGCGGCGAGTTCGAGGCGTCCGAGGTCGCGGTCGCCGGAGACGAGCGACTCGCTCACGACGTCGATCGCAGGCCACGGATTCTTCGCGTCGTCCGCGCGCGCCCGCGGGCCGGTTTCCGCGCCCTGCCATGGCGTCAGTTCGCCGGCGCCCGGCAACGACAGACGGCTGAGCCGGGCGACGAGCCGCCCATTGGGCGCCGCGGGCGTCGCGCCGTGCCAATCGGCATTGCCCGTCGCCTCGCGCGACTTGATCTGGACGCGCCAGTCGTCGCCGACCGCGCGCATCGAAGCCTTGACCTCGTTGAACTTGCGCCCGAACGCGCCCAGCACGCCGACGTCGAGATCGACGCCCATCACCGAGGGCATCGACGACGCCGCTTCCGCGCCACCCCGCTCCATCACCTGCGATCGCAGTGCGAGCCAGTCGGCGAGGTTCAGCGCCGGCACGTCGCCCCGAACCCAGACACCCGTGCGACCGGCGTCGCCCGGCTGCAACGCCGCGCGGCCGAGCAGCACCATGACACGTTCGGTCGCGAGCTTGCCGCCGGCGAGCCGGCGCTTGACGACGACCTGCCCCGCGCCCGCGAGTTCGGCGCGCAGCGTGTCGCCGCCGCCCTGCGCATCGGGGATCCGCTCGACGCGCAACGCCGCAGGCGCTGCCGCGGTCTTGCCGACCGGCGAAGGCAGGTCGATCTCGACGCCGCGCAGCGTCGAATCGAGCTTCCATTGCGGTTGCCCGGCGCGATCCTCGAGCGCGAACGTCCAGTCCGCCGTGCCCGACAGGCGCGCGCCGAACCCTGCGGGGAGTTCGCCGCGCACGGCGGAGATGCTGGCGTTGCCCCGCGCCGTCATCCGCACCCCGTCATCGCCGGTCGACATCGAGAACTCGAGCGGCCCACCGAACGCCTTCGCGGTCGCGCCGGTCGTGCTGACGCTCCGCTCGGTGACGACGAAACGGGCGTTCATTTCTGCGAGCGGAGGCACGCCCGGCAGCGCGAACGCGTTGTTCTCGACTTCGAAGTCCCCGGCCACCTTCGTGGTTCCCTCCTCGCCGAGCGGAAGGTCGAAGCGCAGCTTGAGCCGCGCGCTTCCGGTGGCCTCCGCGCCGTCGAGCGCGTGGTGGGTCCATCCGGCGATCGGACTTTGCGCGACGAACGCGAGGAACTCCGCCGTCGGCCCGGTCACGGTGCCGTCGACGGTGACGATCGGCGTGTCCGCGGCGAGATCGGCGATCGTCACCCGCGTGGGCCCGACGTCGGCGCCGAGAATTCGGGCGCGCCGCGCCGCAAGCGTGAGCGCACTGCCGTCGATCCGCAGTTCGGCGTCGACCTCCCGGACGGCGGGCCAGCCCGCGGCGTAGGTGAGGCCACCGCCGCGCACGTTCGTCGTGACCGTGAATCGTCCCTGCTTCGGATCGCGGAACGGAAAGTTCGCGAGATCACCCTGCACGGCGAGCTTCGCGCCGTCGAGGGTGCCCGCGGTGAGCGCGGAGCCGAGCCACCCGCGCAGGCCGTCGCTCGTGGCGAGCGGAAGATAGCGCACGATCGCGCGCTGGTCGATCCGGCTCAACTGGACCTTGAGATCGACGACGCCAGGTCCCGAACCTGCCGCACGCCAGGTTCCGGTCGCGGTGCCGGCGGCATCCGGATTGGCGAAGGCGAGCGATTCCAACTCGACGCTGTCGAACGCGCCGCGCCAGCGCAACACGCCGTTCAGCGTGTCGAAGGAAATCGGCGCCGCGAACGTCCGCGGCAGCGCGAACGCGGTCCGGCGGCTCGCGATCCGCACGCTGCCGCCGCGCTCGTCGGCCTGCAGCCGCGCGGACAGGCCGGTGACGCCCGGCACGCCGCCCGACGGCGCGATGCCGAGTTCGACCGCCTCGGCCTCGGCGGCGAACGTCTTCGGCGCCTCGGAGGAGCCCTCCCAGCGGTACCGCATGTCGCGCAACGTGCCGCGCGGCGCGAATCGGGCGAGTTCCGTGCGCCACGACGCGGGCATCGGCAGACTCGCCGCGATCGCCGCGAGGGGGGCGAGGTCGAGCCGGTCGGCGCTGGCGCGGCCGCTCCGGTACTCCCCGTTCTCCGCGACCGACGCCTCGAACGTGAAGTCGATCGGCGTCACGACGGCGCCCTCGCGGGCGACGAGCGACAAGCCTTCGGTGGACATCCGGCGGGTCGCGCCGTCGGCGCGCCAGGCGACGCGGCCGCCGATGCGCTCCAGTTCGAGGGGCGGCAGGCCCTTCTCGAGCACCGCGTGCACGTCCTCGAGTTCGACGTCGGCGGTCAGTTCGCGCATCCGTCCTGCGGCGGCGTCGATCCAGATCCGCACGGCGCCGCGGCCTTCCTCGACGGGCACCGGCCAGGGAATCCACCCGCCCAGCGCGGCGAGGTCCGCGTAGTCGAGCTTGAGGTAGAACCGCGCGTCGATCTTCCCCCAGTCCATCGTCGTCGCGTTCACGAGGTCGGCGCGGAAGTCGACGGGGGCGGCGAGTTCGGCAGGGGGCCGGCCGGTGAGCCCGATGCGGTGATGCGAGGACCCGAGCGGATGCTCGAGCTGGAAATCGACGTCCTCGAGGACGAGCTGCGGTCGGCCGCGCGCTTCGTCGTTCCAGACGAGGAGCGCGTCGTGGATCGAGATCTCGCGCTGCTTCAGCAGCCACTCGGCGAAGCGCCCGCCGCTCGCGGCGTCCGACGGGTCGAATTCGACGCCGGCCACGCGGAACCGCCCGCCCGGGAGCCGGGTGATCACGAGTTCCGGCCGCTCGATCGCGAAGTGCTTGAGCCGCGGCTCGAACGTCGCGATCGACAGCCACGAGATGGTCGCCGACACGCTCGGCAGGAACAGATCCGGGCGCTCGTCGCCACCCCCTTGCGTCGCCCGGACGCGAAGTCCCCCGATGTCCACCGTGGGGTTCCAGCCGTCCCAGCCGGTCGTGATGCGCTCGATCGTCACCGGCGCCCCCAGCATCTGCGAGAGCCGGTCGGCGATCTGCGGCCCGTAGTTCTCGACGTGCGGCAGCAGCACGTAGCGCACGACGAGGAGCGCGGCGCAGGCGAGCGCTACGAGGATCGCGAACGCGGTTCCGGCGAACGCGACGAGGCTCCAGAAGCGCGAACGGCGCGCGATGGACTCGCCGGCGGGAGCGGGAGCGGCAGGCATAATGGGTGGAACCGTTCCGCATTCTATCGGATCGACCCGGGGCAACCGGGTCGTGCACCCTCGTCGCATGCAACTCGAAGACGCGCTCGCCTACAGCCACTACGCCCGCCGCCTCACCGAGGCGAACCCGGCGCTCGGTGACGAACTTCGCGCGAGCCTCGAAGCGCCGTTCGACTGGCACCATGCGCAGGCCGCGATCGGCGCGGTCGTGGCCGGCGACAGCGCCGCCGGCGCGATCGGCCCGGCGCTCCGCGCCCTGCGCGCACGCGTCTTCCTGCACACGCTCGCGCGCGACCTGACCGGCCGCGCGGACCTCCCCGAGGTGTGCCGCGCGATCACCACGCTCGCCGAGGTCGCGGTCGACGCGGCGGCCTCGGTCGCCCGGCGCGACCTGGTCCTCCGCCACGGGGAGCCGATCGGCGAGGAATCCGGCGCGCCGCAGCCCCTCGTCGTCGTCGGCATGGGGAAGCTCGGCGGCGGCGAACTGAACGTGAGTTCCGACATCGACCTCGTGTTCCTCTACCCGGAGGAGGGCGAGACGAACGGCGCGCGAGCGATCGCGAACCGCGAGTTCTTCGAGCGCCTCGGCCGGCGGCTGAACACCACGCTCGCCGACCTGACGGAGGACGGGTTCGTGTTTCGCGTCGACATGCGGCTTCGCCCCTACGGCGAGGCCGGTCCGCTCGCGCTGCCGTTCTCCGGACTGGAGACCTATCTCGTCACGCAGGGCCGCGCATGGGAGCGCTACGCATGGCTCAAGGCGCGCGCGCTCACCGGCGTGCCGCAGGGTGAACTCGACGCGATCGTCGCGCCGTTCGTGTTCCGCAAGTATCTCGACTACGACGCCTACGACGGCCTGCGCGACGTCCACCGGCAGATCCGCGAACAGGCCGCGCGGCGGGACGCCGAGGACGACGTGAAGCTCGGGCCCGGCGGCATCCGCGAGATCGAGTTCACCGTGCAGGCGCAGCAGATCGTGCGCGGCGGGCGCGAGCCGGCGCTCCGCGTGCGCAACACGCGCGAGGCGCTGCGGGCCCTGCGCGAGCGAGACTACCTGCCGGAGTCCGCGGCCCGCGCGCTCGACCGGGCCTACGTGTTCCTGCGCGAGACCGAGCACCGCCTGCAGTACCGCGACGACGCGCAGACGCAGGCGCTGCCCGCCGACGCGGGCGAATGGGCCGCGCTCGCGCGCTCGATGCGCTTTCCCGACGAACGCGCGTTTCGCGCGGCGCTCGACGCGCATCGCCGCGAGGCCGGGCTCAAGTTCGCGTCGGTGTTCGGCGACGGCGCCGAGCGCGCGCCGCAGGCGGGCGACGCGACCTTCGCGGGGCTCTGGTCGTCGCCCGCGGCCGATGAGGCGTCGATCGCCGCGCTCGCGAAGGCCGGATTCGACGATCCCGCGGAACTCATGGCGATGCTCGCGCGCGCGCGCGCCGGAGCACGCTACGCCGCCCTGCCCGCGGCGTCGCGCCAGCGCTACGACGTGCTGGTTCCGCAGATGCTCGCCGTCGCCGCCGCGCATCCGGGCCCGTCGGGCGCGCAAGCCGTGTTCCTGCGGCTCCATGCGCTCCTCGACGCGGTCGCGCGGCGCAGCGCCTACCTCGCGCTCATCATCGAGCATCCGCCGATCCTGCCGCGCCTCGCGACGCTGATGGGCGCCTCGTCGTGGGCCGCCGACTACCTGACGCGCCGGCCGCTGCTGCTGGACGAACTGCTCGATGCGCGCGCGCTCGCCGCCGAGCCCGACCACGCGGCCTGGCGCGTCGAACTCGCGCGCATGCTCGCCGACGTGGCCGGCGACCAGGAGCGCGAGATGGATGCGCTGCGCCACTTCCAGCATGCGCAGGCGTTCCGGCTGCTCGCGCAGGACCTCGCCGGGACGCTCACCGTCGAGCGGCTGGCCGACCACCTCTCCGCGCTCGCCGACGTGATCCTCGACGCGGCGCTCTCGACCTGCTGGGCCCACCTCGCCGGCCGCGACGCGAAACCGCCCGCCTTCGCCATCGCGGCGTACGGCAAGCTGGGCGGCAAGGAGATGGGTTACGCCTCCGATCTCGACCTCGTGTTCATCTACGATACGGCCGGCGACGACCCCGATCCGGACGCGACGCTCGCGCGCTACACGCGCCTCGCCCAGCGGCTCAACACCTGGCTCACCGCGACCACCTCGGCCGGCCAGTTGTACGACACCGACCTCCGGCTGCGTCCGGACGGCGCGAAGGGGCTGATCGCGACCTCGCTCTCGTCGTTCAAGCGCTACCAGCGCGAACACGCGTGGACCTGGGAGCACCAGGCGCTCACCCGCGCGCGTCACTGCGCGGGCGACGCCGCGATCGGCGCGGCGTTCGAGGCCGACCGCATCGCGCTGCTCTGCCTGCCGCGCGACCGGGCGAAGCTCGCGGGCGAAGTGGTCGAGATGCGCCGGCGCATGCACGCCGGCCACCCGAATCCGACCCGGCATTTCGACCTCAAGCACGACATGGGCGGCATGGTCGACATCGAGTTCACCGTCCAGTACCTGGTGCTCGCGTTCGCGCACGACCACGTGACGCTCACCGGCAACCTCGGCAACATCGCGCTCTTGCGGATGGCCGGCGAACTCGGCCTCGTTCCCGCCGAACTCGCTTCGCGCGTCGCCGACGCCTACCGCGAGTATCGCCGGGTGCAGCACGCGGTGCGGCTGACCGGCGCTCCCTCGGCTCGCGTCGATCCCGCGGCGCACGCGGCACGCCGCGCCGACGTGGTCGCGCTGTGGATGGCCGTCTTCGGCGCGCCCTGGCAGGCCCCGCCGGCCGAACGTTCCTGACGGCCTCGTCGCCCGGGTTCAGCGCGCGATCGCGGCGGACCGGCGGCGGTCGCGCGATCGGCGTGCAGAGCGCGCGCCCGGCTCGGCCGCGAGTTCGCGTCCGGAGCGCTCGAGTTCCTCGCGGGCGAGGCAGTGCATCACCGCCCGCCAGGCGGCCTCGTCGCGCGGCCCCGTCCGGCCGAACACCGCGGAGAACATCCTCCGCTGCAGCGTCGAGAGCCGCCGCTCGAGCGCCCTCCCGGCGGCCGTCAGCGCGAGCCGGCGCACGCGCGCGTCGTCCGGATCGGCGAGCCAGGCGATCAGGTCCTGCCGCTTCAGATCCCGCAACGGGCCGGCGAGCGACTGCTTCGACACCGCGAGCGTGCGGCGCAACTCGCCCACGGTCGGACGCTTCAGGCGCGCCACGAAGAAGAGGACGCGGTGGTGGGTCCGCGCGAGCGCGCGCTCGGCGAGCAGCCGGTCGGCCTCGCCCACGAAGCCGCGGTAGGCGAAGTACATGAGCTCGATCGCGGCGTCGAGCGCTGCCTCGCGCGCGCTCACCGTGCCCCCCGTCTTGACCCGCGGTCGGGGAGCGACGAAAATAGGTCAACCTGCATGACCTATTTTGCCCGGGATCGGGCGCCGGAGGCAAGCCGGCGGCGGGAAGGTAGAATCCCGGGCGACACGAGAAGGAGCGCAAGCGATGTCGATGGCGGACCGTGACGGCTGGATCTGGTACGACGGCAGGCTCGTGCCGTGGCGCGAGGCCACGACCCACGTGCTCACCCACACGCTGCACTACGGGATGGGCGTCTTCGAGGGCGTCCGCTGCTACAAGACGGTCGACGGCCCGGCGATCTTCCGGCTCGCCGACCACACCGCCCGCCTCGTCAATTCGGCGCGGATCTTCGGCATGAAGATCCCCTATTCGCCGGCCGAACTCGAGGAGGCCCAGAAGGAGTGCGTGCGGAAGAACGGCCTCGACTCCTGCTACATCCGCCCGATCGCGTTCTACGGCAGCAAGGCGATGGGCGTCGCCGCGAAGTCGAACCCGGTCCACGTCGCCATCGGCGCGTGGCCCTGGGGCGCGTACCTCGGCGCGGACGGCATCGAGAAGGGCATCCGCGTGAAGACCTCGTCGTACACGCACCACCACCCGAACATCACGATGTGCAAGGCGAAGGCGGTCGCGAACTACTCGGTGTCGATCCTCGCGAACCAGGAGGTCACGCACGACGGCTACGAGGAGGCGATGCTGCTCGACCCGCAGGGCTTCCTCTGCCAGGGCTCCGGCGAGAACGTGTTCATCGTGCGCGGCGGCGCATTGCACACGCCCGACCTCTCCGGCGGCGCGCTCGAAGGCATCACGCGCGAGACCATCATCGAGTTCGCGCACGAACTGCGCATCCCGGTCTACCAGCGGCGCATCACGCGCGACGAGGTCTACATCGCCGACGAGGCGTTCTTCACCGGCACGGCGGCCGAGGTGACCCCGATCCGCGAGTACGACCAGCGCGCGATCGGTTCGGGGTCGCGCGGGCCGGTCACGAAGAAGCTGCAGGACCTCTTCTTCGAGACGGTGAACGGGAAGAACGCCGCGAAGAAGCACTGGCTAGCGAAGGTGTGACGATGGACGGCTCCCCCGCGGCGAAGACGGACGACGCGGTCGTCGTCGATCCGAAGCACCTGCCGGCGTTCTGCCCCAATCCGGCGATGCCGCTGTGGAGTTCGCACCCGCGCGTGTTCCTCGACCTCGAGCCGACCGGCGAGGCCTCCTGTCCCTACTGCGGCACGCGCTATCGCCTCGCGGGCGGACCGCGCGCGGGCGGCGGGCACTGACCGCGGCGTCGCCGCCGCGCGGCGATCCGGGGCGGCCGCGAACGCAGGACGCAACGAGAACCGGGCGATGGATCGCACGCTGATCGTCGCGCCCTCGTGGGTCGGCGACGCGATCCTGGCCGAGCCGCTCGTCTCGCTCCTGCGCGAGCACGGCGAGGAGCCGTCGATCGACGTGCTGGCGCCGCCGTGGTGCGCGCCGGTCTACGCGCGGGTACGCGGCATCCGCAGGATCATCGAAAATCCGATCGGACACGGCCGCCTCGCGCTCGCGGAACGGCGACGCATCGCGCGCGAACTCGCCGCGGAGCACTACGCGCGCGCGTTCGTGCTGCCGATGAGCTTCAAGTCGGCGCTGATTCCCTGGCTCGCGCGCGTGCCCCGGCGCACCGGCTTCCGCGGCGAGATGCGGCGGGTGCTGCTGAACGACGTCCGCAAGCTCGACCGGCGCGAACTGCCGCGCCTCGTGGACCGCTTCTGCGCGCTCGCCGGACCTCCCGGCACGCGCGTACCGATGCCGCCCGCCCCGGTGCTGGTGCCGGACCTCGCGAACCGCAACGCCGCGATCAGGACGCTGCGGTTGAAGGGCGAAGGACCGGTCGCGATCCTGTGCCCGGGCGCGGAATTCGGGCCGTCGAAGCGCTGGCCACCGACGCACTTCGCGACGCTCGCGCGCCTCTTCGCCGAGGCCGGAGCGCGCGTGTGGCTGCTGGGTTCGCCCAACGACAAGCTCGCCGCCGACGCGGTGAAGGCCGCCGCCGGCGACACGATCCGCGCGATCCGCGACGTCACCGGCCGGACCGACCTCGGCACCGCGATCGACCTGTTGTCCGCGGCCACGGTCGTCGTCAGCAACGATTCGGGACTGATGCATGCGGCCGCCGCGGTCGGCGTGCCGGTCGTCGCGCTGTTCGGCAGTTCGTCGCCGGTCTACACGCCGCCGCTGTCGCCGCAGGCGAGCATCGCGAAGATCGACATCGCCTGCAGCCCCTGTTTCAAGCGCGAGTGCCCGCTCGGGCACTTCAAGTGCATGCGCGAACTCTCGCCCGCGCTGGTCTACAATCTGGCGCGCCCGAGTCTCCCGCCGCCCGCCTGACCATGGCCAAGGTCCGCACGCCCCCGATCTACACCACGCCGCAGGACGCCGCGCTCGCGTTCTACCAGGCGTTCGAGGCGCGCGACCTCGACGCGATGATGGCGACCTGGGCCGACGACGAGGAAGTGGTCTGCGTGCACCCGGGCGGCCCTCGCCTCGTCGGTTACGAGGCGATCCGCAACGCGTGGGAGCAGTTGTTCGCCTCGGACGCGCGGCTGCGTTTCCGACTCGAGCAGCCGATCGCGATCGACACCGTCGGGCTCGCGGTGCAAAGTGCGATCGAGCACGTCTTCCTCGCCGACGGCAGCCCGCGCGGCATGGCGGTCGCGACCAACGTGTTCATGCGCACGCCGACCGGCTGGCGCATGGTCTGCCACCATTCGTCGCCGTCGCCGACGGTCGTCGCGTCCACGCCGTCGGGCCCGTTGCACTAGCCTGTGGGTCGGGCTTCAGCCCGACAGGCCTCGTACCGATGCGATGCAGACGCGTCGGCCTGAAGGCCGACCTACGTGGGGGTGGTGGGTCGGGCTTCAGTAACCGTGTTGGATGTCAAGCCTGGAAGGGCTGATGATCGCGAACCATGGCGTTAAGGATGCGCAGGAGTTTGTGCATGCACGCCACGATC
>JAANMW010004213.1_pt1 | contig 10035 bp, 9 predicted proteins | sample 7279671 | NCBI WGS metagenome assembly JAANMW01 (sample SAMN14094541, study PRJNA606508) | bioreactor metagenome | isolation source: A lab-scale SPAN reactor treating ammonium-rich wastewater day 247 | place: Ireland: Galway | collected 2017-09-19
GGGTTGATGGACAGCCCTTATTGTAGCGCGGCAGGAGTGGGGAGGGGATTGCGTTGGTACGTGCAGTGTGAGGCGCGAACGGGCAGATGCGGCGGTTTGAACCGTGACTCTGTGGATATGAACGGGTGGTACCGCCGCACTGCGCGGGATAGAGGAACGTCGAGCGTGTGTTCATGGTGAGTTGCCGCGGAGGGCGTCAACAAGTAAGATCAGTCTGCAAAGAAGCCGGTGCACAGCGAATCGTCTGCGGAGGGTAAGCCGGGTGAACCATCCCTTTGTAAGTGTTGTGATGCCAATCCGTAATGAGGAAGCGTTTATCGAACGCAGTCTTGGGGCTGTCCTCGCTCAAGATTATCCAGCGGACAGAATCGAGGTGCTGATTGCAGACGGGATGAGCGATGACGGAACCCTGTCGGTTATTCAGCGGATGCCCGGCGCGGATCGTGTCAGAGTGATCCCCAATCCACGACGGATTCAGGCGGCGGGGCTTAACCTGATCATCCCAATGGCACGAGGCGAGTTCATTATCCGCGTCGATGGGCATACGATAATCGCAGAGGACTATGTGCGGCAGTGCGTCGACATACTCCAGCACACTGGCGCGCAGAACGTCGGCGGCGCGATGAACTCTGTCGGCATTACACCGATGGGCCGCGCGATTGCAGCGGCCGGGACATCCAGCTTTGCGGTTCCCACTGCGTTCCATGTGAGCAGCAAAGCGCAGTATACCGATACGGTTTATCTCGGCGCATGGCCGGCGAGCATCTTTCAACAGGTAGGGTTGTACAGCGAAGCCGTCGGGGTCAATGAGGATTACGAGCTGAACTACCGGATTCGCAAGGCCAGCGGGAGAATCTACTTCTCGCCCGCAATACGTTCTGAGTATTTCGGACGACAGACATTGCGCTCGCTCGCCCGGCAGTATTTCAGATACGGCAAATCCAAAGTCAAGACGCTGGCACACCATCCACAGTCGCTCCGGCCGCGTCAGTTGATTGCGCCGCTGTTCGTCGTCTTCCTATTCGGGGGCGCACTGCTCAGTGTGATCTGGCCGGGCCTACGAGCGTTCTGGGCGCTCGGTATCGGCGTGTATGCCGTCACATCGCTCGTGTTCTCCGTTAAGGTCGCGGCGCGTTCGGGTTGGGAATTGCTCTGGAGGCTCCCCATCGTGTTCCTCACGATCCATTTGTCGTGGGGAATCGGGTTCTTCGCCGGAATACGTCAAATTGGCAGACCCCTCTAGCTCATCTATTTCGATACCGGTTAAGGGACCCATGTATCGCCGACTTGCCACAAACACTGTGGTCAACATTGTGAACCTTGCGTTCAACATCGTCATCAACTTCGCCTTAGCGCCGATCTTCATCCGGGCGTTAGGAGATGAAGCCTATGGGATTTGGGTGTTTGTCGCGTCACTTTCTGTACTGCGCGGGTTCCTTCGCATCTTCGATCTGGGAATTGCGGCGTCGGTCATTAAGTTTGTCGCTGAGTACGACTCGCGCAGAGATCAGCAGGGGGTCAATGAAGTCGTCAGCGCGTCACTGATCGTCTACAGCATTGTGGGGTTAGTGGCATCGGGGGCGCTGCTGCTCGTGGGGTTAACTGCCGTCACTGCGCTCTTCAATATCCCAGCGTCGCAAACTGAGACCGTCCGCATATTGCTCACGTGGCTTGCGTTCCAAACGATCGCGGATTTTCTCGGTTTGACGGCATCCGGAACGCTGGAGGGATTGCAGCGTTACGACATCACGCGTGGATCAAACATCGTCCGGCTTCTGTTGTTCGCGGCGACCAGTATCGCGTTTCTGGCGGGAGGACTGGGCGTTTACGCGCTGGCGCTTTCGACGACAATCAGCGAATTAGCGCGTATCGCTATACACGTAATCTGGATTCGCCGCCTCATCCCGGGGCTTCGGCTAACTTGGCGAGTGAGCGGTCGAGTACTGCGCGCGATATTCAGCCTGAGTAGTAAGGTGTTCATCTTCGCATTGGCGAATACCGTCTACGAGCAGATGGACAAGCTGATTATCTCGGTGATGCTTACGACGACGCTGCTCACAGACTATGACATCTCCAACCGGCTGCATACATTGGTTTTCGCGCTGACGACTATGATCGGCCCGTTCGTCGTGCCGATGGCGTCGAGCTTGCAGGCCACGAACAAAAGCGGAAGCCTCCGAGAGTTGTATGTGCGTGCTTGCCTCTACTCAGCTGTTCTCACAGTTCCGGCTACATTCATCATGATGGTTATCGTCGAGCCATTGACCGTATATTGGCTAGATCATTCCTACGCACATACGGCCAACATGACACGGCTTTTTGTAAGCTACATTCTGGTTTGGTATTTCCTTCGGATTGGTCAGAATATGCTTGGAGGAGTCAATAGACTTGAACGAATACTCCCAGCGTTTATCGGAAGCATAGTTGTAAATTTGGTTGTCAGTGTCCTTGCAGCCCAGAAACTTGGCTTGATAGGAGTTGTTCTCGGAACCGTTGTCGGGAATATCACCGCATTCATTCCGTCAATAATCGTGTTTCGAAGGGAATTTGACCTAAGGTGGAAAGACTTCTCTCACGAGATAATACTGCGTGTTTATCCACACGCCCTCACGGGTGCGTTTGTCGTATATTTTCTTATTGAGTTTCGTTATCCAGCCAGCCTTGTAGAAGTACTTGTATACTCGATAATTGGTGGCATCGTTTTCTTGGGCCTATTCTTGCTCAGAGGTATCCCGAATACAGAGCGAAGCGCTCTCTACTCACTCGGTCGAAGACTTCTCCGACTCAAGTAACTACCGAGTACGCAAATCTGAAATCAACACTGTTTCAACGCCATGTTTTTCAAAGAGCGTATCGAGCTCAAGGGCAGCTTGGGGACGGGCAAGATCTTCCGTATTTGGATGTAGATGAATTCTCTTGATATCGGGGTTGATCCAGCCGGAAGTCAGAAGTGCTGAGGAGTAGTCGGAATAGATTGCGAGGAGACGGTTGCCAAGTGATGCACAAATGAGTTCTGCTGGTACAGTCTTATCCTCAAATATGACCTTGCTGCCATAGAGGTTCAAATAATCGTCATGTACCTCTCGCGGATGATACTTTGCAATAATCGTAATGCCTTCCGCGTTGTGGCGTTCGATGAGATCCAACAAAAAGCCCTTATACTTCTCATGGTTCTTGAGGGTTTCTGAGTACGATAGGAGCAGAAGTACGGCTTGGTCGATTTCTGCAAATTGGTCACCGAGGCTAAATGCACGAGAAAGAATAGAAGCCTGTTCGGGCGCGAGATGGAAATGCGGCATTCTGTAAACGGGTTTGCTTTTCAGTGAGACATTAACGTCATCTGGGAAAAGTACAATGCTACATTCGACAAGCGGATGATCTCCGTAGCGATCGACCCTCGTGTAATTTTTGCCATATAGAGCAACTAGAATCCAGTTGAGTCGGTTCTTGAGTTCTGCAAACTGCCAGTACGGACTGTTATAGTAGACTCCTGTACCATCTTCGACGAGTACGATTTGTGTATGTGGATAATCGTTTTGTTCCTTTACGTAGCTCATTAAACTCTGGGTATCAAGGCGTTGATCGTCAAAGATGTACAGCCTCTGAATCTGCTTTTCCTTCATTATTCGAATGAACTTGGATTTTGCGGAGTACTGAGCAAGCATCGATCCCAGTTTTGCACCGTAGTACCGGATGCGGGACTTTGTTGGTGAGATGTTTCTCGCGACGAAACCCCCAAGACTATAGCGCCCTGCAAGTAGGTGCACCCGATCAGCATATGAGGATACCTGTGCAAATTCGTTGCAGACTGCCACGCCAGCGCTGAAATCATTTATCACGAATAGCCTGAAGTCCTGTAACGACTTCGAGTTAATTATGGACAGGCTATAGAGGAGGTGAAGCGGCGTATGTGCTACAAATACATCCATCTCGCGTACCAAGACTTAGTCCAGCGCAACCGGTCAGGAAGCAACTAGACTCCAACCAACTCCCACGACAGCGGGGTGCCGCGCTCGATGTCACGGCTGGCGTGTTTGCCGAGGATCTCCGGAAGATGCCGTGTGTGCAGGCCGTGCGCCGGACGAATCGAGCGCACGTTGTCCTCGGTGAAAACCTCGCCGGCCTTGACATCTTGGACGACAAACAAGGAGCGACGGAAGACGAGGCTCTGAGCCTCTTTAGAAGTGATGCCATATGAGACTGTTCCCAGCGCCTTCTCGATTGTGCGAACTGCATCAACCATTGTCTTGAACTCATGTGGTTCGAGTGAGAATGCGCTATCTGGCCCTATATCAGCACGCGACAACGTGAAATGCTTCTCGATAATGGTAGCGCCTAACGCGACTGCTGCGATTGGTACTTCGATTCCCAATGTATGATCCGATAGGCCGACCTGTACACTGAAAGTCTCCGCTAGATTAGGGATTGTCAGAAGATTCATCTCCTCAGGTGGAGCAGGATAGGCGCTATTGCACTTCAAGAGGGCGAGCTCAGTTCCTCCTGCCCTGCGGAAGGCGTGAACAGCTTCATCGATTTCCGCGAGGGTTGCCATGCCTGTTGACATAATTGTTGGCTTTCCAGTATGTGCGACTTTCTGGATCAAGCCGATATCGACCAACTCGAACGATGCGATCTTGTAAGCAGGAACATCGAGCTTCTCAAGGAAGTCAACCGCTGTGAGATCAAAAGGCGACGAAAACAGGTCAAGCCCTAGGTTATCGGCAACTTTCTTTAACCCAGAATGCCACTCCCATGGTGTATATGCCTCGCCATAAAGATCGTAAAGACTGCGTCCATTCCAGAGTGTGCCACTGATTTGAAAATAGGATTTATCGCTGTTCAGCGTAATAGTTTCGGGTGTATATGTTTGCAGCTTTACGGCATTTGCTCCTGCGATTTTGGCTGCATTGATAATCTCAACTGCCTTATCATAGTTTTGATTGTGATTAGCCGAGATCTCAGCAATGATGTAGATAGGCTGATTTGGCCCGACTGTGTTTTGATTGATATGGAGTGAACTCATCGTAGTTACTCGTCCTCGTCATTGTATCTAAGTTCAATGCTTACATATACCTTCTTGCCCTCGTGAATAAAGTACGCTCCTAGATATGGAGGAAATGTTCGTGCGCGCAACAAGTTGATCAGTTCCCTACCCGTATATGATCGATCCAAGTCGATCTGATCGATTGTCTCTACATCGCGTACACGATGACTAGTTCCTCCGCGCGGCTGAATTGTTCGTGAGGCTGTCCCCGCTATGATTCGAGGCCATTGAGTTGTGAATAACTCATATGCAGCCTTTTCAAGCTTGCTATAAAGTGTTGCTCCAGTATCAACCGGCTCTATGTTCACACGTGTTTGTGCGATGATATCTCCTGTGTCTATGCTTTGATCTATGTAGTGAAGCGTGACGCCGGCTGGTGTTTCTTCGATGATACTCCAGACGTTCGGATACGCGCCGCGATTGTATGGTAGATACGACGGGTGCAAGTTAATTACCCCGTGCCTAAAAACGGATAGAATATCTGGTCGAAGGATATATCCAAACATTATTGATACACCCAAATCGGCGTCAAGCTCCTTAATTGCACTGATAGTTGCATCCGAATTTATCGTACTACCATCGAATACCCGATAATCGGGCAGGTTTGCATCTGCAATCATTTCATCGCCATAGCGTCGACGTTCGGGGGGGTGAACCACTAATCCGACCACTGATGTATCTTGTTGTTGTTTGAGCCACTCCAGGATTGTATAGCCGAGGAATCCATTCGCCAAATAGACTATCTTCATAGTGTGCTGCCTCTCAACATAGAGTCGATAACGCGTTCAACGCCATACCCATCTACTGCGTGTTGTGATCGATTTGACAATGCCGCGCGCCGAGCTGGATTAGTGCGTAACTCCTCTATGAACAATGCGACGTCTTCGCTTAAAGATAGCGTTTCAATTGCACCTCCATCTGAAAATGCTTCAACGCTACCTAGCTGGTTTTCAGCGATAACGATGGCGCAAGTCGGGACACCCAACAAGGCGAGTTCCCACAGGGTCGTACCGCCCGCCGAAATTGCCATGTCAGCACATGCCATCAATGCAGGCATATCATGAACGTTTTGAAGAATGTCAATTCGACCGTGCTCTCGGTTTGCTCGCAATAACAGTGAATCGAGGTGAGGATTACTTCCTCCTACTACTGTTTTGATGTGAACAGCCTTGTCGTCAAGAATTGACGTTAGCTTATCTAGTAATCTCATCGTGATGTTATCTGGATCACTTCCACCCATGGTGACAAGAAGCTTATTTGCCTGAGGCACGGTCGGTCTCTTCCGTCCTCGCCATGGCCAGAACTCTCTACGAAGTAGCGCGTATCGAGTGCCAAGAAGTAACTGTGTATTGGACTCTCGGTTCACATATGTAATGGTATCCGCATGTGCGTTCTGATTCAGTACGAAGTCTGCGTAGTAGTGCTCGGCGTGGCCGTAGTCATCGATAAACAACAGGCGCAATCCCGCGTTCTTGATAAGCTTCTGGTACTCTGAGCCGAACACATAGCCGTCGACAACGACTGCCTCTGCACCGATCTCGCGCGCAAGGGCGATGACTGACTCGGCGTCGTTTGCGCTACCTGCCATCGCATCTAGTCTTCTCACGGTGATTTGCTCGGTGACGAGCCGTGTATGGAGTGTCTGAGGCAGGGTTGCACAGCAGTAGGTAACGCCTCCGCCCTTATCCTGCCATGCTTGCGCCAATGCAAGACAGCGCATGACATGACCGGTGCCAATTTCCGTACTGGCATCTGCCCGAATGAGAAGAGGTGGCAGTGTCATATCCGCTTCTGTTCGATATGCTGGTTTAGAGCGATCCATTCGGGATGCTTATCAAGCAGAGTTAGGACGTCACGCCAGCCAAAATCACCATGTCCAAAATGGGAATAGATGCGCTCGATTAGCTCAAAATCCTCTGGCGTATCCACTGTCCAGCGATGATGGCTGTAATCTGTAGGGTTTGACACGCTGGCTAAGCGGAACCATTCAGGATGACGATAAAAATACGGTGTGACGTGTTCACGCCATGCTGATTGATCTTCGATCCATGCCCGCTCAAGTGCCGCAGCACCAAACACCTCTGTATCCAACCCGCGTGGATAACACCGCTGCTGCGTATTGCTTGCATAATCGACCATCGGCGCGGTGCTTCGATAAGCCGCTACAACGAGATCAATCACAGAGGGATCAATCAAGGGACAGTCCGACGTGATGCGAACGATATGCGCTGCGCCGAACTCACGTGCGGCTTGATAGTACCGGTCAAGCACGTCCTCTTCACTGCCCCGGAAGCACGGCCATCCGAAATCATTGCACATAGCCGCGGTCGGATCGTCCTGCGGATTGGTCGTTGTTGCAACGACAACCGCGTCAACAAGGCGGCTCTTTGTAACGCGGTGTACCACCCACCACAGCATCGGCTTACCCAACAGCGGAAGCGCGATCTTGCCGGGCAACCGCGTGCTGCCCATTCGTGCTTGGATGATACAGACGGTGTTAGCCTGAGACATCACTTTAGCCCCTCGAGTTTGCGAACGGCCGCAATCACATCATCCGCGTCGGCTTCCGTCATTTCAGGAAAAATGGGCAGCGTAATCAGTCGTTCGTACGCTGCTTCAGCGATGGGACACAGCCCGTATCCCGTCCCTAGATGCTGCTGGTAGTACGGGTGCAGATGAACGGGGATATAGTGGACGTTTACACCGATGTTTTCCGCGCGAAGCGCTGCGTAAATATCCGCTCGCGTGACCTGCAGCTGATCGAGGTCGAACCTCACCATGTAGAGGTGATAGGCATGGGCTGCGTTTGGCCGCACGAAAAGCGGCTGCACGTACGGGATATCAGCGAATGCCGCGTCATACCACGATGCGATCTGCTGACGCCGAGCAACTGAAGCGGGCAGCTTCTCCAACTGGGTGATCCCCAGCGCGCACTGAAAATCCGTGATCCGATAATTGTAGCCCAGATCCACCATCTCGTAGAAGAATCCGCCTGTGAGCGAGCGCTGGCGATGATCCGTCGTAATGCCGTGATTTCGGAAAATGCGCATCCGCTGGGCCAATTCGGCGCTGTTTGTCGTGACTACACCGCCCTCCCCGGATGTGATGTGTTTCACCGGATGAAGACTGAATGTATTCAAGTCCGCCAACGTGCCGACTGGACGGCCGTCGAGGCTGCCCCCGATCGCGTGACAGGCATCGGCGATAATCGACAATCCGTGGTCATCGACGATGCTTCGCAGAGCGGCGTAATTCGCGGGATGTCCGGCATAGTCGACCGCGACGATAGCTTTCGTCCGTGGCGTGATCTTTTCGCGCACACGCTCTGGATCAATAAGCAAGGTGTCGTGCTCAACATCTGCGAAAACCGGCGTTCCGCCTTGATACAAGATGCAGTTGGCGCTTGCGGCAAAGGTCATCGGCGTGACGATTACCTCGTCACCGGGCTGAATGTTCAGGGCATAGATGGCACAGTGCAGCGCAGCCGTACCGTTGCAAACGGCGACCGCGTGCTCCGCGCCCGTTGCGGCAGCAAACACCTGTTCAAATTCACCGACTTTGGGGCCGGTTGTCAACCAATCTGAACGGAGGGTATCCACAACGGCGGCGATATCACGCTCATCAATGTGCTGTCTCCCATACGGAAGCAGCGACTCGCGAACCGGCGATCCTCCCTTGATCGCGAGCTGCTCACGCATTGTCGATCATCTCGCGAAGCTCGGTGCTCTTCAGCCAACGGTCGTTACTATCGCTTGAATACGAGAAACCATCTGGAAGCGCTTTCCCTTCGGCCCAGCGATCTTCAGACCACCAAGGATGAGCGGGAAGGATCGCGTAACGATCGCCGAGATCGACCGCTTGCCGGGCCTCATCCACGGAGATCATCGATTCGTGCAGTTTCTCGCCGGGGCGGATACCGACAATATCGACAGCGCAGTCCGGCGCCATCTCCTTCGCCAAATCCATGATGTTCATGCTTGGCAGCTTGGGCACAAAGATCTCACCACCAAACATCCGTTCAATACACGAGATTACGAACCGCACCCCTTGATCGAGCGTGATCCAGAACCGGGTCATGCGCGGATCCGTAACCGGTAGTCGCCCGGTCTTCATCTGGTCGCGGAAAAATGGGATCACGCTGCCCCGGCTGCCCACCACGTTACCATAGCGCACGCAGCTAAAGCGCGTGCCGCGTCCGCCGCTGTAGGCATTCCCTTGAACGAACAACTTCTCGGCCACGAGCTTGGTCGCCCCATACAGGTTGACCGGCGCTGTGGCCTTGTCGGTGCTCATCGCGAGCACTCGCTTGACCCCGTTGTCGATGGCTGCGTCAATGATGTTCCGCGCGCCGTCGATGTTGGTGGCGACGGCTTCAATCGGGTTGTACTCGCAAGCAGGTACTTGTTTTAGCGCCGCAGCGTGGACGACGATGTCGATGCCTTTGAATGCGCGATCCAAGCGGCGCGAGTCGCGCACGTCACCGATGAAGTAGCGCAGACTGCGATCATTGAATCCGCCCACCTGCATTTCGTGCTGCTTTAATTCGTCGCGGCTCAGAATGACTAACCGCTTCGGGTGATACTCCTTGAGCATGATTTCGACAAACTTGCGTCCGAACGAACCTGTACCGCCGGTGATGAGGATGTTCTGATCATTCCAGTTGAATGTCATGTTTGCGCCGTGCCTGAGGAAATTGGGGATCAACAATAATCAATCATACTCTAACAAAAGTTTGGAAACACAAAGACCGAACTGACTTAGGCAATCATGGCCCTTGAAGCGTCAACGAAGTCGATGAGCCGAAGCCCATGAGCGTGCGGTGACGTGTTCAGATCGCACGTTGAAAGCGAGTCTAGTCAGCGCCGGGCGAGGAACAGCGACAGCGGCGTGCTGTCGGAGTCCAGCGTGACGATCTCGAAGCGTGCATCACGCAGGCCGGCCGCATCGAATGCTGCCAGCCATGTCGGGATGTCGAACACGCCGCATATATG
>JAANMW010004214.1_pt1 | contig 10034 bp, 10 predicted proteins | sample 7279671 | NCBI WGS metagenome assembly JAANMW01 (sample SAMN14094541, study PRJNA606508) | bioreactor metagenome | isolation source: A lab-scale SPAN reactor treating ammonium-rich wastewater day 247 | place: Ireland: Galway | collected 2017-09-19
AGGAAAACATCCGCATGCGCGATGTCTTCCTGGTCCAACCCTTCGTCAGCCCGGTAAACACCTCGATCATGGAACTCCTCATCATGATCGACGCCGCCCGCCGCGCCTCGGCCGGCCGCATCACCGCCGTCATCCCCTACTACGCCTATGGCCGCAGCGACAAGAAGGACCAGCCCCGCGTCCCCATCACCGCCCGCCTGATCGCCAACATGCTCGAAACCGCCGGCGCCGACCGCGTCCTGACCATGAACCTCCACGCCGGCCAGATCCAGGGCTTTTTCAACATCCCCCTCGACGAGCTCAACGCCCTCTTCACCATGACGGCCCACTTCAAGAACGAACACCTCGAAAACTACGTCGTCGTCGCGCCGGATGTCGGCGACGAAAAGCGCGCGCGCGATGTCGCCGCCCGGCTCGACATGCCCCTCGCGATCATCGAGAAGCGCCGCCTCGGCAACACGGGCCGCACCGAAGCCATGAACGTCATCGGCGAAGTCGAAGGCCGCAATGTCCTCGTGATCGATGACGAGATCGACACTGCCGGGACTATCACGGAGGCCGTCCGCATCCTGCGCGAGCGCGGGGCGCGCGACGCGATCATCGCCTGCTACCACGGGCTCTTCACCGGCCCGGCCATCGAGCGCCTCAGCGCCGCCGGCGCCCGCGAGATCGTCGTCACCGACTCGATCCCGATCCCCGAGGCCAAGCGCCTGCCCAACATGACCATTCTCCCCGTCGCACCCCTGCTCGGCGACGCCATCGGCCGGATCCACTCCGGTCAGAGCGTCGGCGCGCTCTTCCAGTAACCACCTCTTCGCCCTGCCGCCCTTCCTCGCATCAGGGCAAGCGCCCACCCGCCGCAATGCTTCTGCAAGGCCAATTTACGCGCGTTTAACACCAGTCCTGCCCGTTTGTGGTACAAATAGCTTGCCGAATCCGTGTCGACACGGAACGGGGGAACCATTTCCTGGGGTGTATCCCGGCGTCCAGCCGGGTAGGTGAACTCCCTCACCGAACCCGACAGCTAACCCCGTAGGCGCGAAGGGAGAGGCGTGGCAGCCGCTCAGCCTGCCGCAATTGCCTCTCAGACGCCCTGGATTGCGTGCCACTGGCTTCAACACCGGCGGCTCCGCTTCCACCGCTTCTCAGGAGGCTCACATGCTTCGTCCCGGTCAACAACCCTGGTGGCGAAAGATCTTCGCTGAATCCACCATCGTCAACGCGGCCGCCACCGCTGTCCGCCGCTGCCCCGAATGCAGCTCCGCCTACGACAGCTGCGACCGCTATTGCCCCGGCTGCCACACCGCAACCCCCGAGTGGCGCTACGGCTAAACACGTTCCGTTCCCTCCTCTGGTGTGTCCGCCACCCCTGGGCGGCGCACCCCGGCAAGGCCACCCGCCGCAAGCGGGTGGCCTTCTCGGTTGCCAAACGCACCAGGACCTCCCTCAGCCCTTCCCCGCCGGCCGATCCGGTTCCACCCGGAACCGCCCGTAATCCGTCATGATGAACACGCCCTCCGCCTCCGCGCACAGGATTTCGCCGGCATGCAGCGTGCCCGATGCGAAGATCTTCCGCCCCTCCACCCGCTCTACCCGCGCCCGAAAACGCACCTCTATATGCAACGGCGTCGGCCGGCGGTAGCGCACTGTCAGCGTGCCGGTCATCCCCGGCTGCCCGGTCATCGCCTGCACCATCCCCAACGCCTCATCGAAGGCCGCCGCCACCAGTCCCCCGTGGACATGGCCGGGCGGCCCCTCGTACTGCTTTCCGAACACAGCCGTCCCCGCCACCGCGTCGCCCTCCACCCACAGCTTGAGCGGCGGCGCCACCGGGTTCGCCATCCCCAGGAGGGGGCTGTGGTCGAACAGCGCCCGCGTATCGCCCGAGGGCGATGTTTCGCCGAACCCCCACGAGCGTCGCCCCGTCCGCGTCGCTTCGAGGTGTTCGGCAAAGCGCTCACTCGCCTCCGCGGCCGCGATCAGGTCGGCCTCGGGGGCATCCATGTCCATCAGCCCTTCCGTGATCTTGCGCATCGCCGCCGCCAGCCGCAGGAGCGCTGCCCGCTGGCCCTCCGGCGGCGCTTCGTTCGGTATCCAGGTCGAAAGCCGTGCGAACGGCTCCGGTGCTTCCGTCTCTTCCATGACTGGATTATGGCTGCGGCGTCAGCGGAGCGCGAACAACCGCAGCGGCTCCGTCATCAGCGGCACCACCACCGGCGCCGAAAGCTCGCGAAACCTGAAGCCCTTGCCCGCCACCAGCTCTCGTACCACGTTCGAGACCACCACCTCGCCCGGCGCCGCCACCACCGAGGCGCGTACCGCAACCACGAGCGACTGGTCTGCCTCCGTTGCCGGGGCCGACCCTGGCTCGCCCGCATGCACCCCAATGCTCACGCCCGTCTCCTCGGCCAGCACCCGGGCGCAGCCGAGCGCAGCCTGTGCCGAGCCGAACACCCCGGTCGGCGTGCCCCCCATCAGCGCCACCGGCGCGCCACCGTGCGAGGCGATCCGCTCCGCGATTACTCCCGGCCGGGCGTTCCCATTCGCCACGAGCACGGTCCGCAGCGGCATGTCGTCGAAGGCGGCGGTTCGCTCCTTCACCGGCTCCTGGTGTTCCAGGAACTCGCTCATCGCGCGGATCGCGTCCCGCAGGTTCCCCGGCAGCGCCAGCCGCCCGTCGGGCACCGACCCGGCGAGCCGAACCGCCAGGTCCCGCGGTGTAAGCGCGTTCATGTCGAAGTGCACCACCAGCACCGGGCAAATAACCCGGCTCAGTAGTGGCGTCACGTCTGTCTCCCGGTCCACCTGGAGGTACTTCAAGAAGTCCTCTGGCGTCATCGCCGCCCGCATCTGCGCGGCCAGCGCCCGCGGAACGTCGCCCGGCACCCACCCGAAGGCGTGTGACATCGAGGCTTCCGTGTACGTCACCCAATCGACCAGGATCAGCGATTCCAGCGCTGCCCGGGCCGCCTGGCCCCAGTAGTCGCTCCCCCGCGTGTAGGGCTGGTGAAGGACCAGGTGCGACACCCGCTCCGGCCGTTCCGCCGCATAGGCAATCGCCCACGAGCATGCGTGGAGATTCGCCTGGATGGCGAACCGTTCCAGCCCCAGGCGGTCGGCAACCGCGTCGATATCGCGCATGCGCGCCTCCAGCGAGATGTCGGCGACATCCCGGTCGGAGAGCCCCGCCCCCCGCGAATCGAAGCGCACCACCCGCATCGTCTCCGCCATCCGTTCGAATTCGTGGTAGCGGGTCTGGAAAGGCAGGCCGCACTCGAGGCCGATATGGCTCAGCTGGGGCGGCCGCAGCGCGATGACCGGTACCCCGCCGGCGCCGAACGAGGTGTAGGCAAGGTTCACTCCATCGCTCGTCCGGGTGTACTGGATACGCGGTTCCAACATCTCCTGATCGTATGCGCCTCGGGCGGCCTCGAAGAATCCGCCGGCCGGAGGGCCGGTCTCATACAAAGGGCGGATATCCCGCCGCCGATCGTTCGACCCCGGAGCGGCCCGGTGGATATACTTCCGCCCGAAGGCGATGGAGTCCGCCTTGCTCAACCGCCCGATTGCGGGCTGATGACTCCTGCACACTGCCCCTGGACGGGGGTCCCGCAGGAGATTGCCAGTGGCCTACCTCTACATCATGCTCGGCGCGATCGCCGGCGCCCCGCTTCGCTACTTCGTCCAGGGCCGCGTCCAGGATCTTGCACCCCCGGCGTTTCCCTATGGCACCCTGGTCGTGAATATCACCGGCTGCCTGCTCATCGGCCTCCTGCTCACCCTCGCCGAAGAGCGCGAGATGCTCGGCCGCGAATCCCGCCTCCTTCTTGTCACGGGTTTCCTCGGGGGCTACACCACTTTCAGCACCTTTGGCTGGGAAACCTACGCGCTGCTGCGTGATAACGAGGTGCTCCAGGCTTCCGGCAACGTCATTCTCAGCGTCGCCGGCGGGATCTTCGGTGTCTGGGCCGGCTCGATGATCGCGAGGCTTCCATGACCGAACACCTCAACCTGGATGGCGACGGCCTCCTCCTGCGCCTCTTCATCGGCGAACGCGACCAATGGCACGGCAAACCGCTTCACCAGGCCATCCTTTTGCTCGCCCGCGAACGCGGCCTGGCCGGTTGTACCGTCTCCCGCGCACTCGCCGGGTTCGGGGCGAGTTCCCGCATCCACACCACCAAGATTGAACGCCTCTCGATGGACCTGCCCATCGTCATCGAGATCGTCGACGCGCCGGAGAAGGTGCGCGCCTTCCTGCCGGCACTCGAAGAAATGGTCGACAACGGCCTCGCCACCCTCGAACCAGTCGAGGTCCACTTCTACCGTCACCGCCGCTCCTGAACCCGCCGGCGGCAACGGTCGCAGCCGCCGTGAGCCCCTACCTGGGAATGCGTTACTCGCGCCCCGAACCGGCCTGGCGTAACAGCTTCAGGAACTCCTCGTCGCCCTGGAGCATGGCAAGCTTCGGGTCGGCCGCCGCTTCCCGCGCATACGCCGGGTCGATCTCCAGCGCCCGCCCGACGTGACGCAGCGCCTCGTCGCGGTTGCCCAGCGTGGCCGAAGCCTGGGCCGCACCGTACTGGGCCGCTGCGTCCGTCGCGTCCACCCGGATCGCCTCGCGGAAGTCGACCAGCCCGGCCGCCGCATCGCCGCCGTGCAGGTGCGCCAGTCCCCGGTTCACCATCACGGTCGAATCCGTCGGGTCGGCTGCCAGGGCGCCGTTGAAGTCCCTGAGCGCGGCCGCGTAATTCGCCCGGTAGAGGTGCAACATCCCCCGGTTGTTCAGCGCGTCTGCGTCGTCCGGCTGCAGTTCCAACGCCCGGTCGTAATCCAGCAGCGCGTTCTCCAGGTCGCCCGAGCGTGTCCGCGCGTTGGCGCGGTTGTAGAACGCGGCCGTCAGGTCCCCATCGAGCTCGATTGCCTGGGTGTACCGCTCGATCGCCAGCCCGTACTGACCCACGTTGAAGTACACGTTCCCCTCGTCCAGGTACGACTCGGCCGTCCGCCGCGGCGGCGGCACGATGGCCGCGGGCTCCAGGCCAGTCAGCGCCTCCTCCACCGAGTCGAGCAGTTGCTCCTCCGGCGCCGCCGGTGACTCGCTGGGGGGTGCAGGCGGCGCAACCGCCTCCTCGATCGAGCCGGCCAGCTGCGCCGCGGGTGCTTCCTCCGCCGGCGTCGCCGCCAGCTCCTCGAACGCTTCGGTCACCACATCCGCTTCGGCCGGCGCGTCCGTCGCGGCCACCTCGTCCACAACCGTGAGCGGTTCCTCCAGCAGGTCCCGCCCGTGCTCGACCGCTTCAAGCATCTCCGCGAAGTCCAGGCCCTCGTCCTCGCCGGGCGTCATCTCCTCAGCTTCCGCCGGGACAACCTCTTCCAGTTCCGGGGTGGGCGCTTCAGGCTCGATCGTCACCGCCTCCGGCTCGACGACGGCCCCGACCTCATCGAGCGCAATGTCCGTCGGCGGGAGGTCCTGCGGGGGCGTCATCCCTTCCGACTCCGCCTGGGCGATCTCGTCCGCAAGTTCCTCGGCCTCAACCGCCTCGTCGCGCTCCTCCGCCGTCTCGAAGCCCGCCGGGGGCGGAGGCGGCGGTTCCACGGTCGGGGGAGTCCAGCGCTGCGGCACCGGCGATGCCTGCCGGCGCCGTACCACCGAGGCAACCACATATACCGCCGCGGAGACCACACCGAGGATCACCAGCAGGCGGATGATGCGTTTCATGGCTTCGCCTCGGCTTCCCGTTCCAGCAGGTGCTCAGTCACCGCCATCAGGCCAGCATACGCGTATACCAGGTAGTCGCGCGGGTGTAATTCCACCTTCTTCAGCGTCTCTTTCCGCGCTGTCACCGGGTCCCACGAACCGGTCAGCTCGATAGAGTCGTGGTCGATCCCCATCTGCAGCTCGTACAGCTCGCCGTCGTCGCATACCACGATGCAGCCGCGTTCAGGGTCGCCCGAAAGCCCGCCGTCATCGCACTCGATCGCGTTGGTGAACAGCGCATTGGGGAACGAAGGGAAAGGGTCGAGCTCGGCGCAGGCTTCCTGCAGCAACTGCTGGATCTGCATCGCCGCGCGCTCGAGCACCATGTCGGCCTGGGATTTCCGCAAGAGTGCCTGGTTTGCCATCTGTTGGAGAAGTATATGAGGTCGTCTACCCTCCGGTCTCTGTTTTCGCCCTCGATGTCGTCAGATGCCGAAGACCGCGCCCAGCGCCTCATCCACACGCCGGGGCAGCGCCGGGCTTAATCCGCCGAGCTTCCACCGCAGCAGGGTCCGTCCCCCTCGGTCGCCGGGCTCACTTCGATCTTCGGCCTTCGTCCCGGGCATACTCGACAACGCCCTGAATCTCCAGCCCTCTTCCCTCGGTAACACGGTTTGAGGGATCTCCCTCCCCCCCCGCGACATGTCCTTTGTGGCACATCGACTACTTGACACCCGCCAGCCGGTGCTCCTATAAGTCGGAAGACAGCGTGTCCGGACGGCGTGTATCGTCCGGGAGGCTGAGTGCCGGACCCCGGGGCGCAAGCGGGTCACCCAGGCAGACTAAGACGGCTCGACAAGGATTGCTGATGCAGAAGTACTTCGTACGCCGGGTCATCCTGATGCTGCCGACGCTCATTGGGCTGACGTTCGTGGTGTTCATGGCAGTCCGCCTGCTCCCCGGCGACGTGATTAACCAGATCGTCGGGGAATCCGGCGACGCCACGCCGGAAATGCGCGAGGCACTGGAGGAGCGATACAACCTCAACGGGAACGTGGGTGTGCGCTATGTCGAATGGTCGGCTGGTTTGCTGCGGGGCGACCTCGGGAACTCCATCATCAGCGACCGCCCCGTCACGCAACACCTGCGTGAACGGGTGGCCGTCACGGTGGAACTCGGCATTCTCGCCCTCATCGCATCTCAACTCATTGCGCTACCCGTCGGCATCATTTCCGCCGTCCGCCAGGACTCAATAGTCGACCACCTCGCACGGAGCCTTTCGATCCTGCTGCTTGCCGTGCCGAGCTTTTGGCTCGCGCTGCTCGCCATCACCTATGGCTTTGTCTGGTTTGGCTGGACGCCCCCATTGCGATACGCCGAAATATGGGACGACCCTGCATCGAACATCCGCTCGCTCTGGGTGCCCGCCCTCATTCTCGGGGCAGCGCTATCGGGCACCCTCATGCGCCTGACTCGCTCGACCGTTATCGAGGTGCTGCGCCAGGACTACGTGCGAACCGCCCGGGCGAAAGGCCTGCGCGAGCGAAGCACCGTGCTCCACCACGTAATGCGAAACGCCCTCATCCCGGTCGTGACGGTCATCGGGTTGCAGGTGCCAGTCGTGGTGGGCGGAACCGTGGTGCTCGAATCGATATTCGGGCTGCCAGGGCTCGGGAGTTTTCTCCTCGATTCAGTTCAGCACCGGGACTACCCGGCGGTCCAGGGAGTGGTTTTGATATCGGGCACAGTCGTCATCCTGACGAACTTGCTGGTCGACCTCACCTATCCGCTCCTCGACCCTCGAATCCGATGAACGAAGCACTTTGATGACAACACCCAAGACAGCCACACTGGAAGTGACTCTCACCAACAACCATTCCCGCGTGAGGCGGTGGATGAGGGCCTTGCGCGACTTCATCCGATACAAGCCCGTTGGTGCGTTTGGCCTGGCAGTGATCCTGGCTCTACTTGTCACCGCCGCAATTCCTGGAGTGATCGCTCCGTCTCATTACAGCGACTTCGACCTGCTCAATCGTTTCCAGGATCCGTCGTCCAGTCACATTTTTGGTACGGATAATCAGGGCCGCGATGTCTTCAGCCGCGTAGTCTACGGTGCTCGCACATCGGTAACGATTGGCCTGGGGGTGGTGCTGCTGGCAGCAGTATTCTCGACAACTATTGGGCTCGTTTCCGGCTACTACGGCAAGCTCCCGGATCTCATCATCCAGCGGCTAATCGATATTTGGCAGGCATTTCCTGGTCTCATTTTCATTATCTTCCTGCTGTCGATTTTCTCTCCAAGCCAGTTGACCTTGATCGTGGCGCTCGGAGTTCTCTTCACAGCCGGCTCCTCGCGCGTAATCCGCAGCTCGGTGCTCCAGGTCAAGCAGGGACTGTTCGTCGAAGCTGCCCGGTCCACGGGAGCGTCTGACACGCGAATCTTGTTGAGGCATATCCTCCCCAACATCGCGCCCATTTTGATCATCAACGCTTCTGTTCAGATCGGAGCGGTGATTCTTGTCGAGACCTCCCTTTCGTTCCTCGGATTCGGAATCCCTCCCCCGTTCCCCTCGTGGGGCGGGATGCTCCAGGCTGCCCAGCCTGACATGCAGCAACACCCATATCTTGCGCTGTTTCCAGGGCTCGCCATCGTGCTGACGGTCTATTCATTCAACATGCTTGGGGATGCGCTGCGCGACGTGCTCGACCCTCGAATGCGAGGCATGAGGTGAGATTGGCATATGTGATGGCGGCCGCCGCTCATAGGCAGATCGGCTCCTTGACAGCTCTGCAGCCGACCGGTAGCGTCCCCCGTGGTACAAGCTGTATAGACTTCGCGTCCGACAGCCGCAAATCACAGCTACTGATCCCCGGGAGAAAGCAATGAGAGGACTGCGCGGAGACGCCGCGATAGTGGGAATTGCCGAGTTTGCGCCCGAGCGCAAACCGTCGCGGACATGGATGGGTGTCGAGGTGTATTCCGAGCTGGCACGGCAGGCACTGGCCGATGCCGGGCTTTCCATCCGCGACGTGGACGGGCTCATCACCGGAAACAACCTTCTTGAGGCACAGACGTTCATCCCCGCCACGCTTATTGAGTACATGGGGATTGAATCGCATTTTTCCGAAGTGCTGGACCTCGGTGGGGCTGCGGGAGCGGGGGCGGTGCTCCGCGCCGCAGCTGCGATCGAATCGGGGTTCTGCGATACCGTCCTCTGCATCATCCAGACCACCATGCCACCAACGAACCCCCATGCCGCGGCAACGCAGCGCGCTCGCGACTGGGGCGGCGGCGTCTGGGGCTCGCCCCAGGCTGAGTTCGAAATCCCCTTCGGCGCTATCCAGGGCAGCTACGGCTACGCGATGATCGCCAACCGCTACAAGCACGAGTACGGGCTAACCTACGAACAGCTGGCGAAAATCGCCGTCGATCAACGCACCAACGCTCTCGCCAACCCCAAGGCAGTATTCCGGAACACACCCCTCACGATCGAGGATGTACTGAACTCCCCCATGATCGTGGAGCCGTTGCACCTGCTTGAAATCGTGATGCCATGCTTCGGTGGTGCAGCCGTCGTCGTTTCCTCCAAGGAAACCGCCGCGCGTGCGAAAAACCGGCCCGCCTACATCATCGGGGCCGGCGAAAACACCACCCACCGCTCCGTCACCTACGACCCGGACTTCACGCACTCGCCGATCAAGGCGGCGGCCGACCGCGCGTGGGCGATGTCTGGTGTGAAGCACGGCGAGATCGACCTGGCTTCGCTCTACGACTGCTACACGATTACGGTATTGCTCACCATCGAGGACGCGGGTTTCTGTGCCAAAGGCGAAGGCCCGAAGTTCGTTGAGGAACACAACCTCACCTATAAGGGCGATTTCCCGGTCAATACCCACGGCGGCCAACTCAGCTTCGGCCAATCCGGGCTCGCCGGCGGTATGTCGCACGTCACCGAGGCCTACCTGCAGATGACCGGACGTGCGGGCGACCGCCAGCTCAGGCGCTGTGACACCGTCTTCGTCAACGGCAATGGTGGCATCATGAGTGAGCAGGTTTCGCTCATCCTGAGGGGAGGCTAAGCGATGTCAACCTATCGAAAAGAGACAGTGCCCATCCCGGTCCCCAGCCCCATCACCCAGCCCTTCTGGGATGCGACCAAGGAGCATCGCCTGCTTCTCCAGACCTGCGACAGCGGCCACATCTTCTACTACGCCCGCAGTCACTGCCCCAACTGCCTCTCCTCCCAGCTCGAGTGGGTAGAGGCGAGCGGGCGGGGCAAGCTGTATAGCTACACTGTGGCGTGGCGCGAACAGTCACCTGATTTCGCGGCCG
>JAANMW010004218.1_pt1 | contig 10030 bp, 8 predicted proteins | sample 7279671 | NCBI WGS metagenome assembly JAANMW01 (sample SAMN14094541, study PRJNA606508) | bioreactor metagenome | isolation source: A lab-scale SPAN reactor treating ammonium-rich wastewater day 247 | place: Ireland: Galway | collected 2017-09-19
GCGGCCGGTCAAATGGAATCAGCGCCGCCGCTCCAGTTAATTGATTGAGCATCGGATTTATCCCGAAACCGGTTCCCACTTTCGGGTCCGATGCTCTAAAGGAGCTAGTCCGCTTTCGGACCGGGTGGTCCTGGTGGTCCGGCGGGCCCGGCGGGTCCAGCGGGACCACAGTATCGTATGACCACATCGCGGGTGTGGGATCCAGAGGAGACTCGAACGATGCAGGTTACAGGAAACTCCTGTCCGACCCACTTAAATCCACCGGTAGCTGTACTCTTAACTTTCACCGTCTTGGTTGGGCTAATCTTGATTTCGACAACAGGGTCATGCGTACGCCGGATACGACCCTCAATCGTCAAGTCTCCCCGTCTTATGCTGGCAGACGTGATGAAAATATCTGCATATGTATTGATCGGCCATGCGGCCACGAAACAGGTGGCGGCGCCCGCGGCAACAATTACTAGCTTCGAAAGCATGGTGAATATCCTCAATACCGGAACATGATCTTCATCACGAAAATGTACTGGGCGCAACAACGAGCGAGGATCGGGTGGCACCGAAGTGCGGAGCCTCACATCGCAGGCCGAAACGACGATACAAGAAACGCATTCGCATGCCCTCGAAGCTCGAACCGGTATCCACCTCGCCGGAAAATGCTCTTGCATCGTGGCTTTGGGAGGATGCGCGCGCTGCGATGCGCCGGCAAGCTACCGGGGCGAAAGCAGTAATGTCCTCGTCAGGCCACTCAAGATCATGGCACGGGGAAGATCAAGACCATGCGAAACTGGAAACCCCATGTTGGTCCACCCGCAGGCTTCTCGGCATAATATCGTACCAGACCGCCGAATTGTACCATCTGTCCCCCAATGGAAACGAGTTGGTTCAGGCCGACATTGATCGGCACCGTCCATTGACGTGCGTTCCAGTCATGCGTCGCTTCCGAAGTCACGAACACCGTTGTCTGCGTCGGCAAGGTATACGTGAGGAAGGGCTGAAAGAAACTGGCGTTGACCCGCTGCAGTCCAGCCGGTGCCGCGCTGACTGACCAGAGGTGATTGGCGAGGACACCATATGTCCAAGCACCTTTCATCTGCAGCGCGACGCCGGTCGGCCCCGCGGCCCATTGCCCCCTGCTGAAGACATCGTTGGTTCCCGTCGGGAGGAGGAGAATCGGCCCCGCTCCCCAGACGGTGCCGGACGGAGACGAGCCTGCCGGAGAGAAGAAGAAACTCTGCGCGATATCACTGACGCCCCTCTCGGTGTGCGGGAATACACCGGACCAACTCGTGAACGGGATGATCGTGCGGCTGATGAGGTTCCAGTCACTGTTCAATCGCACTGGAATGACAGGCTGGAAGTTCATCGTGTAGCGGGCAGCATCGCCACTATGACCACCACCAAGGTCGAAGTTATGATGGAACGGCATCTGGATCAGGTTGGCGATGGGATTTGTGAGCTGCACCGCCACATCGGATTCATCCTGTGCATACGCGACACCAGTCGCCATCACGATGGACGCGGCAATTCCGAGCAAAGCGGCAAGTCGGCGCGCGGCACGGAATCGAAGGGATGGAGACTGTGCCGCTGCCGACATTAGAAATTCTTTCTCAATGGCGTGGAGGGATCATCGGAGGATCAAGTGAGCATAGAGGCGGAAGACCCGTCCGATTTCTGCAATATCGTCACTCGCGTTCACGCGCTGCGTGGTCCGCACGGCGAAGCAGAACTAGAGGGCCGTTCTGAACTTGAGGTGCGGGACCGCGACAAAATCGGTGTTGGGGTTGAAGGCCGGGTTGAAGATGAGCTGAAGCCCGGGTGTAATCGTCGTGTTTGGCGTGAGAGCAATATTCCAATAGGCATCCACGCCGTACTGATCGCGCTGGCCGCTGCCAGGAAAGATGTCATTGAAAGGCCGGGTCCACATGACCGCTGCAGCCACTTCGCCATTTATACCGAAGGGGCGCAGTAGCGCAGCGCCCACATAGGCGGTGTTTCCGGAGAACGTAGTAGAGATACCGCCGCCCCGAGCCTCGTTATAGGTATAACTTGCAAAGCTGACGATCCGCCCCAATTGTCGCTCTGCATTAATCTTGAATCCGCCGCCCGGGGCGTTGGGCGTCGTAAGCGGGTTGAAGGTGTCTCGCGTTCCTGCATGGAAAACATTGATCGACAACAGGTCAAATTCGCCATTCGACCGGCGCCAAATCTTCCCGACCTCTATTCCGCTGAAGAGTTGGCTGCTCCTGAGATGACTCCAATCGAGTTGGCTGACCCCGGGATTCCCATTCATGTCGTTGAGGACACCGTTGACAAAGAATCCGCTGTCACCGAGTCGCGCTCTGAAGGAAAGGCCGGCACCGAAAGCCGGGTATGGGATTGTCTCGTGAAACGCCAATGGACTTGCGGTGAAGCCGACTCGTGCATCTTTGAAACGGAAGGTGTTTATGGTCGCTTGTGGCGCTTGGTTGCCAATGCGGAAGCTGAAGTCGGGGCCGAGCCTTTGCTCCCAGAAAAGGTCTTCGACAACAAAGTTCCCGTTCCATGACGTGAACTCATAAGTCGACCAGGCCGAACCGATGTTCATGGGACCGAAAACGGCAGGCCATGGATTAGCACCCAGGGGGCCCCGCCATCCCATTCGCAGTACCAGCGAACCCTCCCAGTCGGTGCCGCGGTTTAACGGCGTCCACGTCATGCCGGGTGCGGCCCAGCCAGCGATTGCAAACTTGCGCGCGCCGGTCAGGGTTTCCGAGGCATACTGCGTCATCTGCTGGTAGGAGAGGGAGAAGGTTATGCCGTGCTGATCATAGAGCCGTTGCCGCGCTGCGGCGAGATCGCCGCGCCAGGGCGGCTGCAGGCCCGGAAACACCGTACCCCGCACAGGCGGAGGCGTCAGGGCCTCAGGCTCGCCCTGGTTGGGATCGTACAGTGCCTCGGGACCGGGTCGCGGCTCCGGCTTCGGAGATTTGACCTGATCCGGGCTTTCGTTCGAGGCAGGGTAAGGGTACGGGTACGCGTAATATGGCTTCTCTTGCTCTGCGTGCGCTCCCCCGAGCGTGACCAGGCTTGCGAGCAGCAGGCAAAACACAAAGGCGGCGATGCCGCGCAGCCGGCCAGGTGAACTCGTTGTACAGAGCATGAGTCGACGTCCCGCAACAGTCAGACCTTGGACCATTCGGTCCGACCGATAACCCCGCTGGAGACGAAGCGCTCAATATCATCGCGCCCATAACCGAGATCGGCTAGCACTGCCGGGCCGTCGGCTCCGATACGCGAAGCGGCAGGAGGCCGCGATGGTATCACACCGTCGAACACCAACCAGGTCGGCGCGAAGCACTCGGTCGTCCAACCGTCGCTCTCCGTCCGCTCGAACCGCACGGTCCTGCTCGGCTTGTCGCGGTGGCGGTCGGCAAGCTGCCTTACCGTTTGCACCGGCACCGCGTTGATACCGCGCGCCTTCAGGACGGCGAGAGCGGCCGCTACGGTTTTGGACGCGAGCTCGGTGGAAATGTCGCGCGGCGCCTGCGCGAAAATCCAGCCATCGCTGAGTTGATAAACGCGCTCGCCGGCGTTCATCCCGGTTGCGTCGGCGCCGCGCGCGCTCGCCGGCTCCCTTGTCCGCTGCAGCAGAATCTGGGTCAGCGTGGCGGCGGTCGCGAGCGAGGTTTCGGCCCAGTCGCCCCTTCCGTCCTTACGCCGCTCACGGGCCACTAGCGCGACAAGCCCTGCCCAGACCGCCAGATAGCCGCAAAGGTAGTCCACGCAGGACGCAATGCCGTGAAACGTTGGAGCGCCTTCGGGGCCGAACCGCACCATGACTCCCGTCGTTCCCTGTTGCGCCGGATCATAGCCCATGTCGTTATGGCGTTCGCCGCGCCGCTCGCCGCGCAATGCCGCAAGCTGAATGCCGATGGCCGATGGGTTGAACTGAGCGAGCGTGAGGGGGTCGATACGGAGCCGCGTCATCTGATCGTCCAGCATGTTGCCAAGCACGAAATCGGCCTTGGCAACGAGTTTGCGAATGACCTCGGCGCCGCCCGCTGTTCCCGCATTCACGATGATGCTGCGCTTTCCGGCGGCCAGTTCGCCGGACCACATGACCACGATGGTCGGCGAGTGGTTCGGCGCCATCGGAACGACGCTATAGACGGTCGCGCCAAGCTCGACGAACATCCGCCCGGCGCTTGGCCCGGCAACGACGTTGCTGAAATCGACGAGCGTGTAGCCGGCAAGAGGAAGGCGCGATGGCTTCGTACCTGTATCTTTTGGAGGTGGCACCGAACGCGCTGGCAGACAATCCGCGCGACGCGCGGCCTGGAGATCGGGATAAGGCTGCGCGCTCGCAACCCAAGACGGCCTGCCTATCTGCGTGCCGTCAACCCCGTGGACGGACGTGAAGATCCTGGACTCGCGCGCATGCGCGTTCCTTTGCCAGTCCTCCCAGCTTAGGATCACCGTCGCTGGCACGCCGGAGGCATTGAGAGAGCGCTCCCACTCGGCCGCCGTCCGACTCGCGAAGATCGGCGCCAGCCGATCGGCGAGCATCGAGGTAAAATTGAAGCCGAGTGCGAGAGAGTCCGCGAGATTGCGCCGCGCATCCTTGAAATTGGCGGGGTCGTACGCGTTGGCATCCACCATTCCAGCCGCGAGAGCTTCCTCCCACAGCCCCAATGCGCGAAGACACCGTTCCGTGAGCCGACGGTTCGGCCCGGCCATGGGCAGGATGAAGCGGCCGTCCAAAGCCCTGTAGGGCGCTGACAAAGGCGCGAAGCGCTGCTCCAGATAGAGCTGCCGGGCCGGGCTCGCCCTTGCTTCGTTAGTCATCGTACGGAACTGCTCCGGCGTCATGCCTTCCGGCAATCCGCCGATCACGATAGGCGAAAGGTGCTCCGGAAGCCCCTTCGAGGTGAGCGCGAGCGCCCCGATCGCCGATAACCCTCCCGCAAGCCGCGACGCGATGATCTCCCGGCCGCGCCCGGTTCGTTCCCGGTCGACGAGCGCGGCAGCTGCGGCAACGGCACCGTTGACGCCGGCATAGACGGAGCAGAGCGGCAACGGCGAGTAGATCACCGGCCGGCCCAGCATCGCACCGGTGATGCTCATGTCGGTGTAGAAGCCGACCAGCGCGTTGAGCAGGTCCTCGCTGCAATCCGCCGGCAGGTGCCCGTATGCTTCGTCGCCCGGCACGGCCGCGGTGACGCGTATGACGATCTGGTGCGGCGCGCGGCTGATGGATTTTTCGCCATCGACAATGATGATATCGGCGGATGACGTGTCGGCGAGCGAGCCTAAAGGCAGCACGATCTTGCCGCGATCAAAATAATCGTTGTCGAGGTCATTGGGGCCGGACACACCTCACCGCTCGACAAAGACTTCCGCTCCTTGGTCGGCAAAAAGTTGCCCGGCAAGACGGCCGGCTAGTGTCTTGCTGCGCTCAATAATGCGAATACTCTGAAAAGGCGCTGCTTCTCTCGGGCCTGCAGCGGTGCCGGACTGGGCAGAGGCCGATTCCTGCGACAGAGCGGGTGCGAAGACTGCCCCGACGCCTATCCGGATCGCGTCGCGCCGTGTTGGCGCCGCCGCTTCTTGTTTGCACCCAGCCGCAGCTGACTTTCCAGCCTGACTGTTTTGATCGTCCGTCTTATCGGCCATGCCACACATCCTTCTCACGCATGGTTTTGTCCGGCCAGCCGCTTCATCGCTGAACCGCAACCAAGCTTGCGCGTCACCCCTGCCAGACCGGCCGCTCGCTGCCCCGCACCGTCAATAACGGTTGTTGCCATCGTCCGGGGGTCCTCGAGAGCTTCACCATCGGCGCCAGGCGGTGGACCTCACCGTAGGGCGATTTGAACCGGATCGTCCGAGGCGCGATCATGCGGTTCTCATCGGTCACCTCGAAGTCAGTCGACGGAAACATGCCCAGGCTCGCGTACCACATCGCCGCTCGGGCAAGGTTGACGTGCACATGGTAGCTGCCGCCTTCGGCGGCGCGGCGGCGCAGCGCCGCGATCACCCCCGCCGCAGCGAGATAGCCGGCGATGTAATCGTTCAGGACCAGCGTCGGCGGGAAGGCCGGAAGCGGCCCCTCGCCCAGCGCATCGGCATAAGACGGCCCGAAGCCCGGCCTGCTACCCGAACCCTCGGCGATGGTGAATCCAGTTGTGCTTACTGCCTCCATGTCGAAGGTGCGCACATCTTTCCACGGCCCGTCCCAGCTGTAGCCGCGCAGGGTGAGATAGATGACGCCGGGCCGCCTCTTCGTGACCTCGTCGATACCGAAACCCTGCCGCTCAATGCCGCGACCGCTGAAGCTGTCGATGAACACGTCCGCCTTGGGAATCAGCGCGTTCAGGGCCGCCGCGTGCTCGGGCTGCTGCAGATTGAGGTTCGCCGAGCGCATGCCGATATTAACGTCGGTCCAGACGACCTCGTGCTCGAAGGATTGGTCCCGCATGATCTGCAGCGTCTCGGCGCCATACTCCGAGAGCGTGCGCGCCGCGGTCGAGCCCGCGATCACATGGGTGAGCGCAAGCACCTTGAGGCCCGAAAGCGGCTGCATCGGGTTCGGCGTCCAGCGCAGGGGCTCGCCGTCCGCAACCTTGCGGATTTCGATCAGCCGCGTCTTCGCAAGGTGTGCGCCCTCGGGATGGGCAAGCCATTCCTCGGCCGTGCGGTGCATCACCCCAACCACGCCTCTCTCGAACATCGCGGCTTCGAGCTTCTCCCCGTCCCAACGCGCGACGGCGGCGGCGATCGCCTCGCGGGTCGGCGGACAGTCGAGCAGCGTCAGGGCCCGCGTGTTGAGATGCGGGTAGACGGCCGTGATGTTCATGAACCGGCCGTCCTTGGTGCGGAACGGCACGAAGGAGAACGGATTGCCGAGCCCTACCGGCGCCTGATAGAGGTTGCCGTTGATGGTCGGTGTGAAGGTGAAGCTGCGCGCCACCGGGTCGTTGGGCGGCACCGCTCCGGACGCCAGCCGGTGCTGCATGATCGGCGTCAGGATCGGGTTGACGTTATAGACCGCCTCCCGCAGGTCGACCGCCACGTCCTGGCCCTCGCCGGTCCGCTGGCGCCATATCGCCGCAGCCCCAACGCCCGCCGCCATCGCCGGCAGCGCCATGGAAGTCCCGATCCGGAAATGGCTGCGCAAGATCGGATCGCGCCCGGTGAAGATCACCTTTCCACCGCCGTCCTGGGGCGTGCCGCCAATATCGGCCATGAACGTGGCGAAAGCGGCGTCGACGTCAAAACTATCGCCCTTCCGGGCTGACGCTAGCGATGACGAAGCTGAAAACGCCGCCCCAGCCGCCAGACTCGCGGTTGTCTGTAGAAGCGCCCGGCGTGTCAGCAGTGTGGAATGGGCCGCGCCATTCTCAGGTCGCGCGCCATCCTCAGGTCGATCAATCACACTGCGACTCCACAGTATGAGACGCGCGCCGAGCGCGGACCGTCTCCAGCTTCACTGTTTCGATTTAGAGCTTTTACAAATGAACAGAACGCACCCAAGCCTTATCAGCCCAGCGCTGCAATCGTAGATGCTGTTAGATAACGCGCAGGAACACGTCGCGCCGACGATTACGCCGCGAGGAAACCGTTGTCATGTCGTGGGCCGCCACTTAACATGCAGAGCAAAGTCCGAGAGACGTAAGGCAAAGAGCGGACAGGTTTTCGAGTTCACAGCTTGCGAAGTCGGGGGGCTGCATGCAACGCTTGGACGGCGGGTCGACCGATGCGGTTTCGTCAATCGAGACCGGCCGAACACGCACCGTTGGCGATGATGCGGCGGAGCCGGCGACGCCGATCGTATTCTCGACCGAGAATATTAACCCGAAAGAGCAATTCGAAAGCTGGCGCGAGACCTTCGGCTCCCTTCATGACGTCGAAGTCGAAGCCGATCGGAGACAAGCATTCTCCGCCAGTGGCCAGCACTGGATGCTGGGTCCGATCCTGTTCGGCGTGTATGAAACACCCGCGCGGCGCATAATCCGTTCGTCGAAGCGGTGCGCGCAAGACGACATCGACCATTGGTATTTTCGGGTATCGAGAGTCGGACGCATCGTTTCACGCTCCGGTGACGATATAATCGAAGCGGGACCGGGGGAATTGAACTTCAGTACCTTTGGTCGTCCGTACGAGGAGGATCAGGTCGCAGGAGAGTGGATCGCGGCGATGATCCCCCGCGGCTCTCTTCCGCTCCTGAGCAGCAGTCCACCGGCGCCCGGAGTGCTTCGGGGCGCTCCGGCACGGCTGCTCGCTGACTTCCTGTTATCGCTTGCCGAGCGCCTCAAGGAGGCATCCAAGGCGGACTTGCCGTCGATTGCCGAGGCGACCCGCGGCATGATCGCGGCATGCGTGCGCCCGACCGAGGTGCCGCAGCAGATGGAGCAAGTTTTTTTACGCGAACGGATCGACCGGATCATTTTTGGCAACATAGCTTCCGCGCGCCTCGACGCGAACCGGTTGTGCGAACTTTCCTGCATATCGCGTTCCAGCCTCTATCGAGTGTTCGAGTCTCGCGGCGGCGTCGCCCGGCATCTGCACCGCCTTCGCCTGAAGCTGGTCCACCGCGATCTCACGGATCCGGCCCTTGCAAACCAACCCATCGCAAGGCTGGCGGAATTGCGAGGATTGCACAATGCCAGTTCCTTCAATCGGGCCTTCCGTCGTGAGTTCGGCTGCACGCCTGGCGACGTGCGCGCTGCCATGCAATCGAATATACCTTTGCTCCGTTTGTACGGCGAGCAGAAGGGAGGCAGCAACCGCTTCCATTTTATCGACCTGCTGCGTGGCGCACCCTAAGTTCACAGTGACGCCATCACCCGAATTCAAGCTTAAGCCGCTCCGCTTCTGGCACCTCGTAAGAATCCGTTTGAGAACTATGGGTGGGTGATGCGGCGGATGAGGATTGCAACCATGGCGACGCCGATCAGGGCGCGAGAAACGTCCGATCGAGTCTCGTAGTCGCGCACGAGGCGCCGGTGGCGGGTCATCCAACCGAAGGAGCGCTCGACGACCCATCGTCGGAAGGAGCGCCACGAAGGCGGCTTCGGTGCGTTTGACGATCTCGACCTTGAAGTCGAGGAAGGTGGCCTTATCGAGCATTGCCGGCGGTCATAGCGCGCTGTCGGCGAACAGGACACGCCCTCTACGCTTACACGCTTCCAGGCCTCACGGCGCGCCCCGCCAGAACGCCTCGCCTTGACGTGCCCAAGCTCCTTTCTCGTTCGCCATCTCGTCAACTCTCGGGGACGGAGGAGGGATAAGCCCCATGACTTACCGGGCTTATAATCGCCCCGGTGCCCAAATGAGCGCGAGACGCTGACCCTCGTGGATCTGAGCACGCGACATCTTGGAGGCCACTGCGTTTCGCAGTCGCAGGAAGTAGTCGCGCTCGCGCCGTGGCGCGTGGGCAGCCGCCAGATTCAGCCATTTATACGCCAGCACTACATCCTGCGGCACGCCGTGGCCTTTGTCATACATCAGGCCCAGCATGCCCTGCCCGAATGGATTACCCCGGCTCGCAGCGGAGATATAGAAGTCAACCGCGGCGTCATAGGCCTGCGGCGCCCCGTAGCCGTTCTCGTACATAAAGCCAAGAGATGCCTGCGCTTTAGCATTGCCCCGCAGGGCAAGCGGCGTCAGTATCCGGACGGCGCTGACATAATCGCCCCGCAAATAGGCCGCGTTAGCGCGCGTTAGTGCATCAGCCGAGGCGGCCCGCAACGGCATGAGACAGCAGGCGATCAGAACGAAACCCATTGCTCTTGCGCGTCGCCGCAAAAATTCTTGCCGACGCGCCACTGCATTAGTGGACGGTACGAACGCGCAGGTCATCGATGCTCGCTCCCACGCTGCCGCGCAGTTTCGACCGCAGTTCCTCGGCGACGTGATGCGCATCTGTGCCATCGCGGATGATCTGCGGACGGATGAATATAATCAGTTCAGTGCGGGTACCTTTCTTGCGCTGGTGCGCGAAGGCGTCTCCGAACCCTTAGATCTCGTCAGGCAGCGGAATGCCGTTGCGTCC
>JAANMW010004222.1_pt1 | contig 10012 bp, 5 predicted proteins | sample 7279671 | NCBI WGS metagenome assembly JAANMW01 (sample SAMN14094541, study PRJNA606508) | bioreactor metagenome | isolation source: A lab-scale SPAN reactor treating ammonium-rich wastewater day 247 | place: Ireland: Galway | collected 2017-09-19
GGATAACTTTTTCCATTAATCATAAGGCTCTAAGCTATGCCAGCCAAAAGTAGCGTGCGCGTGACTGCTCTGTCGATAGCTATTTTGATAGTTGCGATTGGTAGCTACGTCTATTACAAAAACAAAACGAATACCCCTCCTCCACCGCCACTACCCGTTGTGACGGTTGCCCCACCGATCTTAAAAGAAATCACGGAATGGGATGAATATACCGGCCGCTTTCAAGCAATCGATAAAATTGATATTCGCGCCCGTGTCGGTGGTTATTTAGAATCAGTCCACTTTATTGATGGCGCTGTTGTCCAAAAGGGAGATCTGCTCTTTGTCATCGATCCACGCCCTTACCAAGCAGCACTCAATCAAGCAGAAGCTGCTATTGTCGCCGCACAAACCAAAGCTGACTTTGCAGCAAATGAATTTAAACGCAGTTCTAATCTAGTGAAATCTGGAAGTGTCTCACAAGGGAATTTTGACGAAAAAAGGCAACAACAAGAACAAACGGTGGCCGATGTGCAAGCGGCTAAAGCGGCCGCTGAACGCGCGCGTTTAGATCTAGAATTTACGCAAATCCGCTCACCCATTGCCGGAAAAATCAGCAATAAACAAGTCAGTGAAGGTAATTTAATTACCGGCGGAAATGCTGATGGTACCTTATTGGCAACCATTGTCAGTCTACAACCCATTTATTTTTATTTTGATGTTGATGAACAAAATTATCTTAAATATGTTCGTTTGCAAAATATGGCTTTATCTAATGAAGTTGAGCAAAAAAAACCCGTCTATATCAAATTAATGGATGAGAAAGACTTTTCTCGCCAAGGTTATATGGACTTTGTGGATAACCGCCTTGATGAAAATACAGGCACATTACGCGGACGCGCCATTTTTGAGAATAAAGATTTTCTGTTATTGCCGGGCTTGTTTGGACGTATTCGCATTCCTGGTAGCCAACTTCATGAGACCATCTTATTAAATGATGAGTCAATCATGACCGATCAGTCACTCAAATATGTCTTCGTTGTTGATAATAACGACATTGTTAGTAAACGCAATGTTGTATTAGGCCCCGTTGTTGACGGGCTACGGGTGATTCGAGAAGGTTTAAAAGGTGATGAACAGATCATCGTCAAAGGATTGCAGCGCGCCAGAGAAGGTGCCAAAGTTCAAGTGCAAAAAGCGTCACCAACAAAATAAGGAACCCCAATGAAGTTCGCTCATTTTTTTGTTGATAGACCCATTTTTGCCTCGGTTCTTTCGATTATTTTCGTTTTAGTGGGTTCATTGTCTTTTTACCTATTACCGGTTGCTCAATATCCTGATATTGTCCCGCCTACCATTGTGGTACGCGCTTCTTATCCTGGCGCTAATGCTGAAACCATCGCAGCCACCGTAGCAACACCTCTGGAACAAGAAATTAATGGTGTTGAAGATATGTTGTATATGTCTTCACAATCCACCAGTGATGGTAATATGTCATTAACCATTACTTTTAAATTAGGAACCGATCTCAACGACGCGCAGGTATTAGTACAAAATCGTGTTGCTATTGCCAGTGCCAAGCTTCCAGAAGAAGTGCGTCGATTAGGGGTTACTACGCGCAAAAGCTCCCCTGATTTAATGATGGTTGTGCATTTATTATCCCCAGATAGCACTTATGATCAACTCTATATTAGTAACTATGCCATTTTAAAAATCAAAGATGTTTTAGCACGCTTAGATGGCGTCGGTGATATCACCATCTTTGGTGCTCGTGAATATAGTTTACGTGCCTGGTTTGATCCAGATAAATTAGCGACTTATGCCCTAACCGCCAATGAAGTGGTTGATTCTTTACGAGAACAAAATGTCCAAGTCTCAGGCGGTACTTTAGGGAATCCTCCAACAGATGGTCAAAATGCATTTCAATATGTGGTGAGCACACAAGGGCGTTTTGAAAATATTGAACAGTTTAAAAATATTATTGTAAAAGCAGCAGATGGCAGAATAGCGCGTTTACAAGATGTCGCTAGAGTTGAATTAGGTGCTAAAGAATACGGCACTAATAGTTATATGGATAATAAACAAGCAGTTGCCATTGCTATTTTTCAACGACCTGGCACCAATGCTTTGCAAGCCGCGAAAGAAATTCAAGAAGCGATGCAAACGCTCAAACGAGACTTTCCGAAGGGCTTAGATTATACCGTGGTGTATAATCCTACTGAATTTATTGCTGAATCTGTTACAGCTGTGATACACACGTTATTTGAAGCGACCGCTTTAGTTGTTTTGGTCGTGCTCGTTTTTTTACAATCATGGCGTACCGCAATTATTCCAATTGCCGCTATTCCTGTCTCCTTAATTGGTACTTTTGCTGTCATGTCTGCATTTGGTTTTTCAATCAATACCTTAACACTATTTGGCTTGGTCTTGGCTATCGGTATCGTGGTTGATGATGCGATTGTTGTTGTAGAAAATATTGAACGACAGATTGCCAATGGCTTATCACCCAAAGAAGCTGCTCATAAAACCATGGATGAAGTGGGCACCGCCTTAATTGCGATCGCGCTGGTGTTAAGTGCCGTTTTTATTCCAACCGCTTTTATTCCAGGTATTTCCGGACAATTTTATAAGCAATTTGCGCTAACCATTGCTACCGCAACCATCATTTCTGCTTTTAATTCATTAACATTAAGCCCAGCCTTAGGCGGTATTTTACTGAAAGCACATGATAAAAATGCTGTTCATCAGCCATCGTTATTTAATCGTTTAATGGATTCTTTTGCCAATAAATTTAATACCTACTTTGATAGCATGAGTGCTCATTATGCTAAAATAGTTACCAAAGTTGTTAGAAGAACATCGCTTGTGCTCATTCTGTATGTTGGGTTAATTGGCTTGACTGTTTTCATGGCAAAACATGTACCAACAGGTTTCATTCCGGCATTAGATCAAGGTTATGCTATTACCGTTGTGCAATTACCGGATGGCGCCTCTCTAGCCAGAACCGATAAAGTCGTCAAAGAAGCCAGTAAAATTATTATGGAAACGCCCGGCATCGTCCATGCGATTGCTTTTGCGGGTTTCTCAGGTGCCACTTTTACCAACTCATCAAATTCCGCAGCGATATTCACACGTTTTGATTCTTATCGTGAACGTGCCAAACATAATCTCAAAGCACCTGAACTGATTGCCAGCTTACAACAGCGTCTCAATGTGATTGACGATGCCTTTATTATTGTCGTCTCTCCACCACCTGTGCGCGGTCTGGGTAATGCCGGCGGATTTCGCATGCAAGTACAAGACACCTCAGGCAATGGTTTTCGCAGTTTATTAGATTCAACGAATTTTTTAATTGATGAAGCGCGAAAAAATCCAGGGCTCACTGGCGTGTATACTACTTTCACCGCTAACACCCCTCAGGTTTTTTTGGATATTGACAGAACCAAAGCCAGAATGTTGAATGTGCCGATTAGCAATATATTCCAAACACTCCAAGTTTACCTTGGCTCCTCTTATGTCAATGATTTTAATATTTTTGGACGCGCTTACCAAGTCACTGCACAAGCAGATATGCCATTTCGCATTTATCCTGAACATATCACTCGTTTAAAAACCCGTAGCAGCTCAGGCGCTTTAGTGCCCCTTGGCAATCTGATTACCATTCGAGATATCACCAGCGCCGATCTGGTACAACGCTTTAATATGTATACTTCCATTCCTATCAATGGCAATGCAGCACCCGGTTATAGTTCAGGCCAAGCGTTAAATACGATGGAAAAACTGGCTACTGAAAACTTACCAGAAGGCACAGGTTTTGCCTGGACAGAACTTGCTTACCAACAAAAAATTGCCAGCGGCTCTGCAGCCGTTTTCTTTGTTTTATCAGTGATCTTTGTTTTCTTATTACTATCAGCACAATATGAAAGCTGGAGCTTACCACTCGCCATTATCTTAATCGTGCCAATGTCGGTGCTCTGTGCCTTATTTGGGATCAATCTACGAGGAATGGATAATAATATTCTGACACAGATTGGTTTAGTGGTACTCGTTGGGTTAGCCGCTAAAAATGCAATCTTGATCGTTGAATTTGCTAGACAACAAGAGCAATTGCAGGGCAAACATCTCATTGAAGCAGTCGTGGAAGCATGTCATCTACGATTGCGTCCAATTTTAATGACTTCCTTTGCGTTTATTTTCGGCGTGCTACCCTTAGCCTTGGCTGTGGGAGCAGGAGCAGAAATGCGCCGCTCACTGGGTACTGCCGTTTTTAGTGGGATGTTGGGCGTGACTTTTTTTGGTTTATTCTTAACACCAGTCTTCTATGTGGTAATACGCACGATTGTCTGCAAGTGTACCAAAAAAACAACGCTACCAAAGCATGAATAAGTAGGCCGACAATGTCGGCCGGGATAGACGGAAAATAAAGAGGCTGCTTTAAGCCACGTAATTAACCTTATTGACTTCGTATTCCACTTCGCCATTAGGGGTTTGTACCACAATCACATCGCCTTCATTCTTACCAATCATTGCGCGTGCGATAGGCGAGTTAACCGATATCATGCTTTGCTTGATATCTGCTTCATCATCACCCACTATCTTGTAAGTCACTTTCTCATCGGTTGCGACATTAATGAGTTCAACTGTTGTACCAAATACCACACGCCCATTTTTAGGCAGCTTGGTCACATCAATAATTTGCGCATTCGCTAATTTGCTTTCAACTTCTGAGATACGACCTTCTAAGAACGATTGTTGTTCTTTCGCCGCATGGTATTCAGCGTTTTCTTTCAGATCACCATGGCCTCTTGCTTCGCTAATGGCTTCAATAATTCTGGGGCGTTCAACTGATTTAAGACGGGTTAATTCATCCCGTAATTTTTGCGCGCCGACCACAGTCATTGGAATTTTATTCATCGTTCTTTCACTCTTAAATGTAAATCTTGAATTGGCGCAATGTTATGATTTTTTTGAAACGCTAGCGCCAATACCTGGGCTTTCGCACCAGACAAGGTTGTTGAGTAACATACTTTTCGTTGAACAGCCGTACGACGGATAGCATTGGAATCCGCAATCGCTTGCCTTCCATCTGTTGTATTAATAATGAAATCGATTTTATCATTTTTAATACTATCCACAATATGAGGCCGACCTTCGTTCATTTTACTAATGACATCACATGGTAATCCAGCTGCCTTGAGTGCGTTAGCTGTGCCTTCTGTTGCCAACAGCTTGAAACCTAAGTCAAACAACTTCTTCGCTATTTCAACCGCACCCGGCTTATCCGCATCACGCACACTGATTAAAGCAGAGCCTGAATGGGTAATTTGCGGCGCTTGAGTTGCAAGTTCACTTTTTGCATAAGCTTCTGCAAACGTATCGCCCACTCCCATCACTTCGCCTGTGGAACGCATTTCAGGTCCTAAGATAGGATCAACACCTGGAAATTTTTCAAACGGGAAAACACTTTTCTTGACGGCAAAAAATTCTGCTTGAAATTCATTTAATTGCTTCTGTGTGGCTAAAGAAATGCCCACCATGCAACGAGCTGCAATTTTCGCTAATGAGCGCCCAATCACTTTTGAAACAAAAGGCACGGTTCGTGCTGCTCGCGGATTAACTTCTAAAACATAAATTTTTTCATCTTTAATGGCAAATTGCGCATTAATCAAACCAATCACGCCTAATTCACGCGCCATTTTACGCATTTGATCGCGCAATTGATTTTGAATATCTTCATGCAAGCTAAAGGGTGGCAAAGAACAAGCTGAATCTCCCGAATGTACCCCTGCTTGTTCAATATGCTCCATAATGCCGCCAATGAGCACGTGTTCCCCATCACTAATTGCATCGACATCGACTTCAATCGCGTCATCTAAAAAACGATCCAATAAAATAGGAGAATCTTTAGTAACGTAGGTTGCACGCTGCATATAATCGCGCAACTCATCATCGTTATAAACAATTTCCATTGCACGGCCACCCAAAACGTAAGATGGGCGCACAATCAACGGATAACCAATCTCAACTGCAATTTTACGTGCTTCTTCGTCAGTCGCGGCCATGCCATTAGGCGGTTGTAAGATCCCTAAGCGATGTACCATTTGCTGGAAACGACCACGATCTTCTGCTCTGTCAATGGCATCCGGAGAAGTACCAATAATTGGCACACCATTGGCTTCTAGCTCTTTGGCAAGTTTCAGCGGGGTTTGCCCGCCAAACTGCACAATAACGCCAACCGGTTTTTCTAACTGTACAATTTCCAATACATCTTCTAAGGTCAATGGTTCGAAATATAAGCGATCAGATGTATCAAAATCGGTTGAGACAGTTTCGGGGTTGCAGTTGACCATAATCGTCTCAAAACCCTCTTCGCGCATCGCTTGCGAAGCATGCACACAACAGTAATCAAACTCAATTCCTTGACCGATCCGATTAGGGCCGCCACCCAGCACCATAATTTTTTTATTATCGGTGGGAGCCGCTTCACATTCTTCTTCATAAGTGGAGTAAAGATACGCAGTGGAAACAGCAAATTCTGCCGCACAACTATCCACACGTTTGTACACCGGACGCACACCCAATTCCCAGCGACGTTTACGCAATGTTTGTTCGCTCACACCCAACAATGTTGCTAAACGTAAATCTGAAAACCCTTGGCGTTTGAATTGTCTTAATGTTCTTTTATCAATATCACCAAAATTAAGATTACGTAGCCTATTCTCGGCAATGATCAGATCTTCAATTTGTGCCAAGAACCAAGGATCCATGCGCGTGTGCTCTTGCACTTCTGCTAGGGTAAAATCTAAACGGAAAGCATCCCCAATTGCCCATAGACGCTGCCAAGTAGGTCGTTGCAAGAATTGTCTGACTTCTGCTTTGGCCTCTGCTTTATTGAGATCCAAAATAGATTCAAACCCATAAAAACCGATTTCTAAACCGCGAATGGCTTTTTGTAACGACTCTTGGAAAGTGCGACCAATCGCCATCACTTCCCCTACTGATTTCATTTGAGTCGTGAGTAAACTATCGGCTTGCGGAAATTTTTCAAAATTAAAGCGGGGAATTTTGGTAACAACATAATCAATAGCTGGCTCAAAAGATGCCGGTGTTAGCTTGCCTGTCATTTCATTAGAAAGTTCATCAAGCGTATAACCCACCGCCAGCTTGGCAGCAATTTTCGCTATGGGAAAACCTGTTGCTTTGGAAGCAAGTGCCGAAGAGCGTGAAACACGCGGATTCATTTCAATCACATGTAACTCGCCGTTTTCAGGACTAACCGCAAATTGTACGTTAGATCCCCCTGTCTCAACACCAATTTTACGTAAGACAGCAATAGAAGCATCGCGCATCAGTTGATATTCTTTATCCGTTAACGTTTGCGCTGGCGCAACGGTAATGGAATCCCCTGTATGCACGCCCATGGGATCCATATTTTCAATCGAACAAATGATAATACAATTATCTTTTTTGTCGCGTACGACTTCCATTTCATATTCTTTCCAACCAATAATTGATTGTTCAATCAATAACTCATTGGTTGGTGATAGGCTTAAACCACGCTTACAAATTTCTTCGAACTCTTCCATATTGTAAGCAATGCCACCACCACTCCCTCCCAGTGTAAAAGAGGGACGTATAATGGTCGGAAAGCCGACTTCAGCTTGTGCCGCTTTCGCACTATCAAGGCAATGCGCGATCGATGACTTTGGCATTTTTAAGCCGATTTCTGTCATCGCTTGACGAAAACGTTCTCGATCTTCAGCTTTATCGATTGCCTCACGACTGGCACCAATCAATTCAACTTGCCATTTATTCAAGACATCATGCCTGACCAGATCAAGCGCACAGTTAAGAGCAGTTTGGCCACCCATCGTTGGCAACAATGCATCAGGACGTTCTTTTTCAATAATCTTCGCAACGATTTCCCAACGAATCGGTTCAATGTAAATGGCATCTGCCATTTGTGGATCGGTCATAATGGTTGCAGGATTTGAGTTAACAAGAATAACTCGGTAACCATCGTCACGTAATGCTTTGCATGCTTGTGCGCCGGAGTAATCGAATTCACAGCCCTGACCAATAATAATGGGGCCCGCGCCGATAACTAAAATGCTTTTAATATCTGTTCTTTTTGGCATAGCTCTGGTTACTGTCCCTTATTTTCGGTTTGCTCTTCGCTTTTTTGTTCCGGCAGATCTTCTTGCGCCTGAGGCTCTTCGGTGATTTCCTTTGTGCCCGCGCATTGCCCAGTTGACAGGTAGCCAACGCCTTTCTCAGACTGTGCGATGATCGCGTAAACAAGATAAGTTTTATCTGCTTCAAAAACGAAATTGCAGTTCGATAGCCTTTGCGCGATGCGCACGCGTTGTTCGCCGGGCATAACCGTGGCGGCCATAATTATTTTTGCTGCCTCGGTCTCTTTTTTCATACTTTCCACAACAAGGGTTGTCCAAATGCCGTTTCCGGCGGCTTCCGTAGGACCAATCGTCTTGCCAATAAAAATGGCATCTGCGGCTGCTTCTTGCACTTCGGGTGCTGCCTGCTCACAGGCGCATATGGCTTTAGCTTGCCCTGTGTAAAGCAAGAAGCCGGATAAACATGCCAAGAACAACGTTATGATTTTTTTCTTGCTCATCATTCTCTCACCATAGGCTTTAATGTTGCTGCGGTCGATTTTTGTAGCCCTTATTTTTTCATACTCTTCACAAAGCGGTCAAAAAGGTAATGACTGTCCTGCGGCCCCGGTGAAGCTTCAGGGTGATATTGCACAGAGAATGCCGCCTTATCTTTGACGCGTAGTCCTTCGTTTGTGCCGTCGAAAAGGCTGATATGCGTGACCTCGACATTGCCCGGCAGGCTTTCAGCCACCACCTGAAAGCCATGGTTCTGTGAGGTGATTTCCACTTTTCCGGTCATTAGGTCTTTCACGGGATGATTGGCCCCGCGGTGGCCGAGGTGCATTTTTTGTGTTTTGCCGCCGAGGGCCAGCGCCAGAAGCTGATGCCCGAGACATATTCCGAAAATCGGAACGTTTTTATCCATGAGTTCACGGATTACCGGCACTGCGTATTTGCCTGTAGCTTCCGGGTCGCCGGGGCCGTTCGACAAAAAGACACCATCGGGTTTGTGTGACAGTATTTCCTGAACGTTTGCGTTAGCGGGAACGACTGTTACTTCGCAGCCAGCGGAGGCGAGGCATCTTAGAATGTTTCGTTTTGCGCCGTAGTCGATCGCCACAACTTTCAGGATCGGTGCGCTCTGTCGTCCGTATCCGTCTTTAAGCGACCAGAGCGTTTCATCCCATTTATACATCTGGGTGCACGAGACATCTTTTGCGAGGTCCATGCCTTCGAGGCCGGGCCAGGATTTGGCTTCTTCGATCAAGGCCGGGATATCGAATTCGCCGGCAGGATTGTGAAACAGCACACCGTTGGGGGCGCCCTTGTCCCTTATACGGCGGGTCAGGGCTCTTGTATCGACACCGCATATTCCGGGCAGGCCGAATTCAAGAAGCCATTCATTGAGCGGCTTTCCGGAACGCCAGTTTGACGGGGTCGTGATATCTTCGCGGACCACAAGGCCGAGCGCAGCGGGGTTGATTGTTTCTATATCTTCCCGGTTGGTGCCGACATTACCGATATGAGGGAAGGTGAAGGTGATGATCTGTCCGGCATAGCTGGGGTCCGTCAGGACTTCCTGATAGCCGGTCATCGACGTATTAAAACAGACTTCGCCCACGGTTTTTGCGTGCGCGCCAAGGCCGCTTCCCCAGAATACAGAGCCATCGGATAGAACGAGAACGGCAGTTGCATTTTGGGGGCGTTTTGCGTAAGACAGATCAGACATTATCGGCGGGCTCTCCAGCAATGATTTAGCAGGTCTTGCTAGAGACACTGTTCCTAAAGCCTTTTGAGCGAAAAGAAAAGGAAAAAAATTGCAAAAGCGTACAGAAATTAATACTGCCCTCAAAGAAGCGCTTAAGCGGCAGGATAAACTAGCTGTTTCTACGGTTCGGCTTATCATGGCGGCCATC
>JAANMW010004224.1_pt1 | contig 10011 bp, 13 predicted proteins | sample 7279671 | NCBI WGS metagenome assembly JAANMW01 (sample SAMN14094541, study PRJNA606508) | bioreactor metagenome | isolation source: A lab-scale SPAN reactor treating ammonium-rich wastewater day 247 | place: Ireland: Galway | collected 2017-09-19
CCTTGCCGAGAGCGCCGTCGGGCCTGCCCAGCGTCTCGATGATCTCGAAGTGGTTGACGCCCTTCACTTCGATCAGCTCGCTCGCTTTGCCCTTCGCCTTGAGCGCCGCCGCCATATCGCGCGACTGGCGCTTGAACTCCGGGCTCTCGCCGTCGCCATAGGCGAGGATCACAGGGCTCGCGATGCGGTCGAGGTGGCGCAGCGACGAGAGCGCGGCCTTCTCGTCGTCGCTGATCTTCACGTAGGCGCTGCGCGCGCTCATCATCACCGGGTTGAGCTCGTACATGCCGCTCACCGAGATCCCGCCCTTCACCGCCGTGGCAGGCACGCCGTACCGGCTCCAGTCGGTGACGAGCGCCACGCCGCAGAGATGCCCGCCCGAGCTGTGCCCGGAAATGAAGATTCGCTCGGGGTCGCCGCCGAATGATTTCGCGTTCTTGTAGGCCCAGGCGATGGCGCCGCGAACCTGGTGCGCCATGTCGGGCAGCCGGACCTTCGGGATGCTCGAGAAGCCGATCGCGACGTAGATCGCGCCGTTTTCGACGAAAGTCGGCGCTGGAAACGAATACATCTCCTTGCGCCCGCCGCGCCAGGCGCCGCCGTGGATGAATATGTGTATCGGGGCGCCCGCGGCCGGCGCTGCTTTCACCGGTGCGAAGATATCGAGCTTGTTGTCTTCGCCCGCGCCATAGGCCTTGGTTTCGAACTTGTATTTCGCGCGGACCGCCTCGCTGGCCGTGCCGTATCGCTTGATGACGACCGGCGCGTTCTTGGCCCAGACGCTCTGATCGTAGGCGTCGTCGAGCTCTTTCTGCGTGTAGTCGAGAAAGACCTTGCCGGGCTTGGCCTGCTCGCTCAGCGCTGGAAGCGGCACGAGGCCGAGCGCCGCTGCGCCGATGCTGAAGCTGCGCCGGGTGATGATTGCCGGATTCGTCACCATGAACTCCTCCCTCGGGCAGATCGCGCCCAGGAAGGATCATATCACGGCGGCGCTACCTGGCTCCGCGCGCCCGCGGCCAAGGCGCCATGCAGGGGGCGCATCCTTTGTGGGCTCAGCGCTTCGTGAGCACGACAACCTGGTCCACGCCGATGGACCAGGCCAGGCCGCGGTCGCCGCGGAACTCGATCTTGCCGGTGGTCACGCGGCCGTCGCAGTCGATCTTCAGCACGGCATCCTCGAACGCATAGGCGCACTGCTTGCTGCCGGCGACCGTAACGCGGCCCCCGTCCTGGAAGCGATAGGTCGTCGAGGCCGTGTGATCGCCGCGGCCATCGGCCGGCCCGCCCCTGAACTCGGTCACGGTCCAGGTGCCGATGAGGCGGTCGGCAGCGGGCGCGGCGCCGGGCGAGGTCTCGGGCGGGCGCTGCTGCGCGAACGCACGCGGCGTGTCGGCCGGCGCGGCAAGCGCGAGAACCGCCAGTGCCAGTGCGAAGATTCCCTCGATCCGGTTCGCCATCGTTCACCTCCTGCGACGCGGGCGCATTGCATCATGCGCCGTCCTGCCGGCGGCGCCCTGCCCTGTCGGAAAAACGAACACGCATGGCGGCCCGTTCCCGCACGCCGATGCGCAACCCACGGCCGCGCATTGCGGCGGCGCGCGCACCGCATGGATCGGCCGCGCGGAAAACTCGCGGAGTCCGCGCCCGCCGCTATAGTGCGCCGCGATTAGGGGAGGGTCCCATGCTCGTGCTCTATCATCACAACATATCGGTTTGCGCGCAGAAGGTGCGCATCGCGCTGGCGGAAAAGCAGCTTCATCACGAGAGCCGGCACATCAACCTGATGAAGGCCGAGCAGGTGACGCCCGAGTATCTCAAGATCAATCCGAAGGGCGTCGTGCCCGCGATCGTCCACGACGGCAATCCGGTGATCGAATCCACCGTGATCATGGAGTATCTGGACGATGCGTTTCCGGAGCGCCCGTTGCGCCCGGCCGCGCCGCTCGCGCGTGCGAAGATGCGCGTCTGGGCGCAGATCCCGGATGCGGCGCTGCACGCCGCGTGCGGAACCGTCAGCTACGCGGCGGCATTTTCGCGCCAAGTGAAGGCCGCGAACTCGCCGGAGGTGCTGAAGGAGCGTCTCGCCAAGCTGCCCGATCGTGCCCGCGCATGGCGCCAGGAGCAATTGCTCGAGAAAGGAGTCGACGCGCCGTTCGTCGCCGACGCGGTCAAGCTCCACGACAAGGTGCTTGCCGACATGGAGAAGACTCTTTCGTCGAGCGCGTGGCTCGCGGGCGAGACGTTCAGCCTCGCGGAATGCGCGATCGTTCCTTACGTCTTGCGCCTCGACAAGCTCGGCCTCGCCGGCATGTGGGAGAAGCGCCCGCGCGTCGCCGACTGGTACGCGCGCATCCAGGCGCGCCCCTCCTGGACTCCGGCGATCGCGGCGTTCCCGGTGCGCGGCGACGGCGATTACGACGACGACCTGAAATCCAAAGGCATCGACGTGTGGCCGAAGGTGAAGGCGATGTTGGCGGCCTGACGCTGATCCGCCTCCCGCGTCTGGAATATGCAAGATCATCTATTTTTCAGGCAGATGATCGTGCGTCTCTAGAATGACGCCAACATTGTCATTGCGTTTGCATATAATTGGGCGTAGCGTCCTGCCTCATGAGCCGGACCCAGCGCGCGCGCGAGCAAGCCAGGTCGGCCGGTGCGGAGCGCCGGGCGCCGCCCCCGGTGCCCTCCGGGCATGACGACGTCTCGCTCGAGCATCACATCTTCTATTGGCTCACCGAGATCATCGGCCGGCGTAACCGCCTGCTCGCCCCGGCGTTGAAGCCGTTTGGCCTGCGCGTGCCGGAGTGGCGCGTGCTGATGAGCTTGAAGAGCCGCCACAAAGCCTCGTTCAAGGAGCTCGCGGAGCTCGCGAGCTTCGACCAGACGACGCTGTCGCGCACGATCGACCGCATGGTGAAGATGGGGCTCGTCACGCGTCTTTCCGACGTCGACGACATGCGCATCACGCGGCTCGCGCTCACGGCCAAGGGCGAGGCGCTGTTCCACGATCTCTGGCCGGCCGTGAACGAGCTCAACGTGGCCGCCTGCGCGCGGCTGCCCGAGGGCGGCGCCGCGATGCTGCGCTGGCTGCTCGGCGAGATGAAGCTTTCGCTGGACGACATGATCGAAAAGCGGCGCCCGCCGCGCAATCTCGCGCGCGGCGACGCCGAGTGACGACGCACACGTGTTTAAGAAGGGAGCAGGAACATGGATGGATCGATAACCGGAAAGATCGGCTCGCTCGTCGAGCCGGATCGCGTGCATCGCAAATGCTACACGGACCCCGAGATCTTCGATCTCGAGATGAAGAACATCCACGAGAAGGTGTGGATCTACGTCGGCCACGAGTCGCAGGTGAAGAACCCAGGCGACTACTACACCACGCTTATCGGCCGCCAGCCGATGGTCATGGCGCGCGGCAAGGACGGCAAGGTGCACGTCCTATACAATCGCTGCCCGCACCGCGGCGCCCTGCTCTGTCCGGACCGTTACGGCAACACCGGCCAGACCTTCAAGTGCTCGTATCATGCTTGGCGCTTCAACCTCGACGGATCGCTGCTGAAGGTTCCGGTCGCCGATCAGTATGACGGCACGCGCTTCGATGCTTCGGATCCGCAGTTCAGCATGAAGCCGGCCGAGCGCGTCGAAAGCTATCGCGGTTTCGTATTCTGCAGCCTTTCGCACGACGGGCCGGACCTCAAAACCTACATGTCCGGCGCGCTGCGCGCGTTCGACGACATGTGCGACCGCGCCCCCGAGGGCGAGGTGGAAGTGGTGCCCAACTGCTTCCGCATGATCCAGAAGTCGAACTGGAAGATCTTCCTCGAGAACCAGCTCGACGCGCTGCACCCCTCGATCACGCACGAATCCTCGGGCCGCGCGGCGCGCGAGGTCGAACAGGACATCGAGAAGCGCACCGGCAAGAAGGCGCCGCTCTCCTATCATTACATCTCGGCCTTCACCGAGCCGTTCTTCCGCTGGGATACGCTCAACACGATGGGCTTCCCTTACGGGCATTGTTCGCTCGAAGGCTACATGGGTCTGCGGCCCAAGGATCCGGACACGCTCGAATACGAAGCGGTGATGCACAAACACTACGGCAAGGAGCGCACCGAGGAGATCCTCGGCGTCAACCTGCATCACATGCTCGTCTATCCGTGCCTGTCGGTGCAGTCGCCGTTGCAGCAGCTTCGCGCCGTGCGCCCGCTGGCCGCCGACCGCACGCTCACCGAGATCTGGCACTTCCGCTTGAAGGGCGCGCCCGAGGCGATCTACCGCCGTTCGCTCGACTACTATTACCTCGTCAACGCGCCCTCGACGATGATCAACGCCGACGATCTCGACAATTTCTGGCGCTGCCACACCGGCCTCGCCTCCGAAGGCGGCGACTGGGTGAGCTTCCACCGCAACGCCGGCCAAGACCCCAACAAGGACGGCGTTTACACCTCCGTCACCGGCATGAGCGAATTGCCGATGCGGCACATGATGAAGGCGTGGACGTCATTCATGACCCAGGGAGGTGCGCGATGAGCGACATCAAATTCGCCACGGCGAAGCCCAACAAGATCCAGGGCAGCGCGACGGAATGGGCGGAAACGCTCGACGGCGCGCCGAAGCCGGCCGCCAAGCCGGCGCCGCTGCCGGTCGCCAAGGTCTCGCAGGAGATCCAGACGGCCGTGGAGCAGTTCCTCTACCGCCAGGCCGAGATCCTCGACGACAAGCACTGGGACGAGTGGCTCGAACTGTTCACGGCCGACGGCCACTATTGGATGCCGGCAAGCGAAGAGCAGACCGTCGCCGACGGGCAAGCCAACATCTTCTGGGAGGACATCGATCTCATGAAGGTGCGCATCAAGCGGGTCGGCCATCCGCGCGCCTGGTCGCAGAAGCCGCCGCACAAGCACTGCCACATGGTATCGAACGTCGTGATCGAGAAGCACGACGCGGCCACCGGCGACGTCGTCGTGCGCTCGCGGTTCCATGCCGCCGAGTTCCGGCGCGACAACGTGCGGCACTTCGTCGGCAAATACCGCCACGAGCTCAAGAGGACGCCCGACGGCTATCGCATCAAGCTGCAGCGCGTCGATCTCGTGAACGCCGAGGGGCCTTACGAGTACGTGCTGCTCACCTGGCTCTGATCGACGCGCCCGGCCTCCGCGCCGAGACGTGAGGGAGGAGGCCCGCCCCGCCGCAGCAATGTGGCGGGGCGATTCGTTTGCGCACTCAGAATTGCTGCGGCCAGCTCACATGCAGCTTGCAGGCGCCCTGCGCCTCGAGGATCGCGAGCGCGCGCTTCTGGTCGGCGGGCGATTTCAGCTTCACGCGCAGCAGCACCGCATGCGGCGGCCAGGTCGGATCTGCCCTCCGGCGCTCCATCATCGCCGCGCCGGCATGCGCCGAGGCCGCGCCCACGGCGCCGCCGGCCGCGGCCAGCATCACGTTGCGCGTCCCGCGCGGCAGCAACAGCGCCGCCACCGCGCCGGCGGCCAGGGCGCCGAGCGCGGCGCAGACGCCGAGTGAGCCCCTGCTCCCCGCGCGCGCGCCGATGCCGGCGCCGAGGTCGCCGTGCCGCTGCGGCGGCCCGAGGTCGACGAGATTGAAACCGGCGTTCAACAGCGCATCGGCCGCGGGCCGCGCCGCGGCGGCCGAGCGGAACAGGCCGGTCAACTCGCAATGCTGCGGCGCCGACGCATCCTCGGCCCGACGCGCCTCCTTGCCGGCCTGCGGCTCGGGTTTGCCGGCCCGCGCGGCCGTCCACGCCGGCGGATCGCTGGCAGGAAACGATTCGCCGCCGGCCTCCTCGACGCGATCCTGGGCGCGGCCCGGCTTTTCGTGGTCGTGCATCTTCGCCTCCTTTGCGGCGCCGCATCCGGGCGCCCCACCAGGAAAACGGCCGATCGGCCCAAAAGTGCTTGCTTTATTGGAGGATTTCGCCCTATCCGGGCCGCACCGCTGGCGGTCATCCTGCGGCCTGTGATCCATTTCACAGCAGGATAGGAATTCCGTGTATAATGCGCACACCGGGCGTGCGTGGGGCGCGCTCGCACTTCCCAAATCAACCCCTGAGGCCTCGTACATGAAGAAACTCAAGCTCGCGCTGCTCGGTGCCGCCGCTCTCGTAGCGGTCGCCGCGGCGCCCTCCGCCGCCTACGCCGACTGCCAGGTCGGGAACTGCTGGGGTGCCGTCGCCTACGGCCCCCGTGGCGCCTGGGCCTATGCGGTGAATTATCCCGCACGGAACATCGCCGCGCGCGTCGCGCAGAACCGTTGCGGCGGCCGCTGCAACCACGTGCTGACGTTCCACAACAGCTGCGGCGCCTATGCCAGCGGCCCCGGTGCCTACAGCCACTACGGTTGGGGCAACGCGATGACGCGCGGAGCCGCCGAGTCGCGCGCGATGTACGAATGCAATTCGCGCGGTCCGTATTGCCGCGTCCGCGTCTGGGGCTGCACGACCCGCTAGTCCGGCTCGGCAGACCGAACACTTGACGTGGCGGCGGCGGGCGGGAACGCTCGCCGCCGCTTCTGTTTGGCCCGGGGGAACCGCCATGTCCGCGCCGCCCCAGGACGACCCGCTCGATCAGGTTCGGCGCACGCTCGCCAATCAGGCGAAGATGCGCGCGATAAAGAAATACCGCGAGGAAACCGGCAGCGGATGGGCCGCCGCCGCCGAAGCCGTGGACTTGATCCGCGCGGGCGGAACACCCGAAGCCACGCCATCGGAGGCCCGCCGCAGGCGCGGTCCCTCCCCGGCGGCGCCCGCCCCCGGATCGTCGTCACACATCGTCGAACGTCGCCGCACCAATCCGATGCTGGTGTTGCTTTCGCTGGCCGCATTGTCGGGCGCGCTGTTCGGTGTCGCCTATCTGCTCACACGCGGTTGAGCACGACGTTCAGAAGATCAGCAGCACGGCGCCGATCGCGACAATGCCGGCGACCGTGGCGACCCCCGCCAAGTCGTCGCGCAAGCGCCTGAGCAGCGGCCGCGACGCAGGCCGCACAGGCGCTTCGTGAGCGGCCGGAGCCTCGGCGCCGTCGGCCATGGCAATCCGCACCGGATCCGTGGCGCTTTCGCCGGGTCCGAGGTCCGAAATATGCACGACCCGATGACCGTGCTTGGCCATGGTGATCTCGGCCGCGGTACGGTTCGCGAAGGCGGCGGTAAGCGTGCGCGGAGCGAACGTGTCGTCGTCGATATAGACGATGCGGAAAATCGGCATGGCGCGACGGCCTCCTCGGCAAGTCCGGGAGAGCGCGGGGTCTAAAGCCGCGCCCGTACCGATGCGACGCACGCGTTTCTTTATCGTACTCCCTGCCGTGGTTGGGCGCCGCAGCGCTTCCCGGAAGTGTGTCAGACCGCGCGAGGTTAGACGCGCCGCGCCGGCGCCACAGTGACCTCAGTCACCTTGCGCGCCTTTTCAGCGCGCGCCGCCGAAGGCGAATCCTCGGACCGCCGCCGCGCGCGGCGGCGCCTCCGCTGCCTCGGCGATCCGGACCGCGATGGGGTCGCGCGCGCTCTCGGCGGGGCGCATCTCGGCGACTTGCAGAACGCGCAGGCCGGCGGCGGACAGCGCCGCCAATGCCTCGTCGCGGCTGCCGAAGCCGGCGGTGAGCGTCTCGACGCGGCCGGTATGGTCCGAAACGAACACGATGCGGAGCGCAGGCATGGCACCCTCCGAAGGAGAGGTACAGCGCGTCGCGGAATTGGGCGCGCCTCGTCGCAGCATGCCGGGTCTAGCGCGGCGCCGCCGCGCCGTCTGTGAGGCCTGTCACTCTCGGGAGATTTCGCCCGCGGGCAGCTAACGATCCTGCTGTAGCATGGCGACGATGAAGGAGGCCGTCAGAATCACGCCACCCAGAAGGGTCGCGGCGAAGAAGATCGTATTCATGGCCCGCCCGCTGTTCCGCACACTGTGCCAGCGGACTCAACGCGGATGCCGACGCGCGGTTCCGCGGTTTGGCGATCCGGAGAGAAGCGGAAACCAGGAATATCAGCCGGGGACGCGCCCTGGGCTAAGCGAGCGCTCGCGCGCTGAAACGGCGGATCGGGAAGGACGATCGCGGATGCGGAAGCGATTCGGCTCTGCGCGCGGCCCTGCCGACAGTGCCGCCGAGCCCACGTGCATCGCTGCGCTGTTCCGCGATGTAGAGGATGCGCAGGCCGCGCGCGGCGAAGACATCCATCGCCTGCTCGAGGCTGTCGAAACCTGCGGTGATGGTCTCGGGCGTCGTCGTGTCGCCGCGGACATAAAGAATGCGAAAAGCCGGCATGGCACGCTCCCAATCGGGTTGAGAGGCTTGCATTTCCGTCATGAGCCGCCGTCTCCGGAAATTCGGCGATAGCGGCTCGCTACCTGCCTCTCGATGGGTGCGTTCTACGCAAGTCGTGTCAAAGAATCTGTGACGGCTGTCACAGAATCGCGAGGTCTATGCGAGCGGCCTCGTACGGCGCCGCGCGGACACGAAAACGCCCGCCGGTTCGACGGCGGGCGCGTTCGCGCGGGCATCTCGGGTCGCGTTTACTGCACGGCGGCGTTCGTGAATGCGCCGGCGAGGAGCAGCACGATCACGACGAGCAGCAGCACGCCGACGAAGCCGCTCGGGTAGTAGCCCCAGCTCCGGCTGTAGGGCCACGCCGGGATCGCGCCGAGGAACAGCAGGATGAGCACGATGAGCAGAATGGTGCCGATGGACATGACGCACTCCTGGTTCGCTGATGCGATTTATGGAACGAACGGCCCGGCCCGCGGCTTGTTCCGCGCGGCCGCCGGCGGCCGGACCCCGCGCGGCACGTTCGCGCGCTCCGAACCATCGGAAAGGTCGTCCGTTCTTCATCGCAGCGACCAACAAGAATGCAGGTGGATGGAAATGGACACGCGCACGCAAGACACGCTCGCCCGCGACGAGATGGGCAACTTGATCTCTTCCCGTCGAGTCGAGGGCACCGACGTTTACAACACGAACGGTGAGCATCTCGGCTCGATCGAGCACGTGATGCTCGACAAGCTCAGCGGCCAGGTCGCCTATGCGGTGATGTCGTTCGGCGGCTTCCTCGGCATCGGCGAGAAGTATCACCCGCTGCCGTGGTCGGTGCTCGACTACGACACGAGCAAGGGCGGCTACGTCGTCGACCTCGACAAGAAAGCGCTCGAGGGCGCGCCTTCTTACGGCGAGACCAGCGATCCCTACGGCTGGACCGACCGGACGTGGCGCAACCGCGTCGACGACTACTACCGCCCCTATCTCTAGGCCCCGAACCCGCTCTGGCGCAGCGCAGAGAGGCGCCCCTCGCCTCTTCTTCCGTCTTTGTCGCAGGCCGAAGACGGATGCGCGCGCCGAGGCCGGCCCCTCTCCCGACAAGGGAGAGGGGCACGGCACTTTGTTCCGGACACTGATCGCCGGGGATTCCCCCGGCCGCCGCCCGCGGATCGCGCCGGCCGTCAAGCCGCTTCGAACACCGTCAGGCCCATCGGCTTGGCGCGAAAATTGTTCACCGGGTTCGATTCATTCGGACAGGCCGAGACGGCGGCGATGACGTTCATTTCGGCGCGGAGATCGATGTAGTCCCCCGCCTTCGTCTCGGGCGCCTTGATTCCGAACGTGCCGTCGGGCCTGAGTTCGACGTTCATGAACACGTTGAACACGTCGTTGACCGTGTCGCCGGCGATACCGAACGGCGCCAATGCCTCGCCGATGTTCTCCTGGCAGCTCCGCACCTCGGGCCCGATCCGCTTGTCGCGCGCCGCGAGCAGCTTCGTGCTGCACCGGCCGGCGCAATTGCCGAAGTGCTGCTTCACCGTGTCCTCAACGACGGTGAGCATCACGTTCTCGCGCGGCGGCTGCGAATAGAAGTGCGTGAACGCCCGCGCCGTGCCGGTGCCGAGCATCACGGCATAGGCCCAGCTCTGCCCGACATGAAACTGCTCGCGCGGATCGTCGGCATTGAAAAACGCGCAATCGCCCACCTGCTGCCCTTCGATCAGGTGGATGCGCAGAATCTGCCCCTTCTTC
>JAANMW010004225.1_pt1 | contig 10009 bp, 7 predicted proteins | sample 7279671 | NCBI WGS metagenome assembly JAANMW01 (sample SAMN14094541, study PRJNA606508) | bioreactor metagenome | isolation source: A lab-scale SPAN reactor treating ammonium-rich wastewater day 247 | place: Ireland: Galway | collected 2017-09-19
CGCGGGGCTGCGCACGACCTGCGGCTGCGGGCTGCGGTTGTCCTGCGCCACCAGGCGGGCGATCAGGTCGTCGCCGGCCTGCAGGCCCAGCGCGCCCAGCGCCACGCGATGGCTGAAGCGGCGGCGCAGCGAAGCGCCTTGCCCCTGCAGCGGCAGGCTGAGTTCGCGGAAGGTGATGTTCTCGCCGCTGCCCTGCGCCAGCGTGAGCTGCAGCGTGGCCTGCGCGGCGACGCCGTAGTCGTCCTCCACCTCGAACGCCAGCTCCCAGCCAGACTGCGTCGGTGGCGCGAGGCTCAGGCTGCGCGCCGGCGCCAGCACCTTGAGCTGCGGCGGGCGGTCGGGCAGGGCATCAAGGCGATGCGGCTTGCCGGCATCCAGCAGGCGGCCGTCGAGTTCGATGCGGTAGAGCACCGAGGCATCCAGCCGCAGCCCGGCCTGCCAGCCGCCGTCACGCGGTTGCAGCGGCAGGCGCCGGCCATCGAGGAAGACCAGCGCTACACGATCCGGCGTGCCGTTGAATACCAGCGTCCAGCGCAGCTGCGTGCCCTGCGGCGCGGAGGCAGACAGTGCGCTGACCCGGCGCGTGGGCAGGCCGGTATAGCGCGGGGGCGTGAGCTGCAGCTGGCTGGATGCCAAGCGCAGTGGCGAGGTCGCGGCCGGAGCGGCTGGCGCGACACCGTCGGACACTTCGGCTGGGCGCGGCGGCCACAACAACGCAGCGGCCAGCAGCAGTGCAGCCGCCAGCGTCGATACCGCCAGCCACGGCCGCGGCCATACAGGGCGAAACTCGGCAGGCTTTGCCGCCAGCCGCTGCTGCAGGCGCTGCCGCTGCAGCTGCCGCAGCGCACCGGCCGCGGGCGGTGCGGCGAGCAGGTCGGCGCTGTCTTCCATGTCGCTGCGCGCATTGAGCGCGCGCAGCAGCCAGCGCAGGTCCAGACGCCGCCATTGCAGGCCGGCGACGAAGGCGAGCAGCAACAGGCCGATGCCGACCACAAACAGCGCCGGCGTGCGTCCGCCGAAACGCAGCACGATGGCGGCCAGCGCCGCCAGCCACGGCAGTGCGAACGCGGCAAGGATGGCGAGCGCGCGAAGCCGCGCCGTGCGCCAGGCTGCATGCGGCAGCGCGTCGGCACTCATGCACTGGCTCCGCGGCGGCGGGCAGTGGCCAGCCAGCGTTCGATGGCGAACAGCAGCGCGATCAGCACGGCCAGCCACGGCTGCAGGTCGCGTGGCGCCGCTGGCTGCGCGCGGGCGCCGGTGGTGGGTGCGAAGGCGCGGGCATCGGCGCGGGCGGGCGGCTGCATCGCCGGTGCCAGCGCCTCGCGCAGGCGCTGCGGGAATTCGGCTTCCAGCAGCAGCGGCATGTCCGCCGGGCGCAGCGGCTGGCGGAAGCGCAGCAGGCGCCCGCGGCCGAGGCGGCCGCTTTCCAGCAGCGGGGCGCCCTCGGCATCGTGCAGGACGGGCGCCAGCCCAATGCCTGCGGGCAGCGGCGCATCGTGCGCAAGCAGCGCGCTGCCACCGCGCGCAACCCAATCCCGCAGTGCGGTTGACATCAAGGTGGATGACAGCCAAACCGCGATCGCGCTGGTATCCGGGGGTGTGGCGCCGGCGCCAAGGTTGAACACCTTTCCCTGCCACGCATGCGCCGCCGCGCGCAGCGGGCGCAGGGCGGCGGCGTGCCCGGCATCGACATGCAGGTAAAACGTCGGCGGCGGTGGTTCGGTGGCCGGTCTCGATGCAGCCGGGATCGAATCGATGACTCGCCAATCCAATTTGCGTGACAGCTGCGGAACGCGCCCATCCGCACCGTCGAAGCGGGCCGTGGCCAGCACCACCAGCGGCACGCCGGCCGGCAGGTCGGCATCCAGTTCGCGCAGCAGGCTGGCGATGGGCTGCGGCGTGGCGGGCGGTGGCGCATCGAGCGTTGGCAGTCCCTGCGCCAGCCAGTGGCGACGCGCGTTTTCCGGCAGCTGCTGCGCGGACAGGGCGGAAGCCGGTACGCCCGGCATCACCACCACCATCGGTCGCAGGTCCGGTGCGCCATGCAGCACCGGCCGTGACAGCCACAGCGCCAGTAGCGCGAGCAGCAGCAGGCGCAGCAGCAACAGCGGCCATTCGTCGAAGCGCAGCCGCCGGCGCGGACGCGGGCGGGCGCGCAGCCAGCGCAGTGCGGCGAAATCCAGCGGGCGCACGTTGTCGCGCCGCGCCAGGTGCAGCAGCAGCGGCAACAGCAGGCTGGCCAGCGCCGCCAGTGCGGCGGGCAGGAGCAGGGACAGGCTCACGGCTGCCCCGGCGCGAACAGCTGCCGCAGTGGCTGGTCCAGCGGCTCGTCCAGCACGTGGCGGGCGTGGGCGATGCCGGCGGCGTCGAGTCGCGCATCCAGCTGGCGCTGGGCCTCGGCGAAGCGATGGAGGTAATCCTCGCGCAGCAGGCGGCCATCGCCGGGCAGCTGTTCACCGGTTTCCGGGTCGCGGAACAGGTGGCCATCGGTGAACGGGAAGTCGCGCTCCTCTACGGTCAGCAGCTGCAGGAACAGCACCTCGCGGCCGGCCTTGGCCAGCGTCTCGGCAAGCGCCACCGCGCCCTCGTCGAAACCGTCGCTGAGCAGCACCACCAGGTCATGGCCGCCGATCCGCTCCCACAGCGGGTGCAGCCGTTCGTTCGCTGGAAACCCGCCGCCCGCCTGCACCGCATGCAGCGCCAACCACAAGCGGTCACGTCCGCGCGGGCCGTGGCCGGGCGGCAGCAGCTGCAGGCCGTTTTCCGCCAGCACCACCAGCCCGAAGCGGTCGCCCTGCGCCAGCGCCAGCTCGGCGATGCAGGCGGCCAGGGATTTCGCAGCGTCCAGTCGGCGCCAGTCGGGCCGGGCCTGGTCGGCCTGCGCCATCGAGGCGCTGGCGTCCAGCAGCAGCCAGACGGTCAGCGGGCTTTCGCGCTCGGCTTCGCGCACGAAGAAGCGGTCGGCGCGGGCATAGAGTTTCCAGTCGATCTGGCGCGGCTCGTCGCCGGGCTCGTAGCCGCGGTACTGTGCGAACTCCAGCCCGGCGCCGCGGCTGGGGCTGCGGTGCGCGCCGATGCCGCGTTCGCCGCGCGCACGCCGCACCTGCAGGCGCAGGGACTGCAGCCGGCTGCGGACGTCGGGGGGGATCAGCGGCGCGACCATCGGCGGGTATCAGGCGGCGTAGGGCACGTCGCGCAGCAGCAGGGCGACCACGTCGTCGGCGGACTTCTGCTCCGCTTCGGCCACGAACGACAGCAGCAGGCGGTGGCGCATCACCGGCGCGGCCAGCGCGATCACGTCGTCGCGGGTGGCGGCCAGGCGGCCGTGCAGCAGGGCGCGTGCCTTCGAGGCCAGCACCAGCGACTGCCCCGCACGCGGGCCGGCACCCCAGCGCACGTACTTGCGCACGTCTTCCGGCGCGCCCGCATCACGTGGGCGGCTGGCGCGCACCAGCCGGGTGATCCAGTCCAGCAGGTCTTCGCCCAGGTGCACCTCGCGCACCAGCGCCTGCAGTGCCAGCACCTCGCTGCCATCCATCACCATCGGCACCTGCGCGTTGGCGCTGCCGGTGGTCTGGGCGATGATCGCGCGCTCCTCGGCGGCGTCCGGATAATCCACCTTCACGTGCAGCAGGAAGCGGTCCAGCTGCGCTTCCGGCAGCGGGTAGGTGCCGGCCTGTTCCAGCGGGTTCTGGGTGGCCAGCACGAAGAACGGCGCCGGCAGCGGATAGGTGGTGCCGGCATAGCTGACAGTGCGTTCGGCCATCGCCTCCAGCAGCGCGGCCTGGGTCTTGGGCGGCGTGCGGTTCAGTTCATCGGCCAGCAGCAGGTTGGTGAACACGGGGCCCTGCTGGAAGCGGAACGCGCGCCGGCCGGTGCCGTGGTCTTCCTCCAGCAGCTCGGTGCCAAGGATGTCGCTGGGCATCAGGTCGGGGGTGAACTGCACGCGCCGGAACTGCAGCGCCAGCGCCTGCCCCAGCGAGCGCACCAGCAGGGTCTTGCCGAGGCCGGGCACACCTTCCAGCAGGCAGTGGCCGGAGGCCAGCAGGCCGATCAATAGTTGTTCGACCACCGCCTGCTGGCCCACCACGGCCTGGCCGATGGCCGCGCGCAGCCGGTCGAGGCGCTGGAACTGCTGCTGGAGGCTGGCTTCGCTTGCGGCAAGGGTCATGGCGTTTTCCGGTTCAGGACAGCAGGGCATACATCACGATGTTGACGCCGAAGCGGGTGTTGTCTTCGGCCAGGAAGCGCTTGTTGCGCCAGTCGTAGTCCCACTCGCAGCCGTAGTCCTTGTTGCTGTAGAGCAGGCCCAGGCGGCCGTCGAACTCGATGCCCTTCAGGTAGTCGTGGACCAGGTCGTCGCCCCAGCCGTTGAGCTCGAAGCCGGTGGCCGGCGGGCCTTCCGGGAACTTGAAGAAACTCGAATACAGCGGGTGCGCGTTGGGCAGCTTCTTCAACGCGGCCTTGCCGAAGATCGCCGCCATCTGCGCCTCGAACGACTTGGCGAACAGCCCGTCGATGTCGTGGTTGCAGTCGTCCACGAACACGAAACCGCCGTTGCGCAGGTAGCGCTCGAAATTGCGCCGCTCGGCCGGGTTGAACTCCACCAGCTTGTGCCCGGCGAGGTAGCAGAACGGCGCCTGCAGCATCTTCGGGTCGGACAGCTCCACCACGTGTTCCTTCGGGTCCACCCTCAGCGAGGTGTAGTCGATCAGCGAGGTGATCAGGTTGGACGGCATCCGCGCGTCCACGTCCCAGTCGCCGGAGTCGTACTTCAGGCGGGTGAACCAGAAATCGTAGCGGCCGGACTGCGCGAACGCCGGCGGCACCAAGGCCCCCGCGGCTGCACCCAGCAGCAGCCGCAGGAACCCGGCGCGGGTCATGGCATGGCCCGGCTCAGACCGCATCCGACAGCGAGGTGAAGGTGAAATCGCGCAGTCGCATCGGCGGGATCATCATCACGAAGCTGGATTCGTCGCCGGCCACGCGCACCGGCTTGCCCAGCTCGTCGATGTTGTTGAGCATGATCACCGGCGACTCGTTGAAGCGGAAGTTCTTCACCGGGTGCTTGATCTGTCCGTCCTCGATGTAGAAGGTGCCGTCGCGGGTCAGGCCGGTGAGCAGCACGGTCTGCGGGTCGACCATCCGGATGTACCAGGTGCGGGTGACCAGGATGCCCTTCTGGGTGCCCTTGACCAGGTCTGCGATGGACTTGTCGCCGCCGCCCATCAGCAGGTTGCCGGGGCGCGCGTTGGCGGTCTTGCCCTGCTTCTGCGCCCAGTAGCGCGAGTAGTTGAGGTTGGCGATGCGGCCGTCCTTGATGATGTCCATGCGCTCGCGCGGCAGGCCTTCGTCGTCCCACGGCAGCACCGGCGCGTCCGCATGCCAGGGATCGGAATGCAGGTTGACCCGCGGGTCGTAGACCAGCTCGCCCAGCTTGTTGCCGCCGCCCTTCTTGGACAGGAAGCTGCGGCCTTCGTCGGCGCTGCGCGCATCGAAGAAATTCATCATGAAGCTGACCAGCCCGGCGGCCGCGGCCGGCTCCAGGATCACCGTGTACTTGCCCGGCTCCAGCGCCTTGGCGTCGGCCGAAGCCAGCGCCTTGCGCTTGGCGATCTCGATGTCCTGCGAAGCGCGGAAGTCGGCGGCGTCCTTGAGGTTGCGGCCCACCCAGCCGGAGCCGCGGCCGTCCTCGGTGCGCACGGTGCAGGTGTAGTTGAAGTCGGTGGCGCGCTGGTAGCCGAAGTTGCCCTTGCTGTTGGCGAAGGCGACGAAGCTCTGGCCATCCTCCAGGAAGCCCGCGGCGACCAGCTTCTCGGCCTTGCACGGGGCGATGGAGTCGGCGGCCACCCGGGCGCGGAAGCCGGGGTCGATGGCGGCGGTGGATTCGCTGAAGGTTGGGCTAGGGCGGTAGTCCTGCTTGTCGATGATCGGCATGTGCTCCGGGTTTTCCGGCGCCAGCCGGGCCAGGTCCTCGGCGCGGCGCACCACCCGCTCCAGCGCGGCGTCGTCGAACTCGTTGATGCTGGCCACGCCCACGCGCTTGCCGAACGCCACCGACACCGCAAGGCTGGTGTCTTCGACGATGCCGCTGGTGGACACGTTGTTGAGCGCGAACCGGATGTTGCCGCTGACCGAGCCGGACAGCGAGGCACTGCATTCGTCGGCCTTGGAGAGGGCGATGACCTTGTCCAGGATGGCCTTGGCCTGCGCTTCGGTGAGGATGCTCATGTAGGTGCTTCTCCTTGCAGCGCGGAGCGGGCTCCGCGGCTTTGGTGATGGGGTGGGATCGACGATCCGATGCAGCCGGGCGGGCCCGGCCCTGCAGGGTTCAACCCAGGTTGCGCGCGGTGTTGATCACGTTGATGCCGTTGAAGCGGGCGGTGGACGAGCCATGCGACACAGCCGACACCTGGCCCGGTTGGCCCTTGCCATCGAAGAACGACCCACCCAGGCGGTAGTCGCGCTCGTCGGCCACGGCCGTGCAGGCGTTCCAGAACTCCGGCGTGCGCATCTGGTAGGCCACGTCCTCCAGCGGGCGGGTGACCTTGCCGTCCTTGATCTCGTAGAACAGCTGGCCGCCGAACTGCGCGTTGTAGCGCTGCTGGTCGATCGAGAACGAGCCGTCGCCGACGATGTAAATGCCGTTTTCCACGTCCTTCACCAACTCGTCCACGGAGAGCTTCTGCTTGCCGGGCGCCAGCGAGACGTTGGCCATGCGCTGGAACTGCACGCTGGACCAGGAGTCGGCGTAGCAGCAGCCGTCGGACTCCGTCTTGCCGAGGATGTGGGCCTGGTCGCGGATGGTTTGGTAGTCCACCAGCTTGCCGGCCTGGATCAGGTCCCAGCGCTTGCACTTCACGCCTTCGTCGTCGAAGCCCACCGCGCCCAGGCTGCCGGGCTGGACCTTGTCGGCGAAGATGTCGACCAGCTCGCTGCCGTATTGGAAATGCTGCTCGCGCTTCTCCAGCGTGGCGAAGCTAGTGCCGGCGTAGTTGGCCTCGTAGCCCAGCACGCGATCCAGTTCCAACGGATGGCCCACCGATTCGTGGATGGTCAGCCAGGTGTGCGACGGATCCAGCACCAGGTCGTACTTGCCCGGCTTGACCGAGGGCGCCTTCAGCTTGTCCCGCGCCTGCTTGGCCGCGGCGATGGCGTCCTCGCGCATGTCGTAGCCCTTGCCGTACACGGTCACGCCGTTGGGCAGCACGATCTTGTCGGCGGCGTTGCCGTCCAGGTATTCGAAGCCCATGCCCATCGGCGAGGACAGCCCGTCGCGGGTGCGGAACTTGCCGCTGGCCTTGTCGATGGCCGTGACCGTCATCGGCACCCAGATGCGGTGCACGTCCTGGTCGATGTAGGAACCGTCGGTGCTGGCGAAATACTTCTGCTCGTTGACCACGAACATCATCGAGTTGACGAAGTCCGCGCCGGCGTTGATCGCGGCGGCATTGACGCCCAGCAGCAGGTCGACCTTGTCCTTGATCGGCACCTCCATCGCGTTCTTCTTGATCGGCGTCTTCCACGACACCTCGCCGAACCCGGGCGCCTTGGCCAGCTGCACCGGCGCCCCCTGGACCTGGCTGTTGGCCTTGGCGATGGCGGCCGCCTGGCGCGCGGCCGCGGCCACGCCCTCGGCAGTCAGCGTGTTGGTGGCGGCGAAACCCCAGGCGCCGTTGGCGATCACGCGGATGCCGGCACCGGTGGACTCGGTGTTCACCACGTTCTGCACCTTGTCCTCGCGGGTGATCACGAACTGGCGCAGGTAGCGGCCGATGCGCACGTCGCAATAGCTGGCGCCGGCGGCGCGGGCCGCGTTCATCGCCTCGTCGGCCAGGCGCTTCTTCAGCGCCGGGTCCAGCGCGACCAGCAGCTGTTCCGCCGCGATGGCATTCCCGAAGAACGACGGCAACAGCAGGCCGCCGGCGGTAAGCCCGGTCAGGGCGAGGAATTCACGTCGTTGCAAGGCGGCTCTCCTGGTGGAAACGGGATGGACGGTGCGGCGATGGGGCAGGGTTGGTCAGTCCCGATTCTTGCGGCCAGGCGCAGGCCGCGCAAATGACTTTCGACATGGCGCGCGGCTCAACCCAGGCTGCGTGCGGTGTTGATGATGTTGATGCCGTCGAAGCGGGCGGTGGCGGCGCCGTGCGAGACCGCCGAGACCTGGCTGGGCTGGCCCTTGCCGTCGAAGAACGAACCGCCCAGGCGGAAGTCGCGGGCATCGCAGATCGCGCTGCAGGCGTTCCAGAACTCCGGCGTGCGGATCTGGTAGGCGGCGTCCTCCACCATCTCCTTGATCTCGCCGTTGCGGATGCGGTAGTACAGCTGGCCGCCAAACTGCGCGTTGTAGCGCTGCTGGTCGATGGAGTAGGAGCCGCGGCCATGGATGTAGAGGCCGTCCTCGACGTCCTTGACCATCTGCGCCGGCGTGAGCGGCGCCTTGCCCGGCGCCAGCGACACGTTGGCCATGCGCTGGAACTGCACGCTCTTCCACGAATCGGCATAGCTGCAGCCGTGCGAGCCGTCCTCGCCGAGGATGTGCACCTCGTCGCGGGTGGCCTGGTAATTGACCAGCACGCCGTCCTTCACCAGGTCCCAGCGGCGCGTCTTCACGCCTTCGTCGTCGTAGCCCACCGCGCCCAGGCTGTACGGCTCGGTCTTGTCGGCGGTGAAGTTGACGATCCCGCTGCCCCAGCGGAAGCCGGCCTCGCGCTTGTCCAGCGTGGCGAAGCTGGTGCCGGCGTAATTGGCCTCGTAGCCCAGCACGCGGTCCAGCTCCAGCGGGTGGCCCACGTTCTCGTGGATGGTCAGGAACAGGTTGGACGGATCCAGCACCAGGTCGTACTTGCCGGGCTTCACCGACGGCGCCTTGAGCTTGGCCCGCGCCTGCTTGGCCGCGGCGATGGCGTCCTCCACCGGATCGTAGGAGTGGCCGTAGCCCACCACGCCGCCGGGCAGCTGGAACTTGCCGGCGGCATCGCCATCCAGGAACTCCCAGCCCATGCCCATCGGCGAGGACAGCCCGTTGCGGGTGCGGAACTTGCCGCTGGCCTTGTCGATGGCGGTCACGGTGAACGGCAGCCAGATGCGGTGCACGTCCTGATCGATCCACGAACCATCGCTGGAGGCGAAGTATTTCTGCTCGTTGACCAGGAACAGCTGCGAATTGATGAAATCGGCGCCGGCATTGCGCGCGGCGGCATTCACCGCCAGCAGCAGCGCGGTCTTGTCCTTGACCGGCACCGCCATCGCGTTCTTGCGGATCGGCGTCTGCCAGCGCACCTCGCCCACGCCGGCCTGCGGCGCCAGCTGCACCGGCTGCGCGCGCAGCCGCGCATTGGCCCGCGCCACCGCCAGCGCCCGCGCTACGGTCTCGCGCACGCCGTCGGCGGTCTGCCGATGGGTGGCGGCAAAGCCCCACGCACCATCCACGATCACCCGGATGCCCACCCCGGACGATTCGCTGTTGGTCACGTTGAGCACCCGGTCCTCGCGGGTCTGGATGGCCTGGTTGAGGTAGCGCCCGATCCGCACGTCGCAATAACTGGCACCGCCCGCCCGCGCCTGCGCCAGCACCGCATCCGCCAGCGCCTTGTTCCTGGCCGCATCGGCCGGCACCAGCAGCTGCTCGGCGGCGATCAGCCGCGCGTGCGGCAGCATCAGCCCGGCCAGCCCGAAGCCCGACAGGGCGAGGAATTCGCGTCGTTGCATCTGTCTCTCCCCGCAGCGCGAATCGCGCCGCCCACGCTGGATTCTCGGCAGGCGCGGGCGGGGTGGGGAGTGTCTTTCGGCATGGGGCGGTGCTGCCGCCCCGCTGGCCGCGGCGTATTTGTCTCGGGCTCTCCGGGACTCGCCGCGTCCGGCATTTCGCGCATTTCTCGGGCAAATCCCCACCACCACCTCCGATTGCAGCCCCCGTAGGAGCCCACCGCAGGGGCGCGATCTCCATCGCAGCCCCTGCGACGCAGATCAGGTGTCGTATCCTGCATCACAAGGGGGAATGCTGCAT
>JAANMW010004226.1_pt1 | contig 10008 bp, 5 predicted proteins | sample 7279671 | NCBI WGS metagenome assembly JAANMW01 (sample SAMN14094541, study PRJNA606508) | bioreactor metagenome | isolation source: A lab-scale SPAN reactor treating ammonium-rich wastewater day 247 | place: Ireland: Galway | collected 2017-09-19
CATGGCCGACCGCAGCCCGAAACCGGATGCGACAAAGCCGATGGCCATCGGTCCTACGATGCCCCCGCAGCTTCCCGCCGCCGCCAGCAGGGAGAACATCGACGCCCCGGCGCGCGGGAAGCGGTCGCCGGCGCAGCCCATGATGGTCGGCCAGAACACCGCCACGCCCAGCCCCAGGGCGCCCAGCCAGGCGATCGACCAGCCCGTGCCCAGCGGCACCGCGGCCAGCAGTAAACTGGCGGCGCAGATCGACCCGCCCACCGCGAACAGCCGGCCCGGACCGACGCGATGGACCAGGGCGGAGCCGCCCAGCCGCCCGGCCGCCATGCTCACCCCGAACAGCATCAGCCCCAGCCCGCCGGCCAGACGCGCCCCGTCGGATGATGGGCCGCCCGCGCTCGCGCCGCCGGCCGTCTGCTCGATGAAGTTGGGCAGCCAGTTGGCCGGTCCGATCTCCGTGACCGCGCCCAGGAAAATGCCCATCAGGAACAGGACGAACGCGCCCTGGCGGAAGAACTGCCGCGTCCGCTGGCGCTGCTCGCCCTGGTGCGACCGGCGCGGCAGCGGCAGCAACGTCATCGCCAGCCCGTACGGCAGCGCCAGTACGGCCAGCGCGGTGAACACCGCCCGCCAGCTCCACGCCCAGTGCAGCAGCAGCAGGATCGCCCCGATCGTGACCACCAGACCGATCGGATAGAACGCGTGCAGCAGATTGGTCGCCCGCGTCCGGCGCTCCGGATACAGCAAGCAAACCACCGGCGTGAGCAGGGCGTCGGCCGTCCCGCTGCCCAGCCCCACGACCAGTCCGCCGGCGAACGCCGTCGCGAAACGGTCGGCCTGACCGATCAGCACCAGCCCGCCCGCCTGGAGCAGCGACGCGACGATCAGCAGCGGGCGGAATCCGACGCGGTCGGCCAGCGGACCGGCCGCCAGGATCGCCGCCACGAACCCCCAGGAGGCGGCCGACAGGAACACGCCGCAGTCGGCCCGGTCCATGCCCAGCTCCTCGGCGATGGCGGACAGGCAGACAGCCGGTCCGGCCGTCGCAAAGCTGAGCGTCATCATGCCCGTCGAGCAGGCGGCCAGGATGGTGCGACGGGGGAGCTGTTGCATGAATCCTTCCGCACCTCCGCGCGACGTCGGCGCCTCGTCCCGGCAATCAGGGCGACTCACCGCCTCACCGGGCCCGGCTGGCGCCTGGCATTGTGCTCCAACCGCCGCAGTTCGTCCAGCTCCACGGGTGAAAGCCCACGACGGGGCAGCGGCCGGCCGGTGGCCGCGGAGATTGTTTCCCTCAGCGTATCGGCCTCGCGCGTGTGGCCCTGGACGTCGAAGAAATCGACGCTGACGCTCCAGCCACCGCTTCCCAGCAGCATGACGTGGTGCTTGGTCACCAATGGCGTGACGCCGGACACCTTCAGTTTCTCCGGGGGCTCCTCGAGCACGTAATGAGCAGATTCTTCCACCATCAGCCGCGCCCCGATGTGATGATGAAAGCCGGCCTCGACCGGGGCCCGACCGGACTGCGAATAGACCACCTTCTCGACCATCACCGGCGACGCCCCGAGCACGTTGTAGCCGACGAAGTCGTGCCCGTCCGGAATCGTAACGTCGACCTGCTCGAGCACCCGCCCGGACCCGTCGGCCACCTTCACCCGGCATGGACCAAAGGGCAGGCGCTGCTCAGCGTGACCGGCCGACGGCACGTCCAGCGTCTGCTCGCCGACAGTCACGTGCACGGGCATGTCCAGGCCATTGAAGAAATGGACCACCTGGCTGCTGTGGGGACGTCGGTGGGTGAGCCACAGGACGGTCCCGCCCGCCAGGGCGCATGCCGCGAAAGTGAAGATGGCCAGCCACCAGATCCGCTGGGCGTCCGCGATCGGGGCGCTCAGGTCGGCGGTGGTGTCGGTGTCCGGGGGTAGCCCGACGGGGATGGCGGGCACGGCGACCAGCGCCGGCGGTTCGTTTCGCAGCTCGTAGGTATCGTCCTGGGATTCCATGGGTGCACCCATCGCGGAGGGGGCGAACGGTTTTATGGCGACGGCGTCCGATCCGGACCGGCCGGGGGCCAGTGCTCGGCAGCCCGGGTGACCACCGTGCCCAGCAGGTCGTCGGCGCGGGCGCTGGCCAGGTGGGCCTCGGGGGACTGACCGCTCGCCTGCGCCCGCCGGGCCCGCGCCAGGTGCAGCGCCGCCTGCACGGCCAGGTCCAGTTCGGCCAGTTCGTCGGACTCGATGCCCTCCAGGGCGAAGCGGGTCAGGGCCTGCATTTCCTCGGGCCGCTTGGCGGAGATTCCGTCCAGCAACTTGCGGGCCAATTCCTCCCGGCCAAACCGCCCCGCCTCGCACGCCAATGCCGTCAGCGCCGCGTCATCGACCATGTTCACGGCCTGCTGAGCAGCGCTCTCAGCGGCCGACAGGGCCTTGACCGGGTCCTGCCCGGCATCCACGGTCAACTGCAATGCCAACCGCTCGTCCGGGTCCGATATGGCGCCGAGCACGCGGGCGTCGACGGTCCCATTGACGTGCGCCTGGAACCAGGCGCGCATGGAATTGCCCCGGTCGGGCGCCTCCTCGTTCTTCGGCAGGAAATGATCGGCCGGATACGGCCGGGTCGCGCCCGGGAGCAGCCGGACGAGCCGTCCGTAAAGAATCGCCGTGCCGGGCCCGACAGAATCCGGTTCGCGGCGGCACAGCTCGACCAGGCGGGCGACGGCGTCGTCGGCCCGTCCGGCGCCGACCAGGGCGCTGAGGTACGTGTCCCAGGCGAACGTGGCGTCGCTTGGGCGGCACGTCTGGGCCTTCTCGAACAGGGGGATGGCCTCGGCGAACCGCCGGGACAGCGCAAGCTGGTAGGCGCAGCCATGGACCGCGTAGAAGTAATCCGGAAACCGCTCGGACAGGTCGCCATACAAACCCATCGAAGCGGCCAACGGCTCGACGCGGGCCCGCAGGTAGCAGGCCATCGGCGAGTCGGGGTGGTCGGTCTGAAAGCGGCGGTAGCGCTCGCGGGCCTGCTCGGTCCGTCCGGCCGACATCATCGCCGCCTGCAAGGCACGGTGCGCTTCGACCGAGTCCGGCGCCAGCGCCACCAGCTCCTCGGCGAACGCCAGGGCGCCCTCCTGCCCGCGGACCGCTCCGATCAACCCGACCCCCAACTGCATGGCCCCCGTCTGGGTCGGGTCGGACTTGCAGACCGCCTCCAGCAGGTCGGCCGCCCCTTTGACGTTGCCGGCCTCCTCCAGCAGGTTCAAGCTGGTCTGCCAGCCGCCGTCGATCACGAAGGCGTGCCGCCGGGTGACAACCGACATGTCGGAGGCGACCTGAATCTCATTGGGCGGTTCGGTGAAGACGTACTCGATCCGATCGTCCACCACCAGCCGCGTGCCGATCTTGTGCTGGTAGCTCGGCTCCGTCTGGGCGAGCCGGTTGGCGGTCTTGCCGGAGTAGATCACCTCCTCGACGACCAACGGGGCGGCCCCCAGGACGTTGTAGGCCACCAGGTCCTGCCCGCTGGGAATGTCCGCGTCGTGCTCCTCCAGGGTCCGGCCCTTCTCATCGGTCACCCGGAAGTGGCACGGGCCGACGGGCAGGGCGTGTCGCTCCCGGGCGTTGACGCCCAGGTTGAACGTCCGGTCGCCGGCGGTGACCCGGACCGGCACCGTCAGCCCGTTGATGAAGTGCACGCCCTGCTGCTTCGTGGACAGCCACCCCAGGAAGCTGCCGGCTGCCACCGCCAGCGGCAGCACCAGCAGCAGCGCCAGTCGGACCGTCCGCGGCGCGCCCGTCATAGCCACCTTGCCAAAGAAGTTGTAGGCGTTTCCCCCGGCGTCGCGGACCAGGTACTGGCGAATCGGGAAAATCGGGATGAACAGCACCACGAACCACAGCGTCGCGATGTAGGTCCCGTCCGACGGATCGTAATCGCGGCGGCCGTAGAGCTTCGTCCCGATCCCGTTGAACGTGAACATGCCCGGGGCGCTGCGGATCGGGCGGACGAACAGTCGCCGGTCGGCCAGCAGGGCGCCGATCGCCTGCTTCACCCCTGGGTCGGGCTCGAACTTTCGTTTTCGTCGGAGCAGCCTCTCCAGCCGGCCGGGTGCGCCGGACTCCAGGGCGGCCTGGACCTCCGGATCGGCCAGCACCGCCTTGACGGACGGATCCAGCAGCAGCCCGTCTTCGGGCAGGGGCGGAGGCCCGGCCGGCGGGACCGGGGCACCTGCCGATCCGTAGGTGGGGGCGCCAGAGGCCATCGGTCGCTTCCTCCCAGGGTGAATGCCTCAGCGGTCCCGCCCTGCCGACCCGGCTTCGCCAAGGCATAGCCCGGCTTCTCCGTGGCGACGCCCGGGCGGTCGACCACTGCACCTTTTCTACCCCGCCCCGGCGGTTCCCGCAATGGTCGGCCGCCGGACGGTCGAAGCCGGCCGGCTGGACGGCCGGCGGCATTGCCCCCGCGTCGAAGCGGCCTTAAGATCAGAGGACTGGGCGATCGGCGGACCTCGACCCTGGGACGAAGCGATGCTGACCGGCATCCATTTCCTGACCAGCTACGCCTGCAACTTCGAGTGCGAGCACTGCTTTCTGCATTCCGGCCCGCGGGCCGGCGGCACGTTCACCGTCGCCCAGGTCCGCCGCCTGCTGGACCAGGCCGTCCGCGTCGGCACGATCAGGAGCGTGTGCTTCGAGGGCGGCGAGCCGCTGCTGTTCTACCCGCTGGTGCTGGCCGGGCTGGAGATGGCCCGCGAGCGCGGCTTCGCGGGCGGCATCGTCACGAATGCGTACTGGGCGACCTCCGTCGGCGACGCGGAGTTGTGGCTGCGCCCGCTGGCAGAGCGCGGCGTCGCGTCGGTCACGATCAGCGACGACCCGCTGCACTACGGGGAGCAGGCCGGGCTGCGCGCCCGGCGGGTCAAGACCGCCGCTCGACGCGTCGGCATGTCCGCACGCGTGATCCGCACGAATCGGCCGAGGGTGCTTGCCCGGAGCCGCGGCTGCTCGGCCGGCCTGGACGATGGCGGGGTGATGTTCCGTGGCCGGGCGGCCGAGCGGCTGGCCCCGGGCCTGCCGACCCGCCCGGCCGAGTCCCTCGACCGCTGCCCCCACGAGAACCTGGCCGATCCCGGGCGCGTCCATGTCGATTGCTTCGGGCACGTCCACCTCTGCCAGGGCATCAGCATGGGCAACTGGCTGAAGACGCCGCTATGGAAGCTGGTCCGCGACTACGATCCGCGAGCCCACCCGATCGTCGGGCCGCTGCTGGCGGGCGGACCGATCGAGCTGGCCCGCCGCTACGGCGTGCCCGTGGGGCCGGGCTACGTCGACGAGTGCCACCTGTGCTACCTGGTCCGCCGGGCCCTGCTCGACCGCTTCCCCGACCACCTCGCCCCGCGGCAGGTTTACGGGATGGAGTCATGCTTATCCGCGAGGTTCCCACCAATTATGACAGGAAACGAACCCTTGTCGGTTTCCACGACGGCCATGTCGGACGGCGCACAGCCGCGCAACTGAAGAAGATGCCGGAGATCAAGCGGGATTGCCGCGAGTGACCCGCAACCGAGACTTGCAGAGCGTCGGCGGCGAGGGCGGCTGATCGTCCTGCTGGCCGTCGGGGCACTGCTGGTCGGCGGGGGGCTGTTCCGTATCGAGATGGCCAGGGTCCTGGGGCCGGGCTGATCGGCCCGGGTCACAGGGCCAAGAGGAAGTTAGCGACGCAGCGGCCGATGGTGGGCAGGTGGTAGCCGCCCTCCTGGACGACGAGGGTGGGCCGGTCGAGCCGGGATACTCGTCGGGCGGCCCGCTCGAACGAGCCGGCGTCCAGCCCCAGCCCGCCGACTTCGTCGTCGCGGGCCGTGTCGGTGCCCAGCGAGACGACCAGGTCGGCCGGTCCGAAACGCCCGATCGCGCCGATCGCCCGGTCCAGCGCCGCCATCCAGGTTCGCTCGTCGGCGTCCGGCGGGACGGGGAAATTGGCCGTGAATCCGAGCCCGTCGCCCGCCCCGGCCTCCTCGGGCCGTCCGGTGAAGAACGGATACGCGAAGTCCGGGTCGGCGTGGACCGAGGCGAAGAAGACGCGGGGCGACTCGTAAAAGATATCCTGCGTGCCGTTGCCGTGGTGGTAGTCGATGTCGAGGACGGCGACGGGGCGGCCGGCGGCGGCCAGCCGATCGGCCGCCAGCGCCGCGTTGTTCAGGTAGCAGAACCCGGCGCAGTAGTCCCGCCCGGCGTGGTGGCCCGGTGGGCGGCACAGGGCATAGACGCGGCGCTCGCCGCCGGCCAGAAGATCCGCCCCGGCCAGGGCGCACGCGGCCGACGCCCGAGCCGCCGACCAGGCGCCGGCCGTGATCGGCGTGGCCACGTCGAGGCAGTAGTGCCCCGCCCGCCCGACCGGCGAGCGAGGCGGGCGCGACCCGCGCCCGCGGACGGGGAAGATGTGCGGAAAGACGGCCGATCCGGGCTCGCCCCAGGCCAGCCATTCGGCGTGCGCGGTCGCCAGGAAATCCAGGTAGCCGGCATCGTGGGCGGCCAGCAGCTCCTCGCGGGTCGGCGGCGTCGGGGCCGACAGGTCCAGCGGTCCCGTCCGACGCAGCTCGGCCAGGATCGCCTCGGCGCGGGCCGGCTGCTCCGGATGCGGCGCCGCCCCGGCCGGCTCCAGCTCGTGCGGCGGCACGTGGCCGGAGTGCTCCTGGCTGTAAACCACCTTCACGCCGGTCACTCCTGAGAGGTGGGTCGCCCGGCCAGCCAGCGGCCGGTGGTGCGAAGCACGTCGCGCTTCATCTCCAGGTTCTGTCGGCGGGCCGCGACCATGTCGACCACGTCGAAGCCGCAGGTCGCCAGCGTCCGCTCCAGGGCCAGCCCGCACGCGGGCGCCCCGCCGCCCCCGCCGCCGGCGACGCAGACGCCGATGGCGGGCTTGCCCGCCAGTCCGACCTTTCCCTGGTCGTGCCGCGTGATCCGGCGCAGGCGGTCCAGGAACGCCTTGAGGCTCTCGGCCAGGTCGGAAAAGTAGACCGGCGTGGCAAAGACCGCCGAGTCCGCGGTCCGCAGGCGGTCCAGCAGGCCTGGAAAATCGTCCTCGATCACGCAGTGGCCCGTCGAGCGGCATTCGCCCCAGCCGCGCTCGTCGCACTGGCGGCAGCGTTCGATGGTCAGCTCGGGCAGGAAGACCACGCTCGGGTCGGCGCCGCCCAGGCGGAGTCCGTCGGCCAGGGCGTCGACGGCGGAGGCGGTCTGCCCGTCCGGGTTGCGGCTGCCGCAGATGATCAGCGTCTTCATGGCGGTCCCTTTCAGCAGGTGCGCCCGGCGTCGCGCGGGCGGACGGTCGGATCATCGCGCGCCGCGGGTCCGGACGCAAGGGAGGATGCCCGCCCGGCGCGCAAAAAAAGCCCGGGACCGCCGAAGCGGTCCCGGGCGGGTGTGTGCAAATCCCGGCACCAACCTACTCTCGCCACGCATCGAGGCGTGGCTACCATCGGCGAAACGGGCTTAACTTCTGAGTTCGGAATGGGATCAGGTGTTTCCCCGTCTCCATGGGCGCCGGAAACTCGTCATCCCGACGCCCGCGGGGGTCCGGGGCGTGGGGGGGATGTCAAGGGAATGTCGTGCGGGCGCGGACGATGCGTCACCGTCGAACGAGGCATGAGGATCGAGAGCGAACCATCAAAGTGGTCAAGCCGTCGACCATTAGTACCGGTAAGCTGAACGGCTTTCACCGCTTACACACCCGGCCTATCAACCTGGTGGTCTACCAGGGGTCTTCATCCCCGAAGGGAACGGAGTCCTTATCTCGAGGGGGGCTTCACGCTTAGATGCCTTCAGCGTTTATCCTTTCCCGACATAGCTACCCAGCGGTGCCCCTAGCGGGACAACTGGAACACCAGAGGTCAGTTCCTCCCAGTCCTCTCGTACTAGAGAGAAATCCTCTCAAGACTCCTGCGCCCACGGCAGATAGGGACCGACCTGGCTCACGCCGGTCTGAACCCAGCTCGCGTACCGCTTTAATCGGCGAACAGCCGAACCCTTGGGACCGCCTTCAGCCCCAGGATGCGATGGGCCGACATCGAGGTGCCAAACCTCCCCGCCGCTGTGGCCGCTCGGGGGAGATCAGCCTGTTATCCCCAGAGTACCTTTTGTCTGTTGAGCGATGGCCCTTCCACACGGAACCACCGGATCACTAGGACCTGCTTTCGCATCTGCTTGAGATATCCCTCTCGCAGTTAAGCACCCTTATGCCCTTGCACTCGGAGCCTGATTGCCAACCAGGCCGAGGGTACCTTTGCACTCCTCCGTTACCTTTTGGGAGGAGACCGCCCCAGTCAAACTGCCCACCAAACACTGTCCCCGACCCGGATCACGGGACCGGGTTAGACGACTGGCGTCACAAGGGTGGTATTTCAAGGATGGCTCCACCCTGGCCGGAACCAGGGTTTCAATGCCTCCCACCTATCCTACGCATGTGAAGTCAGGCGTCAGTATCAGGCTACAGTAAAGGTTCACGGGGTCTTTCCGTCTTGCCGCGGGTATGCGGTATCTTTACCGCAAGTCCAATTTCACCGAGTCTGTCGTTGAGACACTGCTCCAGTCGTTACGCTATTCATGCACGTCGGAACTTACCCGACAAGGAACTTCGCTACCTTAGGACTCTCATAGTTAGAGCCGCCGTTAACCGGGGCTTCGGTCGCCAGCTTCGCCCCCGAAGGGACTGACCGGCTTCCTTAACCTTCCGGCACCGAGCAAGCGTCAGTCTCTATACGTCCTCTTGCGAGTTAGCAGAGACCTGTGTTTTTGATAAACAGTCGCCAGAGCCATTTCTCTGCGCCCTCTGTCCGCCAGAAGGTTATTCAAGCGAACAGGAGGGACCCCTTCTCCCGAAGTTACGGGGTCAGATTGCCTAGTTCCTTAACGACAGTTCTCTCGAGCGCCTGTGGATACTCTCCTTGCCTACCTGTGTCAGTTTTAGTACGGATGCGCCACGTCGTCCCCGCGAAGTTTTTCTCGGCCGCCACGCCGACTGCTCAGGCAGCAGTTAGCCCTCGCCCCGCATCGGTCGTTGCGCCGGCGGATTTGCCTACCGGCCAGACCTTTGCAGGGATTGCCATTTCTATCCGGCATCCAGCCTTGATGACGGCGTCCCTCCGCGGGTGCAAACCTTCGTGACGCAGTGCAGGAATATTGACCTGCTATCCATCGTCTACGCCTTTCGGCCTCGACTTAGGGCCCGACTAACCCTGGGCGGATTTACCTTCCCCAGGAAACCTCAGGCTTTCGGCGAGCGGGATTTTCACCCGCTTTATCGTTACTCATACCGGCATCCTCACTTGCACGCGCTCCAACGCTCCTTACGGTACGCCTTCAACGCGGCGTGCAACGCTCCTCTACCACTGCCTCCGGCAAGCCGGAGGCAATCCGCGGCTTCGGTTCCATGCTTAGTCCCGATCATTATCGGCGCCGAACGGCTCGACCAGTAAGCTATTACGCACTTTTTAAATGGTGGCTGCTTCCAAGCCAACATCCTGGCTGTCTTAGCAGTTCGACTTCCTTATGCACTGAGCATGGATTAGGGACCTTAGCCGGCGGTCTGGGCTCTTTCCCTCTTGACCACGAAGCTTATCCCCCGTAGTCTGACTCCCGTGATAGTCATTCCGGTATTCGGAGTTTGGTTGAAGCAGGTAGCCTGGTGGGCCCCTATCTTCGTCCAGTGGCTCTACCCCCGGAATGTAGTGACACGAGGCTAGCCCAAAAGCTATTTCGAGGAGAACCAGATATCTCCACGTTTGATTAGACTTTCACTCCTCCCCACAGCTCATCCCATAACTTTTCAACGTTAACGGGTTCGGTCCTCCTGTCGATTCTACTCGACATTCAACCTGGCCATGGGTAGATCACGTGGTTTCGGGTCTACCCCATGCGACTCGAATCGCGCCTTTCACGCTCGCTTTCACTGCGGCTGCTCCGCTGAACGGATTAACCTGGCCGCATAGGGTAACTCGCCGGTTCATTATGCAAAAGG
>JAANMW010004232.1_pt1 | contig 9987 bp, 10 predicted proteins | sample 7279671 | NCBI WGS metagenome assembly JAANMW01 (sample SAMN14094541, study PRJNA606508) | bioreactor metagenome | isolation source: A lab-scale SPAN reactor treating ammonium-rich wastewater day 247 | place: Ireland: Galway | collected 2017-09-19
TCGCGGCGCCGGGCCAGGTCTCGCGCCGCGAGCTGCAGCGCATGCTGGAGCGCAACCGCCCGGTGCGCCGCACCGACCTGCGGGCGATCGAGGGCACCGAGTCGATCCGGGCCTACGCGCTCGAGAAGCTCACGGAGAGCGGCGAGCGCGAGCACGTGTCGCGGCGCCATGCGGAATTCTTTCGCGATCTCCTGGCTCCCCGGTTTCCCGGCGCGCAATCGGAGCTCGTGACCGGCGACATGCCGCGCTGCGTGCGCGAGATCGACAACGTGCGTGCCGCGCTCGATTGGACATTCGCGCCTGCGGGCGACGCGGCGACCGGTGCCGCGCTGACGGCGACGTTCCTGCCCGTGTGGCTGCACCTCGGCCTGCTGGTCGAGTGCCGCGAGCGCGCGGAGCGCGCGCTTGCCGGCGATGGCCTCGATGCGCGCCTCCGGATGCAGCTCAATATGGGGCTCGGGCTGGCCGGGATATTCACGATGGGTCCGGTCAAGCGGATCCGCGCCGTCCTCGCCACGGCGCTCGATCTCGCCGAGGGCCTGGACGACGTGGACGCCCAGATGTGGGCGATCTGGAGCCTGTGGGTGACTCACATCTACTCGGGCGAGAACCGGGCGGCCCTGTCGGTGCTGGAGCGGCTCGCGCGCGTCATCGCCCGCGTCAACGACCCGTTCGGGCTTTTGCTCATGGATCGGGTCCGCGCCTACACGCTGCAATACGGCGGCGACCAGCGCGAAGCCCGGCGCCTGCTCGAGCGCGTCGTCGAAAACACGAGCGAACCGCGCGACCGGCGCAACACGTTCTTCCTCCAGCTCGATCAGCGCGTGCTGGCGCGGGCGATGCTGGCGCGCGCGCTGCTGCTGCAGGGCTTTCCGGACAAGGCTCAGGACGAGGCGCGGGCGAGCCTCGAGGAGGCGCAGGCCACCGGCTACAAGTTCTCGATGTGCGAGGCGCTGCGCATCGGTGTTTGCTCCGTGGCGCTCGCGACGGGCGACCTCAAGACGGCGGAGAGCGCTGTCGCATCGCTGGTCGATCTGGCGACCAGCAGCAACGGGCCGTTCTGGAGGGTTTCGGGCCGCTGCCTCGAAGGTAAGATGCTGATCAAGCTCGGCAGATTCTCGGAAGGTGCCGCCTTGCTGCGTGCCCAGCTCGACGCCGCCGAAAGGGTGGAATGGGCGATCTGGTATCCCGAAATGCTGGGCGCGCTCGCCGAAGGGCTGGCGGGCCTGGGGCGGCTTCCCGAGGCGATGGCCACGATCGATCGGGCCATCGCCAAGGCCGAGCACGACGGCGAACTCGGCCATGGCGCCGAGCTCTTTCGCATCAAGGGCGGCTTCCTGCTGCAAGAGGGCGGCGGCGCCGCGGTGGCCGCGGAGCACTGTTTCGGCAAGGCCCTCGCTGTCGCCCGGGAACAGGGCGCGCTGTTCTGGGAGTTGCGCGCAGCCAGCGATCTCGCGCGCCTGCGGATCGTCCAGCACCGGCCAGAGGACGCGAGAGGCGTGCTGGAGCCGATTTACCGCCGGTTCACGGAAGGCTTCGAGACGGCGGACCTGATGGCCGCGAAGCAATTGCTGTCCGGTCTCGGCTAGGCAGGGCTCTCCGTGCGCATCGGCGAGGTCAACGCAGCGAGCGGAATCCGGCGCGAACCTCTTCCGAGAAGATTTCCGGCTGCTCCCACGCGGCGAAGTGCCCGCCGCGGTCGAGCCTGTTGTAATAGACGAGCTTGGGATAGGCGCGCTCGGCCCAGCTCCGCGGCGCCTGATAGAGCTCGTCCGGGAACGCGCTCACGGCCACCGGAATCTTGACGTTCTTGGGCGCGAAGAACGGAAGCTTGTTCTCCCAATAGAGGCGGGCAGCAGATACGGCGGTGTTCGTGAGCCAGAACAGCGTGACGTTGTCGAGCACGTCGTCGCGCGTGAGGCCTTCCGTGTGGCCGTCGAACGAGCGGGCGATCATCTCGAGGCTGCGCGCGTCGTGGTCGATCATGAACGTCGCGAGGCCGACCGGCGAATCGGCGAGCGCCGTGAGCGTCTGCGGCCGCGTGCCCATCAAGAACGCGTAGTACACCTGCTTGTAGAAGAAGCTGAGCTGGTCATACGCCTTTCGCTCGTCGGCCGAGAGGCCGGCCGGCGGGGCGGCGCCGGCCACGGCGGCCGCGTCGATCTCGGGCGGAATGACGCCGGGCATGTTGGTGTGCATGCCGATCAAACCCTCGGGCGCCTGCGCCGCCATCATGTCCGTGACGACCGCGCCCCAATCGCCGCCCTGCGCGACGTAGCGCGTGTAGCCGAGGCGCTTCATCAGCGCCGCCCAGGCGCGCGCGATGCGGGCGGGGCCCCAGCCTGTCGTCGTGGGCCGGCCCGAGAAGCCGTAGCCGGGCATCGACGGGATCACGAGATGGAACGCATCCGGCGCGCTGACGCCATGCGCGGTCGGGTCGGTCAGCAGCTCGATGATCTTCAGCTGCTCGACGATCGAGCCGGGCCAGCCATGCGTGACGATGAGCGGAAGCGCGTTCTCGTGCTTCGAGCGCACGTGGATGAAGTGGATGTCCAGCCCATCGATCTCGGTGATGAACTGCGGATACGAGTTGAGGCGGGCCTCGACCCGGCGCCAGTCGTATTCCGCCGCCCAGTAGCGCTGGAGCTTCCGCGCGGTCGCGAGCGGCACGCCCTGCGAATGATCGGCGACGGTTTCCTGCTCGGGCCACCGCGTTGCCGCGATCCGCGCGCGCAGGTCGGCCAGCGCCGCGTCGGGGAAGGCGACCCGGAACGGGCGGAAGGCGCAGGGCTCGCAGGCCGGGGCCGCACAGGCGGGCGGCGCCCCCGCCACACGCGCCGCGGCCGCGGCGGAAAAAAAGCTGCGCTGCGCGGACGACGAAGATCTCGCGGATTCGACGTGGTTCTCGGCGGACATGGGCTGCTCCTCGCGGCATGGTAGGAAACGTATGGCCCGCCCCGTGCGGCGAAAGAGGAAGGGGCAAGCGCGTTCGATGCAGCGAGGAGCTTAGCGAAGCGCGGCTTCGCATCTATTGGACGAAGGTATCGCGCCCGGGGCGTGTCGGCGGCGGGCCGCTCAGCCGAGCTCGAACGTGGTCACGCCGTACACGCGCGCGATGTCGATCTCCGGCTTGTCGCCGGTGTACATGCGCGCGGTCTCGAACACCGGCGCGAGGCCGTAGCGCTGCGCGAGTGCGACGGCCGCTTCATTGGGCTCGGGCACGTCGAGATAAAGAGTCTCGCCGCCGGCGCGCGCGGCGAGCGCAAGGAAGATCTCGTCGGCGACCGCGGCGTCGTCGGCGAACAGCGGCCCGATCTTGTAGCCCTTCTGGCAGGCGCGGATCGCGCCGAAGCCGACGATCGCGCCGTCGCGCTCGGCGGCGATCGCGGCGCCGGCCAATGGGCTCAGCCACAGGCTCAGGAACGCCGCGCGCGGCGCCGGAAAGCAGCGCCGGTCGTAATCGGCGAGGCGGTCGAACGGCAGCGTGCGCGCCGGGCGCAAGATCAACCCTTCGTTCCGGCTGGGCGCCGAAGGCGCCGGCCCGCCATAGCGGATGTTGCGATAGGCGAGGCGGAAGCCCGAGCGCGCGTAGTTCGCCTGCTGCGCCACCACGCCGTCGAGGCCCACGTGCTTCGCCGGGCGGCGCGCCAGCGCCTCCTGCCACAGCTTCAGGCCGAAGCCGCGCCCGCGATATTCGGGCCGCACGATGTAGAGCCCGAGGAACGCGAACGTCTCGTCGTAGCGCACGACCGAGATCGCGGCGGCCGGCTCGCTCTCGCGCCAGCCCATGAAGAACCCGAGCGGATCGGCGGCCTGGAACGACCGCGCATCGTCGAAGCCGGGGTTCCAGCCCTCGGCCGCGGCCCAATCCAGCGCGCGATCGAGATCGGCGCGGCCCATCACGCGGACCTCATAGGGAGCGCGGAGATCCATCTAGCGTTTCCGCAATCCGCCGAGCACGGTGCGGAAGCCGGCGACGGCCTCGGCGCCGGCGGCGCGGTAGGCGTGGGCCATCAGCGCGCGCTGCGGCGCGGTCAGCGCCATCTCGAACGCCTGCCCCTTCTCGGTGAGCGTCAGCCGCCGCTCGCGCCGGTCGTCGGTGCCGATGGCCTGCACCGCCAGGCCCTTGGCGAACAGGTCTTTCAGCACGCGTCCGAGGCTCTGTTTCGTGATGCCGAGGATCGCCATCAAGTCGCTCACCGAGAGGCCGGGATTGCGGCCGATGAAGTAAAGCGCGCGGTGATGCGCGCGGCCGAGGCCCTCTTTCTCCAGCACGGCGTCCGCCTCGGCCGCGAGGTCGCGGCCGGCGAGGAACAGCAGGTCGAGGCCCTGGCGGAGGTCCTCGTCGCGTAGGAATAGGGGGCTTGCGCCGGCCCTGAACTCGGCCATCCTTGACTCGACTTCGTTAGGATGTTACTTGCAATTCCGTTTTCGCGAAATTTTATTGCGCGGAAAGCCCAAAACGAGCGCTTCCGACCGCGCCGGTAACGGTCGCGCGCCGGACTAAACCTGCGAGGCAAATAGGATGTCAATGCTGCCCTTTCATGACCGCGACGGCTTCATCTGGATGAACGGCGAATTGGTGCCGTGGCGGGATGCCAAGTTGCACGTCCTCTCGCACGGCCTGCACTACGCCTCCTGCGTCTTCGAAGGCGAGCGCGCCTATAACGGCACGATCTTCGAGCTGACGCAGCACACGCAGCGGCTCCACGACTCGGCCGCGATCCTCGATTTCAAGATTCCCTATTCGGTCGCCGAAATCGACGAGGCCAGCCGGGCGACGCTCAAGGCCAACAAGCTCACCGACGGCTATGTCCGCCCGCTCGCGTGGCGCGGCAGCGAGATGATGGGCGTCTCGGCGCAGAAGAACCGCATCAACGTCGCGATCGCGGCGTGGGAGTGGCCGTCGTATTTCTCGCCCGAGGCGCGCATGGAGGGCATCAAGCTCGCCTGGGCGAAATACAAGCGCCCCGACCCGGCCACGGCGCCGTCGAAGAGCAAGGCCGCCGGCCTCTACATGATCTGCACGATCAGCAAGCACCTCGCCGAGCGCGACGGCTATGCCGACGCGATGATGCTCGACTGGCGCGGCTACGTCGCCGAGACGACCGGCGCCAACGTGTTCCTGGTGCAAGACGGGGTGATCCACACACCCGATCCCGATTGCTTCCTCGACGGCATCACGCGGCGCACGGTGATCGGCCTCGCCAAGAAGCGCGGCTTCAAGGTCGTCGAGCGCCACATCAAGCCCGAAGAGCTCGCGAAGACGCAGGAAGTGTTCATCTGCGGCACCGCGGCCGAGGTCACGCCGATCCAGTCGATCGGCGACCAGAAGTTCAAGCCCGGCGAGATCACGCGCGCGCTGATGCAGGACTACGACGCGCTCGTCCGCGGCCAGGGCGCCAAAGCGGCGAAGGCGGCGGAGTAGAGCGCCAACTTCATAGGGCGCGCGCAGCGCGCCCTCTCTCCGCGAGCTCGATTGTTTCGTTGTGGTCGAACAGGGCGCGCGCAGCGCGCCCCTACGCCGTAGAGGTTAGTCGACCGCGAACACCTTGCCGCTGCCGAGCACTTCCACCTTGAACGGCTCGGTCTTGGCGCCGCCCATGCCGGGGGAGCCTTCGGGCATGCCGGGCAGCGAGATCCCTTTGATCGGCGGCTTCTCGGCCAGGAGCTTGTCGATGATCTTGGCCGGCACGTGACCTTCCACGACGTAGCCGCCGACCTCGATCGTGTGGCAGCCGGCCTGCGCGGCGGGCACGCTGTGCTTCCGCTTGATGGGCTCCAGATCGGCCAGCTCCACCACGCGCACCTTGTAGCCCTTGGCGCGCAGGTGGTCCGCATGGCCGTCACAGCAGCCGCAGCCCTCCGCCTTATAAAGGACGGCAGCTTTCTCCTGGGCCAGCGCCGGCCCCGCAAGCGCGAGTGCCGCGAAGGCGGCGGAAAGGATACGGATCATGGCGGCCTCCGGATCGTGTTCTCTTCGATAACTCTACGCCCCTCAAGCGGCGGCCAGCCCGCGACAGGGACGCGCAGACAGGCACCGTCATGCGGTTTTTTTGATCGTCATCGCCTGCAGCGCCGCGAATTGACGCTTCGCTTGACGCTGGCTTGACGCTCGTTGCGCTAGGAAACCGCCGCCAAGCCGGTCCGGCCTCCGCTAGTTCGCCGGGCTTCGGCTTGGGCGGGGTGCACGCCCCCTCCAAACCTTGCTCTTGCGCGCGCGGAATCTGGCGAATCCCCTTTCGCGCGGCAGGGTGGCAAGGGCGGGGCGGGGCGTGCACCCTACGCCCTATTCGCGCTGGCTCTTGATGAAGCCGTCCGCCGAGAGGGGGCCGCCGCCGCGGATGAACAGATATCCGAAGGCCAGCATCCACACGTAGTGATAGGGCGCCAGGTAGTCCTCGTTCGCGTAGCCCACGACGAAGTGGATGAACGCGGTCATGATCAGCAGGCCCAGCGCCGGAACGCGCGTGAACAGGCCCACGAACAGCAGCACCGGCAGCACCAGCTCGGCGCCGGTCGTGATGATCGCCCACAGCTTCGGCGAAAGCAGGCCGAGCTTGTATTCCTCCTGGAACAGGAACTCCTGCTTATCCCAGTTGATGACGCGCGCGATGCCGGAATCGAGGAAGATCTTTCCCATCCAGAGGCGTGCGGCGAGGTTGAAGACAGGCTCGATGAGCCGGGTCAGCCCGCGGCCGACGGCCTCGTGCGCGTCGAACAGGCGGCCGAGCAGCGGGAAGAGGCCGCCGCCCGCGCGGGGCAGAACGGCGTCCGAAGTCTTGATCATGGTGGTCATGCGACCCCTCCATTGAGCGTTGGATCGAACGTGACCTCGGCGCCGAAGACGCCGCGGGAGAGACACGCCGCGAGCGCCGCGGCGAAGTCGAACCCGGCTTCGGCCGCTTCGGCCGCCGCCAGGGCGTTCTCCAGGGGTGCCCCCGCGGCAACGGCCCCCAGAAAAGCGGTTTCGCCCAAGCCGAGCGCGAACGCTTCGACCGGGCCGGAGGAACGCGCGACGAGGACGGATTCGCCCCCGCGCGCGGGATCGGGCGTCGTGCCGCCTGCCGTTGCGGCCTGCCAGATCGCGTGAAGCGGAAATTCGGAGACGACGAGGCGCGCCGCCGAATGCAGCGAAAGGCGCAGCGCCGCCAGCCGCTCGGGCGGAATGGCGCCGAGCGTCTCGGGCGCCAGCGCCGGCGCTTCGTCCGCGTAGTAGGCCTCGTTCATCGCCCATTCGAGTCGGGCGAGATCGGCCAGGAACGGAAAGTCGCGCATCGCCGCCTCGTGCCCGGCGACGAACGCGGGAAATCCGGCGCCATAGGCCAGAAGCTGCGGCTTCAGCGGCGGGCAGGCGCGCACATGGGCGGCGGCCAGCACGCGGAAATTCCCGTCGCCGGCGATCGCCTTCACCGCGGGATAGGTATGGCCGAGCGCGCCGGCCAGCGATTCGATCACGTTGCCGCGGTGGATCATGAAGCGCGCGGCGGCGCGCGCCGCGTCGCCGGCGACGAGGCCCTCGGGCGCGGGCGCCTTGAAATCGTCGAGCAAACTCCGCGCCATGCGGCTTTGCAGCTCACGCAGCATGGGCGTCGCTCCGCGCTTTCCGCGCGCCGTGCGGCGGCACCGAACGGCGGATCGCGCTCTCGGCCTGCGCCGCTTCGGCCAGCAGGGTCTCGAGCGCGGGAATGTCGGTATCCCACTCCACGAGCACCGGCACCGGTCCGGTGCGCGCGAGCGCGGCGTCGAGCAGGCGCCACACCGGCGCGATCACGCGCGAGCCGTGGTCGTCGATGAGCACGGTCTCGCCCCCGATGCTGCGGCTAGCATGGCCGGCGATGTGGATCTCGCCGACGGCTTCCAGCGGCAGCGCCGCGAGATACTCGTCCGCATCGAAGCCGCGGTTGTGCGCGCTCACATGGATGTTGTTGACGTCGAGCAGCAGGCCGCAGCCGGTGCGGCGCGCGATCTCGGCGATGAAGTCGGGCTCGGGAATGCGCGAGGCCGCGAAATCGAGATAGGTGGACGGATTCTCGACGAGAATACGCCGGCCGAACGCTTCCTGCGCGCGGTCTACGTTGCGGCAGAAGACGCCGAGCGCCTCTTCGGTCAGCGGCAGCGGCAGCAGATCGTTGTAATAGACGCCGCCCGACACGCTCCACGAGACGTGCTCGGAGACGAGGCCGGGCGCGATGCGGTCGAACAGACGCGCCAGCGCGGCGAGATGCGCGGCATCGAGGCCCTCGGCCGAGCCGAGCGAAAGGCCCACGCCGTGGCAGCTGATCGGAAGGTCGCGGCGGATGCGCTCGAGCGACGAAAGCCGAAGGCCGCCGCCCGCGAGATAGTTCTCGCTGTGCACTTCGGCCCAGCCGACCAGCGGCGGGCCGTCGAGAAACTGCTGGACGTGCGGATGGCGGAGCCCGATTCCCGCTCGCGCGGGAATCGGCCCGGGTCCCGTCTCTCGATCGGTCGCGGACACGGCGGCCCCGCCATCATCGCAGGTGGCTTACGACTTCGGCGCGTTCGGGTTCACGCCCTTGCCGGGCTTGGCCGAGCCGCTCATCTTCGTGCACTCGGCGGCGTCCTTCACGGCCTTCCATTCGCCGAGGTCGTAATCGACCTTCGACTGGCCGGCGCAGTCGTGCGTCTTCGCGGCGTTGCCGCAGTCGTTCTGCCCGGCCTTGGCGACACCGTAGCACTTGAAGCCGCTGGCGCCCTTCATCTGGGCGGTGGCGGTGCCGGCGAGCGCGAGCGCGCCCGCGACGGCCGAGGCGAGGGCGATGGCGGAAACTTTCTTCATGGGAGACTCCTGCTTCTTGCTGTTGTTGCAGCGCCGCGCGGAAATGCGCGGACGCGGCGGACTATAGAGGCGCCGGATGGCGAGTGCGATCAAAGCGCATCACGAGGCCGTTAGCCAAAAGTAGTTTCGCATCGAAACGATGCATTGCGCTTCTCGCCGATTGCGCGTGTACGGAAGGTTTCGAGTCGAACGGATCGCGGCGCGCCCCCGCCTTGACTGGCCGAGGGCGCGCCGCTGGTTGCCGCTACATCTTGATCTTCGTGTTCTTGCCAGTGCCCGCCTGGTGCGCGCCGCCGAGCTTGTCGCATTCGGCAGCGTCCTTCGTGCCTTTCCACGTGCTGAGGTCGTAGTCGGTCTTCGACTTGCCGGCGCAATCGTGCAGGCCGGCCTTGCTGCCGCAGTCGTTCTGCCCGGCCTTGGCCGCGCCCCAGCAATGATAGGTCATGCCGGCCATGCCGCCCTTGGTCTGGGCGAGCGCGGGCGCGGCCGCGAGAACGAGCGCGCCGGCGACGGCCGAGGCGATGGCGTAGGATTTCTTCATCGTAGTTCTCCCTGTTGCAGTGTCCCCCCACGCGCAGCCGCGCGGGTGAAAGAACCTTAGGCCCGGCGCGCCGCACGCCGGGATCAATGCTCGTTCACGTCGCCGTTAGCGCGTCGTGACGGTGGCGGATCAATTCGTGTCTTGCAATTTACGCGCGCCGCGAGGCGCCTTGACTGGCGCGCCGGGGGCGGCACGATGCGCGCCCGCAACAGGAACCGAGACCGCCATGACCGCCGACGCGCTCCGCCAAGCCCGCATCGACCTCGCCGCCGCGCTGCGCTGGGCCGAGCGCCACGGCTTCAGCGAGGCGATCTGCAACCATTTCAGCTTCATGGTGCCGGGCACAACCGACCGCTTCCTCATCAACCGGCAGGGCCTGCATTGGCGCGAAACCACCGCATCGAGCCTCTTGCTGGTGGACAACGACGGCAAATTGATCGAGGGCGACGCGCCGCCCGAGCCCACCGCGTTCTACATCCACTGGCGCCTGCACCGCGCGGCGCCCCAGGCGCGCTGCATCCTGCACACGCACATGCCGTATGCCACCGCGCTCACGATGCTCGAGGAGCCCGAGCTGCTGCCGGCGCTCCAGACCTCGCTGCTGTTCCACGAGCAGATCGCCTACGACCCCGACTACAACGGGCTC
>JAANMW010004234.1_pt1 | contig 9979 bp, 5 predicted proteins | sample 7279671 | NCBI WGS metagenome assembly JAANMW01 (sample SAMN14094541, study PRJNA606508) | bioreactor metagenome | isolation source: A lab-scale SPAN reactor treating ammonium-rich wastewater day 247 | place: Ireland: Galway | collected 2017-09-19
CGTGGCGGAAGCAGTTGGACGAGCAGGTGAAGGCCGTTCGCTCGAAATTGGCGTCGATTTGGCAGCGTTCGGCCGTGTTGAGCAGCTTTGCACTCGACAATGGAGACGAACCTGCCACCGTTTTCGCCGCGTATCGGGGATAACTTCCACGTCGGCTGGCGTGCATCCCGAGATTCCCCCGTTGTTGCCCCGAGCAACGACACCGAGGCTAGCTTTGGACTGCGCTCAGCTCCGTTATGCAGGCAAACTCCCTGCGGCCCTGTGGCCGGTGAAATATTTCGCTCTCGGTAAGGCCTTTTATGAAATATGCGATTGTGATTCCCGACGGATGCGCGGATGAACCACAGCAGGCGCTGGGCGGTTGCACGCCGCTACAGGCTGCCCAGATTCCGCACATGGACGCCGTGGCGACAGCCGGCGTGGTCGGGCGCGCCAACAACGTGCCCGCCTCGCTGCCGCCGGGATCGGACGTGGCCAACCTCAGCCTGCTTGGTTACGATCCGTTAGCGCACTTTACGGGACGCGCTCCGCTGGAAGCCGCCGCGCAGGGAATTGAACTGGGCCCCGACGATTGGGCCGTCCGCTGCAATCTGGTGACCGTGCTGGATCAGACCATGCGCGATTTCACCGCCGGACACATCTCGTCCGAAGAGGCTAAGGCGCTCCTGGCCACGGCGCAAGAGAAATTGGGCAGCGACCGTCTGCAGTTTGTGCCTGGCGTGAGCTATCGCAATTTGCTGATTTGCCGCGATGGAGCTCCATTCGCCGAAACCACGCGCACCACACCCCCTCACGATCTAACCGATAAGTCGGTGCTGGACGATTACCCCCGAGGACCCGGCAGCGATTTACTCAATCAACTCATGGCCGATAGCGTGCCGCTGTTTGCCGAGCATCCGATCAACGTCGCCCGGCAGCAGGCAGGCAAATTGCCGGCAACGAATATCTGGCTATGGGGTCAAGGACGCACGCCCAGGCTGGAGCCTTTTGCAGATGTATACGGGCTGAGGGGGGCCATGATTACCGCCGTGGATCTGCTCCGCGGACTCGCGGCCCTGTTGGGTTGGCAACGGATCGAAGTCCCGGGCGCCACCGGCTATACCGACACCGATTACGCCGCCAAGGGGCGTTACGCCATCGATGCCCTGGATCACACCGACATTATTTGCGTGCATGTGGAGGCCACCGACGAAGCCTCGCACGAAGGGGATTGCCAAGCCAAGGTGAAGGCGCTGGAGGAGATCGACCGTCACATCGTGGGCCCGCTTTACCAGTCGCTTCAGAACCAAGGCGATTTCCGTATCTTGATCAGCCCCGACCACCCCACGCCGCTGCGCACCAAGACGCACAGCCATGGCTTCGTGCCCTGGACGATCGCTGGTACCGGCATCACGCCCGATACCTGTACTACCTACGACGACGTCACCGCCGGCAATTCGGCGCTGGCATTTCCCGAAGGCTGGAAATTGATGCGGTTTTTCCTGGGGCAATAGCATTGCTCCCTGAAGATGTGCTCATTCCTTCGCCGAGTTCTGGATCAAGTTTTCCAAGTGGAGCTCGACGCTCTCCGCCAGCCGTTGGGGGTTATACCCGCCTTCCAACAGGCTGACGAGTTTGCCTTCGCAATGGCTGGCTGCCAGGTCGCACACAAATTGCGACATCTCGGCAAAGTCTTCGGTGTGCAAGCCCAGCGACCCTATCGGGTCTTCGCGGTGGCTATCGAAACCGGCGCTAACTAGCACCAATTGTGGGCGGATTCGTTTCGCGAATGCGTCGAGCTGCGTGCGGAACATGTCAAAGTACTTCTCTCGCAACGTGCCAAAAGTCACCGGTACGTTGCACGTGGCCCCCGCGCCTTTGCCGGCTCCGGTTTCTGTGTCGCGTCCGGTGCCCGGATAGAACGGGAAGCGATGGATCGAAAAAAAACCGACCGATCCGTTTTCCCAAAACATGTCCTGCGTGCCGTTGCCGTGATGCACATCCCAGTCGATGATCAGAATGCGCTCAATGTTTTCCGTTTTCTGGGCGTAACTGGCCGCCACCGCCACGTTGTTGAACAGGCAGAATCCCATGGCGTCTTCCCGCAGCGCATGATGGCCCGGCGGACGGACCAGGCACAGCGCGTTTCGATCTTCGCCAACGATGACGCGACGCGCGGCGTCGATCGCTGCCCCCGCTGCGCGGAGTGCCACCCGATACGAGGCGGGCGAAACCACGGTGTCGACGTCGGGCCGCCCTCCGCCCCGCTGCGCCAACTCATCGATCTGCCCGATGTATCGGCGATCATGAACCAGCGCAATTTGATCCACGCTGGCCGCTTCCCATTTCACCCGAGCGCAGGCTGCCAAGCGTTTTTGCGACTCCAATCGTGCCGTGATGTGCTCAAGACGTCGGGCGTGTTCGGGATGCTGGCCGGTGTCGTGCTCAAGAAACACCGGGTCGGTATAGAGCAGCGTCATGGGACGATCTCCGTGGAGGCAATATCAAGGCCCTTGTCGTAATTGCCGTTCTAGCGGTTGCCGGATCAGGATACCAGTTGCACCCGCGACCCAACCACGGCCCGTACGCCAGCCGTCGTATGACCGGCAAGCGGAAATGGTACCACGAAAACGGATAGTTGATTCAAACCGGTTCGATGAACAAGAAGTCAAGTCTGACCACTGGCGACGCTATCACTCCAACGGCAATCTTCTCGAAGAAGGCCACGTCCTCAACGGAAAAAGGCTGGTGGATGGAGCACTTGTAACGTCGCCGGAAACCTGAGCAACACCCGTCGATACTGTTCGACTTGATCCGGCAGGGAACTCATGGCTCCAAGGAAGATCAGCAACACTTGTCGTGCCGCCAACTCCAATTGCCGAGCGAAATCGGTGCGACAAGGCGCGTAATCTATTGGAAACCCCGGCTGCGTTGCCGTAAATGGGCGTAAATGCCCTTCCCTGGGGCCGCACGCCTTCCAAGTTTGTGCAAATTGCGCTGCCTGCTCGACCGGAAAAATTCCTGCAACCGGCACGAATTCTTTAAGACGCAAGGGGGGCAGCGCCGATCTAACCGAGCAGCCAATGTGCGCAGACCGAGACGGCGCGCCAATGCAAGCTCCTCTTTCGCGGTGATAGCAACCCATGGCCAGTGCCGAACCCATCCCCACCCCTCAGAATCGACGCGGTTGCTTTGCGCCGATTCGGGCGGCCGAGGATTGGATCGCTGACCTGGGACATCTGGTGATTGTCTGGTTCACCGCGCTGGGCGATCTGGCCATGTTCGCCATGAGCACCATGAGGTGGCTGTTCACGCGGCTGCCGCGACGCGAAACGCTGGTGCCAGCGTTCTACCAAATCGGCGTTTTGAGCTTGCCGGTGGTTGCCCTGACGGGCACTTTCATCGGCATGGTGCTCGCCGTGCAAAGTTACGCCCAATTCCGCATGATGGGTTTGGAAACACGGCTCGGAGCTGTCATTAACATGGCCCTGGTGCGCGAACTGGGGCCCGTGCTGGCAGCAACCATGCTCGCAGGACGGGTGGGAAGCGCCATGGCCGCTGAATTGGGTACCATGCGGGTCACAGAACAAATCGACGCGCTGGCCAGCATGGGCACCAATCCCATCCAGTATCTGGTGGTGCCGCGTTTTCTCGCCTGCCTGGTGCTGATTCCCACCCTGACCATCATGGCCGATTTCATGGGGGTGGTTGGCGGCGCCTTTTACAGCATCACGCTGCTCGATGTGGACTATTATCACTATTGGGTCAACAGCAAGAATTTTGTCGGCAATTTCGACCTGTTTATCGGTGTGTTCAAGAGTCTGTTTTTCGGCGCGGCAATTGGATTGATTTCCTGTCACCGCGGGTTCAATTGCGAACCGGGCGCCGAAGGTGTGGGTCGTGCCGCCACGCGATCGTTTGTGTTTTCCTTTGTCACCATTTTGCTCCTGGATCTGTTCCTGGGCATCGCTCTCGATACCATTGACAACTTGCTGTGGCCGCAGCGAGCCCCCACGCTTTAATTTTGGCTGCGCGGCGTTAGGCGACACATATCCTGGCCAATTTATCCGAGTCGTCGATTACCTTTCGCGTATTTGCAAACAACTGCCATGCCATCGATTCGGACCGACCAACGTTGCTTCCGGGAGAGCGAACCCTTGGCGCGAGTCGCCGCGCGCAGTTTGACCTACCGGTTGGCTTCGGCGAGCGATAGAACGTATGGAGAGGTCGCTCACGCACGACCCCAACGCAGACTGACCTTGCGGCCCTCCAGCCAATCGATGCATCAAATGGCCAACGAGCCCGATTTCGACCACACAACCCCAGGCGACCTGCCTACCGCGCCACCCGAACACGCCCAGCAGGGAACGGCGCCGGGCAGCGAAGTAGAGCGACCTTTCTTGCATGTGGAAAATCTCAGTGTGCAGTTTGGCCGCCAGCAAGTGCTGCGCAACATCAACCTCAGTATTCCCAAAGGGCAAACTCTGGTAATCATTGGCGAAAGCGGCTGCGGCAAGACCGTGCTGCTCAAATCGATCATCGCGCTGGTGAAACCCACCGTTGGCTGCGTGCATTTCGACGGAAAAAATCTCACTAATCTGAGCGACCAGGATCTGACGCAGCAGCGAATTCGTTTCGGTTACGTGTTCCAGCAAGCGGCATTGTTCGACAGCTTAACCGTCGCGCAGAACGTGGCGTTTCCGCTTCGGCAGCACGGCAGCTATACCGACGAGGAAATTCGCGAAATTGTGCGAGATCGTTTGGAAGAAGTTGGACTCAGCGAAGCCGTGGTCGCGAAGAAACCGGCGGAGCTTTCCGGCGGCATGCGCAAACGGGTCGGGCTGGCCCGAGCCCTCGCGATGAACCCCGAGGTGCTGTTGTACGATGAACCGACTACCGGTCTGGATCCGATCATGACCGACGTGATCAATCAGTTGATCCTGCGCACGCGCGATCACAAACACGTCACCAGCATTGTGGTGACACATAATATGCAAACGGTCGAAAAGGTTCCCGACCGCGTGGTCATGCTATACCCTTTGGCGCGACTCGACGACGATGAGCCGCAGATACTCTTCGACGGAACACCCGACGAAATCTTCAATTGTAAAGATCGGCGAGTGTCTCAGTTTGTGCGCGGCGAAGCCCAAGACCGATTGATGGAATTGCTGGCCACCAGCCATCGCCGCAAGTCGACTGGAGTCGGTGAGGGCGATCCCCGAGAAGTCGCAAATGATTAAAGTTTATCGGGGCGTCGAACCTGACTGATGAATCGGTTTTCGGAGTCCGTCGACTCCACGCTGGATTGCAAAACTAAGGAATCGTTGCCATGGACGAAAGGGTGATGCAGTTTCGCGTGGGCGTCATTGTCTTTGCCACGCTGATTATCGCCATGACCTTGGTGCTGGTCTTCAGCGACGCGGAGCTTGGCGGCTGGTTCGGCAAAGAATACACCGTGAACATGAAGTTTCCGCAGGCGCCCGGCGTGGCCGAACGCACTCCTGTCCGGTTGAGCGGCGTGCTGATTGGCCGCGTGAAAAGCGTGCAATTGGAAGAAGACGGCGTGCTGGTCGAAACTTCGATCAGCGACAAATACAAACTTCGAGAAGACGACCGCGCGCGGATCGGCGGCGGATCGTTGTTGGGCGATTCAGTGATTACGATTGTTCGCAGTCAGCGCCGCGATGTGCCTATCCTTTATCTGACCGATGGCGGCACGATCCATGGCGACGCCGCCCCCTCGCTGTTTGAAGTCGTCGACCAGGTGCAGGGCCGATTCGATCAGCTTTCCATTTCTCTTACCCAAACCAGTGAAGATATCGGAGGGCTGGCCCGCGATGTGCGCGGCGTGGTCGACGAAAACGAGGAACGCCTCAAGCAGTTGCTCGAATCGGCGAAGCAAAGCGTTGAGAAGATCGGTTCTGCCGCCAGCAACGTTGGCACCACTGCCGAGAAAATTGCCAAGACCGTCGACGAACTTAACAACGTAGTCGCCGACAAAAACTTTCAGGGCAATCTGAAACGCAGCGCCGAACAACTGCCTCAGTTGTTCGAGGAAGCGCGGGGCGTGGTCGCCAACGTCAAATCGACCATGGAGTCGGCCGAACGCAATTTCAAGAGTCTCGAGGCTTTTACCCAAACCCTGGGCGAGCGCGGCGGCCCCGTGCTGGAAAACGCCGATAAGTTGTTTTCGCAATTGGGAACCAGTTCCGAAAAACTCGACCAGTTATTGGAAAACTTCGTGGTTTTCAGCGAAGCCCTCAACCGTTCGGACAGCAGCGTCGGTCGTTTGCTCAACGATCGCCAGCTATACGACAACGTGAACGACCTGGTGGAAAATCTCAACCGCATCACTCTCGAAGTCCGACCGGTCATCCGCGACGCCCGGACCTTTGCCGACAAGTTGGCTCGGCATCCCGAAAGCTTGGGGGTTGCCGGTGCACTGCAAGGCCGCTCATCCGGTGCCAAGCCCGTGGTGTTTGGCGGCAGCCAGCAAAGCCGGTTCGGCGGCTTGTTTGGGGGTAGCAGCCAGCAAGAATTCGAATCCGATTGTCCCACCGATTCCGGTTACCACGGCGGATACGTTCCCTCGGCAAGTCGCGGAGGTATGCGTACTGCCAGCACGGGCGATGCGCCCCGTCTCCGCCCGAATACAATCGCAAACGCCACCTACGACCGCGTGCCGGACAGGGCGATTTCCTCGCAAAACCGAGACTATTCTAACCGACAGGCGACCTATCATGAGCCGGTCGCCGATCGCGAACCCAGTGAGCCACGACCGCGACTCACTTACGGAAGCGGCCGCGCCAGCTACTCCCCCCCCGCACCCACCGCTTCGAGCCGATATCCCTATAGCCGGTAGGTACATCGCGACCATGCCCCGTCCACGCGGGGGGCTATTGCCGCACAGGGACATCGATTATCTCCGTTGTGGTACCGGCATTTTGCCCGTTTGTTTTGGGCATGGACATGCAGTGGTGACGGCGTGTGTTTTCCCCGGCGGTTTGAGGGGCGCTGTTCGGCGAGAGGGTATCGACCGACTGCGGTGCCGAAAAGAAAACCGTGTGGCACGCCAGGGCGCGCCACACGGTTTGTCTTGAGCGAGAGGGTGGAAACCGTCGCCCTACTTCTGCTGGGCGGGGGTGATCTCCACCTTCAATCCGTCTTGCCACACCTTGTGCTCGTCGGTGTAGTACAGGTATGCGCGGCTGGCGGGGCCGGTGTAGCTGCCCGGCACGCCGGCCACCAGGCTCAGCGAAAGTTCCTTCGTTTCACTCGGGCCGAACTCGCGCCAGTACAGCACCACGTCGCGGCCGAGCACTTCGTATGCCGCCGCCTGGCCGGACTTCACCAGTTCCTTGAGCTGGTCGTGGCGGGGTTCCAATCCGCCCGGCAGGCCGATGATCGCCACCGGGGTCGGCACGGCCTTGTCGCTCTTGTTGGAGACCGTGAGCCGGGCTTCGGTGATGTCGCCCTCGGCCAGTTGCTCGTCGCTGAGCTTCACGCTGAAGCCCACCTGGCACTCGTCCGAAGTGTTGGGCTTCACGCTGTTGTAGTTGATGGCGACCAGGTACGGCATTTCCGAGCCGTCGGCCATCTTCAACTCGATCGTGTGCTCGCCCGGCGTGAGCAGGTGGCGAATGTCGGGCAGTTCGATCACGCCTTGCGTTTCTTTGGTGAACGCGATCGGTTCGCCCAGCGCCTCGCCATCGACGGTGAGCAGCACGCTGCCGTCGGCCTTGGGATTGGCCCGCGACTTGTCGTACTCCACGATTGCCCGCAGGGCGAGAATCGTGGACTGCGTGGAACCGTAGCGGCCTCCCTGGCATTGCTCGGCCAGCCACTGGATGGCCTTTTCGGTGTTGAGGGTGTAGTCCTTGTCGCGGAGCCAGGCCAGCGTGGCCAGGGCCGTGGTTTCGATCTTCAGGGCGTCGCCGCCGCTGCCGACGATCGATTGCTTGCCTTCCACCACGCCGTCGCTGCCTTGTTCCTTGGCCAGGCGATCCATCAGGGCCTTGGCTTCCTGGGCTTCGCCGGCCAGGGCCTGCACGTTGGCGGCCAGGGCCACCACGTACAGGTTGTCGCTCTTGGTGGCCGCTTCGTTCAACGCGGCGATTTCCTCGGTGAGCGTGGGGTTTTTTTCGCCCGCTTCGAGCAGCGCCCAGGTGATGTAGGCGTTGGACACGTCGGCGTCGGTCAGCCAGGTGTGCAAGGCGCGGCGGCCCCGTTTGAAACCGCCCTGGCCATCCCGCTGGCTGAGCAGCCAGGTGCGGGTCCGCTCCAGCATTTTCTGGTCGACGGGGTACACCTTCGACATGTCGGAGAATTCCAGCAGGCCGTAGGCCGTCAGGGCTTCGTGGCCGGGGTCTTCGCCAAACCATTCGTAGCCCTGCTGTTTGCACTCGTAACTGAGCAGGCGGGCGTAGCCCTTGGCGAGCATTTCGTTGCTGCGCGAAATCAGCGACGGATCGACGCCGGTATGGCTCTGGAAATACTGCTGGGCCATGATCAGCGGATAGGTGCTGGAGCTGGTCTGCTCGAAGCAGCCGTACGGCTCCTGGATCAGCCGTTCCAGGGCGCTGGTCATGCTGGCCAGCGGGGTGGGCAACACGTGAACTTTGGTTTCCAGGCTGTAGGGAATCAGGCCTTCGGGAATGGTCAGCTTGTGCCGGGCGATACTGCCTTGGTTCAGCATGCCGCCGAAGGCGACTTCGATCGGAAAGCCCAGCGGCTTCACGTTCAGCGGTCGGGTGACCTTGTCGGCATAGCTGCCGGCCTTGCCCTCGAAGGTGAACTGGGTGGGGCCGGTGAAGCTGGCCACGTCGATCGTGAACAGTTCGCGTTTCCGCTGGCCGGGCGCCAGGGTGAACTGCGGATAACCGCCCGTCTGGCCATTTTCGGCGGTCACGGTCACGCGGGTTTTCAGTTCCTCCGAACTGGCGTTGACGATGCCGATCGGCAGTTGGATCACGTCGCCCGAGGTGACTTCGAGCGGCAATTTGGGCTCGAGGTAGAACGGTTCGACCGCTTCGATGGCAGCGGTGGCCATGCCCAGGGCGCCCTCGTTGTTGAAGGCGTCGGCCGTGACGCGGAAGCTGGTCACCGAGTCGGAGAGCCCGAACTCGAGGATCGCTTCGCCGCTGGCCTGGTCGGTGCGGATGCCAGCGTTCCAAAAGACCGTTTCGGTGAAGTCGACGCGGTCGCCAGGCTGGCGGTTGGGACGTACCTCGTGGGCGTACACGCGCACGGCCGACCACGCCATTCCCATTTCATCGCCGGCAATCATTCTTTGACGCAGTAAGCCTTCGACTTGCCGCTTGGCATCGGCTTCACGTAAGGCTTGTTGGAGTTGCTGACGCGGCTTTGATTCCGCGGGAGGCCTGGGAGCGGCCGGCATGGCGGGTCGATCGGCGCCGCGTTCCTCGCGCGCATCGCGCAGTTCCTCGACCGCCTCTTTGGCTTGATTGGCTGCTGGCGGCAGGATTTGAGCATCGGGGGCGCCTGGTCTGGCATCAGCATCGGCGAGGGGGGCATCGGCAGGAACAGCCAATGGCTGAGGGGCACCGGCTTCGGCGGGCAATGCAAACGCTTCGACCGCGGCTGCCTCGAGTTGAACCGCACCGCCGCGTCCCCCACCGAACATCGCCATCCGCTCACGCTGGGTGGGCATCGCCAACACCAGCACGCGGCGGGCAGCATCCCCGTGTTCGGCGATGAACTTTTCGGTCTGCACGAAGGCGAACTTCCGCCAGCCTTGCGTGCCCAGCAGCAAGTCCACGGCCAGCGGGGCTTGTTCGTCTTGCGGGTCGAGATACACGTGGGCGTCGGCCAACTCGCGAACCTCGCCTTCCAGCAGCACCATCACGGGCAGCCGCGGGGCCTGTTCACGCTTGTCGATCATTTCCAGCACGCTCTCGTCGGTCGCGGTGACGCCCACCACGGCGCTCACCGGCTTGCCGTCGGCACCCTTGGTTTTCAAGGTGAGCCGCACCTTGTCGCC
>JAANMW010004236.1_pt1 | contig 9976 bp, 10 predicted proteins | sample 7279671 | NCBI WGS metagenome assembly JAANMW01 (sample SAMN14094541, study PRJNA606508) | bioreactor metagenome | isolation source: A lab-scale SPAN reactor treating ammonium-rich wastewater day 247 | place: Ireland: Galway | collected 2017-09-19
TGTCCATGACCGATTCTCCCGACGCTCCGCGTCAGAAGAACTATCGGCCAACCGGGCCCAGGAACCGCAGATATTCGCAATAATGATGCTACAGTCTCGGTAATTTCCACATAATTCAGCTACGGCCCACCAACCAGCAGGGCTCGCACAAGCCCACATCCGGCCTTTTGAGGACATGCGCGCTCCGCGGCAAACCGCCTTTTCTCGGGGTCGGCTTTGGATTGGGCAGGCCGTCGCGGTATGATGCTCCCCGTGAGCCCCGCGAACCTCACGCCGGATTACGAGAAGGCCGAGCAGCGCTACCGGGCGGCCACGACCGACGAGGAGCGTCTCGACGGCCTCCGCGACATGCTCAGCAAGGTGCCCAAGCACAAGGGCACCGAAAAGATCCAGGCTGACATCAAGCGGCGGATCTCCCAGCTCCGCAAAGCCGAAGCGAAGAAAGGCCCGACCAAGGGCGTCGACCCCTTCCGCGTCCAGCTCAGCGGCGCCGGTCAAGTGGTGCTGCTGGGCGCCCCCAACGTCGGCAAGAGCGCCCTGCTGGTCCGCTGCACGAACGCCTCGGCGAAAGTCGCCGACTACCCCTTCACGACCGGACTGCCCGCCCCGGGCATGTGGCCTCACCAGGACGTGCAGATCCAGCTCGTCGACACCCCCCCGGTCACACCCGACCACGTGCCCGGCGGAATGTTCGGCACCCTCCGGTCGGCTGACATCCTGGGCATCGTCGTCGACGCCGTCGGCCAGCCGCTCGAGGAGGCCGAGACGGTGCTGGGCCTGCTGTCCGGCCGCGGGCTGGACCCGCGCACCGTCCCGCTGAACGAGCTGGACCGCGAGGACCCGGCCGCCTGCTGCGCCCTGCTGGTCGCCAACAAGTCCGACCTGGGCGGGGGCGAGAACGTCGACGCCCTGCGGGAGCTGTACGCGGGGCGGCTGGAGGTCTGGCCGGCCAGCGCCGCGACCGGGCTGGGCCTGGAGGCCCTCCGCGAGCGATTGTGGCAGCTCCTGGCGGTGATCCGGGTTTACACCAAGCAGCCGGGCCACCCGCCCGACAACGACAAGCCATTCATCCTGGGCGTCGGGTCCACCGTCGAGGACCTGGCCCACGACATCCACCGCGAGCTGCCGGGCAAGATGAAGTTCGCCCGCATCTGGGGCGACGGGCGACACTCCGGCCAGCAGGTCGCCCGCGGCGAAACCCTCCATGATCGAGACACGGTCGAGATCCATGAGTGAATGACGGATGGCCCGGCCACGAACCGGCCCGCCGCGCTCCCTGCAGATCAGTCATTGGTCATTCATTCGACATTCGGCATTTGTCATTCGTCATTTGCCCCCGTTGCCCCCTGCCAGCGTGTCCGGACGGTCAGACGGCGTGCTCGCCGACGACCACCCCAGGCTCAATGCGCAGACGCTGTTCGAGCAACTGCTCCAGGTAGCGCGGCTCATCCGCGTTCTCGAAGCCGCCGAGCAGGCGCAGTTTTCTGCCGTCCCTCAACATCGCGCAGAGGTTGAACGTGACTGTTCCATTCTGGCCGCGGTGCTCGTCGCAGAAGAGCTGGCGGATGTCCGCCGAGGCCAGGTTGCGATTGCCGCGCCACGGCAGCGGCCCGTGGCGGATGCTCAGCATGTGACCGGCCGCCTCCACAACCGTGCTGTTGAGGAAGCCGGTCAGTACCGTGTAGGTCAGCCCAACGCCTACGGCGACGTGGGCGATGGGGAAGACGACCATGAGCCACGGCACTTCGCCACGGGCATGGAACGCCATCGAATACCAGAAGATCAGGAACGAGTCCCATGCGATGCAGAAGAACAGGAGGAGGAAGTGCATCGACCGCAACCACCGCCAACGCAGCGTCAGCGTCTGCCCCATATCCTCAACGCGAATCCGTGGCGGGCGGGGCAATAGTTCCGGACCGGGCTCGGCGGCCCGGGCCGCCTGACGCTGCTGGTAGTCAACAGCATCCCGGAAGCTGAAGACGCCGTTGCACGCCTGGCACTTGGCCAGGGCGGTCTCCAGGTTCATGTTCCCAGCCGGGATCGCCGCCCCGCAATCGGGGCAGTAGATTTTCATCTGACGGCCTCCTCCGGGCGGGCGCTTGCCCGGCCGCTTCGCTATTGTAACCGCTGCACGCGCACCCACACAAATCGGAGACGTTCCTCTTTTTCACTTGACAAGGCTCTCCATCCGGATCCGGCCGCGAGGGGGAAAAAGGGGGACCGTCCCCTTTTTCCGCGCCGCCCCAACTGCGTAACTTGGGCTGAGCCGCCAGCGCAGGTTCCTTCGTTGCGGCATTCGTGCGCCCTTGACACTCGGATGCTGTTGATATACTCTTACTCTAAGAGTAATCTGAGAACACGAGTTAAAAACAAGAAGAGGTGCGGCGATGGCGAACGACCCTTTGGAGAAGGCACAGGCGGACCTGGACACCATTCGTCAGGCCGCGGGCATGAGCCTGCCGTTCGGCCGCGAGGACATCATTTTCGGTTTGCTCCTGGCGGCGGCCACCTGCATCCTGGCATTCTGGTCGCTGATCGAGATCGGACCGGGCCTCCTGGCAGCAGGGGCCGTGTTTGTGTTGCTTGCGGCCGGCGGGTTCATCTGGTTGCGGATCAGGTTCCGTCGCGGCACCGGCTGGCCGGCGCCGCGCCGCACTGAGTACAGTGTTTCCCTTGTCGGCAACGTGTTGCTCCTCGCCGGGCTTCTCGCGTTTCTGTACTGGTCGCGGATAGCCGGCATTCAGCGGCAGTACATCTACGCGGCCGTCTGTTGGTCGCTCGGCCTGGCGTGCCTGCTCACAGGGCTCGGCGACCGCGCCCGCCGTCGGTATCTCTCGGCGGCTCTGGGATTGGTCGCAATCGGTATCGTCATTCCCGTGTTCTGGCGCGGGCCGGTCGTGTTTGCCGTCGCCGCGGCTGCCGTCGCAGCGGTGCTCCTCGACACCGGCATCATGGCGTGGCAGCTAAGGAGTGCCCGTGCGGACGTTTGACGCAACGCTGCTGGACACCGCCATTCACGGCCCGGTGCGGCTCGGGGTGGTGGCCGCCCTGCGCATCGACGGCCCGCAGGACTTCACCTCGCTCAAGAAGCGGCTGGGGGTGTCCGACGGGGCCCTCGGGCTGCACCTTCAGAAGCTGGAGAACGTCGGCTACGTCGTCAGCCGCAAGGCGTTCGTCGGCCGGCGGCCGAGGACGACCTACCGCCTGACCCCGGCCGGCGGGCGAGCGTTCGCCGCGTACCTTGACAACATGCAGGCCCTCTTAGACGCAGCCCGGGCGGTGACGTAGCAGAAGCAGGGCGCGGGCAACTTTGACAAGACTGTAGGTCGGTCCCAGGCTTATCGTTCGCAGCCTCTTGACCAGCGTGCAGAGGGGCCGCGCCTCGAAATCAAGAGGGGGACTGTCCCATTTTTCTGCATGTCAATCAAAAAGGGGACAGTTCCCTTTTTCCGGTTGGGGCTTGGCCGGGCGGCCTTCTATGGCAGGTCGAGGCCTACCAGTTTGGCCAGCAGGCGCAGGCCGGCCCAGGGGCCGCCTGTCCGGTCGGTAACGATGAACGCGAAGCTGCCGGTCACGAACAGCAGCGTCAGGGCGATCCCGGCCGGGCGAAAGACCGGGCGGTCGATCCAGAACCACCGCCGGGCCCGCTTGATCCGGGCCCACGTGACGAACACCGCCAGCCCGGTCGCGTGGTACAGCCCCCAGCACAGCCAGCCGCCCGTCCCGGCGTGCCACAGCCCGATCGCCAGCATCGTCGCGTAGACCGCCAGGTAAGGCCGCCGCGTCAGCCCCATGATCGGCAGGTAGACGTAGTTCATGCACCAGCCGCTCAGCGTCATATGCCAGCGCTTCCAGAAATTCCCGATGTTGGGCGCCAGGACCGGCCAGTTGAAGTTCTCCATGATCCGCAGCCCGAACAGCCTGGACGACCCGATCGCCAGGTCGGCATAGGCGGAGAAGTCCATCCAGGCGTAGAAGAACGCCCAGCCCAGCCGCCACCACACCGTCAGCGGCGAAAGCAGGTGCAGGTTCTCCAGCAGGTCGGCCACCGTCACATGGCGGATGAAGTAGTCGGCGACGATCTCGGCGAAGAAGAACTTCTTGACCAGCCCGTGCACGATCCGGGTCAGCCCCGCGACCGTCGAGTCCAGCCGCCAGCGGTCCTCCCGGCTGGCGAGGAAGTGGTCGAACCGCTCGATCGGACCGGCGGGAAAGATCGGAAACAGGAACAGGTAGAGCACGAAGTCCTGGGGCGAGTGGCGGGCGATGTGGCCACGGGCCGACTCGATCGCGTAGTGGATGAGCTTGAAGGTGAAGTAGCTGATGCCCAGGGGGATGAGCAGGTCGGCTTCGCCCCGAGAGGAGGCGAGGTGAGCCAGCACCTGGGGCAGGTATTTGAACCCGGCCAGGTAGGCCAGGACCGCCAGCACCAGCCCGGTCAGGACGAGCCGGCCCCGACGATCGCCCCCGGCCCGCGGGCGAACCCATGGCACGAGCAGATAGAACGCCGCCGTCCAGACCGCCAGCCCGATCACCGACCGGGCGTCCAGCGTCAGCAGGTAGCCGATCGAGACGGCGGCCAGGAAGACCGTCCGCCCGCGCGGCAGCAGCCAGTAGATCACGGCCGACGCCGCCAGCACGATCCAGAACGTGACGGTGGTGACCATGGGTCAGAAACCGGCGTAGCGGAAGACGCGGGCGCCGATCTCGATGCCGTACATCCGCACCAGCGCCGCGAACAGCAGCGACCCCAGCACCAGCGCCTGCGTCAGGATGCCCAGGACCTTGAAGAACCGCATGGGTCAGTCTCCAGCCGGCCGGGTCTGCGCAGCGGGACCTGCCTCCAACTCCCGCACGGCAGGAACAACCAGGTCCACCAGCGCCGCCTGGCAGCGGGCCATCGCCTCGCGGTGGCGCAGGTGCGTGTAGTCGGCGAAATCGCCGGGGGCCGTGCCCGCCCGTTCGTCCAGGCGGACGAACGGCGCCCCGAGCCGGTCGGCCAGTTGCCCGACCCGGCCGCGGAACCGCTCCAGCGGGCCGGCGATCGTCGCCTGCATCCGCGGGTGCATCGGCATCTCGACCAGGACGATCCGGAGGCGGCGGTCCCGGCCCAGTCCCCGGAGGATCCGTTCCAGCGCGTCCAGGTTCTGCCCGCCGTTGGCGTCGAATCCGTCCGCCGTCTGACGCATCCGGTCGGCGTGGCGGTCCCAGTCCAAGTCGGTCCAGGGCCCCCGGCCCAGAAAGTAGTGCCGGACCGGCTGGCGCGGACCCAGCAGCAGGTTCTTCAGGCTGACGGCGCGGGGAGTGAGGAACCGCCGCTGGTCGAAGAAGTAGAGGCCCGTCGGGTCGGCTGGGCTCAGCCCGAACGCCCGCATCTGGTCGCGGAAGACGGGCGAATCGACCCCGGTCCGGCGGCGGGTCATGAAGCGCCGCACGCGGTCGCGGTCGTGACTGAGCATGGCGGGGCTCAGCCCGAGCACGACGACGGCCGGGCGGCCCGCGGGACACTGGTCCAGCAGCGCCGCCGCCTCCCACAGGTTGACCCCGCCGCCGCACAGCTCGAAGACGCGGACGGGGCGGCCGGCCCGTTTGCCCACCTGCCGGGCCATCGCGTCGGCGTCCAGGACGCATTCGCGCAGGCTGGACGTGCCGCCGATCAGGACGAACGGTCCGGGGAAATCGCTGCATCGAAGCTGAAGCGCCCGCAACGTCAGGTAGGCGTCCTCATCGCGCCCGTCCACCATCAGGCTGCCGGGGTCCAGGCTCGCCAGACCCCGCGGGGTCAGCAGCAGCGCCGAGAGGGCGAAGGCGGCCGGCAGCATCAGGGCGATGCCGATCAGCGCCGCGGCCGACGGGCGGGTGAGCCCCCGCCAGTAGGCGCGGGCCGCCGACCGGACGAACCCGGACAGCCCGCCCGGACGCGGTCCGGGACCGCCCGCCCCCGGCGGCGAATCGCCGGGATCATCGGCTGGATCATCGCCGGGAAGGCGGTCGGACATGCTTGCCCTCGCAGTAGCGCAGGATTCGTCCGATCGAGTCGAGGTTGTCCAGGCGGAACTCGCCGGGGGTCATGCGGAACCGCCCGGTCGTCTCGATGAACGCGACCAGGTCCACCAGGGCGAACGAGTCCACCACGCCGCCGCTGACCAGCGGGTCGTCGTCGCCCAGGGCGGACGTGTCCACGCCCAGGACGTCGCGCAGGTAGCCGGTCAGCGTGTCGCGGTCCAGTGCCATTGCTGGGCGTCCCTTACTCGCTCGGTCCGGTGCAGGCCTGGATGACCGCCTGGCGGTCCAGCTTGCCGTTGGGCGTCCGGGGCATCGGCCCGGGCCAAGTATGCACCCGGCGCGGGATCATCTCCCCGGACATCGAGCGGCGGCAGTAGCCGAGCAGGACCTGCGGGTCGGGACCGCCCCGCCCGTCCCGCGGCGAGACGGCCACGTGCACCGCCTGGCCCAGGGCCTCGTCCGGCACGCCGAACGCGACGGCCTCGCCCACGGCGTCGAAGCGGCTGACCACGTCTTCGATCTCCTGCGGGCTGATCCGCACTCCGGCTGACTTGATCATCGAGTCGGCCCGTCCGATGAACCAGTAGAAGCCGTCGGCGTCGCGTCGGACGATGTCGCCGGAGTGAAGGACGCGTTCGTCGCCGATCAGGTGGCGCAGGTGAGGGTTGGGCTTGAACGCGGCGGCGGTGGCGGCTGGATCGTTCCAGTATCCGGGACTGACCATGCTGCCGCGATGGAGCAGTTCGCCGGGCTGGTCGGGCCCGCACAGCCCGTGCTGGGGATCGACCACGAACAGCTCGACGTTGGGTCGGGCGATGCCCATGGCGCCGGGCTTGGCGGCGAACATGTAGGGGGGCAGCCAGGTGGTGGTGATCGCCTCGGTGACGCCGCTGCCCAGGTAGATCCGCTGGCGGGGGAAGACCCGGGGCAGGGCGTCCAGGACGGGCGGGGGCAGCCCGCCGCCGCCGTTGGCGACGTAGCACAGGTGCGGGAAGTCCGCGGGGCAGTCCAGCAGGAATCGGAGCAGGGGCGTCCAGATGACCGGGGTTGTGTGGACAGCGGTGATCCGCTGACGGATCATGGCGGAAACGATCTGGTCCGGAAGGATGACGCGGTGAATCACGTAAGTTCCGCCGACCAGGAAGATGCAGAAGAGCTGGAGCTGGGCCAGCACGAAACTGAGCGGATTGAGCCCGAGCAGGCGGTCCTGGGGGCGGTTTTGCGTGCACCAGGCGAACGAATCGGCGGCGGCCAGCCAGTTACGGTGCGTCAGCATGACGCCTTTGGGCAATCCGGTGGAGCCGGAGGTGTAGATGATGCACGCCAGATCGACGTCGATGGCTGGAATCGGCGGCGGAACATTCTCGATCAGCCGCGCGCCTCCGGAGAGCGCGTCGGCGAAGCCGTCCTCCCCGGGCGGCTGAACGAACAGGTGTTCGACTGCATTGGGGCGCCCGGATGCAAGCAGTTCCTCCGCCCGGCGCGGCTCAACGAAGGCAGCCTTCGCACCGCAGTCGCCCAGGGCATGGCGGAGCTGTTCGACCGTGCGGCGGTGGTGAATGTTGACGTAGACCGCGCCCAGCCGCAAAGCGGCCAACATCGCCGCGATCTCCCCGATTCCCCTGGGCAGATGGACGGCCACCCGGTCGCCGCGCCCGACGCCCCGCGCCGCCAGGCAGCCGGCCAGCGACTCGGCGCGGCGCACCAGCTCGGCGTAGCTGACCGCCTCGAGCCCGTCCACGACCGCCGGGTGGTCCCCGCGGGCGACGGCATGCTGGGCGACCAGGTCGAACAGAGTGAAAACGGCCATGACGCCAGGTCCTCGACCCGGGCAGGACGCGCAGTCAAGGCACGCCGTCCTCACCGGGCGGGGTCAGTCTAGTGCGGCGTTCGGAGACCCGCAAGCCGCCCGCCGCGCGCCCGGATTCATGGCCGATCCAGCCTCCGGCGGGGCAGACGCGGCGTCATCGCCCCTTATTCCGGCCGGACCGGCCGGGAATGGCGATGCCCCCCGATCGCGATCCGGGCAACCGCGAAATTGAAATGTCACTCCGCCCGTGGTAGCCTCAGCCGGCCATGACGTCAGCCCGGCAGCAGAGCGAATCGCCGCAGGAGGTGCGCATCGAGCGGATCGTGCGCAATGCGACCGGGCAGATCGAGGTCTTCGTTTCCGGTCGCGACGATCCGATCGCCGACGCCCGCGTGGCCCGCTGTTTTCCCTGGTCGCTGCCGGAATGCTACGTCTCGATCCGCGACAAGGACGGCAAGGAGGTTGTGCTGCTCAAGTCGGTGCAGGAGCTGGACCCGGCCAGCCGCCAGCTCGTCCTGGACGAACTGCACGACAAGGTGTTCAATCCGAAGATCCAGCGGGTGTTGGAGCACAAGAACGATTTCGGGGTCATCTCGATCACCGCCGACACCGACCGCGGGCGGGTGACCTTCCAGGTCCGCAGCCGCGACGACATCCGCTTCCTCACGCCGACCCAGGCGCTGTTCCGCGACGCCGACGGCAACGTCTACGAGCTGGCTGACGTGACCCGGTTGGACCCGGCGAGCAGGAAGTGGCTGGCGGAGTATTTCTGACCAGGGGGGCATCCGCGGCGCGCACGCCTTCGCCGTTGCGGCTAAACAAGGGGCGCGCAAAGCAACTGGGACTGCCGGATGAGCAATCCGCAATCCGCACTCCCCGATCAGAGTTCCGAGTTCAGAGTCCCGAGTTCAGAGTTCAGAGTTCAGAGTTCCTATCCCCCCGCCACGGCGATCATCGACTGCATCTCCGACTGCATGCGAACGAGCTTGGCGTAGACGCCGCCCTCGCGGGCGAGCAGTTCCTCGTGCGTGCCCTGCTCGACGATCCGGCCCTTGTCCAGGACGATCAGGCGGTCCGCCTTGCGCAGCGTCGAGAGGCGGTGGGCGATGGCGATGGTGGTGCGGTCGGCGATCAGCCGGTCCAGGGCCTCCTGGATCAGCTTCTCGGTCTCGGTGTCGACCGAGCTGGTAGCCTCGTCGAGGATGAGGATGGACGGGTTGTTCAGGATGGCCCGGGCGATGCTGATCCGCTGGCGCTCCCCGCCGCTGAGCGTGTGGCCGCGCTCCCCGACCAGGGTGTCGTAGCCGTCGGGGAAGCCGACGATGAAGTCGTGGGCGTTGGCGGCGCGGGCGGCGGCGATGATACGGTCCAGCGTCGCGTCGGGCTTGCCGTAGGCGATGTTCTCAGCCACCGTGCCGTGGAACAGGAACGGCTCCTGGAGCACCACCCCGACCCGCCGCCGCAGGGCCTCGATCTGGTAGTCGCGCACGTCCACGCCGTCGATGAGGATCTGCCCGCCCAGCACGTCGTAGAAGCGGCAGATCAGGTTCACCAGGGTGGTCTTGCCCCCGCCGCTGGGACCGGCCAATCCAATCATCCGGCCCGGCTCGATGGTCAGGTCCACGTTCCGCAGCACCTTGCGGACGCCGTCGTAGGCGAAGCTGACGTCGCGCAGCTCGATGCTCCCGCGGACGCGGTCGGCTGGGACCGCCCCGGCCCGCGAGAAGATCGCCGGCTCGGTGTCCAGCACCTCGAAGATCCGCTGCACGCTGGTCGCGGCGCGGTTCAGCGAGCGGTCCATGTGGCTGAGCATGTGGATCGGTCCGTAGAACATCCACATGTAGCCGATGAACGCCATCAGCGTGCCGGGGTCCAGCGTCCCGCGGACGGCCCAGTAGCCGCCCAGCGTCCAGACGATGATCGAGCCGACCTGGCTGCACAACTGGAGCACCGGTCCGAACAGCGTCCAGTCGTTGATCATCGACTGCTCGCCGTCGTAGACCTGCTGGTTCTTCTGGGCGAAGCGGTCGACCTCGCGCTTCTCCTGGCTGAACGCCTTGATCACCCGCACCCCGGGGATCGCGTCGCTGACCACCGCGGTCATCTGGCTCCAGCGGTGGAAAATGCGGTGGAAGAACCCGTGCATGCGGTTGTGAAAGT
>JAANMW010004239.1_pt1 | contig 9968 bp, 9 predicted proteins | sample 7279671 | NCBI WGS metagenome assembly JAANMW01 (sample SAMN14094541, study PRJNA606508) | bioreactor metagenome | isolation source: A lab-scale SPAN reactor treating ammonium-rich wastewater day 247 | place: Ireland: Galway | collected 2017-09-19
GGTGATCTCGCGGACGTAGGGCTTGAAGTAAGGCCAGTTGATGGTGTCGCGCTGCTCGGCCTCGACCCCGCAGATGTGGTGCGGGGGAGCGAACTCCTCGCCGGTCTTGAACAGGAAGAACATCCCCGGCACGTGGTCCCATTCGCGGACGTAGCTCTCCCCCGGCCGAAGCGTGATCTGAAGCGTCGACATGTCGTCCCAGATCATCGGTTGATGATTTCCGGGCGTCGCCCGGGCGGCCCAGGCGTAGTCGTCGGGCCCGCACTCCTTGTGGTATTTCTCGTTGCCCGGTTCCCAGCGGATGGCGTCGTCATAGAGCACCGCCCCGCAGGCGAACAGCGGCACGGGCGAAGGCCGCTCCCGCTTCATCAGCGCCGGGTCAGCCAGCACCTCCTCCAGCGAGGCGATCGCCGTGCGGTCGCGGTTCCACACGCACCCGCCGATGAAGGCGTCCATCCAGTGCCACTGCCCGTCGAAGAAGACGGTCACGCTGCCGTGACCGGGCGTGGTCAGCACGTGGGCCTTGACGCCGGCCTCGCTGGTCAGCCGGGCCTGGGTGCCGGCCGTCGGGGTGCACAGGCAATAGCCGACGCCGTTGATCATGTCCATGCTCCCGCCGCCGGCGAACTTGGTGAGGTAGCGGTAGTGGAACATGGTCCGACGGACGTAGTTGTAGACCGCCAGGGCCTTCTCCTGGTCGGTCATGCCCGGCTTGACCAGGCCCGCGACCATCGTCTTGACGCTCCAGGTGTCCACCGTCCGGTCGGTGGTCAGGTGGGGGTTGACGATGACGTCGTCGGCCATCACAGCGCCTCCCAGGCCCGTCAGAACAGCCGACAGGGCGATCAGGGCGATTCGGTTCATGGGTCGGTTCTCCTTGGCCGCTGCACCTGCCATTACAGCATAACGCACCGGCCGGGTCTTGGGCAGGGGCCATCGCCGACGAATCGTGTGTCGGCTCCAAAGCGGGCGGGGCTACGCCCGCGGGGCGCCGTCCTGGGCGCGGACGACCTGCATCATCGCCGCCAGGTTCTCCGGCGGCACGTCCGGCGGCACGGCGTGCGAGGGCGAGAAGACGTAGCCGCCCGACCGGCCGACCTCCAGCAACCGCCCCGCCTCCGCACGCACCTGCTCGGTCGTCCCGAACGGCAGCGTCCGCTGGATGCTCATCCCCCCGTGGAACGCCAGCCGGCCGTGATAGCGCCCCTTGATCGCGAACACGTCCATCACTTCCGGCTGGAACGGGTTGAAGCAGTTCAGCCCGATTTCGACCAGGTCGTCGAACAGCGAATCGACGCGGCCGCAGGAATGCATGGATACGAACCGCCCGGCGTCGCGGACCGGGGCGAACATGCGGGCCAGCCGCGGCTTGACGAAGTGCCGCCAGTGCTCCAGCCCCATGATCAGCCCGGTCTGCATGCCGTAGTCGTCGCCGAAGTGGACCGCGTCGACGCCGAACGCCAACGCCTTGCGGACCTGCACCAGGTTGTGCTCGACTATGCGATCCATCAGCCGCTCGACGAACTCGGGCCGCTCGACCATGTCCATCAGCAGCTCGGTCATGCCCCGCATCGACCAGGCTCGCTCATACAGCGAAAAGCCGATGCCGAACCGGCGGAACAACTGACTGTTGGACGCGACCGTCTCAGCCACGCCCGCGTAGAGCCGGTCGTCGGAAGGGTCCGGCCAGTCGTAGCCGTCCATGTCCTCGGGCCGGCGGATCGGCCAGTCGATCGGCGTGCCGATGTCCCTGTCGATGCTGCGGTCCCAGACCACGCCGTAGACGTCGCGGAAGTGGTCGGCGCGGACCTCTTCGAACCGGCCCAGCGCCGAGCCGATATCCAGGAAGTGCGAGCCGATGAATGCGTCCAGGTCGGCCCCGTCGCCCAGCCAGGACCGCATCCGCTTGGCGCACTGCTGCGTCATCGACCAGGCCCAGGGTACGTAGGGAGGGGGGCGGAAGTTCAGCGCCTCGATCACGACCTCGCGCGGGGTCATCGCGGCTCCTCTCAATCCAGGTGGAACACCTCGGGCAGCTCGATCGACTCGGGGCTGTCATCCGGGTTGGACGGCATCAACTCAGCCATGTGCGCCCACCAGCGGCGGCACACGTCGGTCCGGGCGATCGCCTGCCAGCGGGCCTCGTCCTCGATCTCAACGTATGCGAAAAGCTGCCGCGTGCCGGGGTGCAGGAAGATCGAGTAGTTGTGCGCGCCGTGGGCCTTGAGCGTCTCCGTCAGCTCGCCCCAGATCGGATTGTGCCGCCGGCGATACTCGTCCTCACACCCGGCGTTCACGGACATGACAAACGCCTTGCGAATCATGCCTGGCTCCACTTCGCATTGAGTATTCCTTCATTTCTCATTTTTCACTCTGCATTTTGCGTTCGGCATTCGGCATTTGACATTTGACATTCTGCATTTCTCCTTCCCCCTCATCCTTCTATCACCTTGACCATCACCTTCCGCGTCCGCGGCCCGTCGAACTCGCAGAAGTACACCCCCTGCCAGGTTCCCAGCAGCAGCTCGCCGCGCTCGACCGGAACGGTCGCGGTGAACCCCATCAGCGACGCCTTGACGTGGGCGGCGCTGTTGCCCTCGGAGTGGGCGTAACCGCCCTCCCACGGGACCAGGCGGTCCAGCACGGCGATGAGGTCGCGCCGCACGTCCGGATCGGCGTTTTCGTTGATGGTCACCCCGGCCGTGGTGTGCGGGACATAGACGTGGCAGACGCCGCTCCTGACCGCGCTCTTCTTCACCACCGCGGCGACGTGCGCGGTGATGTCCTTCAGATCGGTGCGCCCGGATGTCTGCACCGTCAGTTGCTTGGTGGTCATTCGGAATCTCCTGTCTGTCAGCTTCCGTACCCTTCGCGGCAACACCTCAATCCGTTCACTTCCCCGCGACAGGACCTCCCAGGCACTCGATGGCGTCGGTCAGGCGCTTGCAGGAATGAACGGTCAGCCTGCCGCCCGCGGCGGCGCCGCGCCCCTTCACCGCGGGGATGATCGCGTGCCGGAAGCCCAGCTTCTCCGCCTCGCCCAGGCGGGCCTCGAACTGCCCGACCGCGCGCAGCTCGCCGCCCAGCCCCACCTCGCCCAGGGCGATCGCCCGCGCCGGGGCGAAGCGATTGCCGTAGGCGCCCGCGATCGCCAGCGCGATCGCCAGGTCCGCGCTCGGCTCGACCACCTTCACCCCCCCGACGATGTTGACGAAGACGTCCTGGTCGGCCAGGTGCAGCTCGGCGCGCTTCTCCAGCACGGCGATGATCATGGCGACGCGGTTGGGATCGGCGCCGCGGACCTTTCGCCGCGGGGCGCCGAACCCGGCGGTGGTCGTCAGGGCCTGCACCTCGACCAGGATCACCCGGCTGCCCTCAGCCGCCGCCGTGATCAGGCTGCCCGAGGCCCCGCCGTCGCAGTCCGACAGGAACATCTCCGACGGGTTGCTCACCTCCTCCAGCCCGCCGTCGGTCATGCGGAACAGCCCGATCTCGTTGGTCGAGCCGTAGCGGTTCTTCACCGCACGGATCATGCGGTAAACCTGGTGGCGGTCGCCCTCGAAATACAGCACCGTGTCGACCACGTGCTCCAGCAGCCGCGGGCCGGCAATCGTGCCGGCCTTGGTCACGTGCCCGATGAACACCACGGCGCACCCGGTCGCCTTGGCCAGATACACCAGCTCCAGCCCGCACTGGCGAAGCTGGGACACCGTCCCCGGCGCCGACGGCAGCGTCGGCTTGTAGACCATCTGGATCGAGTCGATGACGACGACCGCCGGGCGACTCTTGACGATCTGGTTGGCGATCAGGTCCAGGTTCGTCGCCGCCAGCACCGACAGGCGGCTGGAGCGGACGCCCAGGCGGCGGGCGCGAAGCTGCGTCTGGCGGACCGACTCCTCGCTGGTGACGTAGAGCACGTCGGCGCCCTGCCCGGCCAGGCGGTCGGCCGCCTGGAGCAGCAGCGTGCTCTTGCCGATGCCCGGATCGCCCCCGAGCAGGACGGCCGATCCCGGCACGACGCCCCCGCCGAGAATGCGGTCGAACTCGTTCAGCCCGCTGGTCAGCCGCGGCACCTCCGTGTCGACCAGCTCGCTGATGGCGACCGGGGCCGAGGTGGGGGTGACGATCGGGGGCGGGCCTCCGTGCCGCCCCGACGGGTCGGCCGCCGACCCCTCTCCCGGCAGCGTGCCGTATCCGCCGATCTCGCCCAGCGCCGCCGGGGCGTGCCGGTCGGCCGGCAGCACCGCCTGCTCGACCATCGAGTCCCACGCCCCGCAATCCGGGCACTTGCCCATCCACCCGGAATGGACCGAACCGCATTGCTGGCAGATGAACTCGCGCCGCTTCCTGGCCATGCTCGCTCCGCGGAAAGAGTGATTTCACGACAGAAACACAGAGCGCACCGTGGGAAGGTCAATCGCCGAACGTCGAAGGCCGGATGCCTGATGGAATCGCCGGACCGGCAATCGTCATTTGACATTCGGCATTTCTCACTCGACGTTACCCCTCTGTGCCCTCTTTGGCGCTGTGGTGATCCGCCTTCGCCGGAATCCAAGGCACGTCGGTCACTCCCGCCTGGCGGTTGGCCAGGCGGGCGGCGGCGAACAGCCAGTCGCCCAGTCGGTTGAGGAACGGGACGATCTGGGGGTTGACCGGCTCGGCGGCCGACAGCCGGACGACGGCCCGCTCGGCCCGGCGGCAGACCCCCCGGGCGACGTGCAGCCGGGCCGCCCGCTCGCACCCGCCGGGCAGGATGAAGCGGGTCAGCTCCGGCAGCGCTTCGCAGACCCGGTCGATCCACCGCTCCATCCGCGCCGCGTCGTCGGCGCCGATCAGGGGCACGCTGCGGCCGCGGGCCGACGACTCGCTCGGCGTCGCCAGGTCGGCCCCGACGATGAACAGGTCCGACTGGATCCGCGCCAGCATCGGCGCGAGCGGCTCGGCGTCCCCGCCGGCCGACAGCACCAGCCCCAGGTGCGAGTTCAGCTCGTCGACCGTGCCGAATGCTTCGAGCCGCAGCGAGTCCTTGGACACCCGCCGCCCGCCGAAAAGTTGCGTGCCTCCGTCGTCGCCGCCGCGCGTGTACAGCTTCATCACCCGCTCCGTGCCGGGGGGGCAGAAAACGGACTACAGAGGACAGAATACAGAAGAAAGCGGGGCGGGGGAAGATACGCCCATCCCGGCGCAGACCCGGCCGCGCAAACGGCGCGAAGACGTTGCCGTGCATCGTGAAGCGACGATCTTTCCAAATCACTCCCTGGCCGGCGGCGCTGCTTCGCCCGGCTGGCCGACCTGGCGCAGCCGCGGGAACGTGGTCAGCAGGAAGATCAGCAGCGGCACGGCCCCCAACAGGATGATGATCAGGTCGGGGACCATCCGCCACTCGGCTATCCACTTGACGGCGGGCAGGTTGTAGAACGCGGCGCTGCGGGCGTACCACACCCCCTCAACGTTGACGTGCCAGAGCTGCATCAGCCCGATCGGCAGCAGGGCGCTGGCGAACATCAGGAACAGCCCGCCGTTGAGCCCCCAGAAGCTCAGCTTGAGCAGCCCGTCGTGCCAGTGCTTGTGCTGGACCAGGCCCCGCCAACTGAACAGGATCAGCGAGACGGCCAGCATGCCGTAGACCCCGAACAGGGCGGTGTGCCCGTGGTTGCTGGTCAGGTAGGTCGCGTGCTCGTAGTAGTTGATGATCGGCAGGTTGATCATGAAGCCGAATACCCCAGCCCCCAGGAAGTTCCAGAAGCTGGAAGCGACCAGGAAGTAGAGCGGCCAACGGTAGGGGAACTGGCGGCCTTCAGCCCGGATCGACCGGTACTCCATCCACGCTCGCACCACCAGCAGGATCAGGGGGATTGGCTCCAGCGAGCTGAACACCCCGCCGATGGCGAGCCAGAACTCCGGTCCGCCGAACCAGAAGTAATGGTGGGCCACGCCGGCGATGCCCGACAGGAAGGTGATCATGGCAGTCAGGTACGCCACCCGCAGCGCCGACTTGGCCGACACCAGCCCAAGCGTCACCAGGAACAGAGCGACCACCGCGACGCCGAAAAACTCGAAGATCGACTCGACCCAGATATGCACGACGAACCACCGCCAGTAGTCGGCGATGGTGATGTGCGTACCGCGACCGTAGAACAGCCCGAAGCCGAAGAACATGACGATCAGTACCGCCGCAGCGACATAGAACAGGATCAGCGAGCGGCGGTGGTCTGGGGAGTCGGCGTCGTCGTCCGGCTCCCCCTCGCCCCGAGGCGGGCGAGCCAAGGCCCGCATCAGTACGCGATACACGATCACCAGCCAGTAAATCAGCCCGCCGAACAGCAGCACCTGCCACAGCCTCCCCAATTCCAGGTACTCCCAGCCCTGATGCCCCAGCCAGAACCACGCCTTGCCCAGCAACCCCTTGATACCCAGCACCTCGCCCAGCAGGCTGCCGACGGCGACGGCCACGACCGCCCAGAACAGCAGATTGACCAGGAAGCGCTGGCCCTTCGGCTCGCCGCCGGCGATGGCCGGGGCCACGAAGATAGACGTGCCCACCCAGGAGATGGCGATCCACAGGATGGCAAGCTGAAGGTGCCAAGTCTTGGCCAGCGAGTAGGGGTAGTGTTCGCCGATCCACTGGACGTAGAAGGTGGCGGGACGGACGGTGTAGTTGGCCAGAAGCCCGCCGTTGAGGATCTGGGCCAGGAACAACAGTCCAGCGACGAGGAAGAACTTGCCGGTCGCCCGCTGGCTGGGGGTCAGTGGCATCTTCAGCAAAGCGTAGGCGGCGTCGACGGCCTTGCTCTCGCCGTAGAAGAACTCGTAGCGGTGGACGACGTATACGACCAGGCCGAGTACCACCAGCAGGGAGATCAGCGAGACGACGCTCCACAGGGCGGCCGTCGGTGGCGGGCCGTTGCCCACCGTCGGGTCGGCCGGCCAGTTGCTGGTGTAGGTGTAGTTCAACCCGGGCCGGTTGGTCCCCGCCGCCCAGGCGGTCCACAGGAAGAACTTGGCCAGGTCCGACCGCTGGCGGGCCTCGGTCACCGTGTTCTTGAGGAACCCGTAGTCCGTGTCGCCCTCGCCCAGGAGCGTGCCCCAGTAGCTTTCGAGCCGCCCAGCCGCCCAGACCTGGGCTCCCGTCAGCGCAAGCGTGGAGCTCGCCTCGTCATAGCGATTGGCCTTGATCTCGCCGATGACGCGGGCGGCGATCTCCCGGCGGCGATCGGGCCCCAACTTCTCGAACGCCCCCGGTTGCGGATCGGCAGGGTCCGCGTGATGGTCGCGCATGAGCCGGCCCATGCGGTGCAGCGTCTCGGCGGCGAAATCCGGACCGCGCAACGTGCCATGCCCCCAGAGGCTGCCGTGGTTCATCAGCCCGTAGCGTTGGAAGACGTCCTGCCCGGCCAGAATGTCCGCCTTGGTGAACAGCACTTCTCCGTCCGGGCTGACCACCCGCTCAGGGATCGGCGGAACGCGGTCCTTGGCATACCACCCGCCCACCAGCAACACGCCCATCGCCAGGAAGAAACTGAGAATGGCCAGATTGCGCAGACCTGTGGTTCCCATGACGCAAAACCTCCCTGAACTGGGGCTGTACGTCCCTGGATCAAACGAACCGCCCGCCGCAACTGCACGTTTTTTCGGTGCGCCATATCGGCTTCCGGAAGAAATGAGGCCGGAAACCAAACCCCCTTTATTATAGACCCGCGCCGCCGCGAATCAAGTGATTTAGCTCAAAACTGGACCACCTGCTCTTCATCGATCCGGCTGTAGTGCGGCGAAACGTCCAGCTCGACGGGCGTCATCACCGGGCCGGCTGGGGAGAACTCGCACGGGTGCGCGAACCGGATCGCGATTTCGTGCTCGGGCAGGAACCGGGCGCGGTCGTGGTCGCGGCACAGCCCACCTGCCTGGCGCGACCCGGCCCGCAGCTCCAGCACGATCGAGTTGCACGCCTCGGTGTTGTAGGTGTGGCTGGCCGACGCGGCGTTGATGAACGTCGTGCCGTTGCGGACGACCGAGCAGTCGGGGGTCCGCGGCTGGCTGTGCACGTGCCCGCCCAGCCACAGGTCCACATGCACGTCGCGGCAGAACCGCTCGACCGCGTCGCGCGGATACAGGCAGCGCGGCACCTTGGTCGAGTTGGCGACCGTGTCGTAGGGGAACTGATGGGCGGCGAGGATGATGTTCTTGTCGGCATGGGCGGCGATCCGCTCGCGCAGCCAAGCCTCGACCGGCGGGATGAGCATGCCCGCGGCGTTGCCGCGCTCGGCCGGAAGGCTGAAGATCGCCACGTTGCCGTCGACGACTTCCCAGTAGCGCGGGGCGCCGACGATGCGGCTGAACAGCCCGCTGGAGAAGCTGCGGAAGTCGTGGTTGCCGACGATCTCGAACCAGGGCCCGACGCCCGAGCTGTCGCGCAGCTCGACCCAGCGGTCCAACTGCTCGGCCAGCGACTGGTGCGAGGCGTCGCCCAGGTTGATCGCGTAGTCCACCGGGCCGATCCCGTCGCGGCGGTCGGCCATCACCATCGCCAGCCAGTCGCCGCCGTCGCGGTCGTCGGAGACGTGGCCGATGTGCGGGTCGGCCAGCACCCAGATGCGGCGGGACGCCGGGGACGCGGGGCGCGCGGGGAGGGTTGCGGACGAGTGGGCGGGCCTGTCGTTCATTCGACCTCCGGGCCTGGCATGAAACTGACGTGATTATAGCAGATGCCGCTCCGGGCGGCCCGGTCCGTCCGCGGCGGTCCGAAGGCGGGGCCCGTGGCCGGCTGGGTCGTGGGGTGCGGCCGGACCCGGTGGCCGACCGAGTCCCACCACCGCTTCCAGTCGGCGTGGTCGTTCCCCGCGTCGACCCCCGTGATGTGCCGCAGGGCATCGAGGCAGTGCTGCTTGGTGCATGGAGCGATTGGCCCGTCGGGCTGCCATCGCAGGGCGCGGATCAGCACGGGCACGGAGTTCGGACCGCCCAGCTCACCGACGACCAGGAACGCGTCGTGATGGTTGCCCCACGGCCAGGCCAGCACCCGGTGGGCCGTCTCCAGCCGCTCGGCATCGCCGGCCGATTCCCACCACGCCGAATCCCTCATCCGGCGGTTGGGCAGCCACCATTGCGTGTAGAAGACCGTGCCGGCGGCGATCAGGACGCCGACCAGGCTGACCAATGCAGCCAACACGATCTTGCGGCCCCGAGTCATGGCGTGTTCTCCCGGTCCCGCAGCTTGCAGCCGGCCGTGCGGATGTGCATCATGAGCGTCGCGAATCCCGCGTTCAAGGGCGGCGACGCGGGACCGTGCGTGAGGGCGCCATGCTGTTTCAGATCGCGTTTCTGGCCGGCTGCCTGGGGCTGGGCTGCCTGATGGCGGCGCTGCTGGCCCATCGCCAGGCGCGGGCCGGCTCGCCGCAGATGGCGGCGCTGCGCCGGTTCTGGCTGCTCGTCGCCCAGCTTGCCCTCTACTCGGCGGCCATCCTGGCCCTGATCGGGCTTCTCCGCCGCTGACCAGCCGGCGCGGTCAGTCGGGCTGCGTGGTCGGGGGGCGCGGGGGGCGGTGGTGCCACTCGGGCAGGACCACCTTGGCCGAGTCGCGCCAGGCCGTCAGGTAGAGGCTCGCGGTGAACCGGGCGGCCGCCCGCAGCCGGTCGCGCGCAAAGCCCCCCGCCCGCGAGTCCGCCGCCAGCGGCTCGCCGTAGGCCGGCAGATCCTTCTCCAGCTCATACACCCGATCGACCAATGCGTGGCTGCGGGCGATCTCGTCCAGCACGGCGACCAACACGTCGTCGAACGCGACCGGCCCCAGGTCCGCCGTCGCCCCCGCGGCGTCGTCGGCCGACAACTTGCCGACCAGGGCGTCCACCTTCATGTGGATTCCGCTGCGGGGCGACTTGCCGTCGGGCCCGACCCGCCCGTCGTGGTGCACCGTCGTGTGCAGCGGCTGGCAGAGGTCCTCGGCGTAGTGGGCGAGGACGCCCGCGTAGACC
>JAANMW010004241.1_pt1 | contig 9960 bp, 8 predicted proteins | sample 7279671 | NCBI WGS metagenome assembly JAANMW01 (sample SAMN14094541, study PRJNA606508) | bioreactor metagenome | isolation source: A lab-scale SPAN reactor treating ammonium-rich wastewater day 247 | place: Ireland: Galway | collected 2017-09-19
TAAAAGGTAAAACCATGAAACTACATGCAAAAAACCCCTTTACCATTCCTTCTTTTACTTTTACCTCTTTTTATCCTCATACCAAAGAAAATGATGCTTATCAGCCCTACCCATTCTCACAAAATTGGTTACAGGGCTATCAAGCTATGCAACAGCATCTTTTACAAGGTTGGTGGGACTATCTCACTTGGCAGCAATGGTCTTTACAACGTTCATTATTCGATGCCATTCGTTGGTATACACACTGCTTACAATTAACCGGGCATCCACAAACGTTTTATCGATACACGCGCATGAATTGGCAAAAACCTTATTTGGGCCTGAATGCACAAGCAGTCACTGCAGCGAAGCTTCTTACCGGGTTATGGACTGACAGTTTACAAGCATGGCCACAATATCAACGTAAAGCGACAACAACGCCAACCTCACAACCCAAGCAAGCACTGGTCAAAGAATCCATTAACAAACGAAAGCATTAGAAAGATTCTAATGCTTTCTTAAATTGCGTTACACCAAAATGTAATTCTTGCTCTTGAATAATTAAGGGGGGGGCAAAGCGGATCACTGTTTCGTGAGTTTCTTTCGCCAGTACACCCAAGGTCAACATTTTCTCGCAGATCTGTCTTGCTGATATCTCACCTACATCCATATCAACACCGACCCACAACCCTTTTCCATGCACCTTTTTGATTAAAGGATGTTTGATAGACTGTAGTTCATTGATCAGCACAGCCCCCAATTTAGCACTATTTTCTACAATTCTCTCTTTAACTAACAAATCCAATACGGCTGTCCCCATTCTCGCGGCAAGGGGATTGCCACCAAATGTTGAACCATGACTTCCTGGAATAAAAACATTCATGACATCTGTTCTCGTCAAAAATGCTGAAACCGGTAAGATGCCTCCCCCTAATGCTTTGCCTAAGATCAATCCGTCTGGCTTAACATTTTCATGCTCAAAAGCAAACATTTTGCCTGTTCTCCCTAAACCTGATTGAACTTCATCTAAGATGAGAAGAACATGATTGTCGCGACAAATCTGTTCACAAGTTTTTAACCAACCTGGTGGAGGAATTTGAATACCGGCTTCACCCTGAATAGGCTCTACTAAAAATGCACAAGTATTCGGCGTAATTGCTCGCTGTAAAGCTTCACTATCTCCAAAAGGAATACTGACAAATCCTGGGGTAAAAGGACCAAAATGCTTTTGATACTCTGGCTCGCTCGAAAAACTAATGATGCTAATCGTGCGACCATGAAAATTATTGTTCGCAACAATAATCTCTGCTTTATTCTCCGGGATCCCTTTGTGCTCGTAGCCAAAACGACGTGCCGCTTTCAACGCCGTTTCAACTGCTTCAGCACCCGAATTCATGGGCAGTGCCATGTCCATTTGCGTTACTTTACATAATTTATCTAAAAAAGGCGCTAATGTATCCGCATGAAATGCTCTTGAGACAACGCAGAGTTTTTGCGCCTGTTCTTGCAAAACAGCTAATAACGCAGGATGAGAATGTCCTAAACTCACTGCAGAATAAGCAGACATCATATCTAAATAGCGTTTTCCCTCTATGTCCCATAACCATACGCCCTCGCCTCTTGTGAGTACAACGGGCAATGGATGATAATTATGTGCACAATGTTGTTGTTCTTGCTGGATCCATTCTTGATTATTCATCATGACTGACAACTGCCTCCACTATCTGTTGTGCTAATGTTAAGGTGATATTATTCACATCTTTTGTTGGATTTAATTCTGCAATTTCAAGCGCGCAAAAACGTGGATGTTGCCCTATTTCTCTGAGCGCATCTAGCACTTCATTTGCGAATAGACCATCTGGTTCTGGGGTGCCCGTTCCAGGAGCAATGCTGGGATCAAAAGCATCAATATCAATACTCAGACCAAATGCTTTGGTACCATTCGTGACATGAGCAAGCGCCTCGGCAAAAACCTTTTTGATCCCTAATCGTTTAATATCTTCCATATAATAAACTTTGACATTTAAACGGTTAAGTAAGGCAGCCTCGCCTTCTTCAAAACTTCGTACGCCAATCAATACCACATGCTGCGGATTTAATTTAGGACTTTTGCCTGCTAAATGTGTTAACGCAGATTCCCCATAGCCAAGTAACGCTGCTAATGGCATGCCATGAATAGCATAGGAAGGCGTGGTTTGTGGCGTATGCGAATCCATATGCGCATCCACCCAGATCAAACCAAACACCTGAGACGCAGCCATTGCTGCAACCGCACCGCTCCAGGTCCCTACGGCCATCGCATGATCACCACCAATCACAAGTGGGCAGTGCTGATCTAATAATGTCTGTTCAACTTGTACAGCAAGTTGTTCGCACAAAAGAGAGACTTGTTGCAAACGCTCAGGATAATTTAGTTTTTTACCTGCCTCATAAGGAGAAGGAGCACTCAGTATTGTGCGCCATGCCACAGCACAATGCTGGGCGGAGAGTGCTGCTTCAATACCAAACGCTTGTAATGCTTTAGGGCCCCGTTCAGCTAAGTGATTCTGCGCCCCCCATCCGAGCTCTACCCCAATTAAGTCGTAAGCCTTCTTCTGCATAATCGCTCCTTGTCGCTTGCAAACTAAGTTTTAGTCTGCACCACAGACAAGCAAAGGGGAAGAGGTGATTACGCTTTAGCGTAATCATGAAATCCAAGCCATTTTGCAATGAGGCGATCAATGTGATGAGGGGGCATTGTTAGCAATTGCTCGGCTTGTTCTGTCATCGCAGCAAGTAGATCTTGATCACGTTGCAAATCTGCGACTTTAAACGAAATCGCCCCGGTTTGCTTTGTACCCAATATCTCACCAGGTCCTCGCATTGCCAGATCAGCCTCAGCAATGATAAAACCATCAATATTATCCCGCAAAATTTGTAGCCGTTCTTGTGCCATTTTACTCAAAGCACCATACAACAACACACAATAACTTGCCTCAGCCCCTCTGCCGACTCGACCGCGTAATTGATGCAATTGTGCCAACCCAAAGCGTTCCGGATTTTCAATAACCATCAGCGTTGCGTTGGGTACATTCACACCCACTTCAATAACTGTGGTTGCCACCAAAATGGCAATCTCATTACGATAAAAAGCTTGCATGATTGCTTCTTTTTCTTGCGCATCCATACGACCATGCACTAAACCAATTTGCCTTTCTGGTAATGCTGCTTGCAACGTTTGTGCGGCAACTTCAGCTGCTTGACAGGTTAATATTTCAGATTCCTCTATCAGAGCACAAACCCAATAAACTTGCTGCCCTTTTTGGCAAACATGGCGTAGACGCTCAATGATTTCATCACGACGGCTCTGTGAAATAGTTAACGTTGTAATGGGTTGACGCCCCGCAGGCAAGCTATCAATCACTGAAATATCCAAATGTGAATATTGACTCATCGCTAAGGTACGAGGAATTGGCGTCGCCGTCATAATTAATTGATGAGGATGGCATGATCGAGTTGCACTAATACCTTTTGCTTGTAAAGCTAAACGTTGATGAACCCCAAAACGATGCTGCTCATCAATAATTACTAAGCCTAAATGCTTAAACTGAATATCTTCCTGAAATAAAGCATGTGTGCCAATCACAATCTGCGTTAAACCTAACGAGATATTCTCTTTAATATTACGTTTCTCTTTCGCTTTTAATTTGCTCACCAAAAGTTCACAACGGTATCCAAGCGTGGCAAACCAAGCTGTAAAATTCGCTAAATGCTGTTCAGCTAAAATTTCCGTAGGAGCCATAATAGCAACTTGCGTACCATTTGCCACCGCTTGTAATGCAGCAAGAGCAGCGACAATCGTTTTTCCACATCCAACATCACCTTGTACCAAACGCATCATTGGCGTCTCTTGTGCTAGGTCTTGTGCGATTTCTTGCCAAACGCGTCTTTGAGCATCCGTTAAAGTAAACGGTAATTGTTGTAAAAAAGCATCCATGATAACGGAGGGCTGCGGTAATAAGGTTGCAAGTTGTTGCTTTGTTTGTTGACGTAACCGAGCAAGGCTCGCATGATGAGCAAATAATTCCTCAACAATTAATCGAGAAAAAGCGGCATGTTTGCGACTGGTTAAAGCATCAATATCCATATCGCTGGTAGGTTGATGAATACTACATAATGCGTCGACCCAATTCTGCATCGGCAATGACAGTTGCTTAGCAAAGATATCGCTCTGATTTTGAAATCGTTGCTGATAGGTATCCAGTAATCTGGCAATGGTTTTTCGCAACCAACCTTGTGAGAGACCTGCAACGGTCGGATAAACAGCTGTCAAATAAGCTGGCATTGCCAAGGTTGCATCTTGAATAAACTCGACTTCTGGATGTACCATTTGTAAAAAGCCACTTTGTGCTTTCACTTCTCCAAAGCAACGAAGGAGTGCCTCTTTTTGCCAAGTCTTCTGTGCTAGATAATGAAAAAATACGACTTGCATAACACCACCTGACTCATCAGTGAGCGTCAGCACACAGCGTTTTTTCTTTCGCATATTCTCTACTTTACTATGCAAAATTTTACCCTGTATAACGCAGTTTTTTTCAGGTAAGAGATCTTTAATGGGAGTAATGTGCGTACGATCTTCATAACGAAATGGGCAATGCAATAACAAATCGCCCATTGTTATAATATTAAGTTTTTCCAGCTTTTCTGCCATTTTATCGCCAACACCTTTTAATGAGGCTATCGGCGCAAACCAATCAAAAGCTGTTGCTGATTTTAGCATTATTTCCCGCGAGCAATGCGTGTCACTTCATTTACCATACGCAAGCGCCGCATAATTCTCGCCAAATGAGAACGATTACGTACTGATACAATAAATTTAACCGTGTTATGTGAACCATCTCGCTCATCAACATGCACGTTGATAATATTAGCGTTAGAATCGGCAATCGCATTGGCTAGCGATGCCAGTACGCCACGACCATTTACAACATCAACGACAATTGGCACTTGGAATTCACCAACAACCTTGTCTTCCCAAATAACATTGATGTATTCATTGTTCAATTTTTTGAGTTTAGCGATTTTATGGCAGCGCTCTTTGTGTATCACAACACCTTGACCTTGAGCAAGGCTACCCACGATTAAATCACCCGGTATGGGATAACAACATTTTGCATATGTCACCACTAAACCTTCTGTGCCTTTAATGGTCAGCGGTTTTGCTTTTTGGCTTTGCAAGCCTTCATTAGACTGCAACGAGGCAAGTAACCGTTTTGCAACTAACGGTGCCATGCGCTTGCCAAGCCCTACTTCTTCGTAAAGATCTTCAGGTGTTGGCAGCCCCATGTCTTTCACAATGGCTTGTAAATTTTCTGGCAAGAAACTTTCTAGTGAGTGGTTTGTTTCTACCATAACGCTATTGAGTAACCGTTTACCCAGTGCCTGAGATTCTGCTGATTGTTGGCTCTTTAACCAATGCCGAATATTGTTACGCGCTTTGCCAGTGACAGCAAACGTTAGCCAGGCAGGATTCGGGTGCGCTCCTGTTGCTGTGATTATTTCAATGGTTTGACCACTACGTAAGCGAGAACTCAGAGGTGCAAGGCGTCTATCAATTTTACAACCAACACAAGCGTTACCAATATCGGTGTGTACCATATAAGCAAAATCTACCGGGGTTGCACCTTGAGGTAGTGAAAAAATATTTCCTTTAGGTGTGAAGACATACACTGCTTCAGAAAATAAATCGACTTTTACATTTTCAATAAATTCAATGGGATTGCCAGTATGTTTTTGTAATTCGAGTAAATCTTTTAACCATTCTCGTGTATGAACTTGCGATGTTTCTTTTTCCGTATTTTTATACAACCAATGAGCCGCAATGCCATTTTCTGCTAGATGCTCCATTTCTTGCGTACGGATCTGCACTTCGATTGGCACACCATGAGGACCAATCAATGTTGTATGCAGCGATTGATAACCATTCGCTTTGGGAATGGCTATATAATCTTTAAAGCGTCTGGCAATCGGACGATAAATACTATGCACAATCCCTAATGCCAAATAGGCATCGGGTAATTTATCAACCACAATACGAAATGCATAAACATCCATCACTTCTGATAATGACAAACGTTTCTGGTGCATTTTCTTATATAAGCTATAAAGATGTTTTTCTCTGCCCCAAATTCTGCTGGCGATAAGCCCTGCATCATCCAGCCTTTTTTTAATATCATTCTCAATGGTATGTATGAGTGCTTTACGATTACCGCGAGCTCGTTTAACAGATTCTTTTAAAACCCGATATCGCAATGGGTAGAGCGAGGCAAAACCTAAGTCCTCAAATTCAACTCGCATATGATTAATGCCCAGGCGATGGGCAATGGGCGCATAAATTTCTAATGTTTCAAGCGCAATCCGTCTTCTCTTGGGCGGCGGTAAACAGGCTAACGTTCGCATATTGTGCAGGCGATCTGCCAGTTTAATCAAAATGACACGAATATCCTGCGCCATCGCTAACATCATTTTACGAAAGTTTTCAGCTTGTGCTAATTCGCGACTTTCAAATTTGATTTGTTTTAATTTGCTAACGCCATCAACAAGTTCTGCAACTTTTTCTCCAAAACGCTCAACAATCGCTGATTTATCGATGGCAGTATCTTCAATAACATCATGTAGCATTGCTGCCATGATACATTGATGATCCATATGCAATCCGGCAAGAATGCGCGCGACCTCAACCGGGTGTGATATATAAGGCTCACCCGTAAAACGTTTTTGGCCTTCGTGCGCTTTTTCCGCTAAGAGGTAAGCATGTGTGATCTCTTCTACATGCTCAGGAGGTAAATAAAGCGCCAGCTCATCTCTTAAGTCGGTAAATGCAAACACTGGCTACCTCGCTATTAAGTTGCAATCTTAATTGTCAGGCTGTGTTAAAAACTCGTGCCCAAAATGTCCTAAGGCAATTTCTCTTAGTGCAACAACAGTTGGTTTATCATTTTGCCATGCAACTAAAGGTTCTGCACCTGTCATCGCTAACTGTCTGGCGCGCTTTGTAGCAACCAATACGAGCTCAAAACGATTGGCAACGTTTGATAAGCAATCTTCAACGGTAATACGAGCCATTTTCTAACCTCCACTCTTTAAAAATAGTACTTTTTCTATCACTTCTATGTTAACCGATCCATTTGCACTACGAATAGTGCTATTACACATATAGTTATTAAATCTACTTACCTATTAAAGCATTTAACAAAGTTCGATAGCGGCCTTCTTGTTTCGCTAGCTGCAAACGGTTAGCACGGATAATGGCCTTTAAATCACGTAACGCTACTTCGAACTCATCATTAATGATGACATAATCGTATTCTGTAAAATGCGAAATTTCTTGGCTAGCTTGTTCCATACGCGCAGCAATGATTGCTTGACTGTCTTGACTGCGGTTAATCAGTCGCTTTAATAAAATTTCTCGGGATGGCGGCAAAATAAAGATGCTAACACACTCCATTTGTGCCTTGACCCGACGAGCACCTTGCCAATCAATCTCTAAAATAACATCGGTTCCTTGCGCAAGTTGTTCTAATACCCAGGTTCTGGAAGTGCCATACCAATTATTAAATACTTTTGCATGTTCTAAAAAAATATCTGCTGCTTGATGCTGCGCAAAAGTTGCTTCATCAACAAAAAAGTAATTTTTCCCTTCTATTTCACCAACACGCGGTGCGCGCGTCGTGTGTGAAATTGAAACCCTTATCTCTTCCAAATTGGCCAACATGGCATTCACTAAACTGGTTTTACCACCACCTGATGGAGCGGAAATGACATAGAGTGTTCCCGTGACATTCATGGCTTACTCCACATTCTGGATTTGTTCTCGCATCTGTTCGATAATGACTTTCAATTCAACAGCAGCTTTCGTGACAATCTGATCGGCTGATTTGGCCGCAAGCGTATTGGCTTCGCGGTTCATCTCTTGCATTAAAAAATCTAAACGTCGCCCGCTGGCTGGCGTTTGCAATGTCTGCTCCACGGCTTTAACATGGGTGACTAAACGATCCATTTCTTCAGCAACATCCATGCGCTGCGCATAAAAAACCAACTCTTGCTCTAAACGATCTTTATCTGGATTAGCTTGAATATCGGCCAATTTTTGCATAATTTTTTGTTTTTGCGCTTCTAAACACAAAGGAAGCCTTGCTTTAACAATTGCCACTTGTTCAAGAATTTGTGCAGATTTACTTTCAATCACGGCTTTTAATGCAGCGCCTTCTTGTTGGCGGTTCGTCACTAATAAAGCGGCAGCCTGCGTTAAGAGCGTCGTTAAAGGATATTTTAGCTCGGAATAGTCTGCTATGCCTTGGCGCAATACATCAGGCCACCGAAGTATTTCCATTACTTTGATAGTGGGTGTAATAGCGGCATGCTGAGCAAGGCTGCCTGCCCCTTCAAGTAGTTGATTAACCAAGTTATTGTTAATCTGTAACGCTGGCGCGGTCTTTGCGCTAGGTAAGAAGCTTAAATGACATTCTACTTTGCCACGATGTAGGGTTTTTGACAAGAGATTACGCCAATCAACCTCCCATTCTCGAAAACTCTCTGGCATCTTAAAAGTGAGATCGAGATAACGATGATTAACAGAACGTAATTCCCAAGTTGCTTGTCCCCATTCTTGTAGAGCCGCAGCACGGGCAAAGGCCGTCATACTCGCTATCATGCGTTTGTTAATCCTTCGGAGTAAAGTTGACTATTTAACTTTTTCTTGCTCGCCACACAAAAAAAGCCATGCTACCATATTTGCATGCCCTCCGCTTATAATACCCTTCTTTTTTAGACCGAGGTAATACCCCGCATGCGACCCAGTGCCAGAAATCGTGACGAACTCAGAGAAGTCAAATTTACCCGCAACTATGTTAAACACCCTGAAGGTTCTGTCTTAGTCGAATTTGGCGAAACAAAAGTCATTTGTAATGCCTCCGTTGTACCAGGCGTACCCCGCTTTCTTAAAGGACAAGGCAAAGGTTGGGTAACTGCAGAATACGGGATGTTACCGCGTTCAACCTCTGATCGTATGATGCGAGACGCGGTTACTGGACGTCCTGCAAGCCGCTCACAAGAAATACAACGCCTTATTGGCCGCTCGTTGCGTTCCTGCGTTGAATTAGAAGCATTAGGTGAAAACACTATCACAATTGATTGCGATGTTATCCAAGCAGATGGAGGGACTCGCACAGCCAGCATTACGGGTGCTTGTATCGCATTAGTAGAAGCATTCAATTGGATGCAAAAACGCCGCATGATCAAAAAGAATCCACTGAAATATTTGATAGCCGCTATTTCTGTTGGGATCTATCAAAATGAAGCCGTGCTTGATTTGGATTATGCAGAAGACTCTAATGCAGAAACAGACATGAATGTCGTGATGAATGCCAATAATGAATTCATTGAAGTACAAGGTACTGCCGAAGGAAAACCCTTTAAAGCAGCTGAACTAAACAATATGCTGAACTTAGCACAAAAGGGAATTCAGGATCTCATTATTAAGCAGAAACGTTTGTTGGATCTTTAATTCCAAAAATTCCTACGTCCCGTGGCTTGTCCACGGGAACGAGGAAGCCTCGCAAATGCTGGGTCCCGCGACTAAGTCGCATAATCAATCGTTAATGGCGCATGATCAGAGAATTTCTCTTCACGATAAATGCTGGCAGCCTTAATTGCTTTGCGCAAATCGGGCGTCACAATTTGATAATCAATTCTCCATCCAACATTATTATCCCAAGCACGTGCACGATTTGACCACCATGTATATTGATCAGGTTCTTGATTGACTACTCGAAAAGCATCTACAAAACCAATTTGCTCAAACACCTTGTCAAGCCAAGCACGTTCTTCCGGTAAAAAACCAGAATTCTTTTGATTCGATTTCCAATTTTTTAAATCGATCTGCTTATGCGCAATATTCCAATCACCACAAATAATGTGCGGACGTTTTGTTTTAAGATACTC
>JAANMW010004245.1_pt1 | contig 9949 bp, 8 predicted proteins | sample 7279671 | NCBI WGS metagenome assembly JAANMW01 (sample SAMN14094541, study PRJNA606508) | bioreactor metagenome | isolation source: A lab-scale SPAN reactor treating ammonium-rich wastewater day 247 | place: Ireland: Galway | collected 2017-09-19
ACCCGGGGCTGCCGGGCAGTCCGGACGCGGGGCGGGGCGGGGGGCGGGGGCGCCATCGACGGCGCACCCACTGCCTCGCGCCGACCGGCGTCAGGGCTTGACTCTGGGCAACCTGTAACGTATTTTACAGCGGTGTTGCGTCGGCGGCCACCGCGGCTTAAGTGACTGATGGACTGAAGCTTAAGCCAACCTGAAGACCGGGCCGACCGGGCCGTTTTTTCCGGGAGAGAAAATCCGGAAAAGCGTGGACAGCCGGCCCGGCGATGCGATAATGGTGTCACCTGGGCAGAGGCGGTCGGCCCGCGGGCGCGGGCAGAACGGCCTCAAGGCCGGGTCGTCCGCCGGCCGATAACAATTGTCAGGAGCCGGCGGATTGGCGCGTGTGGTGTGAGAGACGCTCGCCGTTCTCATTCATACCATCGAGAGCCATCACACGCGGGATACAGGCAGTGAATCGATTCGGCGGTTGCAGTCGTCGTGCGGTCACGGCCTGGGTCGTCTTTCTGTCAGGAAACACGTAATGCGACGGATATTCCTGCACCTGGGTTCCAGCCGCGTACGCCTGGTGCTGGGGCTCCTGCTGGCCTGTCTGCTGCTGACACAGATCGTCTCCTCGTTCGACGGCAAACAGGTCACCGCCGCCCCGCAGCCGGCGGTGATGTTCTTCGACCGGGAGGGGGAGATCAACACCGAGCTGAAGCGGCTGGCCAAGACCGACCACGTCAAGCTGCTCAAGTTGTGCTTGGAGCACTACCAGCGGTCCTACCGCGACTACACCTGCACGCTGGTCAAGCAGGAGCGGCTGAAGGGCCAGTGGGGCGACCCGCAGACCATCGACATCCGCTTCAAGGAAGGCCCGTTCAGCGTGGTGATGGCCTGGCAGGTGAACGCCGGGCGGGCCGACAAGATGCTCTACGTCGAAAACGCCCCGGACGGCAACCACGTGATGTACGTCCACCCGACGGGGCTGGCCGGGCGGCTGCTCAAGAGCGTCGAGCGCAGCCCCGAGGACCCGGAGGTGCTCCAGTCCTCGCTGCGGTCGATCCGGGAGTTCGGTTTCGCCCGCGGGCTTCAGTCGCTGATTAACGTGTACGAGCAGGCCCGCGACCGCGGGCACCTGATCGAGGCCAGCTACCTGGGCATCCGCGAGGTGGACGGTCGGCCGGTCCTGGGTCTCAAGCGCGTGCTGCCGGAGGGCCACGGCTACCCGTCCAAGGTGACGATCATCGAGATCGACCTGGAGTATCTGGTCCCGGTTCACGTCAAGGGCACCGACTGGCAGAACCGCGACGAGTGCGACTACGAGTACCGCGACATCAAGCTCAACCAGGGCCTCACCGACGCCGAGTTCACACGCCAGGCCAACGGCCTGTGACGACTTGAGCCTCGACGGCCGGCAATTCGACCGACGCCATCGCCCGCCCACCCGGCGGGCGATGCTGTTAATCGCGTCGCCGGCCTTGCGGACATCGGGCGGCGACTGCTAGAATCGCCCCGTGCCCGGCGGTTCGACTGAACCGGGCATGGGGTGTTCGATGGCCCAGGCGAGGAGCACTCACCATGGAGGACTCCCAGACAGAGGTCGCCGCGGCGGGACCGGCCGGGATTCATAGGGGCTTCTGGGGCCGGCTGTCCCACTGGCTCCAGCCCTGGCGGCGCCGCGGCGGCAGCGAGCTGACCGAACAGATGCTCCGGCAGGGCGACGAGGCCGACCAATCCTCCGGTCGCGCCGGAGAGCTTGCCTGGCCGAAGCGGCGCACCTCCCAGATCACCCGCCTGGAGGAGGGCTTCGACAAGCTGGTGGCGCTGGTCGACACCATCGACCGTCACATCCGCGAACAATCCGACCGCAGCGAACAGGTGTCCGGCCACGCCCGGCGGATCACCGACGCCCTGGCCCAGGCCCACGGGCTGGGGCGGCAGCAGACCGAGGCCTTCGAGGAGATGGCCAATCAGTATCGAAGCCAGACCCGCCAGATGCAGCAGGTCGCCGAGGCCGTCGAGGCCCTGCCCCGCACCATCAAGCAGCAGTCCGAGCAGCTCGCCCGGATCCGCGACCAGCTCGAGGCCCAACTCGAGGCCCAACTGTCCACCGCCCAGGGCGTCCAGCAGCTCGCCGGCGCCGTCGAGGCGATGCGCGGGCTGGCCGAGAATCAGCGGCGCCATTTTCAACAGATGGAGGAATCGACGCTCACCGCCAGCCGCCAGGTCGTGCAGGCGGTCGACCGCCAGGACCGCCGTTTCGCCTGGCTGATGGCGGCGGCGGTGGTGACCGCGTTCCTGGCTGCGGTCGTGTCGGCGGCGGCGATCCTGGTGGCCGTGTTCAAATAGGCAAGAGGCCCGGCCGGGCTGACCGGTTGCCATTTCCGCCGGGCGGCGCAATAATCCAGATATGACCTTCCCCGTGATGCCACGCCGGACGAAGACACCCATGGCCGCCAAACTGTCCCCGCCGCTCCAGCGATTGAACCGACGACTGCTGCGGATGAACAAGCTGGTCAGCTCGGCCGTCGAGCAGGCGGTCCAGTCGCTGACCGATCAGGACCAGGCGCTAGCCGAGCAGGTCGTCCAGGGCGACGACCGCATCGACGCCGCGGAGGTCCGCATCGAGCAGAGCTGCATCGAGCTGGTCGTCAAGACCGAGCACATTGAGCCGGAGCAGTTCCGCTACGTCCTGTGCCTGATCAAGATCAACAACGACCTGGAGCGCGTCGCCGACTGCGCCGTCAACATCGCCGGGCGGCTGCCCAGCTTCGTCCGCAGCGAGGCGCCCGGACTGCCGCCCGACCTGCGGATCATGGCCAACAGCGCCGCCGGCATGCTCCGCGACGCCGTCAAGGCCTGGGTCGCACAGGACTGCGAGCTGGCCAAGGAGGTCATGAAGGCCGACGACGTGGTCGACGCCCTGTACGATCAGTTGGCCCGCGACCTGGCGGACCGCCTGACCGCCGCGACGCCCAACAGCCGCCACTATCTGGCGTATCTGCTGGCCGCCCGCGACTTCGAGCGGATCGCCGACCACGCCACGAACATCGCCGAGAGCGTGGTTCACTCGGCGACCGGACAGATCGTTCGCCACCAGGAGATCCACTACTGAGCGCGGCGGCCCAGGAGCGGGAACCCTGTTCGAATGTCGAATGGCGAATGTCAAATGACGAATGAATGACCAATGGCCGGACGTCTCGCGCGGGATTGAGACCCGCTCGTTCGTCAATTGTCATTCGACCGTCATTGGTCATTCCGGAATTCGAGATTCGAAATCCCCGGCCAGTCTGCTCGCATCGTGACTGACCTTGACGCGCCGAAATCGGGTGCTTCTCATGCCGCCGGCAATCGCTGACATGTCGCTGAGGGCCGTCGCCGACCGTCTGGCGGCCGGACGGCGGCTCGACCAGGCCGACGGCGAGGCCCTGTTCGCCACGCCGGACGTGCACGGTCTGGGGCGACTGGCCCACGCCGAACGCGCCCGCCGACACGGGACCGACACGTTTTACAACGTCAACCGGCACATCAACTACACCAACGTCTGCGTGCTCCGCTGCCGGTTTTGCAGCTTCTACCGCCGCCCCGGCGCCGAGGGCGGATACGCCCTCAGCCTCGATCAGATCGTCGAGCAGGCCCGCCGAGCCGACGCCGCCGGGGCGACCGAAGTCCACATCGTCGGGGGGCTGCACCCCAGCCACCGGATGGACTTCTACGCCGACATGCTCCGCGCGATCCGCGCCGCCTGCCCCCGGCTGCACATCAAGGCCTTCACCGCGATCGAGATCGTCCACTTCGCCAGGCTGGCGAAACGGTCTGTCCGCGAAATCCTGACCGATCTGGCCGACGCCGGCCTGGGCAGTCTGCCCGGCGGCGGCGCCGAGGTCTTCAGCGAGCGGGTCCACGCCGAGGTCTTCAAGAACAAGGTCGGCGCCGAGCACTGGTTCGACGTCCACCGAACCGCCCACGAGATGGGCATCAAGTCCACCGCCACGATGCTCTACGGGCACGTCGAGACGCCCGCCGAACGCGTCGACCACATGCTCGCCCTGCGCGACCTCCAGGACCGGACCGGCGGATTCCAGTCCTTCGTCCCGCTGTGCTTCAACCCCGACGGCAGCGAGCTGAGCGACCTGCCCGGTCCGACCGGGGTGGACGACCTGCGGACCGTGGCGGCCGCCCGGCTGATCCTGGACAACTTCGACCACGTCAAGACGTTCTGGATCATGACCGGCACGAAGTTGGCGCAGATCTCCTTGCTCTACGGCGCCGACGATATCGACGGCACGGTGCAGTTCTACGACATCACCCACCGCGACGGGGCCTCGACCCACCAGGAGCTGACCGTCGCGGAACTGACCGAGCTGATCCGCCAGGCCGGCCTGAACCCTGTCGAACGCGACACCCTCTACCGCCGCGTCGTCCGCGACGGGCACGGCGGCTGGCAGGCCGCCGGTCCCGTCTCGACCGGCACGTCCAGCCGCTCAGCGCGAGTGTGACAAGCCTGCCATGCAGGCGGCAGGCCCACAGCGGAAGGCCGGCGTCTGCGGCTACGATCGAAGTGACCCCAGCGCCTCCTCGCAGGCGGCGACGAGTGTTGGCAGGAGCGACTCGAAGGTCTCGTGCGGCAGCTTGGCGCCGGCGGCACGGCGGTGGCCGCCCCCGCCGAAGCTCCGGGCGATCGCGTTCACGTCCACCGCGTCGTCCTTGCTGCGAAAGCTGAGGCGGACGCCGCCCCCGCTCGGCCGCTCGGCCATCAGCACCGTGATGATCACCGACCCGATCACCTGCGGGTAGTCGATCAGCCCTTCGGTGTCGGCCGGGTTGGCCCCGGTGCGGGCGTACATCTCCTGGGTGATGCGAACGATGGCCAACCGACCCCCCGCGTGCAGCGTCAGCGTGCGGAGCATCTCGGCCGACAGCGCCACCCGCTGGGGCGAGTCGTTCTGGTAGGTCCGCTGGTAGAGCGAGGCGACGTCCAGGCCGCGTTCGACCAGTTCGGCCGCCAGACGAAGCGCCGCCGCGTTGGTGTTCGAGAAGCGAAACCAGCCCGTGTCGGTCGCCAGGGCGATGAACAGGGCCTCGGCGACGTCGCGTCCGACGGGCCAGCCGGCCCGGCGGATCAGCTCGTGCACCATCGCCCCGGAGGCGGCCGCCTCGGTGTCGATCCACTGCACCGCCCCGATCGGGTCGCGGGTCGCATGGTGGTCGATCACCGCGATCCGGCGGCGGTGCTCGTCGAGCTGATCGGCCAGCCCCTCGAGCTGGTTGTAGGTGCAGGTGTCAACGATGGCGATGCGATCGTAACGTCCAAGGTCCACCCGCCGCTCCCACGCCGCCAGCGGGGCGTGCGGGGCGATCAGCCAGTCATACTTGCCCGGCGGCGGGGTCAGCAGGGCGAAGTCGGCTCGCCGTCCGGCTGCCTGGATCGCAATCTGGAGCGCCAGCCCGCTGCCCAGGGCGTCGCCATCGGGCCGAGCGTGGGTGAGCACCAGCACCCGCCCGTCCGGGCCGGCGCCCTCCAGCAGTTCAATCGCCCTGGCACAGTCATCCGGCATGCGCTCTCCGATGCTGCTCGATGCGGATACCACCCGGCCGGCCGCGCCCGGCGCGAGGCCGCGGCCGCGCCTGGGACCGTCACTTTGCTCCGCGTTCAGCCGCCTTCATCAGCCGCCGCACCTGCTCGACGTCCCTGGTGATCTGACGGACCAGGGCCTGCGACGAGCGGAACCGCTCCACGCCGCGAAGGCGCATCGCCACGTCCAGTTCGATCTGCTCGCACGCCACCGAGCCCGCCAGGTCCACCAGGTGGGCCTCGACGGCCGGCTGAAAGTGATCGAATGTCGGCGCCGGACCGATGTTGATCGCCGCCGGGCCCTCGAAGCCGCCACAGCGAGCCAATCCCGCGTACACGCCCTCGGCCGGCAGCAACTGCGCGCCGGTATCCACGTTGATGGTGGGAAAACCGATCTTTCGCCCCCGCCCGCGACCGCTGACCGGCCGACCGACCAGCCGATACGGCCGGCCCAGGCATTGGGCCGCCGCTTCCACCGATCCCCCGCCGATCAGCCTTCGGACCAGCGTCGAGGACACCAGCGACGGTTCGTGGCTTCCGGCCAGCACGCGGGCAACCCCAACGACGACGTGCACGTCGAACCCGAAGCTGCCCCCGAGCTGGCGGAGGGTGTCGATGTCTCCGGCCCGGCCCCGGCCGAAGCCGAACCCCGGACCCTCGATCATCGCTCGAGGCCCGATCCGGGCGGCGACCACGTCGCGGACGAACTGTTCCGGGTCCAGCGCCAGCAGGCTGCGGTCGGTCGGCAGCACCACCACCGCGTCGGCGCCGGCCTCGCCCAGCAGGCGGACCTTCAGCTCCAGCGGGGTCATCATCGGCGGCGCCTGCCGCGGGCTGAGCACCGCCAGCGGGTGCGGGTCGAAGGTCATGGCGACGGCCGGCAGGGCGATGCGGCGCCCTTCCGCGATGATCAACTGGTGGCCCAGGTGGACGCCGTCGAAGTTGCCCACGCTCAGGGAGCCGCCGGACACCTCGGCCCGGTCGATCTGATCCAGGGATCGGTAAACGCGCATCGCGGTCCTCGCCGGCAGGCAATGTAGCGGTGCACTCGGGGAGTGTCAATCGGAGCGGGGCGGCGCCGCTGACCGTCCTGAGCCTATTGTATGCCCCCGACGGCCGGACCGAAACTACTGGAATTTCTGCCCTGCGTTGCTAAACTGGTTCGACTTGTTTCGCACCCGGAGGCGACACCAGGGAAGACGGCCGGGCGGCCCTGTCCGGCGGCCCGGCAACAACAGGAGTGTGCTGATGAGCAATCGGCTGCGACGTTGGATTCTGCTGGCGATGGTGCTGTGCGGGGTGGGGCTGTGCATGAACATGGCGGTCACGGCGTTTGCCCAGCCGGGCGCGTCGATGTCGCCGATGACGGGCCCGGCGCCGCAGTCGGCCGATCAGACGATCCACCTGCCGCTGGCGTTCTGGCTGGCCCCGCTGGCGGCCATCGCCGCCCTGGTGGCGGCCTGGTTGTTCTACAAGATGGTCACCCGGGCCGATCCGGGCGACCAGCAGATGCAGGAGATCGCCCTGGCCGTGCGGCAGGGGGCGTTCGCCTATCTGAAGCGGCAATACTGGGTGGTGACGATCGTGTTCCTGGTGCTGGTCGGCCTGCTCGCCCTGCAATCCTTTGTCGCCCACGCCCAGCACTCGCTGGTGCCGTTCGCGTTCCTGACCGGCGGGTTCTTCAGCGGGCTGGCGGGCTTCTTCGGCATGAACACCGCCACCAAGGCGTCCAACCGCACCGCCCAGGGGGCGACCAGCAGCCTGAACCGGGCCCTGACCGTCGCCTTCCGAGCCGGGGCGGTGATGGGCCTGGTGGTCGTCGGTCTGGGGCTGCTGGACATCAGCCTGTGGTTCCTGGTCCTGACCAAGCTGTGGCCGAAGCTGGCAACCCCGATGAGCCTGGACCAGATCACCGTGGTGATGCTGACCTTCGGGATGGGCGCCAGCACGCAGGCCCTGTTCGCCCGCGTGGGCGGGGGGATCTTCACCAAGGCCGCCGACGTCGGCGCCGACCTGGTCGGCAAGGTCGAGGCCGGCATCCCCGAGGACGACCCGCGCAACCCGGCCACCATCGCCGATAACGTCGGCGACAACGTCGGCGACGTGGCCGGAATGGGCGCCGACCTCTACGAGAGCTACTGCGGCTCGATCCTGGCGACCGCCGCCCTGGGCGCCGCCGCCGCCTCCAGCACCTACGACGCCAAGATGGCCGACGTGCTGGGCAGCCGCCTGGATTACCAGATCCGCTTCATCACCGTTCCAATGGTGCTGGCCGGGGTGGGCATCCTGCTGTCGATCCTGAGCATCTTCTTCGTGCGGACCAAGGAGAGCGCGACGCAGCGGAACCTGCTGTGGGCGCTGCGTCGGGGGGTGTGGGGGTCCAGCTTCCTGATCCTGCTGGGCTCGGCCGTCGTGGCCGTGGGCATGTTGCCCAGCACCGTGCACGGCCACCCGGTGGCGTGGGGCGTGTTCGGGGCGATCGCCTCGGGCCTGCTGGCCGGGGTGCTGATCGGCTGGTTCACCGAGTATTACACCAGCGCCGAGTATTCCCCGACGCGCAAGCTGTCGGACCAGTCGCTGACCGGGCCGGCGACCACGATCATCGGCGGGATCGCCGGGGGCATGACCAGCACGTGGGCGGCGCTGTTCATCATCTCGATCGCGACGATGTGCGCCTACGGGTTCAGCGGGGGGTTCACCAACCCGGCGCTGGGGCTGTACGGGATCGGCATCGCGGCGGTGGGCATGCTGGCGACGCTGGGGGTGACGCTGGCGACCGACGCCTACGGTCCGATCGCCGACAACGCCGGCGGCAACGCCGAGATGACCCACAAGCCCAAGGAGGTCCGCGAGCGGACCGACGCCCTGGACAGCCTGGGCAACACGACCGCCGCCACGGGCAAGGGCTTCGCCATCGGCTCGGCCGCCCTGACCGCCCTGGCCCTGCTGGCCGCCTACGTCGAGGAGGTCCGCATCGGCATCCAGCACGAGGCGGCGGCGGCCGCCGTGGTCCAGCCGCTGGTCCCCCTCGAGCTGAGGGACTCGGCCGTCATCGCCCTGGGACACCGCAAGTACGCCGACGCGACCGGGACGATCGACGAGGAGACTCACCTGCGCCGGGCCTACATCGAGGTCAAGACCGACGAGGGCTCGCCGGTCGCCCTGGTCGACAGCGCGGGCCAGCCGGTGCTGGACGAGAAGGGCCGTCCGACCATGCTGAAGCTGGTCCGCGTCCGCGAGGCGTCGCTGGGCAATTTCATGGACTTCTACAACGTCAACCTGATGAACCCAAGGTGCTGGTGGGCATGTTCGCCGGGGTGATGCTGGTGATGGTGTTCTGCGGGTTGACGATGAAGGCGGTGGGCCGGGCGGCCGGGCACATGGTCGACGAGGTCCGCCGCCAGTTCAAGGCCTTCCCGGGCATCATGGCCGGGACCGAGAAGCCCGACTACGCCACGTGCGTTTCGATCGCCACCCGCGGCGCCCAGCGAGAGATGATCGTGCCGGCGCTGCTGGCGGTCGCCGCCCCGGTCGTCGTCGGGCTGCTGCTGGACGTGGCCGGAGTGATCGGACTGCTGGCCGGCGGGCTAACCTGCGGGTTCGCCGTGGCGATCTTCATGGCCAACGCCGGGGGCTCGTGGGACAACGCCAAGAAGTACATCGAGGGCGGGGCGCACGGCGGCAAGGGCTCCGACGCGCACAAGGCGGCCGTCGTGGGCGACACCGTCGGCGACCCGTTCAAGGACACCTCCGGACCGTCGCTGAACATCCTGATCAAGCTGATGAGCATGGTCAGCGTCGTGTTCGCCGGGCTGACCGTCAAGCTGGCCCCCTGGATCGGCGACCTGGTCGGCAAGCTGTTGGGCTGATCCAGCGGTTGGGGCCGATACGACAGGCCGATTCCGGCAGCCCTCGGCCGCGCCCGGCCGGGGGCTGACCGTTTGGATTTCATGTGGAGGCGGCGCTCCGCGGCGAGGCCTCCGGGAGGGAGACGCTGGCAAAGTCTACTCGCCGCAGATTGGCCGACGACCCGACCCATCGCCTGGTCGTCGCCCTGGCCCGGCTGGCTGAAGACGACCGCTGCGAAGACGTCGTGGTGCTGGACCTGCGCGGACGCTCCCCGGTGACCGACTACTTCATCATCGCCACCGGCACCAGCGACCGGCAGCGGCGGACCGTCGCCGACGATTCCGTCGACTTGGCCCGGGCCAACGCCCAGCCCATCCTCAGCGTTTCCAGCCTCGAGCAGCCCGACTGGGTGCTGATCGACATGGCCGACATCGTCGTCCACGTCTTCGAGGCCCAGACGCGACGGTTCTACGACCTGGAGCTGCTGTGGGGCGACGCCCCGCGGGTCGAGTGGGAGCGCCCGGGGCGGCGCCCGGCCGACGA
>JAANMW010004248.1_pt1 | contig 9944 bp, 6 predicted proteins | sample 7279671 | NCBI WGS metagenome assembly JAANMW01 (sample SAMN14094541, study PRJNA606508) | bioreactor metagenome | isolation source: A lab-scale SPAN reactor treating ammonium-rich wastewater day 247 | place: Ireland: Galway | collected 2017-09-19
CGCCCGCTCGCGGCTCGAACGGGTCCCGCTGAACGTGCGGTCGCTGTGGACGCAGCATCACCACTGCGGCACGATCGAGAAGATCGCCTTCGCGGCCGAGCCGTTCTGCGACGTGCTCGCCTACGTCTGCCTGCCCAGGGGCGTCCAGCCGCCATACACGTTCTTCATCTGTCTCCAGGGCCACTCGACGGGCATGCACGTCTCGATCGGCCGGGAACGCGAGGACGAATCGAAGCCTTACCGCGCCGAGGGCGACCGGGACTTCGGCATCGGCTGCATGAAGCGCGGGCTGGCCGCCCTGTGCATCGAGCAGCGGTCGTTCGGGCTGCGCCGCGAGCAGGTCCAGAAGCAGACGCACAGCCACGGCTGCATCGACGCGACGATGCACTCGCTGATGCTCGGCCGCACGCTGATCGGCGAGCGGGTGTTCGACGTGGACCGGGGGATCGACTACCTGGCGTCGCGCGGCGACGCGGACATGCAGCGGGTGGGAGTGATGGGCAACAGCGGCGGGGGGACGATCAGCCTGTTCGCCGCCGCCCTGCTGGACCGCGTGCGGATCGCGATGCCGTCGTGCTACTTCTGCACGTTCCGCGACTCGATCATGGCCATCCGCCACTGCCCGGACAACTACGTGCCCGGTCTGCTGCGTTACGCGGAGATGGCGGACGTGATGGGCCTGTTCGCGCCCCGTCCGGTGGTGATCGTCGCCGGCGCTCGCGACCCGATCTTCCCGCTGCCCGGCGTGCGCGAGGCGTTCAGGCGACTGAAGCGGATCTACGCCGCCGCCGGTGCGCCCGGCCGGTGTCACCTGGTCGTCGGCAGGCAGGGCCACCGCTTCTACGCCAGCGCCGCCTGGCCGGTCGCGTTGCGGGAGCTGGCAAGGATGTGAGGGCATTGGGCATTGGGCATTGGGCATTGGGGCCGCGCCTGGATGCGGGGGCTGGCAAGTCAATCAGACCGGAGCGGTCCGCCCGGGCTCGACGGCGGCGGCGCGGGCGAAGCCCTTCAGCCGGTCCATCAGCTCGTCCAGCTCGCGGGCCTCGGGCTGGAGCGGCGCCGGCCCGCCCTCGGCGAGCTGCCGCAGGATCGTGTGCATCGCCTCGCCGTGGGCCGGGCAGTTGAACAGGTTCCACGCCAGCAGGAGCAGCCGCGACCGGGCGGCCGCGTCGGCCGAGTCGTAGCCCTTCATCCGCCGAAGCTTGTCCCGATAGCGATGCTCGTACAGCCACGCGCACTGCTGCCGCCACAGCCGGTCCATGCGGGGCGCGTCGCCCAGCGGCGCCGACAGGTGGTTCAGCAGGGCGATGAACCCGGCCCTCTCGGGGCCGGCCAGCAGCTCGACCCCGCCGCCCGCTGACTTGCGAAACGGGACCGCGTGCAGCTCGCTCACTCCGCCGCCTGCCAGCGTGAGGTCCAGCAGGAAGCCGGCGTCGGTCTCCGGTTCCGGCTCGGGCCAGTCGAACAGGAAGTTGCCGAGGCTGTAGACGATCGGCCGCCCGCGATAGACCTCGATGCCCTGGACCACGTGGGGGTGGTGGGCGACGACGGCGGCGGCGCCGGCGTCGATCAGCTCGCGGCATCGGCGCTGCATCCGCGGCGAGGGGAACAGCACCTGCTCGTTTCCGGCGTGCAGGATGACGACGGCCGCGTCGGCCTGCCCGGCGGCGGCGCGGACGGCGGCGCAATTGGCGGCCGGGTCCAGCCCGGCGGCGCCGGGTCCGGCGTCGGCCAGCGAGAACTCGCCTTCGGCGAAGTTGAGCAGGGCGATCCGCGAACCGGACTTGCTGACCGCCAGCGGGGCGGCGGCGGCCTCGGGCGAGCGCCCGGCCCCCACGTGCAGGACCCCCGCCGCGTCCAGGGCGGCGTTCGTCTCGTACAACCCGGCCGGGCCCTGATCGAGGATGTGGTTGTTGGCCAGGCAGGCGACGTCCACGCCCGCCCCGCGAAGGGCCGACGCGATCCGCGGGTCGCAGCGGAACGCCGGACCGCACTTGGCGATCGGCGAATCGGACCGGCACAGGGGCGATTCGAGGTTGACCACGGTCAGATCGGCTCGGCCGATCAGCGGCAGGCAGTCGCCGAACACTTCCTCCAGGCGGCCCGAAGCCAGCAGCTCTTCGGGCCTCCCGATCGGGCACAGGTCGCCCGCCAGCAGCATCCGACAGCCCCCCGCGGCGTGGCCGGCCGGGGCCAACCGCAGCCGGCCGGACGCGTCCAGCGGCCCCCCGTCCCAGTCGGCCGGGCCCGCACGCCCGGGCAGCCGCTCAGTCATAGCCGAGCTCCTCCAGGTCGTCCTCGTCCAGTCCGAAGAAGTGCCCGATCTCATGCAGGACGGTGCGGCGGATCTGTTCGACGGCCTCCTCGGCGCTGTCGCAGGTGCGCTCGATCGGCTTCTGGTAGATGACGATGCGGTCGGGCCAGGCGTAGGGGGCCTCGACGCTCCGCTCGGTCAGCGGCACGCCGCGGTAGAGCCCGAACAGATCGTAGGGACTGGACAGGTCCATCTCGCGGCATGTCCGCCGGTCGGCCAGCGGCTCGACATGAACGGACACGTTCTCCATCCGCTCCCGGAACTGGTCGGGCAGCGATTGGATGGCCTGGTCGATCAGGTCGGCGAAGGCGTCCGGGCCAAATCGCATGATCGCTCCGTCTCCGCGGTCCGCAACGGGGCGGCTTGCTCGCCGTCGCCCGTGCCCTTAGAATAGCCATCGGGTTGCGGCCGTGCCAGCCGGGCCGGCGGGGCGTATCGCATGAGCCGGGCCAAGGCGGCCCGATCGCGGAAGACCGCGGCTGCGGCGCCGAGCGGGAGACTGCCATGAGACAGCGGACCGGATGGGGCGTGTGGGCCCTGTGCGCGGCGGCGATCCTGCCCTGCGGATGCACCCCCCAGGGCGGACTGCTGATCACTCCCGTCCCGGCCGACAAGCGTCTGACCGAGACGGTGCTGCGGCGCGACGCGGGCCTGGCGGTCACCGACCAGATCGTCATCGTGGAGGTCGACGGGCTGCTGGTCAACGCCGAGTCGGGCCCGATGTTCGGTCCCAAGGAAAACCCCGTCTCGCTGTTCTGCGAGAAGCTGGACAAGGCGGCGGGCGACCCGAACGTCAAGGCGGTGATCATCCGGGTCAACTCGCCCGGGGGCACGGTCGGGGCCAGCGAACTGATGTACCGCCGGCTGGTCCGCTTCACCGAGCAGCGCAAGGACGTGAAGATCGCCGCCGCCATCACCGACGTGGGCGCCAGCGGGGGCTACTACGTCGCCTGCGGCGCCAGGAAGATCTACGCCATGCCCAGCAGCCTGACCGGCTCGATCGGGGTGATCTTCCAGACCTTCAGCCTGGAGGGGCTGCTCGCGAAGATCGGCGTCGAGACCCTGGCGATCAAGAGCGGACCGAACAAGGACCTGGCCAGCCCGTTCCGCAACCGCCGCCCCGAGGAGGTCGCCCTGCTCCAGAAGATCATCGACAACTACTACGAGAGCTTCCTGTCGGCCGTGCTGACCAGCCGGACCAACCTGAACCGCCAGGCACTGCTGCCCCTGGCCGACGGGCGGGTCTATACGGGCACGCAGGCCCTTCAGGCCGGGCTGGTCGACAACCTGCTCGACGTCGACGAGGTGGTGATGCTGCTGAAGAACGAGGCCGGCCTGTCCCGGGCCAAGGTCGTCATGTATCAGCGCCCGACAGGCTACAAGGGCTCGATCTACGCCCAGTCGGACCTGGCCGGCGGAGGACCGACCATCAACCTGCTGAACGTGGACCTGGGCAACCTGCCCCTGCCCCAGCCGCCGCGGTTCCTTTACCTGTGGACGGGGCCGTGATCATCCTCAAGTGCAGCAAGTGCCGGGAGCAGTTGGAGGTCGACGACGCGTTCGCCGGCGGGGTCTGCCGGTGCGTCCACTGCGGGGCGCTCTCGCACGTGCCGGTGATGCCGACGCGTCTGGACCGCAAGGGCCGGCCGACCGCCCCGCCGGAGATGGCCCGTCCGGTGATCGCCACGCCGCAGGAGCAGGAGCGGCTGGTGATCGCCCCGGCGCGGCAGTACGTGGCGATGCAGAAGCGTCGGGGGCTGCTGGCGATCCTGATGATGCTGGCGGCGCTGGGGATGGCCGCCGGGTTCGCCGTGCTCGCCTGGCGGCTGTTTGGTCCGCAGCCGCCTTCGACGTCCGGCCAGGCGGGGACCCGCGAGGAGACCAATCTCTTCGCCGCCACGGGCCCGAACTTCGCCGGGCTGGACCTGAGCTCGGGCCCGGTGGCTTACCTGATCGACTCCGGCGGCTCGATGCGGGACTGCCTGGACGGGGTCGCCCGGGCGGTCGACCTGTCGGCCCGCACCCTGGGCGACGCGAAGTTCGCCGTGCTGGTCTGGCCGCAGGAGGCCTTCATGGGCGAACCGCACGGCTCGCTCCAGGCCTTTCCCGACAGCGACCTGGCCGGTCCGTCCGACCATGGCCGGCTGCCGGGCTGGCTCGACGGGCTGTCGGCCGGCGGGCGACGGGACCCCGGCCCGGCCATCGACGCGGCGATGGCGCGGGGCGCCCGAACGCTCTTGCTGCTGACGGCAAGCGACCTGGACGCCGACCAGGCCAGGTCCGCCCGGACCCGGCTGGACGGCAAGGGCGTTCGCGTGCTGGCAGCGGCCATCGGCTCATCCGCCGAGGACTTCCCGGAATTGACGAAGCTGGCGGGGCAAGGCCATCTCCGTGTGATTACACTGGAGGAGTTGGCCGTCGAACTGCCCAAGGCGATGCAGTCGAGCGGTCAGGCCCCGGCGCCCTGACCGTCCGAGCAACAGGTTTCCAGTCAGGAGGAATCTCATGGCCCGAACGATCATGGCGCTGCTGGTCGTAATGGCGGCAGGGATGCTGGTGCTGGCAGGATGCGACAAACCGAGGACCGAGCCGGACGTCGCCGCCTTCCCTCCCCCGTCCGGCGGCGGATCGCAGGACCCCGGGCTGACGGTCCTGCCGACTGACGGCGGCCCGGATCTCTACCAGCCGCCGGTCGCGTCTCCGCCTTCGGCGGCCGACGGCGGGACACTCGGGAGCGGTCCGTACGCGCCCGCGCCCGGGCAGCCCTACGACGTGGTCCAGCCGCCCCCGCCGGCGCCGGCGGTTCGCTATCACGTCGTGGAGAAGGGCGACAACTACTATCGCCTCGCGATCAAGTATTACGGCAGCGGCAGCCAGGCGAACCGGCAGAAGCTGATGGACGCCAATCCGCAGTACCCGGAGCGGCAGATCCCCGTCGGCGCCAGGATCGTCGTGCCGGAGTAGCCGCGCCCCCCGCAGCATGGGGACCGCGCCCGCGGGCGGAAGCGGCCGGCTTCGACGCGCCGTCCGGGCCTTCCCGCGGGCGGTGAGCGTTGGCGCGCCCGCGCTCGCACCGCGGCGCGATTGTGGTATTCTCCCACCCATGGCGATCCTGCGTGCCGGCGACTCGGTGCAGTACCTCAAGGGCGTCGGGCCCGGCCGGGCGGGCGTGCTGGCCGAGCTGGGCATCCGCACGATCCAGGACCTGCTGAACCACTTCCCGCGCGACCTGGCCCACCAGCCCGCACGCGAGCAGATCGCCGACTGCCGCAAACGCGTCGGGCAAAACGTCACCGTCGCCGGCGTGCTGGAGAGGATCCGCTGGGCCGGGCGGCCGACCCGCCAGATCTTCTCCGCCCGGCTGGCGGACAATTCCGGCTGGCTCGAAGTCGTCTTCTTCAACGGCGGGTGGGTGCGCAGCCGCCTGGGCGAGGGCGACCGCGTCGTGATGACGGGCAAGCTGCGGCCCGGGCGGAACGGGCCGCAGTTAGCCAATCCGCAATTCGCCGTCCAGGACCGCGATGATGAGGCCCCCGAACCGGGCGACCGCTGGGAGCCGGTCTATCCGGCGACGGCCAAGATCAGCAGCCGCCAGCTACGCGCCGTCCTCCAGCGCAACCTGCCGGCGCTGCTGCGGACGGTCGAGGACTTCTTCCCGCCGCAATACCTGCGCCGCCGCGAGTTGCTGGACCGTTGGCAGGCTTACGCGTGGATGCACTTCCCGACGATGGACCCCAACCGGCGTAAGCCGGGCGGGTCCGAACCCCAGCCGGCCGGTCAGGCCTCCGCGGATGACGGAGAGGTTGTCTTGCAGGAGGGCCTGAGCGGGGAGGAGGTCCTGGGACGTTTGAAGGCGGCGCGGCGGCGGTTGGCGTGGGACGAGGCGTTCCTCTTCCAGCTCGCCCTGGCGCTGCGCCGCCGGGCGCGGCTGGTGCGGCTCCGCGCCGCCCCCCTGCCCTGCGACGACCGCATCCGCCAGCGGATCCTCAGGCGATTTCCCTTCGCCCTGACGGGCGCCCAGCAGCGGGCGATCGACCAGATCGCCGCGGACATGGCCAGGCCCGTGCCCATGAACCGCCTGCTCCAGGGCGACGTCGGCTCCGGCAAGACGGCCGTCGCCCTGTTCGCGGCCCTGCTGGCGGTCGCCCACCGCCGCCAGGCGGCGATCATGGCCCCGACCGAACTGCTGGTCGACCAGCACCACGCCCGAATCAGCCAGTACCTGGCCGCCAGCCGCGTCCGCTTCGGCCTGCTCACCGGCTCGCTGACGCCCGCCCAGCGGCGGCGGATGCACGAGCAGCTTGCCGCCGGCGAGCTGGACCTGGTCGTCGGCACGACCGCCCTGCTCAGCATGGGCGTTCGCTTTGCCCGGCTCGGGCTGGTGGTCATCGACGAGCAGCACAAGTTCGGCGTCGCCCAGCGGTCCGGGCTGCGCGACAAGGCGGTCGCCCCCGAGCCCCCCAGCCGCGAGCGGCCGCCCGCGGGCGCCCCGGACGATCCCAAGCCGTTTCTTTCCGAGTACCTGCCCACCACCGCCGACGCCGACGCCGCCTGCCCCCACACACTGATCATGACCGCCACGCCCATCCCACGCTCGCTCGCCCTGACCGTCTTCGGCGACTTGGCCGTCTCGGTCGTCGACGAGCTGCCCCCCGGGCGCGGGCGGATCGACACCCGCGTGGTTGCCCCGGCCAACCGCGAGGCGGCGCTGGCGTTCATCGCCACCCGCCTCCAGCACGGCGGGCAGGCCTACGTGGTCTGCCCGCGCATCGGCGCCGACCAGGCCGAAGCCCGCGACGACGAACCACGCCAGGAGGACCAGAACCCCGACGAGGGCCCGGAGCAGCCCGCGTCGGCCGAGCAGGCCTATCGCGAGCTGGCCCCGCGGTTCCAGCGGTTCGGCGTGGCGCTGGTGCACGGGCAGATGGCGCCGGAGCGTCAGCGGGCGGTGCTGGCGGATTTCGCCGCCGGGCGGGTCCGCGTGCTGGTGGCGACCACGGTGGTGGAGGTGGGCGTGGACGTCGCCCGGGCCAACGTGATGGCGGTGCTGGGGGCCGAGGGGTTCGGGCTGGCCCAGCTCCACCAGCTTCGCGGGCGGATTGGGCGGAGCAGCGACGTGCCGCGCAGCTACTGCCTGCTGTTCACCGACGACGAATCGTCGGCCCGCCTGGCGGTGCTGGAGCAGACCCGCGACGGGTTCCGCATCGCCGAGGAGGACCTGGCCCGACGCGGTCCGGGGCAGTTCTTCGGCCTCGCCCAGCACGGGCTGCCGGAGTTCCGACACGTGGACCTGGCGGCCGACCTGCCGCTGCTTCGCCAGGCCCGCCGCGACGCCTTCGAACTGGTCGACGCCGACCCGGCCCTGGCGGCGCCCCGGCACGCCGCCCTGAAGCGCCGCCTGGCCGCCGAATACGGGCAGACGATTCAGTTCATCGACGCCGGGTGACGCGCCGGCGCGCCGGCGGGCCGGGGCGAAGGGGAGAAGGACAAATGAAGAATGTCAAATGCCGAATAACAGCTTGACGCTCGCCGGCGCCACGGACCCGTCAGGCTGTTCATTCTTCAATTGTCATTTTGCATCTTGCGCTTTGCATTTCCATTTCGTCATTTGACATTCTTCATTCGTCATTTCTTCTCACTGGTGCCACGTCCCCACTCCGGCGCCGAACGGGGCGTAGAACTGGGCCCACTCCCGATACGACCAGACCGGCGAGCTGGGGATGCCCACCTGGCCCAGCGCGTCCACCGCGGCCACAAAGTAGCGGTGACCGTCGCCCTGGCCGGCCCGCTCGTCGGTGTAGGTCGTCGCCGCGATCGGCTCGGACGTCAGCGGATCGATCTTCTTGCTGAACCGGTTGTCCATGCAGTAAACGACGTAGCCCGTGATCTTCTTCTCCGGGCGGGCGGCCCATTTCAGGTGCACCTTGGCGCCGTCTTCCTTGCTCCAGATGTCCTCGACGGCCTCGGGGATGGTCAGGAAAAACGGGCTGGGACCGCTGACCACACCCAGGGCGTTGACCGCCCGCACGCGATAGGCATACACCGCGTAGCGATACGGCTTGCCCTGCGGGTCCAGCCGGTCGCCGCGCAGCTCGCTGCTGTAGACCGCTTCGCCCTCCACCTTGCGGTCCCCGGCCGTCAGGTCCGCCGTCCTGTCCGTGTGCGTCGTCCCTGCGATCGGGGCGTCGTTCAGCGTCTTGAACGGCCCAACCTTGCCGACCTGCCCGTCCGGCGAGGGCACGCCCTCCTGCTCGACGTGGGCCAGGTTGCCCTTGATCTGCCCGGTCGAGTAGACCTCGACGTCGGCCCGTTCGACCCGGTAGCCGACGACGTCCTTGTGGGGCGAGGGCTTCCAGGCGATTTCGATTTCCTTCTCGCCCAGAACGCTGACGACGGCGTGGTCCAGGGCCCGCGGCTGGGTGCGGACCGGCAGGCTTGGCTCGCCCTCGGTCCCGTCGGCGCCGACGGCGGCGACCCGGTAGTAATGGATGGTCCCCTTGGTCAGGCCGGTGTCGGCGAAGCGGGCGTCCTTGATCGGGTCGGCGGTGACGGGCTTGAGTTCCGCCTTCCAGGGGGTTTCGCCGCTGCCGCGGTAGACGCGGTAGCCGGCCGGCCTGGGTCCCGGGCCCGCCTTCCAGGCCAACGTCGCCTTGCCGTCGGCGGTCACGGTGACCGCCAGGTCGGTCGGGGCGCCCGGGGCGGCCTGCTTCGGGGCGGCGGCGTAGCGGTAGGTCCAGACCTGCTGCTCGCCGTCGGTGCGGTTCTCCATCACGAAGACGTTCAGCTCGGGCACGTAGACCAGCAGGCGGTTGCGGTCGCCGGAGCTGCCGATGTCGCCCTCCGGTTCCATCCGCGTCCAGGTGTTCTTGGCTGGGTCGTAGACCCAAGTCTGAAGTGTGCTGTCCTTGGCGGCGGACCGCATCACCGCCAGGAACACCTGGTTATGCGTGTCGTAGGCCATCACCGGCGAGGTCCGGTCCGACGGTGGATTCGCCTGCGGCTTGGCGTCGGTCCAGGTGTTGGCAGCCAGGTCGTAGACCCAGGTCTTCGGGTCGTCGCTGTAGTGGGCGCCGAACATGACGAAGCGCCGACGGTGGCGGTCGTAGGCCAGGCCGGTATAGCAGCGGTTGCCCGGCCTCTCGGCGGGGTCCATCGTATGCCAGGTGTTGGTGTAAAGGTCGTAGACGGAGGTCTTGCCGCTGTTGTCGCCCTCGCCGCTGAACAGGAAGATCGTGTCGCAGTCGGTGCTGTAGGCGGCGGCCCGGCCGGGCCCGTGGTGCCGTTGCGGCAGCGGGCGCATGTTCCGCCAGGTGTTGTCCGATACGCTGTAGGACCACGCCGACCAGTTGCGCAGGTCGATCATCCGCGGCCACTGCCAGCCGTGGCTGTTGCTGAAGGCCGGGAAACGGACGAACCGGCCCAGGGCCAGGTCGAAGACGTTGTCCCGCTCGCAGCACACGCCCGGCGGGCTGGTGTTGGGCTGGCGGAATTCCCAGGTGCAGGCGACCGGATCGAGCAGCCAGGTCTCGAAGTTCTGCTCCCCCCCGCCGCCCTGGTTGTGCCCGCCGTGGCGGACCAGCCGGCGGGCGACCGGGTCCCAGTCCAACGACGACTCGTAGCCCAGCCGCGG